>Ga0209648_10004138_pt1 | contig 12291 bp, 6 predicted proteins | sample GraSoi2013_115cm_FD_185830 | JGI IMG/M metagenome (GOLD analysis project Ga0209648, IMG submission 185830) | Grasslands soil microbial communities from the Angelo Coastal Reserve, California, USA - Sample 9_17_2013_115cm (SPAdes) (version 2) | ecosystem: Environmental > Terrestrial > Soil >...
CAGATTCTTTTTCGGCAACCGGAGCCTTGATCTTGGTCCGGCCTTGCTGAAATTCGCCGTTTTGGGCGAGTGCCGCGCCGAGGAAGCACAACAACGAGCACAGGACGGAAATTATCCAGCGTTTTCCCATAAAGGGCCAAACGCTAGGCCTAACTGGGTCTTTCACGGTCGTCTCGCGAGAGTATTGCGAATAGATAGAACCACGCTGCCGACCGTTAGTGTCAAGAGCGTTCTCAGAGCGTTGCGAAGGTCGACCAAAGCAAGTCATTGGTTGCCTCTATTGGTCAGTGAACAACCGCTTTTATTCGTTTCATTATTTCTTCGAAATGTCGCATATCATTCCGGGCTGGCGAGACACATTGCGCCGGATCTCTCACCAAGACGAGACGCGGTTGACCAGTCGAGGTTGAACCCAGTACTAACCCAAACAGATAGAACGCCTCTTCTGGTCGGATAGGCACCGAGTCTGCAAGTTTACTGCTGAATCTAACCGCTAGGCGTTCCCAGGTTAACATTCTCAAAGGCTTGGCAGTTTGACGAACACCTGAAGATCCGGAGGTTGTGTTGTCCCTCTGATGCAAGCTGGAGGTGAATCAGATGACGAATTGATTCATGCTGTACGGTGAAAGCGGTTAGCAACATCTGCTCTTTGGTGAGGAACTTTATCGCGGGGACAAGCTAGCGGAGGCTTTCTGCACAGCCTGAATCAAATTTAAGTGAAACGAAGAACCAACTCTCGACACTATTCAACACGGCAGAACTCAAAATTCAAGAGGGGAAAACTCAAATTACGGCGAAATTGATTTTCAAAAAAAAGTGCAGGAAGGGTGCAAAATTCGCCGCATATATGGGCATTTTGTGGCTATAATACGCGACGTAAGTTCTTTATTTTTCGTTAGGGTTGGAGTTTTCCACCCGCTTACTCATCGCTCCGCGCCCCTCATTCAGCGGTCGTCATGGCACTGAAGCTTCTGAATAAGAGTCTGCTGACTGACGCTCTGTCAGTACTTGCATCCAAAATTGTGTCGCCGATAGTCCCATTCCCACCGATTTGGCCGCCTGGCACGGTCACGATCATCCAGGCTCCAGGGATGGTTGTGTTCCGGCTGAACGGCGTCGTCCGTTGGATCATCGACGTCCGCCGCTTCGCGGGCTCGCCTGTGCTCACGCTGACCGGCGCGTTTCCCCAGGCGGTCGAGATCCAACTCAAGAGCGCGCGCTTCCCCGGAACTCTCTTGCCCGCCGATTTCACGTGCTTGCTGAAGCCTCGTACCCTATTCGGCACGACCATGGAACTTAAATTCGTTCTCGGTGGCTTCGATGCGCACACAAATCTCGAGCGCTGGCTGGCGGGCCAGGCGCTCGCCGAATCGGCGGTCACGGTCAACACGGATGTCTGTCCGCTTGGCGCCACATCAAAGCTCGCGCTTGCGGGGCGGGCCGAAGCCCGCTATTTCCCCAACTGGCTGTTCCAGATCACCGGTTCTGGTTCGAACCTGTCCACAATCTCCGGATTCGGGCCCGATGTCCTAAGCCAGACCTTCTCCCTTCGCCTCCTAGGCCCTCGCGACCCGAGCCTTAGCGCCCACCCGAAATCCAAGCGGACCTACATGAGCCTCGCGGCTGACGCCAATACATGGCATCTGACGCCCGCCGTAACGGACATGGGCATTGGAACGCTTGCCGCCTCCGACGGCCTGTTCAGCCAGATCGACATCGAAGCGGGCGAGAGCGCCGCAACCGACGTGGCGCGCATACTCGTGGCGTCGTCATCGCGGACCGACGCGCTTTCGCTCAAAGTGAACGGTCCGCTGACGAATCTCAATGGTGGACCATTCACCCTCGCGCTCTCCCAACCTACCTATGCAATAGCATTCGATCCGACGTCGGACCATTCCCAGGGAGATGAGACGACGCTTCTATCACGTTTCGCACCGCAGCCAGTGTGGTTTGCGGTGGAGGGATTCGCGCTATTCGTAGGCGGTGCTCCTGGAGCTCCGGGATTTGAGGCCGATACGCTCCAAGGCGTAGTGACCTCATTGCGTTGCGCACCCGCGTTCTTCGGCGCAGCAGCCCCTCTCGCGGGCAACGGTGTCGCCGCGCGCCCGCTCCCAGTTACCAGCGGGGCGACGCTGCCATTTCTCACCGCGCCCGGGCCCGTGCCGGGCTGGGGCGTGATCGCCGGTCCATCTGTTCCCGGCCAGCCGCAATTGTCGCTGCCCGATTTCGCCGTTTCCCTATTGCGTCGCGACGATTTGCTGTCGCTCGATTTTCTGTTTTTCAATCTGGCGCTTGAGACGGGAGGCGGCGAAGCACCACGTCTTGTTGTCAAAGATCGAAACCAGGGCTCGTATCTCGTGGTGCGATTCAATGCGCCACAGAACATCGCCGAGCAGGCGTTTTTTGAGGCGTTTTCGCCGCCACCTGTGCCCCCACCTGGGAAAAAATACGTACCGCCAAATGGATTCGTGGCAAGCACGTCTCTGGAGCCGCCCACCGCGCCCCCGGTCAAGAATCTTGCCGCCGGGCCCAGTCGGCTCGCCTTCCAGTTGCTCCCCGGTGTCACGCAAATCGAGTATTCGATTGCCGAATTGCTCAACTGGGCAAATTTCCAACAGAGCGTGGTTCCGGTGGCGCAGGACTTACCGAAGTCGATCCGCGAACCGCAAACCTTCGAAACAGCCATCGAAGCCCCGTGGCGCCTGTTTCTATCGCCGAACCTTACGGGTGCCTGGGCGCATTCCGCAACCCCTGTCACGTTTGGCGGCAAGACCGAGCTGTGGCACACACGTCTCGCCGTACGTCATCAGAAGCATGGCCAGTTCATCGCCGATGAGACTTTGCCGCGAACCATCCGAGCCGTCTGGTCACCCGACTACTCTCCTGGTGCTCTACCGCCACATCATGAGCCGCCGGTTCCGTTCCGGATGCCGCTAGACGCCAATGATCGCGATCAGGTCGTGCGGCTGTCATCTGACTTTTCCATTCCCGGCTACCGCCCGCCCGCGATCGGCGCCGACAAACTGTATCTCACGGCACTCGGCGCGTGGATGGATCTGCTTGGCGATTTCAATCCACGGAGTGCCAATCTACAGGAACCAACCGGAGCTTTCCTGCCCGGCGTGCCGCAGTTTAGCCTCGAGCAGTGGCGGCACAAGGCCGCCATGGCGCGCGACAACTACGTGCGAGTGGTGTATGCCGGCAATCTCTGTCACCCAGGGCACCGGGCATCGCTCGTCAAAGTGACCGAACGTAAGCTGCAGGAAGCGCCTGACGAAACAACGACCGCGTATCTGAGACAGAGCTTCTTTCTGATAGTGCGCGAACCGGTGAAGGACTATGGCTTCCTGGGCGGGTCCGATCGGCGCGCCTTCCCCTTCCGAAGGCTGCGTATCACAACGCTTGTCACACCACCGCTGGATCCCCCGACTGTCGTTAACGGGCACTACGCATTCTTCCCCACTGTCAACGGCAATAGGTTTCAGTTCCACGTGGTGGGCGAGGATGCCGAAGGGCAGACAGCGGATTTTACGACGCCTCTGTTCTTCATGGAATTGGGAGGCGACGCCTCTGCCGCGGTTAACGCATGGAATGTCGTGTCCGGCGAAACGACGCGAGATATTGCGGGACAGAAGATCGCTTTTGCACCGAGTGCCAAGGCGGGTGACACAACCCTTCACACCTCGACGATGACAATCATCGCGAAGATCGGGCCTGGCGATCCCCCTTTTTTCTCCGCAATGAAGCAGGCAGACGTGAACGTGCCCGCCATTGAGCAGGTTTCTGGCGGGAGCGGCGCGATGACGGTCGAGTTCTTTCCAGACTACCTGACCAACGATTTCAAAGCCGGTGGAGTCTTCGTTCAGAAGCAGGGCAGCCGGCTCCCGGTTGACTTCAACGGACAGCAATCGGGCGGCGTGGCCACTCCGAGTATGCAGGTCTCGGGCCTCTCGCGCCGCTTCGGAACCGTCAGCGGGCCGATCAACGACATCGGAGGCGGAACCTTTAACCCCGCTAACTTTTTCGGCGACCCCAAGAAGGCAGTGCTCTTCGGCGTCATTCCGCTCTCTAAAATCATTCAGGGCATTTTTGGCGACAATACGGTTCCGGCGCTACTAACGGAACGCTCAGCCAGCCAGATCACCACCAAGCTTCACTTCGAGCCCGCAGTGCAGAACGTGAGTATCGGACCGGTCTCGCTGACATTCGGCCTCACCACGCCCCACTTTACCCTCGACGCGACCATCGTCACACCACTCACCGGCGGTACTCCCCAGACCTCTGTCAAAGGTGTTCTGTCGGACTTTGCCCTCGATCTGGCCGGGGTCATCAAACTGACTTTCAATTCGCTCACCTTCGATGCGCCCGCCGGGAAAAAGCTGAATCTCTTTGCCGATCTTCCGGACGATCCCGATCCGCTGCAGTTCGAAGGCGACCTAAGCTTTCTCAACGAGTTGCGGAAGTGCATCCCGAACAACGGCTTCGTCGATCCGCCGAGCCTTGATGTCAGCCCGGCCGGCGTGACGGTCGGATACACACTGGCCATTCCCTCCATCGGCGTGGGCGTGTTCAGCATCGAAAACATCAGCCTCGGAGCGCATCTCACGCTGCCGTTTCTGCCGCCATCCCCGCTGCGATTCCGCTTCAACTTCAGCGAGCGCGAGCATCCATTCCTGGTCAGTGTGTCGCTTCTGGGTGGCGGCGGATTCTTCGCCATCGAACTCGGGCCGGACGGCGTCGAAATGCTTGAGGCGTCCATTGAAATCGGCGCGAATGTCTCTATCAGCGTCGTGGTGGCTAGCGGCAACGTCCACATCATGGCAGGTGTTTACCTGAAGCTCGACTTTGCGACCAACGAATCGCAGCTTACCGGGTATCTGCGCGCGGGCGGATCGCTTGATGTGCTGGGGCTGATCAGTGCTTCGGTCGAATTCTATCTCGGTTTCACTTATTACTTCGGGCCGCCCTGCAAAATCGCAGGTGAGGCCACGGTCACGATTGAAGTGCACGTGCTCTTCTTCAGCGCGTCCGTGCATGCGTCGCTGCGCCGCGAATTCGGCGATCCGAAAATCTCGTTCCAGGACCTGATCGATTCCCAAGGCGTGTGGACGGATTACTGTGAGGCGTTCGCCGCGTGATCGTGTATTAAGGAAAACTGCATGAGCACTCAAACCATCATGTGGACGACACTACCGAACGGCCTGAATCCGGCGGGAGATCGTCTGAAGCTTTCAGTCCTGGTATCGCCGCGCCTGATCACGAACTCCGGCGCCTCGGGGACTCTCGCCGAGTTTCCCGATTTCGTCGATTGGCCTACCTCCGTGTCGAAACTCCGGTTCAAAGTGGAGTTTCAGGGCGGACCCGTATTTCCAGCGCAACATCTCACTGAGCCCGGCTTTCCCACGCTCGATTCCATCGCGTGGAAGGCCCTTTTCCCCCCGAGCTCACCGGTCGAGACTTTTGGCTTTGAAGACAAATCGCGGCTTTTTGTTCGTTCGTACCCGACGAAAAACATACTCGGTTTCGTCGAGGAACAGTACAGAGCATTTGCCGTCGCGGCGGCCGATCACAAGCCCACGCTGAGCGAGTTGGGCTTCGACGTCCGAGGGCAGCGTGGTCCGGGCCTCATCGGCCAAATCGCCATTGGAAACCAGCAGGTTCAGGATCGTCTCGACGAGCAGCTCAACGCGATTCTGAAACATGATCGCGCGGTTCCGGCGGCTTCTCCCAATCCCCGGCTAGACTTCTACCAGGTGCGCGTCATGCACCAGTTTCTTTCGAAACAGGTGCTCGACGCAAAAGGGCATCGCCAATTACTGCCTCCACAAAAACCCCCAGATATTGACTTCCATCGAGCCGTCGCGGGCATGGGCCAGTATCAGAAATTGATGCGGGCACTGGGGCTCGCAATCGATCTCGAGGTTCCGCTGAACGGTGTTCCGGCCGCATCGAATGTACGCGTTACGCCGAATCTACCGGGCCCGCCGCCGATGACGCCATGGACTGCCTATCGCCTCGATGCCGGGGCCAAGACATTCTTTCCTGCTATCGGGCCGCAAGGAGACATCGCGAACGGAATGGTGCTGCCAAGCGGACCGGATGATTACGATGTGGTCCAAGTGGATCTCGACGGCGCAGCGAACAAACTGCTCGACTTCGCTTTTAACCTCCAGCGAATCGCCTTCGGGGAGGCGCAGACTTCGATTGATTCGGCCCAGAATTACGGCTTGCCCTCGCTGCGCTCGGCCGGTTTCTCGGCTGCCCGCTCCGGACGCGCTTTGCGGCTGGTGAACACATTCGACCGGGCAAAATCCAATAACAGCGCGATTACTTCGAATCCCCAGAGCAATGCCTTCGCTCTGCACGCGGATGATGTGACCCGTGGTTATCGCATCGACGTGTGGACGTCGCTGAGCGGCCAGTGGCATTCGCTGTGCTTCCGCGACGGCGTCTACAATTTCCAGAACGGTCCGGTGACACGCAAGTTTTCGGACGAAGGCTTCACGACCATCGCCACTTCGCAATCCGCCGACGGCACCTCCACTGACCTGCGGCTTCCCGAATCCTTGTTTCGCTGGGCGGGCTGGAGCCTGTGCGCGCCACGCCCGGGAAAGACGATCGGCCCCGATGACCCCGTCCCGTCCAAGCGTTTCACACCTCAGCCGTCCGCCAATCCGGCAAACACGACTTTCAAACTCGAGACCTCTTTTACGGTTGCCAAGGGGACGCTCCCCCGGCTTCGGTTCGGCGCGCTGTACCAGTTCCGCGTGCGTGCTGTCGATCTCGCCGGCAACAGCATCCCGAACGACGCGGTTCTTGACGATATCTACAACCTGCCGCCACAGCCGGTCGCGTATCAGCGGTTCGAGCCGGTCATAGCGCCGGCTGTGGTTCTGCGCCAAAAGCTCGATCCCAATGCGACGCCAGGCGAATCCGTGAACACCATTGTTGTGCGCAGTAATTTCGACAAAAAGATCGCCGCCATTTCGGAACGTCATATCGCACCGCCGAAAACTTCGCAAAACATGGCGGAGACGCACGGCATGCTGGATACGCCTGCCGGGCCGCCCGATCCGGCGCGTTACAAAACACTTGTGGACAGGGATGGATCTTTCAATCAGGATCCCAACCATCCGGAACGACCCGAGGCGCACCCGGAGGCGCAGCTCAACTTGCCTTACCTCCCCGATCCTTTCGCACCAGGCGCTGCTTTCCGCACGCTGCCGGGAACGCCCGCCTGGTCGGTCTGGAAAGTTCCTTTCACGGGCACATGGCCCGATACGAAGCCGTTTCGGTTCGCGCTGGATGAGGGTTCCGCGCCGCCAAGCTTCGTCGAGAGCGCAACCGACCGCGTGCTGACTGTGCATCTACCGAAAGCGGAAGTCGCGCATGTGGCGCTGAGCTGCTTTCTCACCGATGACGACACGCCAGTCCCCGAGCACATGCTCTCGACCATGAAGGTCTGGTCTTGGATTGTCGAAACCAATCCGCCGAACCATGCCGACCTTCGTCAGCTTTCGCTCGATGGTGGCCACTGGATGCTAACCCCACCGCGCACCCTGACCCTCGTACACGCCGTGCAGCAGCCGCTGATTGAGCCGCAGTTCCGTGATCTGACAGTGAGTCGGGACCCTGCGAAGACCTTCGCTATCCTGATCGACGAATTTCCCATCAGCGGAAAGAGCACTATCCGGGTCGATTTCGAAGCCGAATGGCGCGAGTCCGTGGACGATCTCTCGCCGAATCCGCAGCCGGTGATCCTCCACGGACATACAAACGCGGCCTTCACCATCGCGCCCACTACAACCGATACAATCGCGAAGATCGCGGGCCAACATGAGTTCCATGACACGAAACACCGCAGCGTGAACTACGTTGCCAGAGCCACGACACGGTTTCGCGAATATTTCCCCGACACGCTCGCGTCCGACATCAACAACATCACACGCAAATCGCTGCCCGTCGCCATTTCAATTCCCAGTTCCGCCCGGCCGGCGGCGCCGAAGGTGCTCTATGTCCTACCCACGTTTGGGTGGGAAGCGAAGTCCGAAGGTGCCTGGAATTTCAGCAAGCGTTCGAGCGGCGGCCTGCGCGTGTATCTCGATCGGCCCTGGTTTTCATCGGGCGATGGGGAACTACTGGCTGCCGTGCTGTGGCAATGCCCCCCGCCGCAGCACGCGGATTTCAGGAAGTTTGAGACACCCGACCTGTTTCGCAGCTACGTGACGCAGTGGGGCGCCGACCCGGTCTGGAGTTCGGGCCCGCTGCCATCGGAGGCGACACCGCGCCCAGAGCATTTCCGCAATGCGGTCGCATTCCGGGACGGACTCACGCTGGACGAGCTTTCGCACTTGCCGAACCCGCCGGCCTTCGGCGTTGCGGGACACACGGTCGCTTATGACCCTAAGCGCCAGTTGTGGTTCTGCGACATCGAGATGGACCCCGGCGAAGCGTATTTCCCGTTCGTGCGTCTGGCGCTGGCGCGATTTCAGGCGGATTCGATTCCCGACGCGCACCTCTCCCGCGTAATTCTCGCCGAATTCATTCAGCTTCTTCCGGGCCGGTCGGCGAGCATCAGCTTTGACCCGATCGACACGGCTTCGCTCCTGCTGGCCATCACCGGCATCACATTCGACGCGCCTGGCGCGGCGGTCATGGTGGCAACTGTGCAGACGCAGCCGCTCGGAGGTACCGGCGCGCGGGCGTGGATTCCGGTCGAAGAATTCCGGATGAAGCCCGACCAGACTGTCAGCGTTAACACGCTCTGGACAGCGCAGATCAGACTGCCGGCGCCAAGGGGTTCGCGGCCGTTCCGCATTCTGATCGAAGAATTCGAGATGTATCTGACCGGTGGCGAGCCGAAAGAACAAAGGCGTCTGGTCTACGCAGACGAGCTGAATCTGTAGACGAGAGCGGACCGCATCTGAGCCGGATCCAAAATTAGGCGCCCGCCAAATCCGCCACGTCGACCAGCATGCTGCAACCAGCGTGGTCTATCCGTAATCGGTGATCCGATCCTTGCAAAGCGACACGCGCTTGGCACTTTCACCACCCCGAGTCACATATCTTCACCATCATGACCGGCCATTCGGATCTGGCTATCTTCCTGCCCCAACATCCTATAATGCATCGGGCTTTGTAGGTTTACGAATCAGTCGACTCGACACGGTATGCACGCATTTTTGAGAACCTTCATGGCAGACTTGGCGTGATGATCGGGTACGATAAGATCGTTGGGTTTCAGTTCTTCTCTACTTGTCTCCTCTTCGGGGGTTGTCTCCGCTTCGGTGCTTTTACTACTGTTGTCGCTGTGCGGTTCCCCGCCATTGTCTGTACCTGTATTTTCGAGGGAGTCCACATGCTGTTCAGTATGCTCATTGGCGCCTGTTCGAATGCCGAAGTTGCCGGGTTTGGCAAGGTCCGCCGGAATCGGCCCCATTTCTGGATTCCACATACATGAGAGAGTTAAGGATTAGCAGAGTGAAGGGTGGTTCATCCAGGTTTGTTCGCGGACTAGGCGATTAAAGATGAACCTGGCTCAGCTGCTATTAAGCATTATATCTACTACAGAATGTCCGTCAAATGACAGATCTGACCAAAATGTAACCTGCAAATGTGATCTTTTGTTTTTTTAAGCAAGCAAGTTTCGACCAACAGCAATCGCGGGTAGCCGAACCGAGCATGTGATCACAAAGCTCTGATATTCGTACCGAGGCTTTTGTAACTTCCGGAGCGGCGTCGGAGAAAGCAATTCCAAAACGGGTTGTCCATGAAACGATGAGTTTCATGTTAATGCGCCCTCAGAGAGCAATCAATTAAATGAGCGCTCTAAACGAGCGCGGTCACCTACGATAGGTGGGATTCCGGGGCGCTCTTGGATTTCCTGGATGCGCGATGTCACAATGGGTGTTCGATATTGCGGGTGATGAAACTCGAGATGCATGCCTCGGCCGATGAAGCGAAGCTTGAGCATCGAACCTCCCCAGGTCGAACCTGCGATGGCGACCAAAACTGGTTCAGGGCAGTACTGGGGATGCCCTGAGATCAGGGCTTGGCTCCCGCTTAAAAGAACGGCTGTGTAGCAATGGTTCTGGGTCTGAATCTGTAGCACCGTCGCCGGCCGTAACGCATCGAGAAACACGCCGCCCTCGATTTCAGACCGCACAATATTGTGATTCAACTCATTACTGAGGTTAGGGTGAGGCGCGAAAGATGATCGTCGATGGGCCAAGAACTTCGCCTTTCGACTTATAATATAGGCTTCAAACCACTTCTTTCGTAGGCGGCTCCATCGGTGCGGCGTTTAGGTGGTGCGAGGGTTTTTTACAACCTCGCCAGACCCAGCGACCGTCGAAGCTTGTCTCGCTGCGTTCACTATCGTGGCGAAAGAAGGTTTTGTCGTATTCCTGCCCACCTCTGGCGGCGAATGTGACGAACGCCCTGAGCAACCAGCGGCAGTTTCTTGCACGTCGCCTGCCCGTAGTGGGCAAATCCGGGATCCAAACCTCCTGAAAAACTCGCGACCCAAACCACGCAAAATCCGACGCTTAGTTCTTTCCCCCGAGCCGGCATCGCCTGGCTCTTCTTGCATCGCGTGTCCTGCGCCGTCCGTATTTAGGTCTCGCATCTCTACAGCTTCGACGATCCATTCCGTTGCAGTTCCAAAAGGGTTCGTATTCCACGATAAAAACTCTCCTTGTTGTACGCCACCTCCCAGCGTTGTAACACTGCTTTCAGTTCCTTGCGCGCATCTTTTATGGCAACTCGCGCGTGAGGCCGATGTTTTATCAACTGTTTCAATGTACGAAGGTCGCCCACGATCTCCGGCTCAACGCGCTTACGTGAAGTCCGCGCATTCTTGATCCATCGAGGGGGATGTTCGCCCGAAATTTGAGAAAACCCCGCACCGCCGAACCGGAGCTTGAAGAAAAAAGCTTGGCTTCTCTTGGCATAAAACTCCAGCCTCCTTAATTACTCAGAACTTCCCGGCGGGTTTCCAGTCCGTCTCCCGCGGTCGCAAATAATAATAAAGGACACCTGCCAGCGATAACCGCACTAAAGAGCGTGCCCAAATCAAATAGCCCGGATAGAGTCTCTGCACATCCAGGGTATAAAGGGACAAGAGCGGCGTGACCGCCAGTATGCAGAGGCCCACAGTCATCCCATCAACGACCGCCACGTTGCGCGCTGGGTCGCGAGAGGCAAAGAAGAGCATCACGCTCAGCGCGAGCGCCAGACCTCCCATCTCCTTCACCGCCGCGAGAAGCATGGTGGAGATTTCCGATTCGGGCGGATGCATGAACATGCGCATGATGAGGGGCTTACTGCCGCGAGCAGTAGGGAGAGAAAACCCGGCACAATCCGCAGCACACGACAGGGTGGCTTTGACATGGAACCAGCCCTCCTTTGGCTGGGAAAACTGAAAGACGCCCATAAACCCATTTTGCGCGCATTCTACGTCAATTCCAGGGCGCTCGACCTCGCAAAATCCGCGACCCAAGCCTCCTGAAAAATCCGCGTCGATTGCACCATTATTGGGCACTTGACCCTACGCCTCAACGCGGCGTAACGTCGTGGTATCGAATAAGACGAACAACTTTCCGTCGCGCCAGCGGTGGGTTCCTTTCACCCTCTAGCCAACGAAAGGAGCGTATATGTTTACCCGCGTAGTTGAACTCACCAGCAAATCCGGCAAAGGCAAGGAACTGTCAAACACCATCAACGAAAAAGTAGTGCCGATCCTGAAGAAACAGACGGGATTCGTAGACGAGACCGTTCTGGTGTCGGACACGGAATCGACTCGGATTTTAGGATTGAGCTTTTGGAATAGTAAAGAGGATGCCGAACGCTACGACCGGGAGCAGTTCCCTAAGATCCAAGAAATGCTGAAACCCTTGCTCGAGACCGAACCTCTAATCCGGACGTTCGACGTCCACAGCTCGACCACCCACAGAATCGCTCCAGGCAAAGCCGCCTGAGGCGCTAGGTGGATACTTCGCAATCAGCCGTGGCGAGGGTAGCGACTCGCCTGTTTTCAACTTCTGAGAGAAAGGAGCACTATGGCCTCCAAAAACGTGGAAACGCTCCGTGCCGCGCACGAGAGCTGGAACCGCCGCGACTTCGCGGGCGTAGTCCGCAACTCGGCGGAGAGTCTTGCTTATACGGATAATGCCCGGAGTCTTAACCTGAACGGTCCGGACAAGTTCCGGGAGTGGACCGAAGCCTGGGCTAAGGCTTTCTCGGATGGCCGAATCACCAACCCCGAGTACATTGACGCGGGAGACATTGTCG
>Ga0209648_10004140_pt1 | contig 12286 bp, 11 predicted proteins | sample GraSoi2013_115cm_FD_185830 | JGI IMG/M metagenome (GOLD analysis project Ga0209648, IMG submission 185830) | Grasslands soil microbial communities from the Angelo Coastal Reserve, California, USA - Sample 9_17_2013_115cm (SPAdes) (version 2) | ecosystem: Environmental > Terrestrial > Soil >...
CAGGGCGCTGTGACACCGGCCAATGTCGGTCCGCAGCTGCCGCACGCGGCGATGCAAAAGGCTACGCTGATCCAGGAGAAGAAGGTGCCGATGCCGCAGAGCGCCTTGATCAATGCGGCAGCCAAGCCCGGCACCGCGGTCACACCGTCTGGTCAGAAGGGGACGACACCGACGACGTTGCAGACAAACGTAGCTCCCACCACGCTGCCGGCGGACAAAACCCTGCCGGGCATGAAAAACGGGCCTGCGTTGCCTAAGGGGACGACGGGACCCGTGGGCGTGACGACCCCGAATACGAAGCCTGGCCCCGAAAGCAAATCGGCGACGACGACCCCCACGACTACGACTCCTGCGACCACGTCTCCTGTGACCACGTCTCCTGCGACCACGTCCCCGGCGGGCGCGGCGTCCGGTAGCGGAGCTGCCGTTAGCCCGAAAACGCCGGCAACCACCGGACCCGTTCCAAGCGTGACCAACCCCAGTGCGAAGCTTACGCCCGAAAACAAATCGGCGACGACGACCACCCCGGCAACGACGTCTCCGGCGGGGAGGGCGTCGGGTGCCGGGGCCGCGGGTGCGCCGAAAACGCTGGGAACGAAACCGTCAGCTCCGCTCGTAGGCCAGCCGAAAGCCGGCACTGCAGCGCTGACGCCTGAAACGAAACCTGTGGAAAAGCGAAAGGAGGTTGCGCCACCTCCGCCGCCACCAAAACCCGCAGCGGCGCCTCCAAAACCCCCTCCGCCGGTCGCACATGTTGAACCCGCGCACCGGGCTGCGCCGCCGCCACCCCCGCCGCACCCGGCGCCGCAAATAGCAAGGCCCGCGCCGCCACCGCCGCCTCGGCCGGCCCCGCCGCCGCCTCCGCATCCGGTGGCCCAGGCCGTCCGTCCGGCGCCCCCACCACCGCCGCCGCCGCGGCCCGCTCCTCCGCCGCCGCCGAAACCGGCACCGGCGGCAGCCAAGAAGTGCCCGCCGAACGTTCCGAAGTGCTGAACATGAAGCAGATCAGGCCCCGATCGGGGCCTGATCTGGCGTCGTACGCGGAGCCGCTACCGTCGATGTCGTGGGCTCTTCGCGAATGAAAGTGGCCGTATTTCCTTGCTTCTCGCGAAAATACGGCTATATACCGCGCCATCTCACACGGAAACATGGCTCAAAAGGCCGTCCGGTGGCAGCCGGGCCATAAGGCTCGTTTGCTCACACGTTTCCGGAGGAACCAACCGGAGAATTTTTAACATGGCGCTACCCGATTTCTCTATGCGTCAGCTATTGGAAGCTGGCGTTCACTTTGGTCACCAATCGCACCGCTGGAATCCGAAAATGGCGGATTACATTTTCGGTGCGCGCAACAACATCCACATCATCGACCTCGCGCAGACCGTGCCGCTGTTGCATCGCGCGCTGCAGGCGGTCTCTGATACCGTCGCCAAGGGCGGCCGTGTCCTGTTCGTCGGCACCAAGCGGCAGGCGCAGGACGGCGTCGCCGAGGCTGCCAAGCGCTCGGCGCAATATTTTGTCAATTCGCGTTGGCTCGGCGGCACCTTGACCAACTGGAAGACGATTTCCGGTTCGATCAAGCGGCTGCGCCACCTCGATGAGGTGCTCAATTCCGGCGATGCCAACGCCTACACCAAGAAAGAGCGGCTGACGCTGCAGCGCGAGCGCGACAAGCTCGACCGTTCGCTCGGCGGCATCAAGGACATGGGCGGGCTGCCCGACATGATCTTTGTGATCGACACCAACAAGGAAGACATCGCGATCTCCGAAGCGCAACGGCTCAACATTCCCGTTGCCGCGATCGTCGATACCAATTCGGATCCCAAGGGCATCACCTATGTGATTCCCGGCAATGACGACGCCGGCCGCGCCATCTCGCTCTATTGCGATCTGGTCGCCCGCGCGGTGATCGACGGCATTTCGCGCGCGCAAGGCGACGCCGGGATCGACGTCGGCGCCTCTGCCCATCCGGTGCGCGAGGAAATTCCGACGGCGCCGCAAGCGTTGGGCTTCCAGGGTCTGGCCGGGCCGCGCGGTTCGCCCGACGATCTCAAGAAGCTCACCGGCGTGTCGGGTGCGATCGAGAAGAAGTTCAACGATCTCGGCATCTTCCACTATTGGCAGCTCGCCGAACTCAACCACGATACCGCCCACCAGATCGGCGAAGAAGTCGGACTGCCGTCGCGCGCCGATGGCTGGGTGGCCCAGGCCAAGGCGATGACCGCAGAAGCCGAATAAACTAAACGCACTGGCCGGACCTTCCGGGCACGCATCTCCAATTGACGTAATTCCTGGTGGTGGACGGCGGCGAGAGCGAAAACCTCGCCGTGGTCGCCCTGACAGGCAAGGGACCGCAACAATGGCAACAATCACAGCGGCGATGGTCAAGGACCTGCGCGAGTCGACCGGCGCAGGCATGATGGATTGCAAGGCAGCCCTCACCGAAAGCGGCGGCGACATGCAGGCTGCGCAGGATTGGCTGCGCAAGAAGGGACTGTCCAAGGCCGCGAAAAAGGGCGGCCGCGTTACGGCAGAGGGCCTGATCGCCGTGGCAATTGCGGGCACCAAGGGCGTTGTCGTCGAGGTCAATTCCGAAACCGACTTCGTTGCGCGCAACGAGCAGTTCCAGGGACTGGTCAAGATGATCGCGCAGGTCGCGCTCAACGTCGGCGCCGACATCGAGAAGATCAAGGCCGCCAAGGTTGGCAGCGTGACCGTCGAGACCGCGATCGCGGACGCCATTGCAACCATCGGCGAAAACATGACGCTCCGCCGCGCCGCTTTGCTCGAGGTCAGCAAGGGCGTGGTGTCGAGCTATGTGCATAACGCCGTGATCGAAGGCGCGGGCAAGATGGGCGTGATCGTGGCGCTCGAATCCGGCGGGAAAACCGACGAGCTCGCAGCCCTTGGCCGCCAGCTCGCGATGCATGTGGCCGCCGCCAACCCGCAGGCGCTCGACCCGGCCGGGCTCGATCCCGCCGTCGTGAAGCGTGAGAAGGACGTGCTGGCCGACAAATACCGTCAGCAGGGCAAGCCCGAGCACGTGATCGAGAAGATCGTCGAGTCCGGGTTGAAGACCTTTTACAAGGAAGTCTGCCTGCTGGAGCAGGCCTTCATCCACGATAACGCCAAATCGGTCGCCCAGGCGCTGAAGGAAGCTGAGGGCAAAATCGGCGGCGCTGTGAAGATCACCGGATTTGTGCGCTATGCTCTGGGCGAGGGAATCGATCGGCAGGAAACCGATTTCGCGGCCGAGGTCGCAGCGGCCAGCGGGCAGAAGAAGCCGCCGGGAGATTCCGCGACCGTGTCGTAAGCGGAGCTACCGCGCGGAGAAGGAAAGCGATTCGCAAATGGCTGAGCCGGTCTATCGTCGCGTGGTGATCAAGCTCTCGGGCGAATACCTCGCCGGCGCGCAATCCTTCGGCATCGATCAGCCAACCCTGGACCGCATCGCCGGCGAGCTGATCGCCGCCCAAAAGCTCGGCGCCGAGATTGCCGTCGTCGTCGGCGGCGGCAACATCGTCCGCGGCGTGGAAGTATCGTCGCGCGGCGTGTCGCGCCCGACCGGCGATACCATGGGCATGCTGGCGACCGTGATGAATTGCCTGGCGCTTGAAGCTGCATTCGTGATGCCGCAGATCTCGGAACTGTACACGCGAGTTGCGACGCACAAATATCTTGCCGAGGGCCGGATCGTGCTGCTCGGCGGTGGAACCGGAAATCCGTTTTTCACCACCGACACCACGGCGGTATTGCGGGCGGCCGAAATCGGCGCCCAGGCCGTGCTGAAAGCCACCAATGTCGATGGCGTCTACAGCGCCGATCCGAAACAGGATCCGGCCGCCAAGCGGTTCGACCGGCTGACCCATTCGCAGGCGATCGAAGGCGGCTACAAGGTCATGGATACGACCGCATTCGCGCTTGCCCGCGAGACGTCGCTGCCTATCATCGTGTTCTCGATCGCCGAGCCGGGTTCGATCTCTGCGATCCTGCGCGGCACGGGTCACGGCACCATCGTCGCCGGCTGACGGGTTCGTGAAGAGGCGCACCCGTGCAAGCTTGACGGCCTCGACGAAGAGTTTTCAGGAGGGAGAGCGTTATGCCCACCGGTAAGTTCGACATCAACGAATTGAAACGCCGCATGCAAGGCGCCACCCAGGCTCTCAAGCACGAACTGGGTGGTTTGCGAACCGGCCGCGCCGCGGCCTCGATGCTGGAACCCGTGCAGGTCGATGCCTATGGCACCCACATGCCGCTGAACCAGCTTGCGACCATCAGCGTGCCCGAGCCGCGCCTGCTTTCGGTGCAGGTCTGGGACAAATCGATGGTCAAGGCGGTGGAGAAGGCGATCATCGATTCCAATCTCGGCTTGAGCCCGGCGACCGAAGGGCAGGTGCTTCGGTTGCGAATTCCCGAGCTCAATGAAGAGCGCCGCAAGGATCTCGTGAAGGTCGCGCACAAATATGCCGAAGCTGCGCGCGTCGCGGTCCGCCACGTCCGCCGCGATGGCCTCGATGCCGTCAAGAAGCTTGAGAAGAACCACGAGATTTCCGAGGACGATCAGGAACGTCTGGCCAATGACGTACAGAAGGCGACCGACGGGACGATCTCCGAAATCGATCAATTGCTTGCGGCCAAGGAAAAAGAAATCCTCACCGTTTAAGGACTGATCGATGTCGAACGCCGCAGCCCCCGCGACCGATGGACCGGATCGAACCGATCCTCCCTTGCATGTGGCGATCATCATGGATGGCAACGGGCGCTGGGCGGCGGCCCGCGGTCTGCCGCGCGCGGAAGGCCATCGCCGGGGCGTCGAGGCGCTGCGCCGCGTGGTTCGCGCCTCGCACGAACTCGGCATCCTCTATCTGACGATCTTCTCCTTCAGTTCGGAAAACTGGTCGCGTCCCGCGACCGAAATCGGCGATCTGTTCGGCCTGCTGCGGCGCTTCATCCGCAACGATCTCGCGACGCTGCATCGCGACGGCGTGCGGGTGCGCGTGATCGGCGAGCGCTCAGGCCTGGAGCCGGACATTTGCGCGCTCCTGAACGAAGCCGAAGAACTGACCAAAGAGAACACAAAGCTCAATCTCGTGGTCGCGTTCAACTACGGATCGCGGCAGGAAATCGCCCAAGCCGCGCAGCGGCTGGCGTGCGAGGTCAAAGACGGCAAGCGTGAGCCTTCCTCGATCGACGCCGACACGCTCAGTCAATACCTCGATACGCCCGACCTTCCCGATCCCGACCTGATCATTCGCACCAGCGGGGAACAGCGGCTGTCGAATTTTTTGATGTGGCAGGCGGCCTACAGTGAACTGGTGTTCGTGCCGATCCATTGGCCGGATTTCGACAAGGCCGCGCTCGAGGGCGCGATCGCCGAATATGCCAGACGGGAGCGCCGTTTCGGCGGTCTGGCCGCGAAAACCGGATCGTGACCGAAACCAAAACCACACCAGCCGATATCGCCGAGCAGGGTTCGCGCAATCTCCTGGTGCGGATCGCAGTAGCCCTCGTGCTCGCACCCATCGCGATCGCGATCGCCTATGTCGGCGGATGGCCGTGGGCCGTTCTGGTGACGCTGGCTGCGATCGGACTTTATGTCGAATGGCTGATGATCATCGGTGTGGCGCGCGAGAGGCGCGTCGCCGCGTCGGGCGTTGTTGCGCTTGCGACGTCGGGGGTTTGTCTCGCCGCTGGGCGGATCGATGCTTCGCTGGTTGTCGCGGCCCTCGGACTGGCCACCGTTGCGTTGCTTTCGCCGCGACTGCGGATTTGGGCCGCGACCGGATTTTGCTATGCCGCCGCGGCCGAGATCGCTTCCTTGCTGGTACGTCTCGACCAGGTTTGCGGATTCGTCGCGCTGATCCTGATCCTGCTCGTGGTATGGGTGACTGATATCGGCGGCTATTTTGCAGGTCGCGGCCTCGGCGGGCCGAAATTGTGGCCGCGGGTCAGCCCCAAGAAGACCTGGGCAGGCGCCATCGGCGGATTTGCGGCGAGCCTTGCGGTATCCGGAGGATTTGCCGCCTTTGGTCTCGGCAAGCCCGGCCCCCTTCTGCTGCTGGGCGCAGCGCTTTCGGTTGTTTCGCAAGCCGGCGATCTCTTTGAGTCCGCGGTGAAACGGCGGTTCGGCGTCAAGGACTCAAGTCACATAATTCCCGGGCATGGCGGGCTATTGGATCGTCTCGACGGCTATGTCGCCGCGGTGATCATGGCGGCGATTTTCGGGCTTTTGCGGGGCGGCGTGGATGGCGTCGGCCGCGGTCTTATGGTTTGGTGAGGGCATGAGCGCAGTTCCGTTGCGTAACAACAAGGCCGCGGCATCCGCAGTTCGCACCGTGAGCGTCCTGGGTGCCACCGGTTCCATCGGCGACAGCACAATGGATTTGCTGCGGGCCGCGCGCGACCGTTACCAGGTCGAGGCGCTGACCGCGCATAGCAACGTGCAGGCGCTGGCGAAACTCGCAAAGGAGTTCGGCGCGCGCTTTGCGGCGGTTGCCGATCCTACTCGCCTCGCTGAGCTCAAAGACGCGCTGGCCGGCACCCGCACCGAATGCGGCGCGGGTGAAAGTGCCATCATCGAGGCGGCGGCACGGCCGGCGGATTGGGTCATGGCAGCCGTCAGCGGCGCGGCCGGCTTGAAACCTGCGCTCGCCGCCGTCGATCGCGGCGCGACGGTTGCCCTTGCCAACAAGGAATGCCTTGTCTGCGCTGGCGATTTCTTCATGCAGCGCGCGGCGAAGGCCGGCGCCTGCATCCTGCCGGCCGATTCCGAGCATAACGCCCTGTTTCAGGCGCTCGGCTCGGGAAACCGCGAGGAACTGGTCCGGGTCATCATCACCGCCTCAGGCGGGCCGTTCCGGACCTGGGCCGTCGCCGATATCGAGCAGGCGACGCTGGCGCAGGCCCTGAAACATCCGAACTGGAGCATGGGACAGAAGATCACCATCGATTCGGCGTCGATGATGAACAAGGGGCTCGAGGTCATCGAAGCCTCCTATCTGTTCGCGCTGGCGCCGGAGGAGATCGACGTGCTGGTGCATCCGCAGTCGATCATCCACGGCATGGTCGAATTTTCGGACCGTTCGGTGGTGGCCCAATTGGGTGCGCCCGACATGCGTACGCCGATCGCGCATTGCCTTGGATGGCCCGATCGCATCGTCGGGCCGGCGGCGAAGCTCGATCTTGCCAAGATCGGACAGCTGACCTTCGAGGCCCCGGATTTCGGTCGCTTCCCGGGGCTGCGGCTGGCTTACGAATCCTTAAGGACAGGACGCGGCGCGACTACGGTATATAACGCTGCCAACGAGGTGGCGGTCGCCGCCTTTATCGCCGGCAAGATCAAATTCGGCGCCATTGCGCGGCTCGTGGAAGCGACGCTTGAGGCCTGGATACGCGCCGGCAATCTGGCACCGTTGACGTCTGCGGATGACGCCATCGCCATTGACCATAACGCGCGAAATAAAGCTGCCACCCTCTTGCCTCAAATTGCCTTAAAGGCATCCTAGAGGGTTGGGAACAGGGCCTCTGGCCCTGGTTAAGGGGAATCGGATGTCTGAGTTTTTTCTTCATAGTTTCAATACGTTGAGTCATGGGCTCATCGGCTACATCGTTCCCTTTCTGTTCGTGCTCACGATCGTTGTCTTCTTCCACGAGCTTGGTCACTTCCTGATTGCCCGCTGGGCTGGCGTGAAGGTGTTAACATTCTCGCTCGGCTTCGGACCGGAACTCGTCGGTTTCAACGACCGGCATGGGACGCGATGGAAGGTTTCGGCCGTCCCGCTCGGCGGCTATGTCAAGTTCTTCGGCGACGACAGCGAAGCCTCGACGCCATCGTCCGAAGTGCTCGCCGGCATGAGCGAAGAAGAGCGCAGTGGAAGTTTCCATCACAAGAAAGTCGGGGCGCGTGCGGCGATCGTCGCCGCCGGCCCGATTGCCAATTTCATTCTGGCCATCGTGATCTTCACCTGCCTGTTCACCTTCTTCGGCAAGCCGAGCACGACGGCGCGGGTCGATCAGGTGGAGGCGGGCAGCGCCGCCGCAACCGCCGGTTTTGAGGTCGGCGACGTCGTAACGGCAATCGATGGCACCAAGATCGGAAGTTTTTCCGACATGCAGCGGATCGTCGGCGTCCGGGCCGGCGAACATCTGACGTTCACGATCAAGCGCGGCGATTCGACGCTGCAATTGCAGGGCACGCCGGAACTGCGGGAAGTGAAAGACCCGTTCGGCAATGTGCACCGGCTTGGCGTGCTGGGAATCACCCGCAAGACGGTTGCCGGCGATGTCACGACCGAGCGGGTGGATCCCGCGACCGCGCTCTGGCTCGGCGTCAAGGAAACCTGGTTCGTGGTTGACCGTACGTTGGCCTATATCGGCGGCGTCTTTACCGGCCGCGAGGCGGCCGACCAGGTCGGCGGCCCGCTTCGAATCGCCCAGATTTCCGGTCAGGTCGCCACCATCGGCCTTGCGGCGCTGGTGCACCTGGCCGCCGTGCTCTCGGTCTCCATTGGTTTGTTGAACCTGTTTCCAGTACCGCTGCTCGATGGCGGTCATCTTTTGTTCTACGCAGTCGAAGCCGTGCGCGGGCGCCCGCTGTCGGAGCGGGCGCAGGAGATGGGGTTCCGGATCGGGCTCGGTCTGGTGCTGATGCTGATGGTGTTTGCGACCTACAATGACATCCTCCACCTGGCGGCATCTTGAAACGGCTTTTTTGTGACGTGGCCAATAGGCAACGTCTTGGAATGAAATTGAAATTACACTGCGATAGGACGTTTGCCCCCCCGGTGAAATTGGCTACAAGCTGGGCAATCAATGGGAATCTGCCGGTTCGCGGGGTGCGGGCCGGCACTGGAATGGCAAGGGCGCGCTGCGCATGAATGTTGGAATGCGAGTCCGGGGGGGCTTGTTGGCCGCCCTGATCATGTGCGCCCTGCCGGTCGCGGCCACGCTGTCGGCCATATTTGCGTCGTCGCCCGCCGCTGCCCAGACCGTCGACCAGATCCAGGTCGAGGGCAACCGGCGCGTGGAACTCGAGACCATCCGCTCCTATTTCAAGCCGGGGGCCGGGGGGCGCCTCGATCAGGCGGCGATCGATGACGGCCTGAAAGCGCTGATCGAGACCGGCCTGTTCCAGGACGTCAAGATCAGCCAGGCGGGCGGTCACCTGTTGGTGACGGTGGTCGAGAACCCGGTGATCGGGCGCGTCGCCTTCGAGGGCAACAAGAAGATCAAGGACGAGCAGCTTTCGTCGGAAATTCAATCCAAGCCGCGCGGCACGCTGTCGCGCCCGATGGTGCAGTCCGACGCCCAGCGCATCGCCGAAATCTATCGCCGCTCCGGCCGCTACGACGTGCACGTCGAGCCCGAGATCATCGAACAGCCGAACAACCGCGTCGACCTCGTTTTCACGATTACCGAGGGCCCCAAAACCGGCGTCAAGTCCATCGAATTCATCGGCAACACCACTTACTCGTCGTACCGCCTCAAGGACGTCATCAAGACCCACGAATCGAACTGGCTGAGCTTTCTCGGCAACGGCGACACGTACGATCCGGACCGGGTCGAGGCCGATCGCGACCTGATTCGCCGCTATTATTTGAAGCACGGTTTCGCCGATGTGCAGGTGGTGGCGGCGCTGACCGAATATGACCCGGAGCGCAAGGGCTTCCTGGTGACCTTCAAAATCGAGGAAGGCCAGCAATACCGGGTCGCTTCGGTCAATTTCCAGTCCAGCATTGCCGCGCTCGACGGAAATTCGCTGCGCGACTTTTCGCACGTCAATGTCGGGGCGCTTTACAACGCCGAGGCGCTGGAAAAATCCGTCGAGGAAATGCAGATCGAGGCTTCGCGGCGCGGTTACGCCTTTGCGGTCGTGCGCCCGCGCGGCGATCGTAATTTCGAGAGCCATACGGTTTCGATCGTCTTCGCGATCGATGAAGGCCCGCGGACCTATATCGAGCGCATCAACGTGCGCGGCAATACCCGCACCCGGGACTACGTGATCCGCCGCGAATTCGATATCTCCGAAGGCGACGCCTATAACCGGGCACTCGTCGATCGTGCCGAGCGCCGCCTGAAGAACCTCGATTTCTTCAAGAACGTGAAAATTACGACCGAGCCCGGATCCTCGAGCGATCGCGTGATTCTCGACGTTGATCTCGAAGAGAAATCCACCGGCGATTTCTCGGTGTCGGGCGGCTATTCGACGACCGATGGCGCGCTCGGCGAGGTCAGCATCTCCGAACGTAACTTCCTCGGCCGCGGCCTGTTCGCCAAGGCGGCGGTCACCTATGGTCAATACGCGCGCGGCCTCTCGCTTTCCTACGTTGACCCGTATCTACTGGACTACCGTGTCGCACTTGGCCTCGATGCGTTCTATCGCCAGCAACTGGCCAACTCTTATATCTCGTACGGCACCAGGACGATCGGCTTCAGTCCGCGACTCGGATTCGCACTGCGCGAGGATCTTTCGCTGCAGCTGCGCTATTCGATCTATCAGCAGGAAATCTCGCTGCCGAGCTACCTCGCAAACTGTAACAACAATCCGTCGAACGGTTTGCTCGCCTTTAATCCGTCTCCGGCCTGGGTGAATGCCAACAGTGTCGCGGCCGCCACTGCCCTGGGCGCGACAGACGCGTCGGGAGTGGGTCTGTGGTGCTACAGCGATGGCGAGGCGTCGCTGCCGGTCCGCAAGGAGCTTGCGAGTGGCAAAACGATCACCTCGGCGATCGGCTATTCGCTGGACTACAACACGCTGGACAACAACAAGAACCCGACCGACGGCCTTTTGATCGATTTCAAGCAAGACTTCGCCGGCGTCGGCGGCGACGTCACCTATCTGAAGAGCGTGATGGACGCGAAATACTACACGCCCTTGGTTTCCGATATCGTCGGGCTGATCCACGTCCAGGGCGGCATTCTCAACAAGGTCGGCAGCAGCGAACTGCGGATGCTCGATCAGTTCCAGATGGGCCCGAATCTTGTGCGTGGCTTTGCCCCGAACGGTATCGGTCCGCGCGACATCAATCCGTACGGTACAATGGACGCGCTCGGCGGCACCAAATATTGGGGCGCGTCCTATGAGGTGCAGATGCCGTTCTGGTTCTTGCCGAAGGAAGTGGGATTGAAGGGCGCGATCTATGCCGACGCCGGCGGGCTCTATGACTACCAGGGGCCGACGTCGTGGGCCGCCACCGGCGAAGTCAACGTGCCCGGCTGCGTTCCGCCGACGACATCTCCACCGACGCCCGGTACCTGCTTGGGATTGCAGTACGACAAGAGCGACCTAATTCGTACCTCGGTGGGTGTCGGCTTGATCTGGGCGTCACCGTTCGGTCCGCTGCGCTTCGACTATGCGGTGCCCCTTACCAAGGGTAAGTTTGACCGGGTGCAGCAATTCAAGTTTGGCGGCGGGACATCGTTCTAAAGCATGATCCGGAAGAGTGGGAACCGGTTTTCCGAAAAGATCATGCTCAAACAAAGAAATGAGATCATGATCCGATCCGATTCGATCGAATCGGATCATGATCCGAATCCTTTTTGAGCGAAGTGGGTATTGGCTCGCGTGAGGAAAACGCGTCAAAACAACGAGAGGGTTCGGTTCTGATCGATCAGAACCGTAGCTCTGGTTCGATCACCGGCCGGACTGCGGCGGATGGAATGGAGCAACCGAGATTCTTCGAGCAACCACCTCCGTCGACGCTGGCTGATATCGCCGCGTTGACGAAGGCAGATTTGGTCGATCCGTCGCGGGGCGGCCAGGAGGTCAGGGGACTGGCATCGCTTGACGAAGCCGGCCCGATGCACCTGACATTTTTCGACAATCTGAAATATTCCGACCAGCTCGCCTCGACCAAGGCCGGAGCCTGTCTGGTCAGCGCGCGCTTCGAGGCTCAAGTCCCGGCCCATGTCGCCGTGTTGCGCGGGGCCCAGCCGTTCCGCGAATTCGTCAAGATTGCGCGCGAGCTACATCGCGACGCGCTTCGCCCGCAGTCCTGGTTCGGCAATGCCGGCATCGCGGCCTCCGCCATCATCGATCCGCGCGCGCATCTGGAAGACGGCGTTATCATCGATCCGCTGGCGGTGATCGGCCCCGGCGTCGAAATCGGCACCGGGACGGTGATCGGCGCCGGGGCCGTGATCGGCGCCAATGTCAGGATCGGCAGGGATTGCAATGTCGGCGCACGTTGCGCCATCCAGTTTGCGCTGATCGGCAATAATGTCCTGATCCATCCCGGCTGCAGCATCGGACAGGACGGCTACGGGTTTGTCTTTTTTGGACCGGACGGGC
>Ga0209648_10004143_pt1 | contig 12279 bp, 11 predicted proteins | sample GraSoi2013_115cm_FD_185830 | JGI IMG/M metagenome (GOLD analysis project Ga0209648, IMG submission 185830) | Grasslands soil microbial communities from the Angelo Coastal Reserve, California, USA - Sample 9_17_2013_115cm (SPAdes) (version 2) | ecosystem: Environmental > Terrestrial > Soil >...
CGCTGCCAAATGTTGCGCGATACTCCGCCGCGAGTCTGCCGATGCGTGCGACGGCGTCAGGATCTTCAGCGTTAACATGGAAGATGGGCACGGACTGCCGCTTGGCCACGTCTGAAGCGAAGCGCGAGGAATGCTCCTGAATAGGCTTGGTCGTGAATCCGATCAGGTTATTCACGATGATGTGAATCGTGCCGCCAACGGTGTAAGCCCGAAGGTCGGCAAAGTTAAGCGTTTCCGCCCAAATGCCCTGGCCCGCGAAAGCCGCGTCGCCATGCATGACAATGGGAACAACTTTGTTCAGCGTTTCGCTGGAACGGTCGACGTAGGGTCCACGCAAGCCGTGGCGCGTCTGCTTGGCGCGCGCGCGGCCAACGGCTACGGGATCAACGGCTTCCAGATGGCTCGGATTCGAAACGAGGTGAATGCCGATTTCCTTGCCGCTGGTGGTGACGTAAGTGCCGGTAGCTCCGACATGGTATTTCACGTCGCCCGCACCCAGTACGCTGCGTGGATCGACGTCTTCGAAGCCTGAGACCACTTCATGGGGAGATTTGCAGGCAGCATGAACCATCACGTTGAGGCGCCCGCGGTGGCTCATGGCCATGATCGAGGATTCCGCTCCGTGCTCGCCGGCTTCGTCGAGAATCGAATCGAGCAGCGGAATCAGCGCGGTAACGCCTTCGAGCGAGAAGCGCTTGGTGCCAAGATAGCGCGCCTGCAAAACCTGTTCGAAAAGATCGGCGCGAATCAGACGCTCAAGGATTTTGTGTTGATCAACTGGGCTTGGCGGAGCTTCGAGCCGCTCAACGATCCAGCGGCGGCGTTCCGGCTCCGACAAATGCATGAAATCGGCGCCAATCATGCCGCAGTAGACGCGGCGGGCTTCTTCAGCAGCCTCTCCGGTCAGCGCATCCAGGTCGGGCTGCTTCAGCGGCTCAAACAAGCCGAGGGGATCGAGGGTCGCCTCCAAGTAGCCCCAGCGGCGGAAAGCGTCGAAAATCCGCTCGCGCTCTTCGTTACTGGCGGTTTTCGCGGAGTTGCCTGCAGCGGGTTTCTTGGCTGCCTTCGGTGTTCTTCCGAGGCGCTCTTCTTCCAGTGTTGTACGGTGTGCCATCAATCGAACTCTATGAACCTTCTATTTTGCCACAGATGCCCACGGGTTGCTTGCGACTGGGAAGGGCGCAGTCCGCCGCGGCGGGCGCCCTCTACAAGGAGTGAACTAGCGATTCGAGACGGCGGGCGATTTCGTCGGGCGGCGTGCCTGGTGCGAAGCTGACCGGTGCGCCGATGTGAACGGTGATTTCGCCGAGGTGAGCGAGGCGGCGGCGCTCGCGCTTCATTTGCCAGACGCCGTCGAGGCGCATCGGAACGATCGGAATGCGAAGATTCTCTGCGAGGAGGCCGATGCCGGTCTGGAATGGAGCCATGTGGCCGTCTTCGGAGTTATTCACTTCGCCTTCGGGAAAAACGAGCACGCTGTAGCCGCGGTCGATGGATTCGCCGGCGAACCGGAAGCTCTCGCGGAAGCCAGAAAACTGCGGGAGCGGGAAAACGTTGAAGAGCAGCGTGGCGAGCCAGTAGCCGAGTTGATAGGCCCAGCGCTTGGCAAAGAACCAGTCCTGCGACGGGCGGCGCATATTTTGCAGCGATTCGCCGCCCATGGCTGCGGCGAGACGATGGCGGAATCGCGGCGGCAACGCAGCGAGAATCAGCCCTATGTCCGCGCGGCGCGTGATGTGATTTGAAACGATTATGACTTGGCCCCGCAGTCCGCGAAGATTCCCGCAGCCCGCAATGCGTGGGTGGCCAAGGATCTGCGTTGCGGGCCAGACCAGGGCGTAATAGACCGCGAGCCGCAGCCAGCGAATGGGTTCGCGCTGCGTCCAGCGCGGATAGGTATATTCAGTGCGGCGGGCGGCCGGCTGTTGCAGGACACGCTCTACGTCGGCAACGGTCTCGGCATTGGCAAAAGCGGTTTCGTTGAGTTCCACGTGAAACTTTTCTTCCAGGGCACTCAAGAGTTCCACACGGTCGAGGGAGGAGAGGTTCAGCTCCTCTTCGAGGCGACTGCTGGCGCGCGCGTCTCCACCCTGCGAATTGCCAAAGTTTTTCAGTAGCAGATCAAGCCTGCCACGTGCCGAGGCGGACGGACTAAAGTCCGCCCCTACACTCTCCGAGGTACTTACTTGCCGTCCGTCGAGGATTTGCCCGGCCCACGCAGCGATGACGGAAAGCCGTGGCTTGCCTGTGGGCGTGCGGGGAAAATCAAACTCAAGCCACATGAACCACGTTCGAATGCGTTGGTATTCGGCAAGCGCGGCGTTTGCGCCATCAATAGCGGCGCGCGCGGCGGAACGGTCAGCGTTTGTCAAAAGGAGTACTGCGCAGGGCTCGGAGTTGCCACCGCGTTCGATGGGAATGACCACGCAATCGCGCACGCCGGATTGCGCGCGGAGAACAGCTTCCAGGTCCTCGGGAAAGATGTTGAGACCGGCGGAAGTGACGATCACGTTTTTCTTGCGGCCGCGGAAACGCAGATTGCCTTCGGCATCGAGTTCGCCCAGATCGCCCGTGCGCAGCCAGCCTTCCTGTTCGGCGGACCGAACGGCTCCTTGCTCCCAATAGCCGCTGGAAACGTTTTCGCCGCGAACGAGGATTTCGCCGTCTTCGGCGAGCTTGAATTCGCGGCCGGGCAAGATTTTGCCGACAGAGCCTTCCGTGGCGCGAAAGGGATGATTCAGGCTGATCAAAGAGGCTGTTTCCGTCATCCCGTAACCTTGAACAACGGCATAGCCCATCCGTTTGAAAAAGTCTTCGGTTTCATTTGAGAGCGCGGCGCCGCCGGAGATGAAGGCCCAAAACTTCCAGCCAAAACACCGGTGGATTCGGCGAAACATCCAAGTGCGCTTGAGAAATTTCCTGCCTCTTGCATTTTCGACGGTGCGCTTCAGCCACCGCGATTTGCCCTGGCCTTCGATTTCCCTCTCGATGCCCGCATGAAGAAGATCCAGCATGCGTGGCACGGCGATAAGCGCGGTGGCGCGCTCTTGCTTGATGGAACGCATGATTTCGCCGGGATTGCTCGACTGTTCGAAGACCACCGCAGCTCCCAGGAGCGGCGGAACAAACAGCGCCATGAATTGTCCGAAGACGTGGCTTAACGGCACCAGCGTGACGAAGCGCAGCGGGTGAAACCAGCGCTCGTATTTCCGGTACTCTTCGATGCCGCGTTCCAGCGGCTCCAGATTCGCCAGAAAATTTCCGTGGGTCAGAACAACACCGCGCGGCTCAGCCGTCGTTCCCGAAGTGTAAAGAATTTCTGCAATGGTGCTTCGGGTAGATTCATCTCCCGGGTCCACACCCGCATCTGGGGCTGGCTGAGGGCTTGCCACCACATCCTTGAAATCGTTGATGATCATCGACGGTGGCGCGCCGGGCAGCTCCGTCTGCTGGCGGTCGCGCAAGATGAGTTTCACGCCGGCATCCTTGACCGCGCGCTCAACGAAATCCGGCGACGCAGCGGCGTCCATCGGCACAACAACAGCGCCACGCAAGAGGATTCCCCAGTAACAGGCAACCCACTCGGCAGAATTGGGTCCCCAGAGAAGAACGCGATCACCTGGGGCAACCCCGCGCCCCGCGAGCGCGCGACTCCACAAAAGCGCATTGGCGTAAAGCCCTGTATACGTCAGCTTTTCCCGACGGTAGCCGCGCCTTTGGACGACGGCCACATCGCCGCCGAAGCGTGAGAATTCTGCAAATAAACTTAGAAGATTCTTTCGGGGCATAAGTGCTGTAGTTTCTTTGCCTCGGATACGGGTTGATTCTACCCCCGAAGCCCTGGCGCGGCCCTCTAGGGTGGACAGGCATTCCGTTTGCGCTGGAGAATGCATCCCATGCCAAGCTGCACTTACCGTGCCACGAAGGAACAACCCCTTGCATCTGAGTAAAAGCAGGCGAGCGGATTTCGCTGGTTCTCGGTTACAATAGTAACTTGTGGTCTCCGTTACATGAGGAGATCCTGGGGACCTCGGTATACCCTATCCATTTCTGGAGATGAGCAGGCAAGATGCCGGTACCGATTTCACAGATGTGGACGGTGGCAACCTACGTCCTCAAGCAAAAGCTGAAGGGACGTAAGCGCTATCCGTTTGTGCTGATGCTGGAGCCGCTCTTCCGCTGCAATCTGGCTTGCGCGGGCTGCGGCAAAATCCAATATCCCGCGCATATCCTAAAAACAGATTTGACCCCGGAAGAATGCTTCAAGGCCGTGGACGAGTGCGGCACTCCGATGGTTTCGATTCCCGGTGGCGAGCCGCTGATGCACCCGGAGATCGACAAGATCGTCGAAGGCTTGGTCGCGCGGAAAAAGTACATCTATCTCTGTACCAATGCGCTGCTCCTGAAAGAAAAACTGCATCTTTTCAAGCCCAGCAAATATCTGACGTTCTCGGTGCACGTGGACGGACAGAAAGAGCACCACGATTTTTCCGTTTGCCGCGAGGGCGGCTACGATCTGGCCATCGATGGCATCCGGGAGGCGGTGAAGCAAGGCTTCCGCGTCACCACAAATACGACATTGTTCGATGGCGCCGATCCCAAGAGCGTCCGCGCGTTTTTCGACGAAATGATGGAACTGGGCGTCGAAGGCATGATGCTTTCCCCCGGTTATTCCTATGACAAAGCGCCCGACCAGAAACACTTCCTCGGCCGGGCTCGCACGCGGCGCTTGTTCCGGGCCATTCTATCGAACCGCAAGAAGAGCTGGCAGTTTAACCAATCCAAGCTGTTCCTCGAGTTTCTGATGGGCAAGCGAACCTATGCTTGCACGCCATGGGGAATGCCGACGTACAACGTCTTCGGCTGGCAGAAGCCATGCTATCTGCTGCAGGACGGTTACGTAGATACGTTTCAGGAACTGCTCGACGCCACCGAGTGGCAGAACTACGGTACCGAGTCCGGCAATCCCAAGTGCGCGAATTGCATGGTGCACAGTGGCTACGAAGCTTCGGCGGTGGATCATACCTTCAGCGGCCTGCGTGGACTTTGGGCGACAGTAAAGGCTGAGCTCTCCACCAAATATAACGACTCGGATGCGCTAGCAATGCTGAACGAACCGACGCAACCCGTGCATTCCTACAACCCTCTTGTTCAGATCCAATCGGACAAGAGCCAGCTCGAAGAGACGCACGCATGACGGGTCCGCGCCACGCCGACCGGCCCAGCCACGTCGCTCAGTTTACGAGCGCCAGTACATCGCAAGGATCTCCGTTAAATCCGGACACTCTGGAAGTCGCGCCTGGCACCGTCCATGAAAGCGTGCAAGGGTGGGTGCCCAAACTGGCCACCGAAGAAGAGTTGCGCATCGCTTTGGAAAAAGCCTTCGACTATCGCGGCGATGTGACGGTGACTCTCAAAGATAATTCAAAAATCGAAGGTTACTTGTTCGACCGGACGACCGGGCCATCTCTTTCAACCAGCTTTGTGAGAATTCTACCCAAAGACTCCCATCAAAAAGTGAAGATTGCCTATGCCGATATAGCGGCGCTAGCCTTCACCGGCCGGGACACCGCTGCCGGAAAGAGCTGGGAGGCTTGGGTTGGCAAGTATTGGCAAAAGAAGGCTTCTGGTGAAGGCGATTTGAATCTTCAGCCCGAATCCCTAGAGTAAGGTGCTATCGCCTCCCGCTATCCGGAGCAAGACCATTGAGACTGTATAACTATTTTATTTTCATACATTTACGTGGATTAGAGCGCTCTTACCCCCCGCTTCGTAGCCGTGGACAGATGGGCGCATTTGTGGTACTATAATTATAGCGATTGTTGCTCTTGGAATACTTTGTGGCTTGGTCGAGGCTCTGCAAGGACCACCTCTGAGGTCACCAGGAAACGAAGCAGGAGCCACAGCGCAATTCCAATAACGCCAATTGCGGCTCTGCCCGGATTGTGCGTGTGAGGCTGGCAAGTGAAGGAACAAGGAACAGTCAAGTGGTTCAACGCTTCAAAAGGCTTCGGATTCATCCAACGCCAGACTGGAGAAGATGTTTTCGTGCACTTCTCGGCGATCGCGATGGACGGTTACAAGACCCTTAACGAAGGTCAGGCAGTGGAATTTGAAGTGAAGAAGGGTCCCAAGGGCCTTCAGGCTGAGAACGTTACGGGCGTCTAGCCGTCGCGATGAAAGCCTCCAGCCGGTTCGGGGGCTGCTTTTCCGAGTGATTCGAATCGAGATTATCAGCGAGAGCGGTCAAGGAGGACGTTGTGCAAGTGATGCAGGAAGGTCAAACCATCAAGCATGATATGTACGGCCTGGGTATCGTGACCGCTTCCGACCAGGAACGCACCGCCGTTGATTTTGACGATCATGGCCCCAAGCTGTTCGTGACGAGCATCATGACGGCTGAGTTGATCGGTGAAGCGCCTGCTACTCCGCCGAAGACCAAGCGTCGCCGCAAGGCCTCCACGGCAGCCAAGGCCGCCAAGAAAGCCGCAGCTGCAGTAGCAGCCAGCCGTTCATAAGTTTCTGTAAGCTAATCTATACACTCCAAGTGCCGGCCCGGCGCAGGGGTGTGTCTGCATGCATTTCTCACGCAAGCTGCAGCGGTTGTGATAGGTTCTGAACCATGAAGCGTGTGGTCATCATTCTCGGAGTCATCTTCCTGGTCCTGGGTGTGATTGGGCTCGTCCATCCTATTTTCAACTACCACCAACAAGAAGAAGTGGCCAAGATCGGTCCCATCAAAGCAACCGTAAACGAAGAGAAAACCTTGCAGATTCCGCCCGCGGTTTCAATAACTCTACTGGTAGCCGGGATAGGACTTGTTATATTTGGACCGCGCATGAAGCAATAGTTTTGTCCTCGTTACTTTCGCTGGTACCCCAATTAGATACCGGCCGTATGGTTTATGCTTACCGGTAAGCTCCGGTTCACACCAAACGCGTTGACATCCCTTCCGCGTAAGACTAAACAAGAGGCATAGAAGATCCGTCCCAGGGGAACGTGTTTCAAAACGGAGAGAGAGATGAAAAAAGATACGCCGAAGTACGTTTTGGGACTTGGTGTGTTTTTTGGGTGCTTTTTCGCGGTTTCCACCCCACTGCAGGCGCAAAACACCACTGGAGTAACCGACAAGGAGATTCTCATCGGTTCGTGTTCGGCCCTGGAAGGGCCTTCGCATTTCCTGGGAACAGAAACGGTCACGGGAGCCAAGGCCTATCTCGCCATGATCAACGATGCCGGTGGCGTGGATGGGCGCAAACTGAAGCTCATCTCCTACGACGACAGTTACGATCCTGCGAAGACCGAAGCGTGCTTCAACCGCCTAATGGAGCAGAAAGTTTTCGCGCTCGGTTTCTTCGTGGGCACTCCCACCGCCGTGAAGTACATCCCAATGGCGGAGAGCAACAAGATTCCCCTGGTTGGGCTATTCACCGGGGCGCAAACGCTGTATGTGCCGCTGCGGCACTGGGTCGTAAACGTTCGCGCGTCCTATTTCGATGAAACCCGCGAACAGATTGACGGCATATGGGGAACGCTTCGTTACAAGAAAATCGGCGTGATTTATCCTGAGGATGCATTCGGTGCGGCAGTGCTCGAAGGCGTTAAGGAGGCGCTGAAAGCCCATGGTGCCGTGCCGATTGCCACCGCATCATACCAACGGCAGACGGCGCAGGTCGGTGGAGCGATCGACACCGTGAGAGCGGCCAAGCCGGATGCTGTCGTGCTTGTGGGGCCTGCGAATACGGTTGCTCCCATCCTCAAGCAGTCGCACGCCAAAGGTTGGAAGCCAATGTTTCTGACGGTCTCTTTTGTCGGCACGGATGATTTAATCGCCGAGGCTGGTGCCGACTCCGATGGCATCGTGATTACGCAGGTCGTTCCGCCTTACTACCTGACGGAATTCAAAGCAGTCGCTCTGTATCGTCGCACTCTGACGAAATACTTCCCCTCCGCACAGCCCAACTTCGTAAGTCTGGAAGGGTTCGTCGATGCAATGGTGCTTGTGGAAGGGCTAAAGAGGGCGGGGAAAGATTTGACGCGAGAGGGGCTGATTCGAGGTATCGAATCCATCCATGAACTCGACCTAGGCTTTGGCCCGCAACTCAAATTAAATTATTCATCGAAAGAGCACAAAGGATTCAACCACGTGCTCCCCACAGTGATCCGTGGCGGCCGCGCCGTCCCCTTCACGGATTGGTCCACCGCCGCGCCAAAGTAATTTAAACGGTGCGAACATACTTCTACGGCGCAATTGACACGGTCTAGGGAACCAAGGAGTGTGCCGAATCTTGTTGGTATTAGTTGGCTGCTTCCAATCAAGGCTTCCAGCAGTGACGGGTTATATTAAGCTGTGGGGATTGCGATGAAGCCTTTGCCCTTTGCTCTGTGTGTGGTGTTTGCGTTTGGCGGTCTGAGCGCGTAGAAACCCGGCTGGCAGCCATCGCCGGAACATACGCAGGTGCCGATATGGCCGGGCGCTGTGCCGGATGCGCAGCCTGCCGCGGGGCCGGAGGTCGCCGCGACAGCGAAGGGTCTAATCGCCGGAAAGTCTGGCGATATCGTGGAGAACGTCTCGCGGCCGACGATGACGGTCTACTCGCCAAGCGGAAAGAATACGGGCGCTGCGGTGGTCGTGTTTCCCGGCGGGGGCTATCAGGATCTCGCCATCGATCTGGAAGGCACGGAGGTCTGCGACTGGCTGACGTCCAAGGGGATCGCGTGTGTGCTGTTGAAGTACCGTGTGCCGGATTCAGGGCCGGCTTGGCACGATGAATGTAAGTGCTACATCCATCCGAAAGCACCGATGGCGTTGCAAGACGCGCAGAGGACAGTGGGGCTAGTGCGCTTTCACGCCGCCGAGTGGCATATCGATCCGCACAAGATTGGAGTGCTTGGTTTTTCGGCAGGCGGGCATATGGTGGCAGCGATGAGCACTCATTTTGAGCAGCGTGTCTACCCGGCTGTCGATGCGGCCGACAAAGAAAGCTGCCGCCCGGATTTTGCGGTAGCTATTTATCCGGGGCATCTGTGGATTGACGATAAAAAGTTCGAGTTGAATCCGGATATCCGTACTCATATCACCGGCCAGACACCGCCTACGTTTTTGCTGCAGGCGGAGGACGACTACGTGGACAATGTAAACCAGTCGCTCGTCTACTACATCGCCTTGAAGAACGCTAAGGTTCCCGTCGAGATGCATTTGTATGCGCAGGGCGGGCATGCGTTCGGGCTGCGGCGAACGAAGCTTCCGATTACGGGATGGCCTCAGTTGGTGGAGACGTGGCTGGGAACGATCGGAATGATTCCCAAGTGATTCGTATTTGAAGCGCGAATATGCAATCTGATCACAATCTCATAGTCAGAACCGCCCATTACTTCGCTGCGGATTCGGCCTGGTCAAAAGCGTGGTAGGAAGAACGCACCAGCGGGCCGGCTTCGACGTGCTTGAATCCCATAGCTTCGCCGAGCACTTTGTATTCAGCGAATTCGTCGGGATGCACGTAGCGAATGATGGGTAGATGGTCGCGAGTGGGCTGCAGGTATTGTCCGAGCGTGACGATATTCGTGCCCTGAGCCGCCAGGTCCTGCATCGTAGCGAGGACTTCGTCCTTTTCTTCACCGAGCCCCAGCATCAGGCCGGTCTTCGTAGGAACTTCCGGATGCGCTTCCTTGGAACGGCGCAGCAGCTCCAGCGAGCGCTCATACACCGCGCCTTTGCGCACCAGCCGGTACAGGCGCGGCACGGTTTCCGTATTGTGATTGAGAATATCCGGCCGCACAGCAAGAACGACGTCCAGCGCGTTCCAGTCTCCGCGAAAATCAGGAATCAGCACTTCGACCTTGCAGCCCGGCACGCGCCGGCGAATCTCTTCGATGGTGCGCGCAAAAATATGTGCGCCGCCGTCGGGCTGGTCGTCGCGGTTCACGGAAGTCACCACTGCGTAACGCAACCCTAGTTTAGCCACAGCTTCTGCCACCCGAAATGGCTCGTCTTCGTCCGGCGGGCCAACCGGCTTGCCCGAAGGCACGGCGCAGAACCCGCATGCGCGCGTGCAAATATCTCCCAGAATCATGAATGTAGCGGTGCCGTGTTCCCAGCACTCGCCCATGTTCGGGCAGCGCGCGCTTTCGCAAACCGTGTGCAAATCGAGCGTGCGTATGATGCGCTTCAGATCCTGGAAGCGCTCACCACCGAAAAATTTGACGCGCAGCCAATCCGGCCGCGGGTGCGCGTCCGGCGCAGGCACCGGCATTGCCGGCACATTCGAGATGATGTTAAACGGTGTGGCCATTGGACTCGCTTGAAACCACTATTTTACGCACATTCTCCCTCCCATACAAACGCAGCCCTCGGCCAATCCAGTAGCCGATTCGCCATATTTTTTCCTATATACTGCCGGGTGCGAGGTTTCCATGCACCGCGCGTACCCCATCCTCCTAATCGGTTTGCTCATCTCATCCGCTGCCTCCGGGCAAGAAACTCCGAAGCCGGCAGCCTCAAACCTCAAAACGGAAAAATGCAGCGTTGCCGGAATGGTGGTGCGCAAAGGAAGCAACGAGCCGATCCACTTCGCCCGCATCACGCTTACAAGCGACGGCGACGATCAAAAGAGCCTGCACGGTACGACGGCCGCTGACGGCAGATTTACCTTCAAAGACGTTCCTCCCGGCGACTATCGTGTCACTGTCACGCGTAATGGCTACGTAAGCGAAGCCTATGGCGCCAGGCGGCCCATGGATCCAGGCTTGCCGCTGACTCTTTCTTCCGGCAAACACGTGGACGACCTGATTTTCCGCATGGTGCCCGCGGCCATCATCACCGGGCATGTTCGTGATGAAAACGGCGAAGCTCTTCCCTGGGCACAGGTAACGGCCCTGCTCACCTATTTCGTACAAGGAAAGCGCACTCTTATGCCGGCAAGCAGTTCAGCGACGAATGATCTCGGCGAATACCGGCTCTTCAGTCTTCCTCCCGGAAAGTATCTTCTCAGCGCGGGCTACGAAATGTCTCAAGCAATGGGTATATCAATGGCCACCGCAATGCGCAGCCGCGAGCAGCGCGAAGGGCTGACGACAACCTATTATCCCGGAACGTCTGACCCATTGCAGGCGGCGACCATCAATGTCGAACCCGGTGCGGAGATTCGCTCCATGGATTTTTCTCTCCGGCCTTCGGGTGTCTTTCACATCCGTGGCCATATTTCCGGGCTCGGCCCGGGACCCGCGGGATTCGGCGGTGCCGTGATGCTGAGAAAAGGAAACAGCCGGTTCAGTGCGGCCATGCCGGAGAGGACCGCCGCGGTCAAAACCGAAGACGGCAGCTTCGACATCGATCAGGTGGCATCGGGCTCGTACGAAGTTATTGCCATCGAGTTCGCCGACGACACACCGGGCATGATTCACCGCCCCGTCGAGGTTGGCGGAGCCGACGTTGACGGTGTGGATCTGGCGTTCGAACCTGGTGTGAACATCACCGGACATCTTCGGTGGGAAGACAAAACTGCGGCGCCGGAAGTTCGGTTACAGGTTTCGCTGGAGCAGGACGAGCAGGCTTTTAGCATCCATCCTACCGCCGAAGTTCAACCCGACGGATCCTTCGAACTGAAAAATGTAAGCGTTGATTCGTACTGGGTGAACGTAACCGGACCAGCCCCCGATGCCTATCTGAAAACCGCCCGATACGGGAGCTCCGATGCCACCGGCAATTTTCGTGTCAATTCCGGTTCCGACGCCACTCTCGAATTGTTGGGCAGCACCCGCGGCGCGCGCATCCAGGGCGTAGTTATGAACTCGGACCCGGTTCCTATTTCTGGCGTCTGGGTCACGCTCATTCCTGAGGATTCCAATCAGAAGCGGCTCTTTCAGTCCGTGCGCTCCCGCGCGAACGGAAAGTTCGAATTCCGTGGTGCGGCCCCGGGCAACTACGCTCTTTTCAGTTGGGACAATATCGAAGAGCACGAATGGGATGATCCGGAGTTTCTGAAACCCTACAAATCACAGGGCGTTTCCATCCGCGTAACCGAGGGCGAAACAAAAACAACCGATCTCACCCTCATTCGAACAAAGAGCGAGGAAGAAACGAAACCGCAGTAAGTCCGCGATTGTTTTATAGCGGCTGGCGGGAGGAGCGGATGAAATCGCGCAGCACGGTCACGTTGGGGCCGTAGGCTCCGATGCGCCCAGCGTCCACGGGCAGACCGAGCCGCTCGGCAAGATCGAGATCGACACCCGCGTCGTCCAGCTCCGACAAACTGAAACCCTGCGCTGGCAGAACGCGAT
>Ga0209648_10004144_pt1 | contig 12278 bp, 15 predicted proteins | sample GraSoi2013_115cm_FD_185830 | JGI IMG/M metagenome (GOLD analysis project Ga0209648, IMG submission 185830) | Grasslands soil microbial communities from the Angelo Coastal Reserve, California, USA - Sample 9_17_2013_115cm (SPAdes) (version 2) | ecosystem: Environmental > Terrestrial > Soil >...
TATCTCTCAATGCCTCTTTTCCAAGCCTAACACAGACTTTTCTATGAGACGAAGCCTTTTGTCTTGAGTGGTACTTATGGCGACAAACTTACCTTCCGAATGCGACAAACTTATCTTCAATCTGTAGTAGCTGCCGATTACCCGAAAGGTTGGCCGTTTCCTACCAAAAGGTTGGCCATACCTACTTGCCCCGCGTTTCAAGCCCAAACTCTTGCAGAGTAGCATGCCAGGTTTCACGTGCTTCGGGCAATAGCATTGATCCACCAATAAGGAGAGACTGTACTTTGTGCACGGAGGGATAGATCCCTTGCTCATGGAGAGAAAAGACTGCCTGCCGCACTCTTTCACAGGTTTGTAGCGTTTGCTGTGCCCTTCGTTGCTTTTTGTCTTCACGCGCGAGTTTTACAATCAATGCACATTCTTCTGGAAACAGATATTTCAAGGTACGATGTCCATATCCTAAGCGCTTGCAGAGCTGTGCCTGGCTCAGTGGTTTTTCTCGACCATCAAGTACTGCACGGATCAATTCAAGGCTACGCTCTGGATCTACTTTTGATTTTGCACGACGATGGACAGGAGGTCGTGATGGAGTATTACGTGTGATCACTTCAATGAGAGGAGAAATTTCTCCTTTCATGATTTGGAAAGGTGTTACCTCACAGACGTAACAGAGTTGGAGAATGGTTTCGAGCGAAGGCATCCATCGCTGCTCGAACCACTGGTGGAATGTAAACTGTTTCACACCAGTCAAACGTCCTATCTGTTTCCATCCGACGAGATTTGCTGCGGATGCAAGACCTGCTGCTAACTGTGTAAAGAATGGTTCCCAGTTGATCCCCCCAGTGGTTGTACTCGCTGTACGAAGCTCTTGAAGAGCTTGTAGCACCCATCGTTCCCATTGCATTGGATCATCTTCCATCTTGTGCGATGATTCCTCATGAGAAGAGATACCAAGCCATTGGTTACATTTTGTGCAGTGACCGGGTCGTGTCTGGAGAGCGATCACGGATTGCGTTTTCTGACAATGAGGGCAGTGACTTGCGAGGGGTTTGTGGTGCCTGGGGCAGGTTGTGATCACCTTGAAAAACCAGAGAAGCGGTTGGTAGATGCACAACTCTTGCGCTTGCCACTCAGAGTAACACATCGGGCACCAGACTGGGTGCGGGTGAAGATGGCCCAGAGAGGACAAGTTTCCAATCCACCAGCGGAGCGTGAGCAGATGGAGGTCAGAGCGCATAGTAAGTTTTTCAAAAATTTCCGTCCACTCCAAAGCGGTTAATCCAGCCCCATTCATGCTCATTGCATATGCGGCGCTCAGAGCGCCAAGCCAGTGGCGAGAGATTTCTTGTCCTTTGTCTAGGAGAGGGATGACCTCTTGCATGATCATTGCACGAGGAGAAACGTGATGGGTCCACCCCAATCGATTGAGGTAACTCGTGAAGCTCTCCTGCCATAGGCTCCCCATCGCCTGTGGTTCAAGACGGTAAAACCGGCTGCGGGCAGGGATATTGCTTTCCTGAAAAGTCTCCAGACCCTGTGTCCCGGGAGAAAGGATACGCACTGAAAACGCCGGGAGGACTGTCGCATTCATCCAGCTTTCTCCTCGCCTGAAAGCGGCTCTGACGGGTCTTTCCCCAACTCTTCCCCGGTTGCATCTCGACCTGGTGATCGTTTTCCTGGCCGATCGGGTTTCTTCGGTTTTGGAGATGGCTCTTGAGTTCCTCCTTTGGCTGGTTGTGCTGTGCGAGATCCACGCAGTCCTAACAGGGTTAAAAGTCGTTCGTCAGCGCCATCAGACTCTGTTAGCTCCGCCTCGCTTTCCAGGGCATTGCGCAAGGCCAGCTCGATACGTGCCTCTGATGGGGCTGTTTTTCGCAAATGTGTCAATGCCACTGTTCGGGCCTGCTCTGCCAAGGCCAGATTCAGTGCCCGATTCAGGTGCATTTTGAGCAATCCGATACAACCGATGCTCCGAGCATACAGGAACTCCCACTGTTCAACAAGATGTGGCTCTTCGAGAACAGGTAATTGTCGCTGTAACGCCCACAGAACGCTCCGAAAGATCTGTGCATCCTCTTCGTTCGCTGCGTCATAACGGGGAAAATGAACATCAATGCTTCGGCACGCTAATTGTGCGTTCGCCTTCCGAAAGGGGCGCATTTCGTAGGTTCCCACCAGAATGTGGCTGACGCCACTGGCATTCTCGAAATGCTTGAGGTGATTGAGTTGGCTCTGGAGGCGACTCCCACGGGCAGCTTCTGCCAGGTGGTGGGCTTCATCAGCAATGATGGCCAGGGGCTTGCGCTGGATCAATGCCGTTTCCATGGCTTCTCGCAATTCTCTGGCTCGTATCCGCGCCGTCTTCCCATCGACAAATGGATCATGCAAAGCACGCAGGACCGCCCGGTAATACTCAGCCCAGTCGAAACGGTTCGTGCCAGGCCCTGTGACAAGGATACTGGCAAAGGGGATGAAACTGGGATCGGATACCAGTAACTCTTTGCACCTGGCCAGCAAATGTTCTTCTAGCATGTGGATCAATGTGGTTTTCCCAACTCGGCTCGGACCGATCACGAGCACCATCGTCCCTGGCCGTCTTGTGCTTGCTCCTTCACCTGGTGGTGTGACTGCCTGGATGATGGTTTCTAACGCTTCTTGCAAGCGTGGATGGGAGATCAGGCATCGCTGCTCAAAATATTCCAGGCGCGCTTCTACAGGTTGTGCGAGCAGTTCAGATGGAAAAGACTCAGGCGCTTCTGTTTGGCCGTTCGCCTTGTTGATTTCGTCGGTCATAGCTCGATCCGCCTGAGCACCAGCAAATTTTTGTAAGGATCAATCTTCTTCTTTTCAGAGGCTTCGTGTGCTCCCTTTTCCTTCTCCGAGTCCTCTTGCGCAGGCTCTGGAGGCGGCAGTGTCCCTGATTTTTTTCCACCCTCTAGCACAACCAGCGCAGCTCTCGTTTCTCGATCATGGCGCTGCTGGCGAAGGACGCTCTCAATATCCGTATTTTCTCGCCGGAATACCGCCAATTGTCTTTGAGTCATCTCAATCTGCTCTTTTCCGTACTGTAAACGATTCCGTTGGCGAAGCTCTGTGGTGAGCAGTTGCAGTTCACGCTCAGAACATCCGGCAAATTCGGTGTAGGGACAATCACATTTTCGCCACCGACCATCAATGTAGGCATAGCCCACGCTGACGTCAAATGGGTCGAATCTCACCTGGACCTGGGTTCCTTCAATGGTCGGGTCGCGCATAGCTTCGCACCAGTAGTCCAAGTAATTCATGCGCACACCCACCCCTGGCTCAACTTTCGCTGTCCCTTTGCGGGTAGTGGGGAATGTTGCTTTCAAAAAGGCATCATCGTAGGGAATATCTTTGTGGGTTCTTGCTCCATTTTGTTTGATGGAGAGATCGTAAGCGTCACGCGGTGTCATTCCCAAAGCTGGATGAATGATAGTGTCATATTCTTCGTCTGCCCATTGCTGAACTCGCTCCGCCAGGGCTGGAAGCGTCCACAGCGCCTGGCGCTGTGGATCAGTCGCCCGTGTATTTAATCGAGGTTCTCGTGTGGCTTGCGTATTCCCCAGCAAGTGGTAAAGCACCTCCGTTTCCAGGGTACCGAAGAGCCTTTCCTGGGGCGATCCGAAGCGCGGCTCAGCAGCCGGGCGCTGATGTTTGCGAACCCGATACAAGGCGAGAAGCTGCTCAAAGTACACGCTGGCAAACTCCGGCCCTCCATCAACCGTAATAGCCGTAGGCAGGCGTCCATAGCGTTTGACACACAAACGAAGGACAGCCAGGCAGGAGCGATAACTGGGTGGATCAAAGGTCAAATGGTAAGCCGCAATGCGCCTGGGATGGGAGAGAATGAGCAGAGTCAGCCAACATTTTCCCAGAGGCTGACCAGTCCTTGAATCGCATAAAACCAGATTTAATTCGGTGTGGTCCAGGTGCGCCATAGCCCAGGCGTAGCTCCCGTGACGACTCACCGTTCTTTCCGCTTCGCGTGCGTAGTCCTTGAATGGGTAAGCTGCACGAGCACCTTCGCGTGCCAGCGTTTGATCATACTTCGGTTTGTGTCGTCGGACTTCATCGTAAAACATCCGCTGGCTCATGCAGGGCAGGTGTTGCTCTGAAGACCGCCGAAGATATTCTCCGTAGGCCCCGCGTTTCGGTTTGCAAGTCACGGTATCGTAATGGGCCTCTAACACTTGCTGAACCAGATCGCTTACCTCGGAAGTCACGGTTCGCTTTCTTCCACTCTTCGCCACTTGAGGAAGCAAGCCAATCAAGCCACTTCCGTAAAGGTGCTCCGCTTCTCGATAGCGCATCTGCCACCGTCGTTTTGTTCGCGCTGGAATGGTTTCTGCACGAGTATTGACTTGCGCTTGCTCATCATCATGGTAGTGGTCGGGATTGATGACACGGTTGCGAAAGATGGCTACCATCATATCCACTTCCCGCGCCTGGTCAAGCAACTCCTGTCCTTCTGGAGTAAGGCTGGAAGGGGTTTCATCTGCGTTTGAACGTGTAACTGCCACCTCCTTTGCCTGTGGCTTTACGGAAGCTCGCTCCTGGCGCTGGGAGCGAAAAACGGGTGTGCGCCATGGTTCTGACAGTCGGCAGGTCGCCAGGTCCACGTAAAGATCATGTCTGGCGATCGCAATATTGATGAGGTCAGCAGGAATTCCAGATGCGATCTGAAGCTCAGAGAGGAATATTCCAGGATGCTCTTCAACCAGCCGAACAAGGATCGCTCGTGTCTGATCTTCCACGGTCAGGCGATCAAGATCCTGGTAGTAGTCCTCTAGAAAAAGGGCGTTCTCTTGTGCTGCCCAATTAATCTGGTCAGAAGACCAGACTTGATAGCCCAGTCCGTATTTGGCTGCAAATACCTCACCAGGAGGACAACGCCAAACCCCTTGCTCGTCGAGTTTGTAGCGATGAGGTTGCTTTTCAACGAGTCGGCTGAGTTCTTGGGCGGGTTTGCATTCAATCCATCCGCAGGCTTGATACCGGAAAACAAAGTAGTCGGCGGTGTGCATTGGCTGCTGGAGACGTCCGCGGAGGTCTCGGTATTCGAGGGGAATCGACGGCGGCTGATCCCACACCTCTAACACATCATCGTCATGTTCAGCTTGGAGCAAAAAGGGAAACTCAACTTTGGTGCTCTCTGCCTTGATGATGCATTGCATCTTTTTCGAGGGATACCAGACTGGCATGTTGCCTCGACGAGCACCTGGAGTGCGGCTGGGAGGCGACGAGCGGATGTGCATGAGCAATTCCTGGGTCTCTCGCGGAAAACCCAGACGGCGAAAGTAGGTGTACAGCGCGGTGCCATCAAGAGCTCTTGCCATGACCATTTCCCCCTGATTAGAGCGGCGGTTGCGCAATATCGAGAGTTCCGTCGTCTTCATTCCACATGTATTTTCCAGCTTCTAGATGATCAGCAAAGGTGCTCAGCAACGCTTGAAAACTGGCGACGATCACTGGTCGTTGACCAGGATCTTCCCACTCGACTTCAAGAATTTGCCCTTTTTGTCCTGCTGGTCCTGGAGCCAGATCAAGACACAAACATTGCCCCGTTCTGTTATGGTCCTCCAGCAGCGGTATCCAATGAAGATGCCACCCCTGGGGCCGCACTTTATCTTCTGGCTGGATTGGTGCCCGCAACCCATGGTCGAATCCCCTGTATGTCTTCCAGTCACGCACCATGTCTTCCAGACACAGCAGTTCCCAAAACGTGTGGTCCAGCGGCTCAGCAATGAGTGCCCCGCCATTGTGAATACGATACGAGGCTCTGACTTCATCAGGAAGTTCGATCCCCATGGCTGTTTCGGCCTCTCGAATGTCCTGATCCGTGGCTCCCGGCTGGAGCGAGAACATCTCCTCTGGCGCATTCATCATGAGCCATGCTTCAATGCGATCCCAGAGAGCTTGCATTTGCATCCTTTCCCTCCCTTTTTTGACTGCTAGAGGGCATTTCCAAACTCGCTCAAGTGAGGAAGCGCCGTTCAGTGCCTTTCAAGGTAGGCTCATACCAGAGCACAATGCGGACCAGATATGACCGCTTTTCGTGAGAGACTCTTAGGAGAGCATGTGTCGTTATGAGCACATGTGTCGTTATGAGCATAGGAAAGGATCACTTCAATGGCCGAACAGCCAACAAACCTTCTGCCTTTCTACCAAGGGTGGGATGCCTATCAGGCGCTCTTGATCAAGGCGATTGCCCCGCTCTCGTCCGAACACCTCGCCCTGCGAGTCGCTCCACATCTGCGCTCTATCGGGGAAAATGTGGCCCATATCATTAGCGGTCGTGTCAGCAATTTCCACCTGCTCATGGGCGAAGGGGGGGCTGAGCTGGCTCCATTGGAACAATGGGACATACCAGGCGCACCCCCCAGAAGTGCCGCCGAGTTGGTCAGTGGGCTGGAGGCCACCTGGCAGATGATTCATACGGCTCTCGTTCGCTGGACCCCTGCCAACCTGGACGACGTGTTCACGGAGGTGCAGAACGAGCAATCGTCTAGCTTTACGCGTCAATGGATCATCTGGAGCACCATCAAACATGACCTCCACCACGGCGGCGAAGTCTCTTTCACGCTTGGGGCACACCATTTAGAGGCTCCCGATCTCTAATGCAGCGTTTGTTTGAGAGCATTTCCAGACCAGGACTCATGCTCCTCGGTTTGGAAATGCTCTCTGCTACTCTAGCAATGGATCGCCAACGTCCCTTTCTCCAGCCTAACACAAACTCCTGGATGAAACAAAGCTTTTTACTAGCTGTAGTACTTGTGGCCAACCTTTCGGTAGGAAACGGCCAACCTTTTGGGTAATCGGCAGAACTTCATTTTCTGGTTTATCTCTGCAATATAAACCAAGGAAAGAAGCCAAGTCGATCGGCACAATATGCTTCAGGAAAGGGCCAAAATAAGGATAAAATCGCAGTTTGCTCCGCGAAATAGTCTTTTGCATGGCCTACCATGGGTTTGGAAGAATCCGCGCTGAGGACCACCATGTAGCAAGCATAGCGGGTGAGTTCGACATCTCTGATCGGCGCCTGGCCCCCCTTGGAGCCGACTCGCCGTGGTTTTGTCGTTTCGTGAAAGTTCGCATCGACATTGCGCCCGTTATATTTGCAGGCCACCTTTGCTTTGGTAATGACTTTCTCGAAGTTTTCCCAGCGGTCGTATCCCAGGAGTTTGTGGAGGTCTCGGGCCCGCCAGAATTCGCGCTCACCATCTACCTGGCGAAGCGCATCGAACGGTGAGGTCACAAAGTTCGGTTGATCGTCCATGCTACCGGTCCTTTCATCCTTTCTCTATTTTTTATATCTTCGTGGAGCCACGAAGATATAAAGATCGGCCTGCCCGTTGGGTTGAGGCCATATGGGTTAGTCAGGGAGACGCTGGGTAGTGAGCGTTTGGTGGGTGTCGTTCATGCCATCTACCACGCTTCCCTACCAGCGGATGACCCCCTTGTCTCCTATGACCACGTGGTGGTAATGGTGCTCATGCGCAGTGCTCGCTGGCTCCTCTGGCTTCAGGTGATACAGCGCCGGCTCCTCGCACATTTTGCCAGTCCCTGACTCGTCTGTACTCTCCTCCCCTAAGCACTTTGCACTTCCTCTGTGTAGCTTGGCGTTTTGCGCTGATGCGGAACTCTGGGGCGCGGTGCCTTCGCCAGCCAGGCATCGATATCGGATCGCTTCACGAGCTTTGCACGCTCATTGCGCGGATCCTGAATGTATGGGATCTCGCCTGAGCGCAGAAGCTTCGCCATTTTGGTTTTGCTAACGTCCAGCAGGCGCGTGGCCTCAGTTGCGGTCACGTACTCATTCTCAGTCATGCCGTGTGTACCTCCGCTCTTAGTATACCAAAATAGGAGAAGATAGTCAATGATGCTTGACAAGCAGTCCATTATACTCTATAATAGTAGATGATAGTAGATTACGGTTTTCTTGCAGCGTCGTGTACTATACCAGAGTAAGTAGAGCATCCATCAGAAAGGACTATCGCATGAGTCATATCGTCGAAGCCCGCACCACGATCCAGCATCCTGACCTGGCCCTGCTGCGCCAGGCTGCGGAGATCGTCGCGGGTGCGCATGAAGGTGGGCACGTAGAAGATCACATTCTTGATTATGGACGCCGCAGGCAGGCCATCTCTTCCGGCCTGGCCGTTTTCACCCAGCATATCTTTCGCGGGATCGGCATCGAGATCGACGAAGCGGGGATGCTCTCGTTCAAGGGCGATCCGTGGGCGATCCATGAGGAATTTAGCCGGCTCCAGCAAGAGCTGGTTCAGACCTACGTGAGCCTGGCGACCATGGCGGCGCTTCAGCAAATGGGCTATAGCACCGAGGCCAGCCAGGAAGAGCAGCAGGTGGTCATTAGGGGGGTGGCCTATGCCTAAAGAGATTCAGATCACCGTGAACCCGGACGGGACCACCCGAACAGACTTCTCCGGCTTTGCCGGACCGTCTTGTCTGGATGCGGCTAGCCGCTTGCGCGAACTACTGGCGCAATTTGGTATCCAGTCGGAAGAAACGCTGTTTACCCCGAAACCAGAGCTGGAAGCCGCCCTGGAAAATGATCAGGTTGCCCGCCGAGAGATCGGCCAGGAGAGGAGTTAACCCATGACGACACGTCCCTCGACCGCCTCGGCAGGCCAGCCTCCCATCGAACTGCATATTGTCCTGGAGCAGGGCACCCTGAAGATCGGTACCTGCTTCCATTGTGTGGTCAAAGAACCCGGTCGCCCAGATCGCGCCTGGAATGCCGACGACGACAAAGAGCTTGACTTTGACCGCGACCAATTACTGGCCTGCCTGGCCACCTTTGGTGTCACCACTGAGATCACTCAAGAATACGTGTGTCCCTAACTAAGCGGAAGCGCCTCTCTGGCCGCTTCCGCTTTCTTCTGTCCAGTTTGCTACTTGTCTCACATGATAGCAAGCTTACCGCGCGGAGGATCATATGACAACAGAAACGACCTCATCGAAATCAAGCGCCGGGCGCAAACGAGCCCATCCAGACCAGCAACCTCCTGTGGGATACCAGAATTAGTGTCGCCAGTGCCGTCATTAGTGTCGCTAGCGCCACTATTTCCCCGTGCTTCGGCGCCGTTTTTCCAGAAATTTGTCTTGTCTTATCCTGTCAAGCTTCTCCTCAGGACTCAGAAATCCCGAAGTTAGTGTCGCCATCCTACTATTTTCGGTAAAATCTTGTACCCCTTACAATTGTTGTGCTAGCTATTCAGCTTCTTAGTGCTCTGTCGCTAACTGCATCAGAAATTGCCCTCGGGTAAGTATGTGGCTTGCGGTGATCTTCAATGTCCGCTATACTGCAAGGCAACAGCATCACACTTAATACCTCCAATCGAGGTTCACTATCCAGAGGTAGAAATGGCAGAAGAAAATCAAGGCAAAGCAAATCGCGGCGGAAACCACGATACAGCAACTAACTCTTCAATAGATTTCTTTATAAGCTATAACGGCGCTGATAAAACATGGGCTGAGTGGATAGCTTGGCAATTGGAGGAGGAGCGTTTCATGACTATTCTTCAAGCCTGGGATTTCCGACCAGGAGGTAACTTTGTTCTGAAGATGCAAGAGGCTTCTGAGAAAGCAAACAGAACTATAGCGGTTCTTTCTCCGAACTATTTAAACGCTGACTTTACACAGCCAGAATGGGCTGCGGCTTTTAGACGAGATCCGCAAGGAGCGAAGGGTATTTTAGTGCCAGTAATGGTACGAGATTGTAAGCGAGAACTTGCGGGATTATGGCCGCAAATCATCTATATCGACCTTGTTGATCTTAATGAACAAGCAGCCCGTAAAGCTTTATTTGATGGGATCAATCTTGGCCGTAACAAACCAATTACTCCCCCTGTCTTTCCTGGCGCTATCAAACATAATGAAGCTGAGGAGCCTAACTTTCCAGGCAGGACAAGTAGTGTTGCTAGTGCAAAACTTTCTAAAGAAAAGCTTGCCTTGCCAAAGCTCAGATCAAGTAGGTCATTTAATCCCTATAAGATGAGGGATGAATGGATTGAATATATAACCTCGAATTTACAAGAAGCTATTGAAAGGGAAGCGTCTTTAGACTTCTACGCTGACGATATTGAGGGACATAGACAAATACGTATTTTGCGCAATCAAGACACGATTTATTCTTTGAATATTAAAAAAGGCGGATTTGGTAGCGGTGATGCGGGAATAGTCTTTTCGTATGCGGCAGGTCGGATGATATTTGATAGGGGGAGTTTCAATGCCTGGGGACAATTTGCATGGGATGCCACAAAAGAATTGGTTGTGCTTGAGTTGCATGATATAAGTCTTTTATCTTCTTTCAATATAGGAGACGCCAAAAGATACACTAAAGAAGAGTTTCTAGCGGCTTTATGGAATAAAATCCGATCAACAATTGAGAAGTCGGATCGTTGATCCTCGCTTGCTTTCAGAACCCCTGGAACAGTAGATAGTCCCCCAAACGGCACGAAGGATCCATTCCTGGGCCTCGATCCTATTTAGAAGCGGATGCATCAGTATCGACCAGGGCGAGAAGAATTTGCGCTCGAAAAACCATCGCTTGCAGCGTCTTTCTCAGTAGGCCGCATTTTTTTCTGTGGCCAAAAACAGTATGATCGTTGATGCTTAATGCTGCGTTCCTTAAAGACGATAAGAAAAGAGGCGGCGATAGTGGCGATGATCCTTGGCCGGTCGGCCCCAGATCCAGGGATTGGCTCGCCGGTTGAGCTGAGCGGTAGCGACGCAAGTGGCCTGCTCAATCTCATCAGGGTTGGCAAAGCTCTGGCCGGCCAGCGCATCGCGACGGAAAAGGCGCCACCAGCCCTCTTGCAGGTTGAGCCAGCACGCCCCAGTGGGAATGAAGACGTGATGGATGCGCGGATGCCCTTCCAGCCAGGTGCGTGTCTCGAGACTGTTGTGACTGGAGAGATTATCGGTGATGATGTAGAGGTCGCCCGTTGGATTGTCGGCCTCGATGTCGGCCAGGAGAGCGATGTAGCCCTTGGAGTTGCGTGAGGCAGCACAGCGGGTCAGTTCCTTGCCATCGCGCACACGCAACGCTCCATAGACCCAGGTTTTCTCGGGACCACGACTGTAATCCATGAGCGCTTTGATGCGGTGCCCATTGGCAGACCAGCCGGGCGCCGGGGGAAAGGTGCGGGGAATTACTGGCCCGAGTTCGTCGGTGCAGACGGTCGTCGACCCCTTGGGCGGCTGCGTGTAGTGGCAGACGACCGCTGTCCTTTTGGGACAAACTCCGGATCGGAACTGGTGCCCCAACTATGGGTGTGACGCCACCGCACGCCTTCGCGCAGATAGATGCGTCGGATCTGGCTGCGTTTGACCCGGATCCCGGCTGCTTTGGCGGCCTGGGCCAGCGCACCCAGCGTCCACTGGGCTGAGCCCTCCTCGTCTCGGGCTACCAGCGTCCCATCGGCTTGCGTCTCCAGGTGCCCAGGCGGCGCTTGCTTGACCAGGGCGAGGATCCGGCTGCGCTCCTGTTCCGTCAACCTCGGCTTGCGCCCTGATCCGGGCCGCATCCCCAGGCCAGCGACCCCTTCGCGCGTGAACCGCTTCAGGTGGATGCGCACCGTTTGCGCATGGCAACCCAGTTCGGCGGCGATCTCGTTGGGCGTCTTGCCAGCCCAGCTCCCGAGCACCATCTGGGCGTGAAATTTCCAATCAGCGGGAGCGTGATGGCTCCCGGCCAACCTGCGCACCAGGCGTTCTTCCTTCGTATCTTGCGCCGCTCGCGCTTTCACCTGCTTGGGCATCTCTCTGCTCCTCCTTTGGCTTTTTCTCCTCTCTATAGTTTATCACCAATGAGGAACGCAGCAGTAGAGATCATGTACGAGCATACTTCGTTCACCTGGCTGCACACGAACGTTACCGAGAACCTGGTAAGCCCAGTATTCGTTAGAGGTCTGGGTGCGCCGGATTATTACTTCAAGAATACGATTTCTTCCTATATCATCACCATTTGCGAGAGCAGATCGGAAACACTTTACCAGCACTTCTGGAGATACAGCGATACGCAAGTCAGGCTCTTCAACGATGCTCCAAAATTCGCTAGACCCATATACGGGAAGAGCCTGATATGACTTTGCTAAGGTGAGACGCCGCGCGGCCAGTTGATCTTCAATAGCATCTTCGACTTGAGAACGCTCCTGCTCCACGATGCCCAATACCTCCGTTAGACAGAGTTCTAGATTGACCCCGGCTTAGTATAGGCGTCTTTGTGGCAATCG
>Ga0209648_10004148_pt1 | contig 12272 bp, 16 predicted proteins | sample GraSoi2013_115cm_FD_185830 | JGI IMG/M metagenome (GOLD analysis project Ga0209648, IMG submission 185830) | Grasslands soil microbial communities from the Angelo Coastal Reserve, California, USA - Sample 9_17_2013_115cm (SPAdes) (version 2) | ecosystem: Environmental > Terrestrial > Soil >...
TTCCACGGGCGTGAAGGCCAGGGCCCGGACGTAGACGCCGGCGAGCAGCACGAGCCCGAGCGCGGTGAGGAAGCCGCCCTTGCGCGCGAGGGTCATTCGTCCACCGTATAGCGGAACAACAGTGTCGCCACCACGAGGAACACGATGTCGTAGGCGGCGAGCAACTTAAGATAGGCGACCGACTCGCTCAAGGGGCGCGCCGCGAGCAGCCGCGCCGTGGCGAGGACGGCGAACACGAGCGGCGGAATGAGAAACGGCAGCAGCAAGACCGGGAGCATCAGCTCCGCAAAGCGGGTGCGCGCGACCATGGCGCTGAACAGCGTACCCACCGTCACGAAGCCCACCGTGGCCAGGGCGATCACGCCGATGAGAGGCAGGAGGACCCGCCCCAGCGGTACGTCGAAGAACAGCACGAACAGAGGCAACCCCACCGCTTCCACCACCGCGACGAAGACGAGGTTCGCCAGCAGCTTGCCCCAATAGAGGCTGACGCGGCTCAAGGGCGAGACGAGGAGCCCTTCGAGCGCCGCGTTCTCGAGTTCCAGCTGAAAGGCCCGGTTGAGTCCCAGCATCCCGGCGAAGGTGAAGGTCACCCAGAGGATGCTCGGGGCGAGGAGGAGCGCGGGGACGGCCGTGGGGTCGCGGCCGAAGTTGAACACGGTGAGCACGAGGGCGGTGAACACCGCCGCCGACAGGACCGCCGTGCGGGTGCGGAACTCGAGCACCAGGTCCTTGCGCGCGACGACCCACGCCGCGAGCAGCAGCTCAGCCATCGGTCATGGCGCGCCGGTACGCTTGGGCGATCTCGCCCGCCGCGCGGGCGCCGCGCGGCGCGAGTTCGACGAACCGCCCGCGGCGCTGGAACGCGACGTGCGTCGCGAGCTCGACGCCCTCGTCCACGTTGTGCGTCGCCAGGACGAGCACCCGGCCGCCGCCGCGCAGCTCGGCGAGGAGGGCCCGCAACTCGGCCGCGGCGGCGAGGTCGAGCCCGGTGAACGGCTCGTCCAGGAGCAGCACCGCGGGATCGTGGACTAGCGCTCGCGCGATGGCGGCCCGCTGCACCAGACCCCGCGACAGCGACCACACCGGCTGACCGGCGCGCTCGCTCAGGCCGAGCCGGCCGAGCAGCGCGTCGGCGCGGGGCCCGCGCTCGACCGCCGCCACGCCGTACAGCGTGGCCCAGAACAGCAGGTTCTCCCGCACCGTCAGATGGCCATACAGGTGGGACTGATGGTCGATCCACCCGATCGCGCGCGCCCCGCCGTCGACGGCGGCCCACCCGCCCTGGGGCCGGATCAGCCCCGCCAGCACCTTCAGGAGCGTGGTCTTCCCGGCGCCGTTCGGTCCGAAGATCGCGAGCGTCTGCCCGGGAACGAGGCGGAACGACACCTCGTCGAGCGCGACCACGCGACCGAATGCGTGGCGCAACCCTTCAGCCAAGAGCATCGATGCGGGAGGCCAAGTCCTCCAAGTCGAACGGCTTGACGAGATAGCCCGAGTGCCCCAGGTCGAGCACGTTGATCAACGGTTCCATGCTGACGTAGGAGGTGGTCACGATGACCGGGAGCGTGGGCTGCGATTGGCGGATCTCCTGCAGCAGCGTCACGCCATCGGTATCGGGGAGTCGGAGGTCGAGCACCAAGACTTCGGGGTGGAATTCCTGCAGTTGGCGGCGGGCCTCGGTGCCGCTGGCGGCGAAGGCGACGTGGTAGCGAGCGGTGAAGAAGCGCTTGTAGGTGCGCCGCAGCGCCGCTTCGTCCTCCACGAACAGCACTTTGCGTCGCGCGGCGGGAGGCCCCATAGGTGGGGCCCAATATACGTAGCGGCGCACCCCCTCGGGCAGCTGGGGCGGATTACGGCGCGCCGCGGGCGCCGCTTTCCAACTCGAACAGATCGTCCAGCTTCGTGAGCACCAGGAGGAACCGCAGCTCCTCGTTGGCGCCGCGCAGCCGGACGATGAGCCGGCGCTCGGCGGCCTTGCGCTGAATCAGCATCAGCGCCCCGAGGCCGGCCGAGTCCAGATGCCGGGTCCCCGAAAGGTCGATCACCAGGCGGCCCGCCCCTTCGGGCAGTTGCTCGAGCAACTCGGTCGCCGCGCGGCGGAACACCACGCGTGACTCGAGGCCCAGCTCTTCCGGCGCCGCCAAGACGCGTTCCGCCGGACTCGTCGACATCGCCATCACGTCCTCCACAGTCGGCTCCAGTAAGAGTGCCGACGGGGCGGTATGCGACTCCGGTGCCACCCAGCTAAGCTGCGGGCCGGCAACCGGTTGTCAAAGCCGGAGTGAGGTGCCTCACGCCACGCGCTGCCGCAGAGCGAGGGGTGCGGCGCAGTTTGCAAGGGCCGGCGCCCGACGTGCGGCCAGGTGGAGCAGGGGAGCCGCTCCACTCGGAACTCGCGGAGTGAGCGGGAAGCGGGCGGAACGGGGGCCGGGGTCTACACCGTGGTGGTGGGAGGGGTGCGCGGCGGAGGCTTACGACCCGGCGTGCCGGGGCCGTCCGGCGTGGCGCGTCTGCCGGCTCATTCGACTTGGCCGAACTTCGCGATGTCCTCCGGCAATGCCTCGCCCGTCGTGACGGCGTCTTTGCCCTGCACCATGGTGCGGATCTGCTCGACCACGTCCGGATTCGCGAGGGTCGTCACGTCGCCGACATCGCGGCGATTCGAGATCGCCGCGAGCACCCGACGCATGATCTTCCCGGACCGCGTCTTGGGCATGTCGGGGACGATGTAGACGCGCTTGGGTCGCGCGATCTTGCCGATCACCTCTTCGATCGCCTTGATGACGCGGTCGCTGACCTCCTGGCTCGGCTGCACGCCCGGTTTGACGGCGATGTACACTTCGGGTACGCGGCCCTTGACCTCGTCCTGGACGGGGACCACGGCGGCCTCGGCGACCTCCGGGACGGTGAGACAGGCCGACTCGAGCTCCTTCGTGCCGAGGCGGTGACCGGCGACGTTGATTACGTCGTCGATCCGGCCGAGGATGCGGAAGTAGCCGTCCGCCGCCTGCACCGCGCCATCGCCGCACATGAAGGGCCAGTCGCGCCAGTCCTTGCTGCGGGGATTCTTGTTGTACTTGGCGAAGTAGGTTTTGACGTAGCGATCGCGATCGCCCCAAATCGTCTGCATGATGCCGGGCCAGGGATTCCGGATGCAGATGTTGCCCGCCTTGCCGGACCCCTTGGGGACTTCCGCCCCGGTCTCGTCGTAGATGATGGGATGGATCCCCGGGGCGCCGGGGCCGCAGCTGCCCGGCTTCATCGCGTGAATCGCCGGCATCGTGGTGCCGAGGAAACCGCCGGTCTCCGTCAGCCACCACGTATCGGTGATGACGGCTTCCCGCTTCCCCACCTCGCTGTAATACCAGCGCCACGCCTCCGGCTCGATCGGCTCGCCCACCGTGGTCATCGACTTGAAGCGGTACTTGTACTTGCGCGGTTCTTGGGGACCGAGTTTCCGGAGCATCCGGATCGCCGTCGGCGCGGTGTGGAAGATGCTCACGCCCAACCGCTCGGCGATGCGCCAGGGCCGCCCGGCGTCGGGAAAGGTCGGCACGCCCTCGTACAGCACGCTCGTCGCGGCGGTCGCCAGGGGCCCGTAGACGATGTAGGAATGCCCGGTGATCCAGCCGATGTCCGCCATGCACCAATAGACATCCTCGGGATGAATGTCGAGGATCCACTTGGAGGTGGCGGTGACGTAGGAGAGATACCCGGCGATGCCGTGCTGCGCGCCCTTCGGCTTGCCCGTCGTGCCGCTCGAGTACATCAGGAACAACGGCCCCTCGGAGGGCAGGGGCACCGCCTGCACCTGCTGGCCCGTGTAGTTCTTGAGCAACTCGTTCACGAAGACGTCGCGGCCCGCGACCATGGGCGTCTTGGCGGAATACTTACCGGGATAGCGCTGCCACACGAGGACCTTGTCGACGTCCTGCCCCAACTCCTTCGCCGTCCGCACCGCGATATCGGCATTCGCTTTGTGATCTCCGAGCGTGCCGTTCCGCCAGTAGCTGTCCATCGTGATCAGCACCCGGCTGCCCGAATCCTGAATGCGCGAGCCGCACGCCTGGCCGCTGAACCCGCCGAACACCTGCGAGTGCACGACGCCGAGCCGCGCGCACGCCAGCATCGTGATGGGCAGCTCCGGCACCATCGGCATGTGCAGGGTGACGCGGTCCCCGGCCTTGAGTCCCAGGCCGCGGAGCAGCGCCGCCACTTCATTCACGCGGCTATGCAGCTCCCGATACGAGATGGCCACATCCGGCTCGTTTTCCGGCTCGGGCACGAAGATGAACGCCGCCTTGTCGCCGTATTGGTCGAGATGGCGATCGACGCAGTTGTAGCACGCGTTGATTTTGCCGCCGACAAACCATTTCCAGAACGGCGCATCACTGGTATCGAGCACCGTGCGATAGGGCTCGAACCACGTGAGCATCTCCGCATACGCCCGGAAGCAGTCGGGGAACTTGTCGAGGCCGAACTTCTCGAGGATGTGCGGGTCTCGCATGTTCGCTTGTGCCTTGAACTGCTCGGAAGGTTGATAGTATTCCTCTTCCTTCCAGTGCACGGCGATCTGCGCTTCGCTGACCTCGGTGAGCTCCTGAGCTTTTGTCGCCTTCGCCATCTGGGTTGCCTCCTCGCCCGCGCACACGTCCGGGCTCACGCATGCCCGGCGCACACGATCGAGCATGTAGCACCGGCTCGCCGCGCGTGTCAAGGCCGGAGCGGCCGACGACGCGACGAGCGCGCCCGTCCCGCGACGGCTACAGCTCGACCTGCGCGCCGACCTCGAACACCTGGTTCGCCGGGATCTTGAAGTAGGCCGTCGCCCGCAGGGCGTTGCGTGACATGAACGCGAACAGAGTCGCACGCCACTCGGCCATGCCGGGCCGCGCCGAGGGGACGAGGGTCTCGCGCCCGAGAAAGAACGTCGTGCCTTCGATCCGGATGTCGAGGGCTTTCACCCGACAGCCCGCGAGGACGTCCTCGATGTTGGGATCGTCCATGAACCCGTAGGTGGCGGTCACGCTGTGAAACCCCTTGCCGATGCGTTTCACCGTCACCCGCTCCCCGGGCGCGACGTGGGGGACGTCGTGGGTCACCACGTGGAGGAACACGATCTTCTCGTGCAGCACCTTGTTGTGGGCGAGGTTGTGCACGAGCGCCGGGGGCGTGCCGTCGGTGGTCCCCGACATGAAGACGGCCGTCCCGGGCACGCGGATCGGCGGTTCCGCCGCCAGGTCGGCGAGCAGCATCTTGAGCGGGACGGTCTTCTCGAGCAGGCGCTTGGCGAGGATCTCGCGCCCGCGCTTCCACGTGGTCATCAGCGTGAAGACGCCCGCGGCGATGGCGAGGGGGACCCAGCCGCCGTAGCGGATCTTCAGGGCATTGGCGCCGAAGAACAGCAGGTCCAGCCACAGGAACAACCCGGCCACGCTCGCCGCGCGCAGGAAGCTCCAGCCCCACACCTCGCGGCTCATCACGTAGAACATCAGCGTCGTCATGAGCATGAGCGTGGACAGCGCCACGCCGTAGGCCCCCGCGATGTTGCTCGAGGTGCGGAACCCCAGCACCAGCGCGCACGTGAGCAGCATGAGCCCCCAGTTCACGGCGGGCACGTAGATCTGGCCGATCTCGCGCGAGGAGGTGTGCTCGATGCGGAGCCGCGGGCTGTAGCCCAGTTGCACGGCCTGGTGCGTCAGCGAGAAGGCGCCGGAAATGACGGCCTGCGAGGCGATGATGGTCGCGGCGGTCGCGAGCCCGATCAGGGGATACAGGGCCCAGCCGGGCGCGAGATGGTAGAAGGGATTCTCCGCGGCGGCGGGCTCGCGCAGCAACAGCGCCCCCTGACCAAAGTAGTTGAGCAACAGGCAGGGCAGCGCGACACTGAACCACGCGATCTGGATGGCGCGGTGGCCAAAGTGACCGAGGTCCGCGTACAGCGCCTCGCCGCCGGTGACGACGAGGAAGACGGCGCCCAGCACGACGAAGCCCCGGCGCAGATCCGCGGTGAAGAAGCGCACGCCGTAGTAGGGAGAGAGTGCGGCCACCACGCCCGGTTGGCGGACGATCGCCGCCAATCCGAGCACGCCGAGCACGGCGAACCACACGAGCATCACGGGACCGAACACCGCGCCGATCCGGGCGGTGCCGCGGCTCTGGAACAGAAACAGGACGATCAGGATCCCGAGCGTCAGCGGGATCACCCACGACGCCAGCGCCGGGGTCGCGACCTCGAGGCCTTCGATGGCGCTCAGCACCGAGATGGCCGGGGTGAGGGCGCCGTCCGCGTACAGGAGCGCCGCCCCGAAGATGCCGAGGACGATCATGACGCGACGGGGCGACAGCCCGCGGGCGAGCCGGCTGCCGTTGACGAGCGCCATCAGGGCGAGCACGCCCCCTTCCCCCTTGTTGTCCGCGCGGATGATGACGATGTGGTACTTGATGGTGACGACGATGATCAGCGCCCAGAACACCAGCGACAGGACGCCGAGCACGTTGGCCGGGCTGACGGCGATGCCGTGGCGTCCGTAGAAGGATTCCCGGAGTGCGTACAGCGGGCTCGTGCCGATGTCGCCGTAGACGACGCCCAGCGCCGCCAGGGCGAGCGTGCGGAGGTAGCGGCCGCGCGGGGCGGCCCCGGGTTCCGCTCGCGCGGTCACGGCGCCGAGCGGACCAGACCTGTGATGGCGAGCACCCAGATCGCCGTCATGATGAGCGCCGACGCGACGCACCAGCGGCACAGGGCGTGGATGACGAACACCTCGAGGTAGGTGAGGTAGGCGCTGAAGAGCCACCCCGGCGTCGCCAGCGACGCGAGGGCGAGCGTGGGCCAGCGCCGCGCGGCGAGCGCGGGCCGCGCGCCCACGAGACCCACCACGAGCAGTGCCGCGTAGCCGAGGACGCCATAGAGGGCCACGGGATGACCGAGCCAGACCGCGTAGGGGCTCGCCTGCACGGTCTCGCAACTCCCCGTGCCACACTGCAGCTCACCGTACACACCGATTTTGTAGAGGTAGAGATACAGCGCGACGAAGAACCCCGCGAGCGCGAGGAGCGCAATCGCTTGCCGGCGGATCATCCCCGGCGGGCGCTGCGCCGGGCGAGCAGGCTGTCTACGTAGGCGCGGAACCCATCGGAGGTGCTGCCGCCCGTATAGCGCTGTCCGTTCACGAAGAACGTGGGAGTGCCGTTGACGCCGCGCTGTGCGCCCTCCTCATAGCTCGCGCGGATACGGCCGGCGTAGCGCTGCCCCTGCACGCAGGCGTCGTAGCGCACCAGGTCGAGCCCAATCCCCTGGGCGAACCCGCGAAACAGTGCGGTCACGTCGCGGCCCGTCTGGGCCCAGTCGTGATGGGAGAACAGGCTGTCGAGCATCGGCCAGAACTTGCCCTGCTCGCCGGCGCACTGGGCGGCGAGCGCCGCGAAGCGCGCGTTGCGATGCGCGGGATTGTTGAGGGGGAAGTCGCGGATGCGCCAGCGGACCTTACCGGGGGCGATCAACTGGTCGCGGATCGCCGGGAACTGCACGGTGGCGAACACCGCGCATATGGGACACTCGATGTCCACGTATTCGACGACCTCGACCGGGGCGGAATCCGACCCCAGCGTGTAGCCGCGGAATCCGTCGGCGGCAGGCGGCACGTCGGGCCACGCCGCCACGCTCGTCGAGGTCCGGCTCCGTCCGGCGAGGGCGAGCAGCGACGCGCCCACCCCCACGAGGACGAGGAGCAGGACGTAGAACCGTCTCACGGATCGCCGGCCTCCCGCCACGGGTCGTCCTCTTCGTCGTCGTCAAAGCCCGCGGTCGTCTCGCGGGCCTGACGCTCCGCCTCTTCCACGATGCGGCGGCTCTCGGCGATCTCGGGGGTGTCGTAGGTCAGCCGCACCTCGTAGTGAAACAACTCGCTCCGTGCGTTGCCGAGCAGCTTCTGCAGCTCGGGCCCGCGCTCGAGCAACTGCCCGCTTCGATCCAGCTCGCGGATCCGCTCCGCCAGCGCGCGCAGCATGGCGAGCAGCCGCTGGGCGCGATCCGGCCCGTAGACTTCTTCTGACTGGTGGCCCATGCTCCCGCCTTCCCTCCGGTGTCCCGCGGTGCCCCGTCCCGCCTTCCCCACTTCTGATTATACCACCACCGCGTAACGGGTGGCGGCCCTTTGCGTCGTCTGGAGCGCCTTGTTACATTGCGGCGCCGATGGATCCGCGGCGCCGCGCCCCTGCGCCCCCGCGTTCGGCACTCCCAATCCGACTCGAGAGGAGCAGCGCCCGCATGGCGAAGAAGCGTTCGGAACCCCGCCGCCTGTCCCCCCCCGCTCCCTTCGAACAGGCTCGCGACGAGCTGTTCTCACACATCCTCCGCTGCGGTGTGCTGGAAGCGAGCGCCGAGCACCAGAAAGAGTGGTTCGACGACACGCTGTTGTACTTGGCCGAGCGCTACGAAGCGCTGGAGGAGGCACAGCTCGCCGAGCTCCGCCTCCTGGGTGAGCGCTACTGTCGTCCGGTGCAGGGACGGAACGCGCCGGTCGGCGCGGCCACCTAGCGAGCCCGGCCGCGCTCCGCGCGGGGCGCCGCCGCGGCACCCTGATCCTCGTCTACCACCACGCCGGGAAGCGCCGCCAGCGGCGGCCCAGCGCGAACCGCACTCCACCCCCCAACCCTAGTTCCGCGTACCACCCGGCTCTGCCGCCGGGCGCCGACTCCATGCCGACGAGCGCCGTGAGATAGGCGGTGCCGTGGGTCGCCTGCGTGCCGAGGAACGCGAGCCCCAAGCCAGCGTAGGGTCGGCGCCCGCTGCGGTCATCGGGTCGCAGTAACAGTTGCGCCGTCGCCTCGAGGCGTAGCGCCAGCGCGCCGCCCGCGTCCCCCGGTGCCGCGCTCAGGGCGAACCGGCCCTGCCCGCCCGGTCGGCGCGCCACGCCGAGCTGCGGGCCCCAGAAGCCGCGATGTGCCGCCACGGCGAGGACGCCCGCCGCGGCCTCGGTCGCGACGAGCGCCTGAGCCCGCCCCGACGCCGCGGCGCCGAAGGTGAGGGCGGTCGCTCCCGCGAGCGTCCTAGCGAAGCGCGAGATCGTAGGTGATGCGGATGTCGGGAGCGAGCGACGCCACCACCGAGCAGTATTTCTCGAGCGAGAGATCGACGGCGCGGCGTGCCTTCACTTCGTCCGCCCCCCGGCCCGCGACCATGACAGCGAAATGGATCGCGGTATAGCGCCGCGGCTGCTCCGCGCGCCGCGTCCCCCGCACCACGATCTCGAGCGCCTGCAGCGCCACGCGTTGTTTCTCGAGGATCGTGACCACGTCCGCCGCCGAGCAAGTCGCGGCCGCCACGAGCAGCAGCTCGACGGGCGAGAGGGCGGCGGTGCTGTCACCGTCCACGACGAGGGCGGGCCGCCCCGCCTCGAACAGCAAGCGCTCGCGCCACCGCACGACGACCTCGACCTGGTTCTCGGCCACGTTAGCTCCCGCGCCGCGTCGTCAGACCGACGTACAGCCGATTGTGTTGGAACACGTCCATGGCGTGGTATTCGAACAGCCAGCTGAACGTGGAGCGATAATGCAGCTCGACCCCCAGCAGCGCGTTGAGCCACACGCCGGGGCACGCCGGATCGCTGCCGCAGCGATCGTGCCCGGCCACGCTCAAGCCGCCGCCCACGTAGGGCGTGGCATGCTGGCCCTCGGGCGTCAGGCGGTACACCGCCTCGATGCTCGCCACGTAGCTGTTCCGCGCGTTGAACACGCCGATCTCGGCCGAGGGCCGGATGCGGCAGCGGTCGCTGAAGAGGTTCCCGGCGTCGAACGTCGCGCCGAGGATGAGCTGCGTCGGTCGCCTCGTGTCGATCCCCGCGCGCATGCCGAAGCCGAATAGCCCCAGGCGGGTGCCCTGCTCGCCCGCGCGCCGCACCGGAGGCGGGTGAAACTCCTGCGCCACCCCCGGCTCGGTGGCGCACACGGTCACGAGCAGCATCGCTGTCGCCGCAGTCCGCAACACGCGTCCCCCGTTAGTGGTGCGCGCGGCCCCCCGTGGTTCGGGCCGCCGCCTGAGCGTAATCCCAGATCGCGTACAACCCGACGGCGGCCGTCGCCCACGCCACCCGGTGTGCCAGCGGCGACCCGGTGAAGCACGCCACGAGCGTGAGCAGCTGCAGCACCGTCACCGCCTTGCCGCCCGCCCGCGCCGGCAGCGCGGTGGGGCGGCGCAGCAGCCACGCTCCGGCGTACCCCAGCGTCGCGACAATGTCCCGCGCCAGCACGGCCCCGATCTCGAGGGGGACCAGGAGCCCGGCGCGGCCCACGCTGACAAAGGCGGCGGCCATGAACAGTTTGTCGGCCACGGGGTCGAGCACGGCACCAGTGCGTGAGTCGCCCCACCGCCGTGCCAGCATGCCGTCGAACAGGTCGGACGCCGCCGCTGCCCCCACGAGCCCGAGCTGCCAGATCGGCTGATGCACGAACGGAAACACGACGGCCAGGGGAACCCGAAGCGCCGTAAGCAGATCAGCCCAGGTCACCCACGGTTTCACTTGCCCCTCCCCAGGGTGCGTCGTAGCTTGACCACGTGGACCTCCAGCTGCTCAAACACGCCGCGATCTTCCAAGACCTCGACGAGGGCGAGCTCGCCCGGGTCGCCGAGGTATGCCGCGAGCAGAAGTTCGCCGTGGGCCAGCATGTCTTCAAGGAAGGCGAGCCCGGCAACCGCTTGTTCATCATCTCCGACGGCGAGGTGCGGATCTCGCGCACCATCCCGGGCTCAGGGGAAGAAGCGCTCGCCGTCCTCAAGCCCGGCGCGTGCTTCGGGGAGATGGCCATTTTCGACCGGTCCGAGCGCTCGACCGATGCGATCGCCAACACCGGGTGCACCTTGCTCACGATCGCGCGATCGGATTTCGAGTTACTGCTGGACTTCAACCGCGATATCGCCTACAAGGTGCTCTGGTCCGTGGTTCGCCTGTTATCGGCGCGACTGCGCGTGACGAACGACAACCTGCGGTCGTTCCTCGCGATGTCGATGTTTTAGCCGCGCACCACCCCTCTTGTCCCCGACGCCCCTGGCTCCACCACCCGATCGTCCCGTCCCTGCCTCGTCGGGCAGGGCGTCCTCGCCCTGGAGCGCCCTGATCCGGCGCCGCGTCGCGCTGACCTCGGCGGCTCTCGTCGCCGCGGCCGCATGCTTCGACATCACGGGGTCGAGCAAGGGCACGCTGCACGTCACCCCGATTCTCGACTCGGTCTTCGTGGGCGACTCGCTCCCGCGCCGCGGCGTGACGCTGATCGATCCCACCGGGCAGCAAGTCAACCCTGGCCCGGTCACCTGGACGATCCAACCGGCTGCCGTGGCGACCGTCGCCACGGGCGGGGAGATCCACGGGGTCGGTCGAGGGTTCGCCTATGTGACCGCGACGGCGTCAGGCGCGAGTGCGACGGCGCTCGTCGTCGTGTCTCTGCCACTCGATATGACGCTGTTGATGGACACGGTGCTCCTGATGCCGAACGACACCTTTACGATCCCGCTCGCGATTCAGCGCAAGAATCAGGCGATACCGGACACGATACGGTTCGACGCATCCCCCACGCCGACGGTGTACACGATCGACACCGTCACGGGCAAAGTGACGGCGGCCGGCCCGGGAACCGCCCGCTACGTCGCCCATGTCCGCGCCGGCCCGAACCCACCCCTCGCCGACACCGGCGCCGTCGTCGTCATGACCCTGCCCAACGCGACCAGCGTCGGCAAGTTCTTCCTGACCGTCGTCGGCGCCAATACGCGCCACGAAGGGGGAGCGGCCCAGGCGATCAATTACCCACGCCAGGACGGCAAGCTCGCGTTCTTGCTGTCGGACACGCTGGGCTCGCTCAACTCGACCCCGTACGAGAAGTTGCTGCTCGTGAGCCCGGATTCCATTGTGGGACCCGGCGTCGTCGCGATCGACACGATCAATCCCCAGGAAGCGTTCCAGCGCGTGAACAACGCCGTCTGCACGCCACCGCGCGCGTGGGGAGTCTGGCAGAGCATCCTCATTTCACCCGGTCAACCGGGCCCCTCGGCCTTCTCGCACAGCGTCACGGCGGGAATCCTGCCAGGCACCCTCGGCATCACGCAGTACGTGGCGGTGTCGGGCGGCGCGGTGATCAGCGGGCGCTACTCCTTTACGGCGCAGCGGGGCGACTATTATTTCGACCCGCACGGCATCGTGCTCATCCACGGCACGTTCGTCGCGCCGCTCACCAAGACGACCAACTGCACACCGCAGTGACCTTCGAGCACCTCTTCG
>Ga0209648_10004150_pt1 | contig 12271 bp, 6 predicted proteins | sample GraSoi2013_115cm_FD_185830 | JGI IMG/M metagenome (GOLD analysis project Ga0209648, IMG submission 185830) | Grasslands soil microbial communities from the Angelo Coastal Reserve, California, USA - Sample 9_17_2013_115cm (SPAdes) (version 2) | ecosystem: Environmental > Terrestrial > Soil >...
GTCTTCCAATTCTTTGCACACTTCTACAACATCGATTTTTTCGTGTTTCATGGTTTTGTGTCCTTAGGAGGGATAAGAGAAGTTGACCCTTCGCATACGCTCAGGGCGAGGAGTCGACAGTTAACAGGAAAGCGCAAAGACAGAGATTTAACACAGAGATCACAGAGGCCGGAGCGCAGAGGGCCACGGAGGAAGGAGCAAACCCGGGCGGGTCGTCCACAAAACAAAAAACCCCAACCAAACGGTTGGGGCGCAGAAGACCCGCAGGGATGGGACCCTGCTCTCTAACAAAAAAGCGTCCTCGGCAGAGCCGGGACGCACTTTTCTACGTCCGTTACTTTAGTAGATTATTACTTCCCTTGTCAAGTAAAATCTTAACAAACGATAAGTGCTTTAAGGACATAGGGATAACGAGGAGGAAGAATGGAAAAACCGCGCGCGAGATCAGCATAGACCACGCGAACCCGCGCATCAGTTTTGGCGGTTTAACGGAGCAGGTCGTGCAATTGGACGGCGGGTTGCAAGGAAGGGTAGCGGGCCGTGAGGAACTTGGGTCAAGAACCGCGAGGGCCGGTGGTCGCAGCGACTTCGACGATCGGGTTGGGCAGCGCGCGCATGGTGCGGACGAAAAGTTCCACGATGGCTCCGTCAAACTGGGCATTGGCGCACCGCTCCAGCTCGGCGAGCGCGTCCGTCGCAGTCCGGGCCTTCTTGTACGTGCGATCGCTGGTGATGGTATCGTAGGCGTCGGCAACCGCGATGATGCGGGCGCCCAATGGAATTCTTTCTCCCGTCAACGCCTCCGGATAACCCGAGCCGTCGAAGAATTCGTGGTGGTGCAAAACCATCTCGCGGATGCGCGCAAGCGGCGTCAGCGGGTCGAGGATCTTGGCGCCAAACTTCACGTGCGACTTCATCGTCTCCCACTCTTCAGGATTGAGCGGGCCGTTCTTGTTCAGAATACTTTCCGGAATGCCCACCTTGCCGATGTCGTGGAGCACTGCCCCCAGACGAATCTCTTCCACTTCGGCTTCTTCCAGCCTCATGGCTTCCGCGATCAAGGCGGCGTACGCGGAGACTTTCTGCGAGTGGCCCTGTGTGTAGTGATCCTTGGCGTCAATCGCAAACGCCAGCGAGGTGACCGTGTCCAGCACTGCTTGCGGCAACTGCTGCGGGCCTGGCGACGCGAGCGTCACGGGTTTGTCGTTACTTGGTTCCGTGGCCGCCAGCGATTCGGTGAATTGGCGCAGGCGCTGGTAGATTTCTTCAAAAGCCTCGGGGCCTGTCGAGAAAAGCCGTTTTAGGGTCACCCCCAGATACGCTTCAAGGACGTCACGCTTCCATTTTTTCGCTTCGTTGGGATCGAAGTGATCGGCGGTGGAAACGGTGTTGCCGCCTTGGTGCTTCGAAAGATACATCGAAGCGTCGGCCACTTGGATGAGTTCTTGCGGCGAAGATCCATGCAGGGGATAGCAGGCGATGCCGAAGCTGGCGCTGATGTTTTTTTCGCGCAGCAAGGGATCGGCGGATACCCAGCCGCGGAGCTTGCTCGCCAGTTGCCGCGCATGCTCCATATTCGTTTCGGGCATCAGGATGACAAACTCGTCTCCGCCGTAGCGGGCCACCACGTCGGAGCGCCGGCAATTGGTCTCCAGGATCTGTCCCACGCGCTGCAGTACGAGATCGCCTTCGAGGTGTCCGTAGAAATCGTTCACAAATTTGAAGCGGTCGAGATCCATAAGCACCAGCGCAAAGGCGCGGCCGGCCCGGGTGGATCGTTTCCATTCCGCGGACAATGCTTCCATGAAGAAGCGGTGTGTCTTGACACCAGTGAGTCCGTCGGTGATCGCCTGCTCTTGTGCCTTTTGGAAAGAAAGTGCGTTGTGCAGCGCGCCAGCGATGAGATCGGCCAGAGTGCGCAGAAGGAGAATTTCCTCCTCGGAGAAATCCACCGGTACGGACGACTCGACGTACAGAATACCGTGGAGCTGCTCGGCGTAAAAAACCGGCAAGGCGAAGGCGGCCAGGGAGTCCGGCAATAGCGGCTTCAACGCCGCCTCGGCCGGAGAGGCTGTGCGGAAAGCCGCCATGTGCCCATTGCGGGCCACGTGGCCGATCAGACCCGCGCCCAGAGATATGCGCTGCCCCAGCGTCCCGCGGCGTTGCCCCGCTTCAGCTTGGATCACCACTTCACGCGTCGCATAGTCCAGCACGCCGATGCCGATGTGATCGTAGGTCAGGCCGGCTTCGAGTTGTTCGGTGATCTTGGCGAGCATCTCGTCCGGATTGAGCGTCGCGATGGCGTTGCGCGAAATGGTATTGAGCAGCGAGAGGTGTCGCGCCTTGGTGCGCTCCTCGTTGAACAGCCGGGCGTTTTCAATCGCGATACTCGCTTCGCTGGCAAGAACGCGCAGCAGCTCCAGGTGGCCTTCGTCGAACACGCGCTCGTGGTCGGAGTAGACGGCCATCGCGCCGATGGCATGGTCGTAGGCCACCAGCGGGACGCCGCAAAAGCACCCTTTTGTGCGCAGAGGGTCGACGCCGAGTTTTTTCGTCTCCCGAACGTAATTGTCGCGGATAAGCACCGGTTGCCGCGTGCGAATGATGAATTCGGTGAGGTGGTTCCCGGCAGGACGTGCGCGCTTCGGCAGACGCGCGCCCTCAAAGACCTCGATATCAAATTGGATTTCGTCGCGCAGGGGATCCAGCTCCGCGATGTAGAAATTTTCCACGTCAAAAAGACGCCGCAGCTCCTCCCAGACTTTTCCGGTCAGATCCTCTTTGTTGAGCGTGGAGCTGAGCGCGCGGCCGATCTCGTTCAATACGTGAAGTTCTTCCGACCGCCGCGAAGTCTGTTGAATCAGGTAGCTGTTTTCGACGGCCATTCCGATCTGATGCCCGAGAGCGAGGAGTAGCCGTAACTCCGCAGGTGTGAAGCGCCGGCTGTCTGGTGTCCCGAGAAGCAGCACGCCAAAGGCCTGCTCTTTGGCCTGAAGGCTGATGGCCACCACGCTGCGCAATCCCTGCGCCAGAGCCAGTTCACGGAAGCGGCGGATGGACTTTTCTTTTTCAAGCGCCGAGAGTGAATCGTCGCGAAGGTCGCGAAAACCGAGTAAGCCGCCGAGGCGCGCCACGAGGCTGACAAGATAGTCGTCCAGAGCTTCGTCCTGGGCGGTGCGGCAGAACTCATCGCTCAGGCCCACGGCAACGACGGAAGTCGGCCCTTGCGGATCGCCGTGGTGCAGAAAAAGCGCGCCGGCGGGCAGCCGCACAACGCCCAGCACGCGGTCCAGGGCTTGCGATAGCATGCGCTGAATTTCTCCGCCCACAAAACTGGAGGTCGCAAGATTGAGATTGGAAAGCGCCAACATGTTGCGTTCGATGCGGCGTTTTTCTTCTTCATAGAGCGCCATGACCATGAGCATGGCGACAAACGCACACGGAGCCGCCGCAACCACATTCATGCCTGCGCCCTGAAGTTCTGGCGTGGCGTTCAGGAGGTAGAGGGCGATCCACAGAACTCCCCAAGAAGCGAAGGAAACCCCCAGCAGCCGATCAGCTAACGTTTCCTGTCGGCGGCTTTCCTGCCAGAACACCACCGCCACGCCGATGTACAGCAAGGAAGCGGGAATGACTGCGGAAGCGGAGATCGCGTTGGTGGCGTTGCCCGCGGCCCAGAGTCCGAAGACCACACTTGCAAACACCCCGGGAATTTTCCATGCTTTCTGCTGGGAGTAAAGCTGGGCGCCCAGAAAAAACAGCACTCCGGAGAGCGCGAACAGCCAATGATTCAAGGCACTTTGCAGCGGGCTCGCCGCCATGTTTGGCGCAACCATCGGCCCCACATAATGAAGCGCGAACACCGCCCACGCTGCGGTCCATAGCAGCAGGTACGTCTGCCGCTTGATGCTGTGGATATACGCAAAGAAGCCGGCCACCAGCGTGGTGGCGATCAGCAGTGCCAGCGAGATAAAACTCTGATGCATCAAGAACGCATTCGATTCTCCGCGCGCATCGCGGATGGCATTCAGCAAGTCACGAAGGCACAAGAGTCCCTAGTGCTACGCAGTGTACGCGCAACCCGCCGCCCGCACTAGAGGACAGTCGTGCGGCGACGCAGAAAGCCCGCGCCCGGACACAAAACAAAGTACTTGTGATTATGGAGTAGCAAATTTTCTGGAAGCAAGCGTACCAGCGTACTGGTGGCCAAAGAGACAGCATCCCCTGGGTAACGGATTCAATACAAAGGGAGATAACTCCCTCCTAAATCTTGGTCCATCAAGCGCAACCGAATCGGCCGCTGACTTCCTTCCAATTCCACTCGGCGATACTCCGCCCCGATTGGTCGATCGGCGTTCACGGACCCGTACGGAGACAATTATTTTGCCGGCTCAGCGATCTGCACATGATGGTGCTCCAATAAATCACCCGTCGCATGGTCCAACTGTGCTACGGCAATCTGAAAATTCACTTGTGCCTGAATGAGATTCAGTTCCGCTTGAGCGAGTTGAGTCTGGGCATCGAGAACGAAAAAGACCGGTTCGGCGCCCAATTCGTATTTTCTTTCATCGGCATGGAGGGTTTCTCGCCCGAGGTCCACGGCGATTTTAGCCGCCTCCATGGTGAGTTTGGCTTCTTCCAAAGAGTGCACGGCATTCGTAACTTCCAACGTGATGCTCTGCGTTGTGCGGCGTTCCTGGTACTGATCCTGGCGACGGCCGACCAAAGCATCAGCGAGATTCGCTTGCGCCGAGTGTCTCCTCACGGGCAGGTTCAGCGAGAGTGAGGCTCCGTAGGTCGGATAGGTGAACTGGAAGGTTTGGTTCAGACTGCCGCTCAATCCGATATCAAGCCCTGCCGGTGAATTATTGAGACCATTTCCGGAATAGAACCCAGAGAGTTCAAGGTCCGGCTTCAGATTATTATGTGCCAGGCGAATGCTCAGGTCATCGCTGGCGAGTTGCTGGCGAACGGTCTCAAACTCAGGACGGTTAGCGAGAGCGCGAGAGAGAGCAACGGCGATATCGGTGGCCGGCAAGTCTCCGAGAGGCGCCGGCTGGTCGGTTAGTTCCAGGTCGAGCGCGCGAACGGTGGGATCAAGGTCTGCGCCGATGTCGCGGCGAAATTGATCAGCCGCTTGTTTGAGGGAATATTCTGCTTGGATTAAACCAACCCGGCGGGAGGCTACTTGAGACTCGGAGCGGTAAATGTCCAGCGGAGGGAGAGCCCCCAGACTAAGGGCCTTTTTGTCGTGGTCGTAGCTCTTTTGGGCCTCGTCTAAGGACTTCTGCTGTACGGATAGATTTTCTCGTGCCAGAACAACACTCCAGTAATCCCCCATGATTCCGAGAATGATGTTGTTTACTTGGGTTGTGAAGTTGGCGCGCGCCTGCTTTAAGTTGCGCTGCGCGATGAGAATTGGGGCTCGATTCGGAAAGAGTCCGAAATTGCGAAGCAAGGGCTGGTTGACCGAGAACTGCACGGTGGTCTGGAGGGATGGATTCACGCTGTTGAAGGAACTGTTGGTAGAAACTTTGATGGCGTTAAACGATGTCTGAAAATTCGTGCCGGTCAAGAAGGTTTGCTTGTACCCCAATTGCGTGGTTTGCGTTAGATCGTTCAGAATCAAAGCGCCCTGAAGCGTTGAGGTTGTCAGGGTTTTCGCCCGAGTATCCGCAAAGCTGGAAGTCGCCAGCGGATCGAAGGGCGCATGCGCGCGTCCAAGATTGTTTTGTGCAAAGTCGATCTGCGAATGGTCGAGCCGAATGTCCGTGTTATTCGAAAGAGCCAGGCGAATGCAGTCATCAAGAGTGAGAACCAGCTTACCGCCGGCCACGTGGTCGTGCAGCTCCTGCGGCGGCGGAAGCAGCGCTGCCGCTTTCTGCCGAGGACCACTTCTTAGAGCTGCTTCGAGTTGCGGCTTGTCCTGCGCGTTCGAAGAAGCGGTGCACACCAGGCTTACATTGATTACCGCCAAGAAGATACAGAGCATCCTCATCCATCACCCCCCGAGATTGTTTGTCGAACAGACGGGCCTACTCGTAGCGAATCGCTTCCACTGGATCGAGCCGCGCAGCTTTGACCGCAGGATAAATGCCGAATATCAGCCCGACCGAAATGGAAACCACGAACGCCAGAAGAATGGAGCTGATAGTCACAATGGTGGACCATCCGGCGAGCCACGCGATGAGCCGCGACATTGCAAACCCAAGGACGACTCCCAGAAGACCGCCGGCGAAAGAGATCAGGACGGCTTCGATGACGAATTGCCGGATGATGTCCCATCGTCTAGCGCCAACCGCGCGGCGCACACCGATTTCACGCGTTCGCTCGAGAATCGCCGCCAGCATGATGTTCATGATTCCGATCCCGCCGACGAGAAGAGAAATGGCAGCGATGGCCACCATAACAGTGTTGAAGAGCTGCTCGGTGCGTTTTTGCTGCGCCAGCAACTCGGCTGGAACGATCACGTTGAAGTCCCCCGCGTTGTGATGCGAGGAGTTCAGGATGCCGCGCACCACTTCGGCGTCGGTCGTGCTTGTCTCAGGTGAGGCAAGATGCAGGTAGAGACCGTCGATCTCATCCTTCAAAAAACTCTGGGAGTCTTCGAGACGATACAAAACCGCATTCAAGGGTGCGTAAACGAGATTGTTCATGTCCTCGGTGCGCACTCCGGAAACTTCCGTCTGTGGCGCCAGCTGTGGCGCGACGATCCCGATTACGTGGCACCACTGCTCATTGAGCTTGATGTATTCGCCGATCGCCGCGGCCGCGCCGAAGAGACTGTCTTTCGCAGCGGCGCCGAGGACGCACACCGGCGCTGCTGCTTCATTTTCCGAGCCGTCGAAAAAGCGGCCCTCCGTGACGCGAAGATGGCTGATCTCCAGATAACTTGGCTCCACGCCGTAAACGATCGGAGTATCCTGCTGCGCTTTGGGGAGAAACTTTCCGGGAGTAAAGCGCTTGCGCGGCGTGCCATCCTTGATATCCGAAACATTCTTTCGAATGATCTGATAGTCGCTGAGCGTCAGACCTGGCGAGTTTTTCCGCACTTTTCGCAATTCCTGCCAATTGTGGGATTCCTTGGCTTCCACGATGAGGTTGCGAACGCCCAGCTGTTCGATGAAGGCCATGACTTTCTGCTGCGCTCCCGCTCCGATCGAGAGCATCGCTACGACCGCAGCCACGCCAAAAATCATGCCCAGCATGGTCAACAAGGACCGCAGCTTGTGGCTGGTCAGGTTTTCGAACCCGAAGATCAGATCAGGCAGCCATTGTTGCAGGGATCTTGGCTCGGCGATGGAGCTGGGCTTCATGGTTATGCGCCGGGCTTCACGTGGAACCTGGACCCAGGCTGGGAGTCGAGCTTCCACCGCTCTTGCTGTTGCCGCCGGTCTTTTTCTCCGGATTCACCAGAGCGACGACAGTACCAGGAGGCAGGCCGCTGAGGATCGCGCGGCCCTCGCTGACCGCGCGGACTTTGACTTCCTGCATTTCGAATCCGCGGTTGCGTTTGCAATACACTACTTTTTTGCCATCGTGCTCGAAGACTGCTCCTCCGGGAATCGAGACTGCGCGCGAAAGATTGTCGCCAAGGATGCTTAGACGAACCGCGAAGCCGGGGCGCAGCCGCGCGTCCGTGTGGTCAAGCTCTACGGCCACATCGAACTTGTGCCTCGCGTTATCGTCCCAGAATTCGTGGCTCGTCGCCCCGCCAACGGTTTGCACTTTGCCCGAAAACGTTTCGCCGGGCAGCGCATCAATCTTGATTTCCACGGATTGACCGGCCTTCAGGTTGACGCGGTCGGTTTCTCCAATCTGCGCCGCCACCTCCAGGTGCGAGATGTCGATGACTTCCGCGATCGAGCTTCCCGGATTTACCTGATCGCCGACGTGATAGTCCGGAAGCGTCATCCCATCCATGAAAAATCCACCCGTGGATTCCCGGTTGCCGTGGATGACCACCAGACCATCAATGGGTGCAGTGATATGCATGTTCTTGATATTTTGCCGCGCTTGCTCCATGGAGAGACGGGCCTTGTGCCGTTTCTCTTCGCTGATCGCCAGCGCTGCCTGGTTGGAAGCGCTGTGGGATTGGATGTCCTGCTGAAGCTGCGTTTGGGCGCGCTTGGCTTCGTCGAGTGCCAGCAGGTTCTTCTGTGCGTCGATGGGGCTCACCAGTTCGTTCTTGCTGACTTCAAGCTCCGCGCGGCGCACCGCGTATTTTGCCTTCAGCAGGGCGGTCTGGTCCTCTGCCGCTTGCACGGCGGCATCCGCCTTGGCTTTGACGATTTCCTGCTCGGCTTGCAGCAAGTCGCTGCGATTCTGTCCAAGATTGTATTCCTGCTGGCTGGGGTCAAATTCGAGCACTACGTCACCGGTGCGAACCTGCGCGCCGGCGTGGGCCAGCGTGACGATTTGCAACGTGCCTCCGGCAATGGGCGGAGCGATGACGGTTCTCGATCGCGAAGTTTTCAAAGCTCCGGTGGTGAACACTTTGAGTTGAAGATCGACCTCTTTGACGGTCGCCGTTGGAATCTCAGAATCCGTCGCCAGCACGGTCGTCTGGCGGCACGCAAAGCAGCTTCCCCCCAGCGCCAGGGCTAGAAGAAATGCTTTTGGTTTTGAGCGCCGATTCATCACAAAGATTCGCTATTCCGTCAGTGTCGGATCTTTCAGGGCCAGTTGCTGCCCCGGTTGCAATCCCTTGGCGATCAAAGCCTCTTCTCCACTGCGACGCAATACTTCCACGGCAGTCTCTTCAAACTTCGAGCCGCGCCGGACGAAGGCAACAGTTCTGCCTGCCTTCCGGAATAAGGCGGAACTGGGAATCACGATACCATCCGCGACGCGGTCCACTGCCACCCGGACAAGCGCGCCCATTCCTGGTGCAAGCCGCGCATCACTGTTCGCCAACGCAACCTCGACGGTGAAGTTCCTGGGAACGGGCCATCCGGCGTTGAAGTCCAGGCTGGCCGTCGGGCTGATCGTCTCGATGCGCCCCTCAAAGCTCCCGTCCGGCACGGCGTCGACGCGCACCATGCCGGTTTGTCCCAGTTTCAACTGCCCTCTCTCTGCTTCTTCAATACGAGCGGAAATCTTGAGCGTGGATGGGTCAGGAAGTTCCGCGATTCCCGCGCCCGGCCACGCGCGATCTCCCGGCTTGAAAGGAGTGGAGCTGCCTTGTGGCTGCCAGTGATTTTGCAGGGCCACAACCCCGTCGAGCGGCGCGCGCAACGCCAGCGAAGCCAGGCTGCGCTCGTCTTGCTGCACTTGAAACGCAGCTTGATCCTGTTTCTGTTTTTTGCTGGCAAGGTCCGCGCGCGCGGCAGAGCGGTCCGCATTCAGCCTCGCCTCGGTTTCCTTCACCTTTTGCTCGGCATCCGCGAGCTTCAGTTTGGCCTCCTCGCCTTCAATCACGGAAACAATCTCTTGTTTGCCGGCGTCCAGCCGCGCCTTCTGCGCGGCAAACTTGGCCGTCATCACGTCCGTAAGATCCTGCTCTTCCTTCAAACGCGCCGCGGCGCGGGACTGCTGAATTTCCGCTTCCGCTGACTTGAGCGCAGACTGATCTTGCGCGAGTTTTTGCTTCACGGTCGTATTGTCGAATTCGACCAGAACGTCTCCCTTCTTGACCTTTGCCCCATTGGTCGCAAGATTCATGATTTGCAGATCGCCCGCTCCGTACGGCGCGGCGATGATCACGGATCGGAGCGCCTTTACCTCGCCTTTCACTTCCAGGTAGTCAACAAATTCTTTTCGTTTCACTTCGGCCGTGGAGAGTTTAGCCGCGGGACTGGCCAACCGAAGCGCGCCAAAGATAAGAACACCGAGAACCACTGCAACAGTGCCAGTCAGCGTCCTCTTTCCTGGTTTCCATTTTTTGTTCATTGCGGGCCCGTCCCTGATTGGTCCTCGATTGCAACACGCCGGATAATGTCTCCCTCGGAAAGCCCGGAGTTTACAATGACCTCGAGATCATTCCGCGGGCCCGTTTGCACCGTGCGCTTCTCGAATCCACCTGTCGTTTTCAGCCACACGTAGGAATGATTGGCTTCAATACTGATGCTCTGCCAGGGAACTGCAAGGACGTTTTTCTGCGAGGCGAGATCCAGATCAAGTGCGGCGGAAAGGTCGGGCAAAAGCCGCGCATCCATGCCCTGAACGGAAAATCGCGCCGTAAAGGAACGCACGGCTTCCGCGAATTGCCCCGGATGCCCGAGCGGCGAGAGTTCTTCGAGAGTTGCTGGGAGCGTCAAGCCCGGATAGGCATCCAGATGCATCTGCGCCTGCTGGCCTAGATGCACTTTCAAGAGATCCACCTGATTCAACCCCACGCGGACTTCCATCTGTGATGGGTCAACCACCTGCAGAAACGGTACGCCGGGCCGAACCTGGTCGCCCTGCTGGACGGTTCCCATACGCCCGCCGAGCCAGATGGTGTTGTAGACCACAACTCCCTGCATCGGAGAATGAACCACCATTTTTGCAGCGTTTCCTTGTGCATAGCGCATCGCTTCCAGCGCGCGGTCGCGCTGAATTTCCTGAATGCGAATGGCTGCGACGGCTGCGGCACGCTTCAACTGATACGTTTCCGTGAGCTGCTTGAGGGTGGCTTGCGCTTCGTCGAGGGCTTCCTGATTCTTCTCCGCATCGATGCGCGAAACGATTTCATTCTTCTGTAGCTCGAGCTGCGCGCGCTTGAGCTCGTCTTCTGCCTGTTTCATCGCGGTATCGTCTTTGGCGCGCGCGATGTTATCTTCCGCCTGCTTCTGGGCTACCTGTCCGACGAGGTTTTCGTACGTGCTTTTCTTGTCCAGATAGTCCTTTGTCTGTGCCTGTGGATCGAATTCGACAAGGACGTCACCCTTTTGCACGTGTGTGCCCGCCGGCACCAGCTTGGTGATAACCATGGAACCGACCTGGGCCCCTTCAAGCCTCGGCGCAAGCACTATGAAGGAACGCGAAGCCTGCGTGGTCCCATTGAGCCTCAAGGACTGCGTGAAGTTTTTTCTTTCCACTTTGACGATCGATTCCTCGACACCGGTGGCCGCTCGCCCGGTCCGGAAATGAGCGAGCAAGAGAGCCGTCATCACCAGGAGCGCTAACGCGAACGCACGAAGAATAAATCTTTTGGCTGGGCCGCCAGCTAGAGATGTTTGGACCATCGCCTCGACTACCCTGGGAACCTTAGACGTACTACACCCAAACTGGTCACTTGGAATTCAAGTCCGGCGAAATGGTTGTGTCATTCGAATCCCGGCCATCCCGCTCTCTCGCAGCCTCACAGTCTATCTCAGAAGTTACTCTTGGAATACGCTCGAATCGGCGGTCGCTGGTGGTTCCGGTATGTCCTATCTGGCTGAAATGGCCTCGTCCTCTCAGGTAAATACCCCAATGACAGGACACGTTAGAAACCGGGCTGCATTGGACGCAAATTGTGGCTTTGGCTACACTGAGAGTTTCAATTCAAGTGGAAAGACGCGCTGACAATGAGTGATTCGAATCAGAAGACTTCTTCCGTAAGGGTGCGCTTTGCCCCGTCCCCAACCGGTTATTTGCACGTGGGAGGAGCCCGCACCGCGCTGTTTAACTGGTTGTTCGCGCGGCGCCAGGGTGGCGCGATGATTCTCCGTATCGAAGACACCGATGCCGAGCGCAACAAGCCCGAACTGGTTCAGGGAATTCTGGATGGCTTGGAATGGCTCGGCGTCAATTGGGATGAGGGGCCGTTTTACCAGTCGCAGAGAACGGAATTGTATCTTGCGGCGGCGAAAAAATGCTTAGCCAATGGAGCCGCATTTTTGTGTTATTGCCCCGCGGAAAAATATGCCGGAGGCGATCACGCCGAACCGGCACAAGACGAGGAGCCCAAGGCCGGCGGGCCGCGCCGCGTCTCGCGCTGTTCTTGCCGCGATGGCAAACCATCGACACCGGGTGTGAAGCCGGCGGTGCGCTTCAAAGTTCCTCTAGGTGAAACGACGAAATTCGTCGACGCGGTATTCGGTGAACGCGAGTTTTCGAATGAGGAAATCGAGGATTTTGTCCTGCTGCGCTCCGGAAAAGGCGAGGAAGAATTCGGCCAGTCCATGTATCAGCTGGGCGTCGTGGTTGACGACATCGATATGCGCATCACGCACGTGATTCGCGGCGCGGACCACATTTCGAATACGCCGAAACAAGTGCTGCTGTACCGGGCGCTGCGCGCGGAGCCTCCGGTTTTTGCGCATGTGCCGCTGATTCTCGGCGCGGACAAATCCCGCCTTTCGAA
>Ga0209648_10004151_pt1 | contig 12270 bp, 10 predicted proteins | sample GraSoi2013_115cm_FD_185830 | JGI IMG/M metagenome (GOLD analysis project Ga0209648, IMG submission 185830) | Grasslands soil microbial communities from the Angelo Coastal Reserve, California, USA - Sample 9_17_2013_115cm (SPAdes) (version 2) | ecosystem: Environmental > Terrestrial > Soil >...
TGAGTAAAATGCTCTTTCCTCCGCATCACTTGCGCTGCCCAGGCGCCATTCCGGAAACGCGGCAAGATCGTCCGCCAGAGCTTCAATCGTGCTTCGCAGCTCGAGAGTTGCGAGCCATCGTTCCGGAATCGATTCCACTCCGCCCGCCGCGCCCAGGAGCTTCCCGGTAATCGAGCCAGTCGAGTCGCTGTCCCCGCTATGATTCACGGCCAGAATAATCCCGTCCTCAAAATCGCGCGCGGAGAGTGCGCAGTAGATCCCCATCGCGAGCGCCTCTTCCGCCACGAATCCCTTTCCCATCACTCGCAAGGCGCTGCGCTCCCCGGGACGGGTTTGCGCGAGCGCTTCGGCTCGCTCGATTGCCGCCAGAGTTTCCTTGTGAGATTTGTGTTTGCGTAGCTCTTCCTTCGCGGCGTCCATAGCCTCCTTAAGCGGTCTGCCCGCTAAGACCACGCCGACGATTACGGCGAGTACTCCGGCAGTTAGGTAGCCGCTAGGATGTCCGTGCGTGATTGCGGCCAGATCGGCGCCCGTTGCGAAGAGGCTGGGAATCAGCCGGTCGTGTTTTCGCTCACGGATCAGCGCATGGGCGAAATACATTCCAACTGGTGCGATGCGCATTACGCCGCCGCATCCTTTACTGTCGTTGGCGGCCCGGGCGACTTTGCCGCGGCTGGTTTGCAGCGCGGACAGGCAGGTGGTTCCAGGTGCACGCCGCGTGAAAAGCTTTTTCTGTTGGAGTAGCCAGCTCGCCTTACCGCCTACAGAAGATACCAACCGGGAATTCTCTTGAGTCATCAGCCAGCGTGCGTAGGAACCCGCTACGGCCTGAAAGAAATCAGGAGGTTGACCTTGCAGGGACGAAGCCACTTGAGCGGAGAGCATGCCCTCCGCTGTAAATAGCTAGCTTTCCATACGCCGGCGCATAGTCGCGGATTCCTCCTTCACCGTGGACCTTTACAATTTCGTCGACGTCCAGGAATTCAACGGGGGCGCCGAGGGCGTCACCGACCGCTCCTCCAAGCAAGCAGCCGTGGAATTTACTGCGAAGTTGCGCATCGGATTGAATCCGGGGAAGGGGCATTTTTCCTGGGAGCCGTGGGAGAACAACTCTCTCGATGAATAGCTTACTGCGATTTCGGCAGAATAGAGCCAGCCATATTCGCAGTTTTCGGCGTCTCACAGTGTTGGGACCTTTTCTTCCATGCGGGGAAAGAATCAAAAGGTTGCCAAAGGAATCCCGGATTTGAACGTGACAATCCTGCACCCCGAATGATTCGCAGTCAGAAGGGTCGCCTTGACATGGCTGTCTACTCGGCCTACACTACGGAGTTTTTAGATGGTCCTGAAAGCGCGCTGAGGCGCGGGGCCTCCGTGAAGAAGGGCACGAACAGGGAATGGACAAGGTCAAGCCAGGCATGGACAAGAAAAGGCTCGAGTACTACAAAAAGAAATTACAGGCACGGCGGGAAGAGTTGATGAAGACCATAGCGCGTACGCAGGAAGAGGGCCGCATGGCGGACGAAGATCCCACCGTGGACCTGGCGGACAAGGCGGCGAACTCCTATACCAAGGAGTTTCTATTTGGCATGACAAATACGGACCGCACGATCCTGAACATGATCGACGCGGCACTGAAGCGTATCCAGACCGACGAATACGGTGTCTGCGCGAATTGCCAGGAAGAGTTGCAGCAGAAGCGCATGGAAGCGGTGCCGTGGGCCAAGCACTGCCTGGCGTGCCAGGAAAAGATGGAGCAAGGGTTGTTGTAAGTCTGTAACCCTCCGCTACTGGATTACGGGGGCTGATGGCAAGCATAGCTAGACTGATTATCCCAATGTACATTTCCTCTTCAATTAAAAGATAAAGAAGAGTAGATTTCTGGCTGCGTGGCGGACGGAAACCCATCCAGCGGCATTGGTGTAGTTCGGCGCGGAGGTGTGCGCGGCTGGTCGCGACAGGGCCGCGGCTGGCTGGCAGAGATCGGCGATGCGGTCGTAAGCGTGTTTTTTCCAGCTGGATGCCGCATCTGCGAGAGGTTGCTGACGACCTCGAGCCGAGTCCCCATTTGTGACGAATGCCTCCAGTCGTTTGAACGCGTACCAAGTATGCTTTGCGAGGTGTGCGGCCGGCCGCTGCCTGGTTTGGCGCAGAACGCGGAGCAGCTGCTGATGTGCCCCGCGTGCCGGGACAAAACCTATGCTTTTGACCGTGCGCGAAGCTTCGCCCTGTATCAAGGGACCCTGGTGCGGGCAATTCTGCTCTTGAAATTCGAGCATATTGAGCCGCTCGGAACGTGGTTTGCACAGCGCCTAGCCGACCTGGTCGGCACGGAAGGAGATAGGCTTGCAGCGGACGTGGTGGTTCCGGTACCACTTCATCGCGAACGCGAGCGGGAGCGGGGCTACAACCAAGCCGCGCTGATCTCCAAACCCTTGGCGAGACGCCTGCAATTGCCGCATAAAGCGGTGCTTTTGGTGCGTACCCGGGCGCGACCGGACAAGCAAGTACTGAGTTTGGAGGAACGGTGGGAGTCCGTGCGTGGTGCTTTTGCGACACGTCCGGGCAGCCAAGTTGACAACCTACGCGTCTTACTGGTAGATGATGTATTGACGACAGGAGCGACGCTTGATGCCTGTGCGCGCGCGTTGCGCGAGGCGGGAGCCAAATCGGTGGCCGGGTTGACAATAGCACGGGCCGTAAGAAACCCCCTGCCAAGCCCCGGCGAATGGTAAGATAACCAGAGGAAAGCGCGATGGGTGCAAACCGGCACAAGTCGGTGGACTCCCGGGGGCGCTATACCCCCGAAGTATCGGGCGTGGCTATGCCCGGTGCCGAGGGTTCCGAAGGTCCCGCAGGCAGTAGATCCCACAACCCGTTTTTGGCAAGGCGTGCGTCCTTGATGCAGGAACCGGTGTTGGTCCGAGCCGATCAACGTAACTGCAGTCCGGCGCGCAATGGTCTTAATGCTAAAGGGCGTGGCGCAAGCCGAAGAGATGCACAACACGGAAGTGCATTCCGCAGCGCATGCGCACAAAGTACCGTCGGTAATCCGGCTGTTGGCGTATAGACACATTCCGCAGCAGAGCCGCGCACTTTCACGAAAGAACATTTTGCTGCGGGACCGCAACATGTGCCAGTTCTGCGGGCGGGTATTTCCCAGTTCGGAACTGACCCTGGATCACGTTGTACCGCGTTCGCGCGGCGGCCGTTCCACCTGGGAAAACCTGGTGGCTTGCTGCTACCGCTGCAATAACGGCAAGGGTGACAGGACACCCGAAGAAGCAGGGTTGAAACTGGCCAGAAGACCGCGGCCGTTTACCTTGCACACCTCCAGGCAGCTGATGAGGCTGATCGGCCACCGCGACGAGCGGTGGCGTAAGTATTTGTTTTACTGATATTTACGCTGCTAAATCGATTTTTTGAAAAAAGTTAGATGGAGAGGAAACCTTTTTCGCTGGCGGCCATCTAACTTATCAATACCACTTCGAGGACACACCCCGGGAGGCGGTTAGGGCTATGCCCCTAACCGCTTCTCTCCTTTTACGCCAGCTTTTCGTGGATAGTATTTTTAGGTGATTTCTTGACGGCCCGATTTCGGGAAGCTCTCCAGTGCCGCCTCTTCGCTTGGGAATTCCGGGAAGACTTGATAGAGGTGCGTAACCTTCAGGATTTCTTCTATTTTTGGCGACAGGCCGACGACTTTCATTTGCCCGCCTCCCTTTACGACGGAAACGTATATCCTCGCGAGTTCGCCTATCCCGGAGCTGTCCAGATACTGCAAGCCGCTCAGATTCAGGACCAAATTTCTTCGGCCCTCTCGCAAGAGGCGAGAAATGGAATCGTGCAAGGCTCCGGTCTCGAAGGAAGTCAGGCGCCCTGATACTTCAAGGAGAGAAATAGGACCCGCGTGTCGAATGCGGACTGCAAAGTTTGTGGTCTGCAACGTTCCCACCCGATCTGCTGGGGAAACACATTTTACGTGCGACAGGGCTGTCGTGTGCAGGAATTTTCTAGGGGTCACAAATGCTTGTGGGGAAATCGCGGCACTCTGCCGGAAGGATGGAGATAACGATCGCAGTCACTGGCGCATGACCACGCGCAGGCCGTGGCGCCAGCTTTCCGCAAGGCCCACGCGCACAATTTCAAGTTCCGGTGACAGATAGTTCAAGAGATCGTCCGTGGTCGGATGGAATCGCAGGGCAGGCGCGACGAGATAAACGAGCGGCGAAGACTGCTGCAATTCAACACCTGGAAAATACCCATAGCGCGCGATCTCCCCGCTATGCAATTGCCGGCGCACCCGCAGCCAATAATCCGCGGCCTGCAACGGCAAATGGATGTGTTCACTGGCCTTTAGTTCGATGACCGCGAGCCGTCCGGAGCGCGTCACCGTGAGGAGGTCGAGGATGCCATGTTCGCCTCCGGCATTCGCAAAAACCTGCGCGTAGACAAATCGCTGATCGAATGCAGCGTCAATGCGTGTGACGTCTTCGCGAACGATGGATTCTAGCCAGCGCTCGGGCTGCGCGCGATAAAGCGCATGGCCCGTGTCACTCGCGAGCGAGTGGCGGTGAATCTCAAGATCGCGCAGAAGATGCTTGAATGCAGGGCGTGAAGCGGTAGTGAGCTCATCGCGCGCATCGTTGATTCCAAAGAATACGCGGCCGTCATGCCAACGTGCGAAGGGCAAGCCGCGAAAACGCAACCACACCTCGCGGGATTGCGCTGCAGGATGCACGGTCACCGCCTGGGGCGCTAGTGCGACGATAGCATCCAGCGCTGGACGCGCCTGATCGCGCAAAGACTCCGATTCGCGATGCGGCACGAGCCAGGTATCCACGTTGCCTGTGCGCCGGGGATCGATTTTCTCGAGAATATTTGGCGCGGGGTCGTGCTCGTAAAGCTCCACGGTAAGTTCCGAGTCGACCGCGGCGAGACGGTGCGCTACCATGCCGCTCGCGTTTTTGGGAAGAATCAAGCGAATGCCGGTTATGGTTCCACGCCGGCTCGCTTGGCGCGCCCGGTGCAACCAAAGGAGAGCGAAAGTGAGGCTATTGCCGATGGTTTCCGAGGATTCTCCAGCGGGCACCGCCAACACAGCGACGTGTGTGGTCCCGCGGCGGAGAAGGCCCCGGGCGTAATTTCCAGAGAGCGAATGCTCCAGATCGGGAGAAACTGCCAGCGACTCAAGCCTTTCATCGGGGAATTGTTCGGCTAGAAGGTGCGCGAGCCGGTCGCGGAATTCCTCCCGTGAAAGCTCCCGCGCGCCGCGCTCAAACTCCCTGCGAATAAATTCGAGCCGGTCGGGTTTGCTGCGGCCAAAGCGCTCCACTGCCAGGGCTAGTCGCCGCTCGGAATGATCGGTAATGGCCAGGACGCGGCGCGTGAGATTGAACTGCTCCGACCAAAGGTGCAGCAAAGGCCGCGCACTTCCCATGACATGCCTGCAAAGGGCGCGACGCAACCGCCGTTCTCGCGGACTTCGATGACCCCGGAGTTGGCAAACTCCCGCAGGCTGGCTTGCAATTCGGCCGCAAGTTCCATACAAAATATTATATATGAGGTATGTAGTTTGCGGACTATCTATTTCCGGGTTAGAGTAGCCGTCAGTAACTCCTAGAGTGTCATCGGCCTACGGTTAGCCGCTGAACTAACGGCTCCGGAAGATGAACGGCGCGCATGCGTTCCTGGACGATTGAGATATCATACGGCACGCGCCAGAACTCGACAACTTGGTTCTCGAGGTCGGCGATGGCGAAAGCGGCGCGCGGGTCACCATCGCGCGGCTGGCCGATCGAACCGGGATTGAGAAGATACCGTCGCGGAACCTCAATGCGCAGTGCGGAAAATGACTCGTTGACGCGAGGACGAATCTGGAGAACCTCGAGCTGCGAATCCTGGTACGAGAAACCGCCCTGGTGGTGGGTGTGTCCGAAAAACGTGACCGCGGCCGTGGAGTCGAGAAGACCGTCGAGAGCTTGCGCGGGAGTGAAGACGTACTCGTCTTCATCCTGCAGCGCCCCGTGAACAAGCACGATGCCGTCCGTCGCAAGTGGTCCTTGGGGCAAAGCGGATAGCCACGCGAGATGATCCGGCTTGAGCTGCGCACGCGTCCAATCCACGGCGAACTTCGCGACGGGATTGAAGTCCTCCGTAGGCATCAAGCCGGTGACCGCTTTGTCATGATTTCCGCGAATCGTACTGGTGCCGAGTTCGCGCAGCCGCGCCGTCACTTCGTTGGGATCGGGGCCGTATCCTACGACGTCACCCAGGCACACCGAGAGATCCCAACGGTCCTTGGCGGCATCGAGGACCGCGTTGAGCGCAGTAGCATTGGAGTGCAGGTCACTGAGGACGAGAATTCGCATTCCTACTTTCCGAAAAGCGGCCATGAGTATAAATGAACATGCGCGCTGTTGCACACCGTGATGTGCGCAGAAAATTCAACCGGGGCGACGCATGAAAGAGCAAAAGGTTTTGAACAAATGGATATTTCTTTATGAATCTTTGAGGCTGCGGAGATGGCCGATTGACGAACGCGCGCGAGCGAGTGCGTCATTTCGCTCGATTGTGCCGATTGCATACAAACATTTTTGACGAGATGACGAAACATTAGTCCCCGGTGATTCGTCTATACGGGTGCAGCATGTTACGCGGTTGTTTTTGGCGAGATTCAGAAAAACCCCGCGGTGGCAGCCGCGGGGCATGACACGCAGTTTTTCCGGCCGTTAGTCCAGGAAGAAAAGGTGTCTTCACGGGCGAGAATACTCGTCCGCAGTCTGCGTGTCAACTCCCTCTGGCCAATGCAGCCCGGTGTGCGGCTTATTCCATCCTCATCGAAAGGAAATTTGACACGCATGAAAACGAATTCATTTGTCCGCTCTGTGGCTTTGCTGGCCGCCCTCGCACTCGCAATACCGGCGTTCGCGAAGCCCATCGCCAAGACCATCAATATTTCACAGGCCGCAAAGCTCGGCAAGTCCGAACTGACCGCCGGTGAATACCGTCTGGAAATCGAAGGGAACAAAGCCACTGTCCAGAAGGGCAAGCACGTCGTTGCTGAAGCCGAAGGCCGATGGGAAGACCGCAGCACCAAATCCGCTTATGATTCCGTGCTCCTTTCCGCAGACGGACACGTAACGGAAGTCCGCTTTGCCGGCCAAACTCGCGTTTTCGTCTTCAGCGAGTAAACGCAGAGTTCCTTCCTTGATCCGTTCCTCGCGACGAGAGGGAGGCCGCCCGCCCGCAGCGGCCGGCCTCCTTACTTGTCACCTAGCCGCGGAAATTCCATGGCACTTGACCTCAGTCTCGCCCGGCGAATCTGTTGTTGGAATCTTCTTGACGCAAGTGCAACCGGCCGCCTCGGAATCACCAAACGGCATTTCGCGGCGCTAACGAACCAGCATGCAATCCCCATAACTGTAGAAGCGGTAGCCTGCCCGCACGGCATGATTGTAAGCCGCTAGAACATGTTCGCGGCCTGCGAAAGCGCATACGAGCGCGAGCAACGTGGAACGCGGCAAATGAAAATTTGTGAGCAGGCCCTGGACCACCCGAAACCGAAATCCTGGAATGATGAATAGGCGCGCATCGGCGCCGCCTGCAAGTACAAAATTCGCCGATCCGGATTCAGCAGCGCGCAAAGCAGCGTCCTCCAACGCGCGAACGACGGTTGTGCCGGCCGCTAGGATTGGCCGTCTGGCGTCGTGGGCCGCTTGGATGCGCTCTGCGGTTTCCACGGAAATTTCGTAAGACTCAGAATGCATCGCGTGGCCTTCGAGCGTTTCGCTGTGAACGGGCTGGAACGTTCCGAGGCCGACGTCCAGGGTAAGCTCACAGGTTTCCACGCCCCGCGCGCGAATTCTTTCCAGAATCTCGATGGAGAAGTGCAGCCCGGCCGTAGGAGCGGCAATCGCCCCGGGATGCTTGGCGAAGACCGTTTGATAGCGCTCCCGATCTGAAGTTTCGTCGGCGCGCTCGATGTACGGTGGAAGCGGCACATGGCCGAGCCGCTCGAGGTGTTGGCTGATGCTGCATGGGTCGTGGGAAATAAATCGCAGCGTTCGCAATCCAAGTTGGCCACGCGCGATAATCTCCGCTTCCATCTCTCCATCGCCGAAGAGAACCCGCTCCCCGGTTTGCATCTTGCGGCCAGGCCGGACCAGCGCCTCCCAAGTCTCCGAATCGAGCCTCCGTGTCAGGAAAATCTCGACTTTCCCGGTCAGATGCTCCGATTTTGTGGCGCGCGATGGCGTCTGCGAATGGACCCCGGCCCGTCTCCCAAACAAGCGGGCTGGAATGACCCGCGCATTGTTGAAGACGAGGAGTTCGTTGCCACGTAACAGATTGGGGAATTCCGTAAAGAGCCGGTCTTCGAAGGTGCCTGAGTGACGATCTAGTTTAAGTAGCCGCGAAGCTTCTCTGCGGTCTAGAGGCCGTTGAGCGATTTGATCTCGAGGAAGATTGTAGTCAAGTTCGTCCAAGCGCATGGAAAGCGGCAGTCTACCAGCAAAGCAGCCAAGACCCGCAAGGGCAAAACAACGCTTCTGAAATATGGGCCCTGCGTCCAACGCATCTCGTCATGTGAACGGAAGCGCCTCAATCCAACTCATTTAGAATCTGCCACTTGCAGGCCCGTTGTGCCAGTAACTCCTTTAAAGTCAGCACATTCGAAAACTGTCACGCGCCGCTGAGGGTGCGCTCAAATTCGTACTTGACAATGCCACACTAAGGTTATATTATGCGCATACAATCACCAAAGGAGGTGCTTACAACATGAGAACTGTTGCTCGGTGGGAACCTTTCCGCGGGGTTACTTCCCTGCAGGAACAAGTCAATCGGTTGTTCAATGATGCTTTCGACCGCCAGGGCGAGGAATCGAGCCTCACTGCCTGGGCGCCGGCCGTGGACATCTATGAGACCGAGCACGAACTGGTTGTGAAGGCCGATCTCCCGGATGTTGATCCCAAGGATCTGGACATCCGCGTGGAGAACAATGTCCTGACGATTCGCGGCGAGCGCAAGTTCGAGAAGAAAGTAAACGAAGAGAACTACCTGCGCGTTGAGCGCGCGTATGGTTCCTTCGCTCGCAGCTTCACGCTGGCAAACTTCGTGAATTCGGATGCGATCAAGGCTGACTATCAAAACGGGGTGCTGACCCTGAGCATCCCGAAGCGCGAAGAAGCCAAGCCCAAGCAGATCAAGGTCAACGTCGCGACTCCCGCGATGGCCGCATCCGCCTCTGGCAGGTAACTCTGGCCCAGCGTGTCGGTGAGCGGTAAATTGGGGGCTGGCCAAAACGCCAGCCCCTTTTGCTAGAGTGGTGGCACGAAGCGAGGGCAGTATGTTGCGATTTGAAAAAATGACAGTGAAGGCGCAGGAAGCGGTGCAAAGCGCGCAGGAAATTGCCGCGCGCCACGAGAATCAACAGATTGAGCCAATGCATTTGCTTGGTGCGCTGGTAGCGCAGGCCGATGGCGTGGTGCCGCCGCTTCTCGCGCGCCTGGGCGTACGCAGTGAAGCCTTGACGCAAGAAATTGAGCGCGAGTTCGGCCGGTTGCCAAAGGTGCAAGGTTTTGCCCAACAGCACATGGGGCGGGCGCTGAATGCCGTGCTGGAGCGCGCGTTCAAGGAAGCGGACACCTTCAAAGACGAATATGTTTCGACGGAGCACCTGTTTCTGGCCATCGCCTCGCAGGACCGCGATCCCGCCGGACAATTGTTGAAACGCCAAGGTGCTTCCCACGAAGCCATTCTTCAGGCCCTGACTGGAGTGCGTGGAACGCAGCGCGTGACTTCGCAGAATCCCGAGGCCACCTACGCGTCACTGGAAAAGTACGCCCGCGACCTGACGGAGCTGGCCCGCAAATCAAAACTCGATCCGGTCATCGGGCGCGACGAAGAGATTCGCCGGGTCATGCAGATTCTGGCCCGCCGCACAAAAAACAACCCGGTGCTGATCGGCGAACCCGGCGTCGGGAAGACCGCCATCGTGGAAGGCTTGGCGCAGCGCATCGTTTCCGGCGACGTGCCGGACGTGTTGAAGACCAAGCGTATCGTAGCGCTGGACCTGGCCGCGCTGGTGGCGGGAGCGAAATTCCGAGGCGAATTTGAGGACCGGCTGAAAGCCGTACTGAAAGAAATCACCGAAGCGGAAGGGCAGATCATTCTGTTCATCGACGAGCTGCACACGCTGGTGGGAGCGGGTGCGGCGGAAGGCGCAATGGATGCGTCCAACATGCTCAAGCCGGCACTCGCGCGCGGGGAGTTGCGCGCCATCGGCGCGACAACACTCAACGAATACAAGAAACACATCGAGAAAGATCCGGCGCTGGAGCGCAGGTTTCAGCCCGTGCTGGTTAGCGAACCGACCGTCGAAGACACCATCGCCATCCTGCGCGGATTGAAGGAACGCTACGAAGTGCACCATGGCGTGCGCATCAAGGACGCCGCGATTCTCGCGGCCGCCACGCTTTCCCACCGCTACATCTCGGACCGTTTCCTCCCAGACAAGGCCATCGACCTGATCGACGAAGCCGCGGCTAGTCTGCGCATGCAGATCGATTCCTTGCCTGTGGAGATTGACGAAATCGAACGCCGCATCATGCAGCTCGAAATCGAGCGCCAGGCGTTGCTGAAGGAAACCGACGCGCACTCGAAAGAACGCCGCAAGCAGATCGAGAAAGAACTGGCGGTGCTGAAAGAAGACTCTAGCGGCCGGAAAGCGCGCTGGCAGGCGGAGAAGGAAGCCATCGGAAAAATCCGCAAGCTGAAAGAGCAGATTGAACAGCTCAGAGCGGAAGAGCAGAGGTACGAACGCGCTGGTGAACTCGCCAAGGTCGCGGAAATCCGCTACGGCAAGATTGCCGTGGCGGAGCGCGAGCTGCAGCAGGCTCAGGAAAAATTCTCCGCGATGCAGAAAGACGCGCCGATGCTCAAGGAAGAAGTGGATGAAGAAGACATCGCCAAGCTGGTAAGCAAGTGGACCGGCATTCCGACGGGCCGGTTACTTGAAGGCGAAGCCCAGAAGCTCGTGCATATGGAGGAGCGGCTGAAGCATCGAGTTGTCGGCCAGGACGACGCACTGGAGCGCGTATCGAATGCCGTGCGGCGCAGCCGCGCTGGTCTCTCCGACACCAAGCGGCCGATTGGCTCGTTTATCTTCCTCGGGCCCACGGGCGTAGGAAAAACCGAACTGGCCCGCGCGCTCGCGGAATTTCTCTTCGACGATGAAAAGCTGATGATCCGCATCGACATGAGCGAGTACATGGAAAAGCACAGCGTGTCGCGGCTCATCGGCGCGCCCCCGGGCTATGTGGGATACGAAGAGGGCGGGCAACTCACTGAGCAGGTAAGGCGTCATCCCTATTCGGTTATTCTTTTTGACGAAATTGAGAAGGCGCATCCCGATGTCTTCAACGTGCTGCTGCAAATTCTCGAGGACGGCCGGCTCACCGATGGCAAAGGCCGTACCGTGGACTTCCGAAACACGGTGCTGGTGATGACCAGCAACGTCGGGTCGACGGCGATTTTCGAGCTGTCGAAAAAAGATCCGGAGGAGGCCAGAAAGGAAGCCATGAACGCGCTGCGCGTGGCGTTCCGCCCGGAGTTCATCAATCGGATTGACGACATTGTGATTTTCAATCCGCTCGGAAAGGAGCAGTTGGGCAAAATCGTCGGCATGCTGCTCAAAGGCGTCGAAAAACTGCTGGCCGAGCGCCAGATTACGCTGGAACTCACACCCGCAGCTCAGGAGCTGCTGCTGCGCGAAGGGTTTGACCCCGCCTACGGAGCCCGGCCGCTGCGCAGAACCATTCAGCGGCTGATTCAGGATCCTCTAGCGTTGCAGATCCTGGAAGGCAAGGTCTTGCCCGGCGATCATGTACGCGTAGACCGCGACGGACAGAAAGACGCGATGAAGTTTGAGCGTTCGAAGACCAAACAACCTGCGGCGGCGGCGGGAATCTAATCGTGGTGGAGTGAAGCGCTGATATTTCAAGTCGCTGTTCCTTCCCGAACTTTGACATTCTTGATCGCCTTAATGCGTAGAATGAGTGGATGAGGAAGCAATGAAAATTCTGAGAACCGGGGCACTGCTGATAATTTTGAGTGTGCTGCTGGTGGCCGTGGGAGGAGACATCGGCGGCCGGAGCGGCTTGAAAATTGCGCTCGGCCTTGCCGTGGTAATCAACGGCATTTCGTATTTTTTCTCGGACAAGATTGCCCTGGCTTCCAGCGGCGCGCAGCGCGTTTCGCGCGAGCAGGTCC
>Ga0209648_10004153_pt1 | contig 12270 bp, 11 predicted proteins | sample GraSoi2013_115cm_FD_185830 | JGI IMG/M metagenome (GOLD analysis project Ga0209648, IMG submission 185830) | Grasslands soil microbial communities from the Angelo Coastal Reserve, California, USA - Sample 9_17_2013_115cm (SPAdes) (version 2) | ecosystem: Environmental > Terrestrial > Soil >...
GTACGATGATGTCTGGCCAGCGCGTCTGCCTACCAGTACACGTCGTTATCAAAATATGCCTGATGTACGCACAGAGGCAGGACGCAGGTATGTTGACGCTCAGCCACCAATCGGACAGAGATTTTATACAGCTGGCGATCCATATGATCGCCGCTCCTCCATACCTCCTCGGCGCACCGCGACACAAACCAGTTTACCGGCAGTACAGGGCACCCGGCAGCACAACATCTACACCGGCGATACCGCATACCACGACAACGGTGGACACGCAAGGGGCAGGCAGGGGATACGCTATCACTGGCTTGTGTTTGCCGGCGTGGCTATGATCATCATGCTCATCGGCTGGATCGCCTTTAGCGCATTGAGCAATTGGTGGCAGGTGACCCTGGACGATTGGCATTATGGTCGCCCGCGAACCTTTCAGACCAATGCAGTTGTTGGCCACAATGACTCAGCGAGCAATCCAAGCCACTTCATTGCAATAAACCTCAATCGTCATATTCTCGTCATCGAACTGCCCGGAGGAGACCCGTCAAAAGCCAGAATATTCAGTGGGCCAATACTCATCGGGCAAGGCCAGGAGCTTACACCCGTCACTTTAACCTTCAAAGACGTCAATGGTGATGGGTTGCTCGACATGATTATCAATGTCCAGGATAGCCACTTCGTCTTTATCAACGAAAAAGGCACATTTCGCCCTGCCCGTCCAGGTGAAAGTATTGAAACGAGTGTTTGAAAATATAACTCTTTATTATCTTCGTGGAAAACAAGATTGGTTTTGATAGGATGCCATACCAAATTTGTGTAACGATGTACAACGAGAAGGTGCTAAACTTACTCCAGACCTGGCTTCCAGGCTTTTCTGCCATGTACTATCACACAAAATTTGGTATGGCATCTGGCTAAGTCCTTTTACTCCTTTCCCCTTACACAATTTTCGGGATGGCATCTGGTTCCCTCCTTTGGAAGAAAATGATGAGGTCGTTCCACACGAACGATCTCTGCCTGTATCATCTACTCACAGCCGCCCTTGTTACACAACTTTCGGCATAGCATCGTCAAGAGCGGCTTGAGAAGGGCATGAAAGATGTAACAAAAAGACTCAGAGGAATAAAGATGCTCCTTACCAGAGTGAGAAAAGATGTGAGATATATTGGAGGACCTTACGATACGCGAATTGCACATAACAAAAGGGAATTGAGCGGCTTGAAAAGCATGTTGGACTTGCTCCCCTTACATAATCCTAATCCCCTCCTCTTTTCAGCGATCCGGGGGCCTGGCATGAGTTTATCGTAATTTATCGCTTGCCATGTGAAAAAGCGCTTGTTTGCTGACAATAGAATACATGCGCTATATAATAGCGTGTGTCAATTTGCGTTTGATTGTTTTGCATCTCACACCTCTAATGGAGGAGGACACATGAGTGAAACCAAAGGCAAGGCCCCGGTGCAAAGTTATGAGGAGGTTAAAGCTTGGGCAGTCCGGGGTGCCGCCTTAGCGCTGTATTTTGATATAAGTGAGGAAGCCCAGAAAGCGGGGGTAGTTGATATTTTTGTTATTGATGTGAAGGAACCGCTTTTTGAGGATGCGACGTACCAATTTTATGTGGTTATCAATGAAGTGGCCTGCTATGCGAGTAAGACTGCTCGCGGATATATTATTGAACCGGATTGCCAGAACCCCTATTTTTCTCAAGAACTAAATATCAGGAAGCGTGTGTTGGATAAGGCCCTGCGACACCTTACAGGGAAAAGTTCTTATCCGAAAGAGACGCAGTCACAACTCATAATGGAACTTATGGAGGGCAACAAGACAGGGGCAATAATGCCAGTCATACGAGATGTGCTACCAGATGTTCTTACGCTAGGCTCAGAAGGAGCAGAGATACAAGCAGAGCGTCAATGGTCGGTTCAAATCGGTGACCATTTTTGTGAAGTTGCTTTATTCGGAACGGATGACAACGGACGCCCTAAATTGATAATACTGGATGAATAGCAAGGAGCAATCCCCCCCGCTCTATTCCTCTTTTTCAGCGATCGGGGCCACCATGTACCCATAATCCTGCATTCTCGGCACTAGGTCATCGGTTTAGCCTCGAAACTCCGCTCCACGTCGTAAACTTGGACAGCCTATGTTATAATTGTCACCGAAAAACTACAAGATATAGTGAAGGTAGGCTGATGATTGACCCAATTAGTGCGATTAGTATAGCGAGTCCTGGAATAACGGTTACAACATCCCCTGATTATCTGCTTGATGCTCTCACAGCAATTTATGTGTTATTAACCCTTACCCTTGCTATTATCGCGTTTAGATCGCTTCGTCAAACCCAATCTTCCCTTGACCTTACTCGTCAGCAGATAGAATTAAACAAACAGCAATCACAAGAGGCGTCAGCAGCAAGTGAAAGGCATTCACAGGCTACTATTGACGCTGTAAATAGACAGATAGCAGCAAGTGAGTGCCAGGCAAAAGAGGCACTATACAATCAACAAAAACCTGTTCTTGTTCCTGTGGGGGATTTAGAGCAAATTATTGACAGATCAGCCGGGAAATATCACATAAAATGGGACTATCAAAATCAGGAGATTGATGGACTGAAGAATATTGGAGTAGGGCCAGCCTTTACTATTTACGGTATCCTTTTTGGCCCACCAGTAAACTCACAGCCACCGCAAATGCGGTATGTTGTTTGGAACTACCCCGCTCTTACCCCTGGTGTATCAGGAGACAAAATAACACTCTCCCCAGGGAGCCACATCAGCAGCGATACAGAAATAAAGGGGTATACCCTCTACGTTCCAGATGATGAAGACCATGTAGGGGTACTCGCTCGTTTCACGCTCACCTATCATGACGTGTTTGGAAGAAAACACGCGAGCATCTATGACTATCATTCCCATATTGGATGGATGAACAGAGGTCACTTCTCAGATATTGAATATGATATCTATGAGCTTGACCAGCAGACGCCAGGAGCGAAGCAGTCAAAACAGTTTTTCTATGGAGTAAGCAAAATAGCGCAACCATGAAACTGCTACCATATCAGGGCTATTGGAAATAGCACTAGGGCGGCTTTGTGGATAAGATGACGGAGTGATCAGACGCGGAAGTGTTACCGCTTGCCAGAAGAGTAAGGCGACCAAAGCACCTACGAGTAGAACAGGGAAAAGGAAAAAACTCGTAAGATCGCTGAGTGAGCATAATTAGGTGTAATTGGTACAAACCTCGCCACGGATGGTTTACAAATCCTGGCAGTGAGAATGACCGATAGACTCCAGGTTGTTTTGAGAGGACGGTGACTGGTTAATCAGCACGGAAGGACGGCTGTAAATCACGGAATGCGCATGGACAGAATGTTAAAAATTTGGACAATGAAATAGGAAAGCCCAGCGGCCTTATATTTCCCAATAAATAGCCCTTCCTTTTGTCTCACTTACTCATCGCAACTCTCGAATTATGAGATTTTGTCTTTGAGACGAACTTTTCAACCGAGGTCACCAATAGCTCTGCTCGCGTGCGAAGTGTAACCAGACAGTATTCCCAACTCCGACAGCTACGGCTTGAGCGTGAGTGCCAAACTCAGCAGCACAAAGCCAATGAGCAGCAGCCATGAGCGAACGCCTTGAAATAACTCCCAGCGGGTTCGCGTCTGTTTCCAGTCACTGGGAAGATTCTTGGGGTCCCAACGGCCCGTTGCCAGGTTCACTGGGACATTGAAGATGATCGTCGAGATCAATGCGAGGGTGAATGCGACAGCTGCGGCCCAACGCACACCGCGCGCCAGACCTTGTTGCTCGTTCATCTGGATGGCGTAGGCCACTGCTACAACCACACACAGGGTCATCAAGACAGGCATGATGCGCCCGAACGTCTTCAGCAGTCCTTGCTCCACCTGCACATGCTGTTCTGTGGGCAGCGTTCGAATCACCGGATGCACGAAGGCGTAGGAGCCGAATTCCGCACAGGCGGTGAACCCGGTAATCACCAAAGAAACAAAACCAAGAATATCCATAGCGCTCGTCTCCTCCTGATGTCCTACTCGTCTTCGGTCTCAGTAACTCAGTTCTAGGCACGTGTGTAGAAAGGTTGAGTCGGTGAGTTGTCTCAACATGCCGTCTGCGACATCTGCACGTGAGATGCTTGACCGCAAGGAAAACTCCAGGCTCGCTTGCATCCGGTAGCGACCTGTGCGCGGTCCATTGGTGAGCCTGGCTGGACGAACAATGGTCCAGTCGAGGTTGCTTTGCTGAATGAGCTGCTCCTGGGCCTCTTTATCCTCGTATTCCTCTTTCATCAGCAGAGGGAAGATGACATCCCTGAAGATGACCGGGACCCGTCCTTTGCTCTCACCGATCCCCCAGGCGGAGAGGCAGATCAAGCGGGAGACCCCACACGTCTCCATCGCCTCAAGGATGTTCCTGGTGCCGATCGTACAGAGTCCAGGCGCACGAGGGTGTCCTGACAAAGCCACTCGCAGCCGATCATGACCGCCGATAGTACAGAGCACCGCATCTTGGGTGGCAACCGCTTCCTGGACGGTCGCTTTCTGGAACACATCCCCTCTGACAATGGTGAGGCGGACATGCTCAGTGGCGACTTTCGCCGGATTGCGCGCGAAGGCCGTGACGTCGTATCCCTGATCCAGGGCCTGTTCCACCAGGCATCGACCCGTGGCCCCGGTGGCTCCAAAGATCACAATATGCATAATGCCTTCCTCCCTGTTCCCTCGTTCTGTGTTGCTCCTCAAGCAGAGATGTGAGATTCCCTGGAACGAAGCGCACGTTGCTGCTCGCACCACGCTCGAAGTGTCGTTGTCGGCGCTCCGAGGATCCGATTGGCTTCGGATGGGTCGCCAAATTCTCCATAGCGCTGGAGGACCTGCATGATTTGTAAGGTGCGACGCATCTTTTTTCCCAGAAACAGCGTATCAACCACGGACATCAAAGAGAGCGGGATGGTCGTCACCCGCGTCTCCGGTTCCAGTATCGAGCAGTACAGCTGCAATGCTTCTGCCATGGTCAGTGCCTCCGGTCCCTGGATGTAGAAGATCTTGTTGGCGGCCGAAGTCGCCTGGAAGGCCCGCGAGACCATGCGACCAAAGTCACTGGCAGCCACCAGGTGCAAGGGATGAGGCTGCTTCCCGAGGATCATGGCTCGCTTCCCCTGCAGCTGTTTGGGGAGGGTATCCATAAAGTAGGTGGGTTTGAAGATGGTGAAGGACATGCCACTCTGTTGCAGAGCCTGTTCGACACTCCTTTTGGCGTGATCATCCAGCACGGCAGCACCGACTTCTGCTCCGACGAACATCCCGGAAACATACGTCAGGTGAGCGAGCGGTTGGTGGGCGGCCAGTTCGATCACCCGGAGGGTGCCCAGATGCTCCACCCGCTCGATGTCTGCGGGATTCGAACCTGCTTGGAGGCTGATATGCACTCCCGTGCATCCGCTCAGCGCCTGCTTCACCGTTTCACGATCCTCGACACTCCCCTGGATATACTCAAAGCTGGAGCCGAGTTGGGCTGCTGCGCGTTTCGAATCGCGCACCAGAAGCCGCACGTGATAGCCATCTTCACGCAGTTGTTGGGCAACCGGAGCCCCAACGGTGCCAGTGGCTCCAATGACCAGGATAGTTTGTTGATCCATTGCTCTCCTCCGTTGCTCTTCCAGGTCAGCCTACAATGATGAGATACACCAGAAACAGAATTGCCAGAGTGAGCAGTGCAGCTCCAATGTTCGTGACCAGTATACCAGCTGAGCCACGCCCGGGTTTTCCTTGAGCCATGTGCAAGAAGAACCCGCCTGAAATGGCCAAAATACCAACGAGGACGACGATACCAGCGATCCACTGGAAGAGAAGCATTGAAGCGTGTTGTCCCAGGTACTGGTAATAGAGCAGAGACAGCAGTAATAATGTCCCGGCATGCGCGTGGCCAGCACGGAAATAGGTTTCTTTGAAGGGTGTGAGGACAGTGTTGCGCACCTGGAGATGCAACAAGGAATATCCGCCAAACATCACAGTCGGAAGCAGAATCCAGGAAATGATCGAAAAGAGCCTGATAGGGTCCATCCCTTTCCTCCTCGTGTATCATCGTACCAAATAAGCTGGTTGGTTTATTCAGCGATATTGCTGATCATTCCCGAAAGTGCGAGGCGCTGAACTGAAAGCAGTGGTAAACCCAGGTCCCGGATTTTGAGCAGCACGCCGTAGAGGGCCGCCTGATCTACCAGCGAGCCTTCGAGGAGAGTCGTGTCATGATCGATGCTGAGCCGTAAGCCGTCGAACCAGGATTCCCAGCGTCGTTCAAGCCGTCCTTTCACACGAATCTGGTAGTGCTCTGGCTCAACAGATGCAAACTGGGCGCTGTTCTGCTCCATCATGCTGCCTTTCTCTTGATCGGGAGGGTGCTCCCCTCTGGTATGACCTTGCTTATCTAGAATACAGCATACCCTTCACGGCGAGCAAAGGCACTCCCCAAAAGGAGAAGCAGGTGGTTGATTGCTGTGCTGGAATGGAAAAGGAAAAGCAGAGCCAGATGTGTTTAGAGCAGGTCAAGTTCCCTGGCGCGAGCAAGCGCCTGGGTCCGGCTGCGCACGCTGAGCTTGCGGTAGATGTTGCTGAGGTGCTTTTTCACGGCACCAGCAGTGATGGTGAGGTGAGCAGCGGTCTCCTGGTTGGAAAGACCAGCAGCCACGAGGCGCAGGACTTCTCGCTCACGTGGACTCAGCGGTTCCCGAAGCAATGGAAGGCCAGTCCTTTCCTGAACAGACGATGGAGCCATCGTGTCTGGAAACTGTGCCAGCAAAGTACGCACGTACCCTGGCGCTATCTGCCGGGCTGCTGCCTGGTGCAGGAGCCCGGCCAGTGATGGTCCTTCATCGAGGAAGAGACGAGTGTACCCATGGGCTTCAGCGAGTTGGAGGGCCTGGGTGAGCTGGAAGAGGGCCTGCGGTGCCTGACCAATGGCCTGGTGGGCTAGTGCTTGCAGCAGCAGAATCTCGACCATGCTTCCTGTACGCTTTCCCTTTTCTGCCAGGCTCAGTAAGCGCCTCAGCAAAGAGATGGTCTCGTCCGCTCGATGCTGGACCAGCCGGAGCCGGACCAGGGTGAGATACTCCCACTCGCGCTGGTACGAGGGTTGATCCTCTGGCGTCAAGCCGCATGTCTGTCCCCAGGCCGCGGCTCGCGCCACCTCCCCTTGCGCAATCCAGAGCCGAGCCCGGCAAGCCACGAGCTGAGCGGTATACAGCGGGATGGGCACACGCTGTTCAGCTTGCTGGAGCACGTCGAACGCCTGATCCGTCTCGCCTTGTGCGTATTTCACCCGAGCCAGGGTCATAGACCCTGTGGAGAGTGGGCCTATTTCACCAATCAGGTTGGCAAGCTCCAGGCCACGTGTCAACGCCTCCAGGGCAGGGGTCAGGGCATTCCACTCTCGACGTATCTCCCCCAAACCAAGATAGGCGGAAGCCTCTTCCGGCAACCCGCGTCCACGGCTCTCGGTACTCGCCTCAAGCACCTGTTGATAGGTAGCAGTAGCCTGTCGAAGCTGCCCCTGAGCTGCCAGGAGTTTGGCCTGGTTACAGCGGATGGTCAGGACGAGGGGGTGATTGTTGTTGACATGCGCCACCTGCAATGCCTGGCCGAACGTATGGCCAGCCTCCTCAATCTCCCCGCTCAGCAGGTACACAGAGCCGAGATTCATGTACAGAACACTGCGCGTGAACAGATAGCCGTCTGCCAGGTATTCAAGGGCACGAAGGGAAAGAGCGATCGCCCCTGGGCTATCTCCACGATACCGTGCCTGGACCGCTTGCAGGGCCGTCATATGCCCGAGCATTTCTCGCTTGAACGGGGCTTGCGTGCTGGCCTCCACCGCAGCCAGGACCGCCTCGAGATAGGGAGGAATGCGCTCATCCTGCCCAGAGAGCAGCAAGGACCAGGCAGCCATCATACACAAGCGAGGCCGACGGTGTGCGACCTGGTCCGGCAACGCCTTCACCCAGTGCCAGACTGCGGCCATCTCTCGGTAGGACCCCATTGTCTGGATGCGTTGCTCAATGAGATCGGCTGCCTCCTCAAAGAGCTTGCCGGCAAGAGCGTACCCAATGGCCTCGTCCACCAGGCCATGCTGCTTGTACCAGGCAATAGTGCGCTGATGTAAGATCGGCACAAGGTCGGGGTGGGTGTCCTCCAAACGAACGCGCAGGACATCGGCAAACAACTGGTGATACCGGTACCAGCGCCGCTCCTGGTCAAGTGGCATGAGGAACAGGTTCGCCTGTCTCACTTGTTCGAGCAGCGTTTTTCCGTCCTCGCGCTCGAGGATGGCGTTGACGAGTGACCCATTCAAGCGGATCAGGATCGAGGTGTGCAGGAGAAACTCCTGGATGGATGGAGATTGTTGTGAGAGTACTTCTTCGACCAGGTAGTCTACGACAAAGGTATGAGAGCCGCCAAACGCCTCCACAAAACGATGAATGTCCTCTTGATTCTGGAGAGCAAGAGCCGCGAGTTGTAACCCGGCGATCCACCCCTCGGTTCGCTCGGTGAGCAGGGCAATCTCCTCGGGGGAAAGAGCCAGACCGATGGTCTGGTGGAAAAAAGTGCTTGCCTCTTGCAGCGTGAAGCGCAACTCTTCTGCCCGGAGCTCACAGAGTTCGCCTCGCACACGCAGACGAGCCAGGGGCAAAGGCGGGTCGGAACGCGTGGCGATCACCAGGTGCATCTGAGGGGGAAGGTGCTCGAGCAGGAAAGAAAGGGTTTGGTGAATGGACGGTGCATGGATCACATGGTAATCTTCCAGCACCAGGGTCACCTGCTCTCTCACGGTCAGCAGCTCATTGAGTAGCGTGGTCAAGAGAGCCTCCAGAGGTGGATGAGGAGTTTGCAGACCCTGGAGAAGGGTCGTCCCAACGTGCGGGGCAAGGCGTTGCAAAGCGGTTCCCAGATAGGTCCAGAAACGCAAGGGATCGTTGTCTGCCTCGTCTAAAATCAGCCAGGTGATACCCGAGGCCTGAGAACCCTGGTAGGAGGTATGGAACCAATCACTGAGCAGGGCGGATTTACCAAACCCGGCTGGGGCACACAGGAGTGTGAGTCGGGATCGCGCCTCCGCGAGTTGAGCGAGCAAGCGTGAACGTGAAACCAGCCAGGGTTGTGCCGCAGGCATGGCAAGCTTGGTCATCAGCAGCGGGGGTGTGTGTGACATAGTTCCGCACTCTCTTGTCTCTGTGTTGGCCAGCGTCGGGCCTCTCTTCAGGTTTGACAGACGATGGTTTCAAAATAGACACATGTGGGGGCACCTTGGGCATTCTAGGGAGCACTTTTCCCTCTCAGGAAACGAAGCAGCCTGTTGAAAAAGTCCAAGTAATCTCATCATTTTGTATTTTGTAATCAAAACTTGAGCGTAAAAGACAGTGTTATTACAAGATATACTCATCAATTGAAAGCTTTTTCAACAGGCTGGAAGGTTTTTGATCCTTCTTGCTGGGCTTTCCCATTTCATTGTCCAATTTTTTAACATTCCGCCCATACGTATTCCGTGATGTACAGACGGCGGCTTACAACTCTTCTAACAAGGGGAGCTGAACAGCCTCGCTCTTTTTTTGTCGCTTGCGCCGAGCATATTCGGGAAGCTGTTTGGCTAGATGCCACATCGTTTCATCCAGTTCCCACAGACGCCCTTGCAATGAGCGATAGGGGGTCTCAAATCGTCTGGCCCCTAGTATTACAACGAGACATTACCAGCGCAGTCCCTGCAACTGGGCGAGAAGTCGCTTGCGATGGGAGCAATAGGCGGCGTAGTTGTGGCGCTGCTGATACGCAATCAAAGCCAATGCCGCAGGCAGATCCAGCACGGGCTGGGGCAAGGCGACCCGCAAGAGCAAGCGTACCTGGGCGACGCTGAGCGGGAGGGAAGGATGCGAGTCCAGGCCAGGCACCTCATCGGGTGTGGGCAAGGGACAGGTCGTGGTGGGTCGCAGGACCCTCTCTCCCTGACACTTTTTAAAAGCGTAAAGAGAACATCCATCCGTTTTTCCTCCTTGTAAAGGGAAGGCAGCTACAGATCGCTCCCGTACTCGGTGCTCGATGAAGGATGTTTAACAGCCAAAGGCGGCCCAAACGGAAAATGCCTTTGTCGCGGCGATCATGGCGATCAAAACGGTGACGTTCTCCATGATGCATGCAGGATGCCGCCAGATGACAGACCCACCACATCGCCAGAAACAGACCCAATAACAGCCGATCCAGGCGTGCCAGCTCAGTGATCCCGCTCGCTTCCAGATTCCAGCCTCGACTCTTCTGATCCTCAAATGTGGCTTCCACCCGCATGCGCAGGGCATATTCAGCGATGCGAGAGCGACCAGCGGGCAAATCGGAGATCAACAACCAGGCTTCTTCATAGGCCGGGTCCCAATACGCGCTGACGTTGGTCTCAATTGGCTCCTCTTGCCACACGATGGCACGTCCCGACCAGCGCTCTGTCGGCTTGCGGATAAAGGTGTCAAAGCGCGACCAGGTTCGACAAAAGGCACCACCCATCTTGCGGCGACACGTATCCGCCTTTCGCACCCGCAAGAGATAATGCCATCCTCGCGCCTGGCAAATCTTCACTAAAGGAGCTCCCACCAATCCTCGATCCGCGATCAAGGTACACTCAGCTTTGCCCAAATAAGGGATGATCGCATCAAGCAATCGCTCGACAATGCTCCATTGGCCTTCTTGCCATTTGGTCTTGGCTGGCATCGTACACCAAGCAACTGGTAGCAAACGAGAATGAACCAGCAATCCCACATAGATACTTGTTGCATCATCATTGAAAGGCGTCATATCCAGCACAAAGCGCAGCTTTTGGTCGCGCCAGAACGGTAAGACCTGAGCTATGAACTGTTTCCACACGTCCTCGACCACGATGTGATCATTGGCGATGAAGCGAGCGAGCCGCCGTTCAATACTGGGCATTTTCGCCTCGCTGATGCCATGTTCGCTCAGCCGCTCTGTCATGCGCTGGAGCACTGCCGTGCCTGAAAGCACGATTCCCATCACAAAAAAGGCCAATGTTTTCTTTTGATGTCCGTGCATCTTGCCAAAAAGATCCTTGACTTGCTTGTGCCACTGTTTCCATACTAGAGCCGATGCATCCATTGAGATCGTCCTCCAAGCATTGGTTTGTTTGTCCTGCTTGATCTGACGATCTCATGGGGTTTTTTTCTCTCCTCTCCCCCATATTGACTGCTTCCCCGATCTGTTTTTCTCTCCTCCAGAAAAGTGTCAGGGAGAGAGGTCGCAGGACCCCCCTCTCTCTGGTTCAGGCGTTGTTGCCAGCGAACCAGGAAATGATGCGCCAGGATGACCAGCGTCATGTGATGGTGCCAACCGCGCCAGAAACGCAGCTCATAGTGGTCCATGCCCAACTCTCCCTTACACTCGGCAAAACAGGTCTCGATCGGCCAGCGCATTCCACTCACACGCACAAACGTGGCAAGCGGCGTCTGGATGGGAGCGTTGCGGAGACTAAAACTTCCATTCTGGCTCCTCGGCCTCGCCGCTAACTTTGCGCCGGATGACCACCCACACTTCTGGACCCGGTAAGCGATCCAGCGGCAGTACAGCGCGCAAGACGAGAAAATCGGCGACCAGCGGACCTTTGTGCCCCTCCAGCAGACGAAACCGCTGCCAAGCGGAAGAGGGCCACTGCCGGGCCAGCTCCTCCACCGTCACTTTGGCCGGGCTAGCGGGATGCAGACGCTCGCGCCGGGGGGCGGGTCCTTTACGCGAGCGGGTCTGGGGCGGCACCCAACTGCTCGGATGCCGACGTTGCGTCTGCCCATCGGTTTCCAGCAAGGGCCAGACCTTGGTGTCCCGCGGCACCTCCGCCAAGTACCACAATCCCGCCCCAGCCAAGCGTTGCAGGAAGGCGGGCGAGTCGCCATATCCCTCGTCGCACACCACCCAGCGCGCTTTGATCCGCTCAGAGGCCATGAGCTTCTCGACCAACTGGGCTGCCAGCTCATGCTTAGTCTGAAAGAGGGTCTCGTCAGGAATCCGACAGTCCTGCCACCGGGTTCGGTGATCCTCACCAAACCAGGACTCAGGCAGATAAAGACGCCGGTCAAGTAATGTGGCTCCCTTGCGGCTGGCATAGCCCAAGAAGACGCCAGCCTGGCAGTTATCCGATCTATCCGGTGTTCCCGCACCACTGGGCAGCGACTCCTACCGAATGAGAGCCGTGTTTGGGAAAGTCCGACCCATCGATGATGAGCACT
>Ga0209648_10004155_pt1 | contig 12268 bp, 6 predicted proteins | sample GraSoi2013_115cm_FD_185830 | JGI IMG/M metagenome (GOLD analysis project Ga0209648, IMG submission 185830) | Grasslands soil microbial communities from the Angelo Coastal Reserve, California, USA - Sample 9_17_2013_115cm (SPAdes) (version 2) | ecosystem: Environmental > Terrestrial > Soil >...
TCGCACACACCGGACGCAGCAACTTGAGATCAGCAAGCTCATCCCGCGTTCCCTGCAGGAACAGCATTGGCACGGTAACTTTCGCAAGATGGTCCGCTCGTTTCGTTCCCGGCTGCTTGGGCGGGTGCAGCGGAAAGCCAAAGAACACCACTCCTTGCACGCCATCCAGCGGATGCTGTGCCGCTGCTTGCGAAGTCATTCGTCCCCCCATGGACTTGCCTCCCGCCAGCAATAGTAAGCCAGGAGCCGCCTCCGCGGCCGTCTGCACCGCAGCCACGACCGTCGCCGTCAGCACCGCGGGCGCGTCAGGAACCCTTCGCCGTTCTTCCATGTACGGAAACTGGTATCGTAACGTCGCCACGCCGCTGCCGGCCAATTCGCCTGCTAGCTTCTCCATAAATGGGTGACTCATCCCTGCCCCAGCTCCATGTGCCAGCACCAGGAGCCGCCGCGCCTCCGCCGGCCGGCAGAGCAACGCCGATACCTCGCCTCCGCCCTCTACCCCAAAGCGTAACTGTTCAACCGTTGTCATTTCGCCGCGATTCTAGCAGAACCCGCCGCGCGGCCGCCGCATCCCTCTGGAACTTGGTTCACCAAAGGGTGCGGGGTTCGACCCTGCTGCCGTATGCCGCATGCCTCTGTCTTACGTGTGGAGTCTCCGCTCCGACGCGGTTTCAGCCGCTTCGCGCCGGAAATGCTGCACACTTACGTATTTCCCGGCGCCAATTTTAGCAGCCACCTGCTATCCCACAGCGGACAAACCACTTACAGATTTCTTTGAAGTCTATCTTGATAAGTACGGTACTTCCGTGCTAACATGTTCTTTGATAGTCAGACGCCACCACCGCGATACCCCGCTGCCCACCGGGCCGGTGCCCAAGTTCCTTTTCTTCCTTTCGACTTTCGACTGTCAGTCTTTCAACCTTCCCATCCCCTAACTCCTTTCCTTGCCACACTTCCGAAAATTCGCCTGTAAGTCCAATCATTGCCACACTTCCGAAAGGGCGCGCTTCTAACCCTTGTGTTTGCCGCACTTCCGAGACCCCCCGGGGGAAAGCCACAAATTGTTAACTAGAAATCGCCTCCCGAGCCTCTTCCACCAGTCACGAGTCACAAGTCACCCCGTCTGGCGTCCATTGCCGTCTCAGGACATAATGTCACCGGCCATTCCATCACTAAGGATTAAAAGCGATGCTCCATGCATGGCACGACGTTTCTCCGGGGGACGACCTCCCGCGCGATTTTCAAGCGGTCATCGAGATTCCCCTGGGCTCCAACGTGAAATACGAGTTGGACAAGACAAGCGGGCTCTTGAAAGTAGACCGCATCATCCACTCAGCGGTCTTCTATCCGGCGAACTACGGCTTCATTCCCCAGACCTACGCCGAAGACAACGATCCGCTGGATGTGCTGGTTTTGTGCCAGGAGCCGGTACAGCCGCTCGCGCTCATCAAGGCGCGCGCCATTGGCTTAATGACCATGATCGATTCCGGGGCCAGCGACGACAAGGTCATCGCCGTGGCCACCAACGATCCGGAATTCAACAGCTACGTGGAGGCCAACGAGTTGCCCTCACATCGCTTGCTCGTTTTGAAGCGTTTTTTCCAGGACTACAAGCAACTGGAAGGCAAGCAGGTCCAGGTGGAAGACATCCGGCCCGCGTACGCCGCGGTCACGGTGATTGAAAAAGCTCTGGCACGTTACCGGGAGCAGCGGGAGACCCTTCGTGCGAAGGACCACCTCTAATACAAATGCACTATTTTTACGATCTGCGTTCAAGGCTAACTTGCGGCACCGAAGTAGGCGCAGCATCTCCAACCCTCGCGCCAACCGCTCCTGCAAAATAACGCCGCCTGCGAAGGCATGATGCGAAGAGTTATGATTGGCCCGTGAAAAGGAGAATTGGAAACAAGAAAGCCCAAGCCGGCCCGCCCAAAAAAGTGGGGCTGGCGCGGGCGCTCTCAAAGCTCGGTTATTGCTCGCGCTCCCGCGCGGCAGAGCTGATTGCTGCGGGGCGCGTGAAATTAAATGGAGCGGTGCGGCGCGATCCGGAAATGCCGGTGCACCTAGGAAAAGACCGCATCGAAATCGATGGTCAGCCACTCGCTGGCAGCGCCAAGATTTATCTCGCATTGAATAAACCTCGCGGAGTGGTGACGACTGCCTCTGACGAGAAAGGAAGGGAGACAGTTTATTCCTGCCTGCCAGAGAATCTACCGTGGCTCGCTCCGGTCGGGCGGTTGGACCAAGCGAGCGAAGGTTTGCTGCTTCTGACCAATGATTCGGAATGGGCGGCGCGCATTACGGCGCCGGAGACGCATCTCGTTAAGACCTATCACGTGCAAATCAGCGGCATCGCGGACGAAGTGTTGCTGCAGACGTTGCGAAACGGAATTCGCACGAGCGATGGCGAATTCCTGCGCGCGAGAAACGTCCGCATGCTCCGGCAGGGCGAGCGCCATTCGTGGCTCGAAATTGTGCTGGACGAGGGCAAGAATCGCCACATCCGGCGAATGCTCGAGGAACTGAAGATAGAAGTACTCCGGCTGGTGCGTGTCGCCATCGGGCCGCTAACCCTGGGCGATATTGCAAAGGGTGCAACTCGTGCCCTCGCGCACGAGGAGAAGCAGGCGTTGGATCGCGCCATGCGTGCGCCGATCCGCGAACCTGCTTCTTCCGCTCGATAGTGGGGGTTATTTCGATTTGAACGTGAATGTCACCTAATGCACGGCGAGCCCTGAACTCGCTTGACCCAATGCGGCATTCTTACTATCGTCAGAGTACTCAGAGATGCTGAAATTGGCTCAATCCGCCGACATTCCTCGGGCTGCCAAAAGGCACGCTTGGGTGTGCTTGCTCCTTCCCGTTCTGCTGCTCTGCAACCCCTTCCTAGCGACGCCAGAGTCTTCTGGCATCTTGGCCGTTCATCACCGACCCAGTTATCGGGCCACTGTGGCGTCCTCCGAACTTCTGAAATTTAAGAATTCCGAGAGCCGTGAAGCCATCGCGATTGCGGATCTTGATCTCTTCGAGGCATTTACTCTGCCTCGGCCGCAGATGGAGCGGTCCGCAGGGCACGACGAAACCGAAGACCTCCGCCCTGCTGACCAATTCTTATCAGGCGATCTGTGGTTTCGGCCTCCTCCAGTAGCCTGATCGCCCTTATTTCCTACAAAAATAATTCGTCTCGCTGCTCCTAGGCGGTTACACATGGTCACCTGGGCCTTTTAAAATTCTGCAGGTCGCGGATGTCGGCGTGGAGTCATCCGGCCGCCTTCGCTTCCTGCTTGAGATGCGGGCATGACTCAGAAAAAATTGTGGATCATGGGGGTTGTTCTAGCTGTCACGGCGTTGATGGTATGGCTCCTGATCGGCCGAACGCGGACGGCGGCGGATGACCCAAACCATACAGGGCCAACTAGCAGTGACTCTCCGGCGGCCGTAGCGCGAGTCGAGCGACGCAATCTCGGCAACACGCTGACCATCGCCGGCGAATTCAAGCCCTTTCAAGATGTGGATGTTCATGCCAAAGTCGCGGGCTACATCCGGGTGATCCACGTGGATGTTGGCGATCACGTTAAGGAAGGCCAAGTGCTCGCTGTTCTGGAAATCCCGGAGCTGGCGGCGCAACTTGCCGGGGCCGACGCCGCACTGCGCCATTCGCAAGAGGAACTACGCCGCGCTAAGAGCGATGTCGAGCGCGCGCAATCAGGGCATGCAGCGGCCCATTCTGCTTACGCCCGGCTGAAACAGGCCGCGGATTCTCGCGCAGGGCTCGTCGCGCAGCAAGAAGTGGATGATTCGCAGGCCAAGGATCTCGGGGCAGAGGCGCAGGTAGCTAGCGCGGAAGCGGAGCTGTCGGCCGCAAAACAGCAGGTAGAAATGGCGCAAGCGAATCAGAAGCAATTCAATGCGCTTTCAAACTACGCGCGAATCATCGCGCCCTTCCCCGGCGTGATCACCAAGCGCTATGCAGATACAGGTGCGCTCATTCAAGGCGGCACATCTTCCAGCACGCAGGCGATGCCGGTAGTCCGGCTGGCGCAAACATCGAAACTTCGTTTGGTGCTTCCGATCCCGGAATCCGCCGCTTCGCAAATCCATCTGGGCGATCCTGTGAAGGTCCGTGTGCAGGCGCTGAACCGGGATATCGAAGGCAAGGTGTCGCGTTTTGCGGATTCCCTGGACAGACAGACGCGAACCATGGAAACGGAAATAGATTTTGATAATCGCGACGGAGGCCTGATTCCCGGCATGTACGCGGAAACGCAGGTTTCTCTTCGCGAGAAAAAAGATGCCATCACAGTTCCGCTGGAAGCGGTTACGCGCAACGGTGATGACGCCACCGTCCTTGTTGTCAACGCGCGAAATGAAATCGAAGAGCGCCACATCAAACTTGGCCTGGAAGACAGCTCGCGCGTGGAGGTGGTTTCCGGGTTGAGCGATCGCGATCGCGTGATCATCGGGAACCGCGCTCAGTTCCACAATGGCCAGAAGATTGTCCCCAAGGAAGTCAGTGCGGGCGAACCGAAACCAGGGGGTGAGAAGTAATGGGCGGCTTCGCGATCAAATACCCCTTCTTCATTATCGTGATCTGCCTGATTGTGGCGATTGTTGGAAGCGTCACGCTCGTTCGAATGCCGGTGGATTTGTTTCCGCCCATCAATATCCCGGTGGTGGTGGTCGCGACGTTCTATGCGGGTATGCCGCCGCAGCAGATCGAAACGAACATCACCAATCCGTTCGAACGCTTCTTCACGCTGGCCAGCGGCGTCGATCACATCGAATCGCGCTCGCTCCCGGGCGTGAGCCTCATCAAGATTTATTTTCAGCCGGGCACGAACGCCGACGCGGACCTCAGCACAGTTTCCAACCTCGCAATGGCGGACCTCCGGCGGCTTCCGCCCGGCACGCTGCCTCCGGTGGTGCTGAAGTTTGACGCCTCGAGCCTTCCCGTTTGCCTAATCACTTTAAAAGGCGAAGGCCTGAACGAAACGGATTTGCAGGATCTGGGCCGGTACACCGTTCGAAACCAAATTGCCAATGTTCCCGGAGCTTCCGTGCCGCAGCCCTTCGGCGGAAAGTACCGGCAAATCATGGTCTACGTCGATCCCATGAAGCTGCAGGCGAACCAGTTGAGCCCGATGGACGTGGTGCGGGAGGTGAACGAGAGCAATCTGCTTCTTCCGGCAGGTGACGTGAAGATCGGGCCATTCGACTACAACCTCTATTCCAACAGCCAGGTTCCCACGGCGAACGCCATCAACAGCATGCCGCTTAAAACTGTCGGCCAATCCTCGGTCCTCGTCGCCGACATCGGCAAAGCCGTCGATGCGCAGGCCATTCAAACCAATGTTGTGCGCGTGGATGGCCAGCCTTCCGTTTATTTGCCGATTCTGAAGCAGGGCGGCGACACCAACACCATCGCCGTCGTGGATGGCATCAGGAAAGCCCTCCACAGCCTGGTCGATATTCCAAAGCAACTCATCACCCGCGTGGTTTTCGACCAATCGGTCTTCGTAAAGACGGCCATCGAAAACCTCCTCCATGAAGGCGCCATCGGCCTCGTTCTCACCGGAGTGATGATTCTTCTTTTTCTTGGCAGTATGCGTGCCACTGCCGCGGTGTTCCTGTCGATTCCACTCTCCGCGCTCGCGGCGTTTCTCGCCATCAGCGCCGGGGGCGGTACGGTCAACACCATGGTCCTGGGAGGACTCGCGCTCGCGTTTTCCCGTCTAATCGACAACTCGATTATCGTGCTGGAAAACATCTTTCGGCATCTCGAGATGGGCGAGGCTCCCGTTATCGCCGCAGAAAAGGGAGGCCAGGAAGTCGCTCTCGCTGTTTTGGCCGCCACGATCACGACCTCCATCGTATTCTTTCCGGTGGTGTTTCTCTACGGCGTCAGCCGCTTCCTATTCGTGGCTCTCGCCACGGCAGTGGTTCTCTCATTGTTCGCTTCCTATTTTGTTGCGATGACGGTCGTTCCGCTCTATTGCGCGAGGCTCACCAAGAAACATGAGGCGGATGAAGAAGTGGGAGAGGATGTTTCGTTGCACGACAGTTGGATCGTCAAGAAGTTCAATCTCTACTTCGAGAAGATGTTGGAAAATTACGACCGGACGCTGGCGACCTCGTTGGTGAAACCTGTCAACACCGTTGTTGGCCTCGCTGGCGTTTCACTTCTTGCTCTTTCGCTTTATCCCCTGCTGGGTGTCTCCTTTTTCCCACGCACGGACCCTGGCCAGTTCGTGATCAATTTGAAAGCGCCCTCCGGAACGCGAGTGGAACTCACCGGAGACTACGTGAAGCAGATCGAGGACATCGTGCGCCAAGTGGTGCCGAAGGACGAGTTGCAGATCATTGTTTCCAACATCGGTATCACGTCCGATTTTTCTGCAATCTATACACCCAACTCGGCGCCGCACACCGCGTTTGTGCAAGTCAGCTTGAAAGAAGGCCACAAGACCGGCAGCTATGAATATATGAATCGCGTTCGGGAACAGCTCAGGCAGAAACTGCCGCAAATCAGCACATATTTTCAATCCGGCGGTCTTGTCGATGCCGTGCTTAACCTGGGCCTGCCGGCGCCAATCGATGTGCAGATCAGCGGCAACAGCCTCAGGCAGACCTATGCCGTCGAAGCGGAGATCGCCGCACAGGTCCGCCAGCTAAAGAGTGTGAACGATGTCCTCACCCCTCAGGATATCGACTATCCCGCTTTGCAGCTCGATATCGATCGCCAAAAGGCCAGCCAGCTCGGGCTATCGCAGAAGGAGATCATCGATAACGTGATTACGGCGCTCACTTCCAACGCCATGATCGCGCCCAACTACTGGATCGACCCGAAGAGCGGTAACCCATACATGCTAACCGTCCAGTATGCGGAAAATCAGGTCAAGACTCTGACCGATCTGAAGCAAATTCCTCTTCGGGGCGCAAAAAGCGCGGAGGCCACCTATCTCGATAGCGTCGTCAAAGTGACCACCATCCCGTCTCCGACGGAAGTCGATCACTACCAGTTGTTTCGCGTGATCGACCTCTACGTAGCGCCGAAGAAAGAAGACCTTGGCAGCGTCACCAGCCAGGTCGAAGACATCATCCGGAAAACCAAGCTGCCGGAAGGGGTGCGCGTAACGCTGCGCGGTTCCGTGCAGGGCATGCGGGCTTCTTTCAAGAGCTTCGGCACCGGCTTGATTCTTTCCGTGGTTCTCGTCTACCTGGTCCTGGTCGCACAGTTCGCTTCATGGAAAGACCCGTTCATCATCCTGTTGGCAATACCCCCAGGATTGGCTGGCGTGCTGCTGTTTTTGCTGGCCACGGGCACAACACTCAACGTGATGTCTCTCATGGGCGTGGTCATGATGGTGGGAATCGTGGTCTCGAACAGCATTTTAATCGTGGAGTTCGCGCGCCATCTTCACCGCGATGGCAAGCCGCTCAAGGAAGCCGTCTCCACGGCTTCCCGTTTGCGGCTTCGCCCCGTGCTGATGACTTCTCTCGCTACGATCCTCGGCTTGATTCCCATGGCGTTGAAGCTCGGCACGGGCTCGGAGGCTTACGCTCCGCTGGCCCGCGCGATCATTGGCGGATTGCTCGTCTCAGTGGTCGTGACGGTCTATCTCGTACCTACGGCCTATGTCCTCATCCACCGCAAAGAGACTCAGAATCCTCAGGAGGTTCAGGCGTGATGCGAGCTTTCATTCGAGCTTTTCTTCTCTTGGCATTGGCCTGCTTGCCGCTCCGAGCGCAGTCCTCGAACCCGCCCCCGCCGGCGCCACCGCAACAGGGCAGAACACTGACGTTGGCTGAGGCCGAGGCCATCGCTCTAAAAAATAATCCCCAAATCACGATCGGAAAATTGCGCGCTCTAGTGGCAAGGCAATATGTCCGGGAAGCACGCTCCGCCCTGCTGCCCAATGCCTATCTAAGCGTCACCGGCGTGGACTCCAATCCCGGGAGCCGCCTCGCCGCTGGCGGCCTCAACACTCCGATTCTTTTCCCGCGCGCCGCAGCCGGAGCGACTGTCGGTCAATTGATCACGGACTTCGGCCGCACCAACAATCTGCTTTCGAGTTCCGAGTATCAGGCCAAAGCCGAGGATCAAAACGCTGCGGCCACCACCGCTCAAGTTCTATTGGCGGTGGACCAGGGCTTCTACAACGCATTGGAAACGATGGCGCTGGTTTTTGTGGCGCAGCAGACCGTCGATTCCCGCCAACTCCTTGTTGACAAGGTACGAGCTCTCACCGATGCCAAACTGAAATCCGAACTCGATTTGAGCTTCACAAAAGTTGATCTCGGCCGCGGCAAGCTCTTGCTCCTGGAAGCTCAGAATAACTACCAAACCTCTCTCTCCGCACTTTCCGCGATTCTCGGCTACCCGGACGAACAGAATCTCCAACTCGTTGAGGAGCCCGCCGCAATTGAGCCTCCCGCGCCGGACGTTCTCCCGCTCATTCAGCAAGCCCTGCAGCGTCGTCCGGAAGCTACGGCGCTGCAGGAGCAAGTCGAATCCGCAAAAAAGTTCAGCAGTGCAGAGCACGACCTATGGCGCCCAACTGTCAGCGCTCTCGGCGTTGTTGGTGAGGCCCCTGTTCGCGACAATCACATTCCCAACTGGTATGGCGCGGTGGGCGTCAACATCAATATTCCTGTATTCAACGGATTTCTCTATAATGCCCGCGCCAAAGCTGCCGATCTCCAAACCGAAGTGAATCGCCAAAAGCTCAGCGATCTTCGGAATAACATCGCACGCGACGTTCGCAATGCCTGGCAGGACACCTACCGCGCTTATGAACGTCTTTCCGTCACCCAGCAATTGCGTGAACAGGCCAGCCTGGCACTCGACCTCGCGCAAGCACGCTACAACCTTGGTCTTGGCTCTATCGTGGAGTTCAGCCAGGCGGAACTCCAGAAAACCGAGGCCGATATTGCCGACACCGACGCCAAATACCAATATCGCTTGAGTCAGATTCTGGTGGCTTATGCCACGGCCGCGCCCCGGTGACAGTGTGTGCAATTGCGTGGATTAGGATGGCGCTTGCACCGGCGCGCTTCAGACCTTTGGTTTTTCGCGGCCCTCGACGCCAAGAGATTTCATCACCAACAGGATGCGGTCGTCTTCGTGAACTCCGCCGCGGGAGTGCTTATCCACTTCCGCGAGCACCGCGTTCATGATCTCTTCCGGCGCGCCCGCGCGCAATTGGCAAACCAAATCGGCGAGCCGCACACGGCTGAATTCCGCGCCGGAGGCGTCCATCGCTTCGGTAATGCCGTCGGTGCAGGCTACCAGAAGATCACCGGGCTGCAACTCCACGGTGTCGGATTCGAATTCCACGTCCGGTAGAAGACCGACAATCGCTCCGCCGGTCTCGAGCCATTCCGTCCGCCCGTCGGCGCGAATCACCGCCGGCGGCACGTGCCCGGCGTTTACGTAGCGGAGCCGCTGGCCCTGGTTCTCGACCAGCGCCAGGAACATGCTCAAGTATTTCGTGGCGCGTCCGGGCGTCCGGGAGGCACGCGCGCCCATGAGGATCTTTTGATTGATGGTCGCGGGCAGTTTTTCGAGGGGCACAACGTGATCGGCCAGCGCGTGCAGCGTGGCCTGCACATTGGCCATCACCAGCGCCGACGCCGCGCCTTTGCCTTCGACGTCGGCGACGACCAAGAGCAGCGCTTCCTGGCCATCCGCATTTACGCTCAGGAAATCGTAATAGTCGCCGCCCACCATCTGCGAAGCGCGATGCGATACGGCAATGGCGATTCCCGGCCGAACCGGCGGAGCCTCCGGAAGAAATCCGGCCTGAATCTCGCGCGCCAGCGCCAGATCGCGCTCCATCTTTTCTTTCTCGATGCGCTCACGGTGCAGTTGAGCCTTTTCCAAGGCCAGCGCCACGTGGGAAGAAAGCGCGTCGAGGAAAGCTTCGTCTTCCTCGTTGAACGACTCGGCCTTATTCAGCAACTGCAAGACGCCGATGATGGCGTCCGCTTCATTGCGGATCGGCAAGCAAAGCAGTTGCCGCGTCTTGAAACCCAGCCTGCGATCAATATCAGGTTCGAAGCGCGGATCGTCATAAGCATTATCGAGGCGCACAGCGGAACCCTCGCGCGCCACCCAGCCGGCGATGCCGCGGTCCGCGGGAAGGCGGATCACTTGCTGGTCCAGTCCCAGGCCGACCAAGGACCAGATTTCATCGCGTTCGCGGTCCACGAGAAAAACAGTGCCCCGAGCAGCACCGGTCTGACGAGTGGCTAGGTTCAAAATGATGTGGATCAATTCACCAAGATCCAGGGTCGAATTCAATCGCTTGGTGGCCTCGACGATGATGGAGAGTTCCTCCATAGCGCCGCGGCGCTCGGCCAGCGCCAGCGCGAGAGCCGCGAAGCGGGAGAGCAGATCGAGCTGGCCACGCACGGTGTCCCGCAACGGCGCGGCTCCGCGAACTTCCAGAACGCGCATGCGAAACTCGTCACTGCCCAGCGCCCCAGCCCAGAGCGTCGGATCTTTGGCGCTGTCGCTCGCCGCTCCAGCCTTTGTCCTCTCCGGATTCCACACTGGCAGAGTTCCTGATTGCGCCCAGACCTCGGCGGTCCCGCGGTCGGCGCGCCAGAGCCGAGCACCGACGACGCCCGGCTGGGCCATAGCCGCGCGCACGACGCGCTCGGCAACCGCATTGACGGGAAAACGGCCTTCGAGCAGGGCCAGGCCCTCAAGCAATTCAGGAAACGCTTCGCTGACTTTCTGACGAACAGGAGATTCGCTCATACGATACGGCCCAAGGTTGGCAGGGCCGTTCTGGTGGGTGAGCCTAGCAGGAATGGCATCGGTTGGGAAGAGCGTCGAGTGTTGGGCATGAGAGTTTGGGGCGCCAGCGGTGTCCCCGATACGGTATGTGCAAGAGGGGTTGCTGCGTTTTCCATCGCTGACTCTGCGGAAAGAGCAAGGGCGGGAAACGCGATGGCAACGCTTTTTTATTTGTGAGTCATCACGAAAACGCCATCCCAGCTCTCGTTGGGCGCTTCGAACAGGTAATCCTGGCAACGCTTCCAATAGGTTCGCGCCGGTCCATCGTCCGGCCAACGATCCAGCATTTCCTGGAACATCTGCTGAGCTTCGAGCCATTCGCGCCGCAAATAGCTGGCGCGGGCGCGTGCAAAAGCATCGAGGCGCTCTTGATGCTCGGCCGCGGCACCTCGAAGGGCCACCAATTCGTAGATGGTCACCGGCTGGAGCTTGCCCTTGACTTGAATCAGGTCGAGCTCGCGGAAGAGAAAGCCTGCGCCGCGAACGGCCTCAAAGGTACCGGAGCCGACAAGAATGTGAGTGCGGAACTCCTTGTTCAGACCCTCGAGACGCGAAGAGAGGTTTACGACGTCGCCCATGGCGGTGTAGCCGTAGCGCAACTGCGAGCCCATGTTCCCGACGGAGGCAGTGCCGGTGTTCAAGCCGATGCCGATATCGAGGAGCGGGCGGCCTTCGGCAAGCCACTCCGCGCGAATCTCGGCGACCCGCTGTATCATGGCGAGCGCGGCGGAGCAGGCTCTTATCGCATGGTCCTGCTCCTCGAAGGGCGCGCCCCAAAAAGCCATCACCGCATCGCCGATATATTTGTCCAGGGTGCCCTGGGTATTGAAGACGATGCGAGTCATCGCGGACAGATATCGATTCAGCAGAAGCGCGAGATCCTGGGCGTCCAACTGCTCAGAAATCGCGGTGAAGTTGCGAATGTCGCTGAACATGACGGTGATTTCGGTCTTGCGGGGCTGCACCCATTGCGGGCGCTCGAGCAACCGGCGAATGACTTCGGGGCTCAGGTACTGCTGAAAACTTCCGCGAACCTTGCGCTTCTCGCGCTCCTCGACGACGACGCGATAAAGGGCCACGAGACTGACATTGGCAACCAGCGTGAGGAGCGGGATGGCCAGATTCAGCCACCAGCCTTTCAGGAAGGCCCCATAGACGCCTCCGAGAAAGGGAACCGCGAGCCCCAGGCCGAACCACATGTTTTGCGGTCTGGTGAGCGCCAGCCACAATCCCAGCGGAATGCCGAAGAGCAAAATGAACGCCAAATCCCAAGCCCGCTGGGGAGGGCCGCGCTGGAGAAAATCTTGGTGCAGCAGGTTGTCGATCACATTGGCGTGAATTTCGACGCCCGGAAAATTGAGGCCACCGAAGGGCGTGGAGCGGATGTCTCCGATGCCCGTGGCCGAGGCACCCACCAGCACGATCTTCCCCCGGAAAGCGCCCGCGGGAAAGTTCCCCCGA
>Ga0209648_10004156_pt1 | contig 12268 bp, 11 predicted proteins | sample GraSoi2013_115cm_FD_185830 | JGI IMG/M metagenome (GOLD analysis project Ga0209648, IMG submission 185830) | Grasslands soil microbial communities from the Angelo Coastal Reserve, California, USA - Sample 9_17_2013_115cm (SPAdes) (version 2) | ecosystem: Environmental > Terrestrial > Soil >...
AATTCCTCCCCACGAAGTGGGGAGGTGGCCGAAGGCCGGAGGGGTCATGGATCGCGCGCAATACACGGACAAGCCCCTCACCGAGATGGCCGGCAGTCGAAGAATTACAATTCATGGTCAGCGACCACGAATCGAGAAATACAAATTAACTCTGCACTAGGCGCACCTAATTCCTTCTCTCTCGAACACCTCACGAAGGTCGGTGGCGCCTCGAAACCGGTGTGCCAGAAGGCCAATATCGCGGGCAGCCTCAACGTTTTCTTCTTTGTCGTCGACAAAAAGACATCTCGATGCACTCGTGCGAGCGGCATCGACCGCTCGTAAAAATATCTCGCGATCAGGTTTTGCGATTTTTAGATCCCAAGAAAGCAGATGGGCGCTGAAATAATTAAGTTCGGGATGGGCTTTCCGAACGACCTTCCAGTAGTGTTCGTCAACATTGGAGAGCAAAATGAGTCGATAGCTTGCGGCTAGCGTCCGGATAAAATCCGCCATCCCAGGCATCGGTGCAGTATACGGCGTAAGCCATGCGGCCTCGAAATCACGTAGGTCCAAGGTTAGACCATAAGTAGCGACAAGCTTGCGATGCATTTGATCAAGCGTTATCCGGCCTCGTATGAGATCGCTCTGCGAGACAATATCTGTCAAGGCGACGAACGCATTCGAAGGATCCGTGCAGTGCTGGGCAATGCGCTGAGAAACAATTTCATCATCAAAAGAAATGATGACACCGAAAAGATCAAAGATAACGGCATCGACTGAACATCTAGAGTCTCCAATTGCGTGCACTGGACCGCTCCTGATGATTGCAGGTTATGTTCGTCAAATTATTCTGGCCTGCAGCTCATGACCCCTCCGCCCGCTACGCGGGCACCTCCCCAACTTCGTTGGGGAGGAAAGGGCGCTACTCGGCCGCCACCTTCCGTTCCGCCTGCCGGCGCGCCAGCCACTCGGCCATGGCCGCCTCCATGGTCATGAACACGGCGCCGTCTTCCATCAGCTTCTGGATGAGCCGCTCCAGCATCATCATGCGATGGCCGCGGCCGATCACATGCGGATGGAAGGTGTAGGTCAGGATGCCGAAGTCGGGCTGCACGCGCGTCATGTAGGTGTAGTCGTCGACGAAGTTCTCGAGCACGTTTGTCGCATTCATCAGGCCGGCCTGGATCGAGCCGTTGGGATTGCGCATGTATTCGAAGTGCGGGAAGTCGTCGAGCGACCAGCTGATCGGCATCTCGACCAGGGTGGTCTCGCGGCCGCGCACGAACGGCGTCTTCAGCTCCGCCACGTCGCCCTGGCGCGCGTAGTAGCAATCGTAATCGTGGCCCATCAGCGAGCTGTCGTATTTGATGCCGTGCTTCAGCAGCAGCTCGATCGAATGGGGCGAGAGATCCCAGGCGGGCGAGCGGTAGCCGCGCGCGGTCCTGCCGCTGATCTTCTTGATCGATTCGTTGCCGCGCACGATCTCCTCTTCCTCCTCCTCGCGCGACAGCGAGACGGGCAGGCGATGAGTCCAGCCATGATGGGCGAGCTCGTGGCCGGCCTCGACGTAAGGCGTCACCGCCGCCGGCGTACTGTCGATCGTGTGGCCGGGCGTGAAGAAGGTCACTTTGATGTCATAGCGCGCCAATAGCGCCACGAGGCGGGGAATGACCACGACGTCATACTCGCCACGCGATAGGGCGGTGGGCGAAGTCAGACCTCGTGCAACGAAGCCCGACAGGTGATCGTGGTCGAAAGTAAGGCAGACGATGTGACGAGGCATGTCGCGGTCTCCCAGATGGCGGCCCGAGCTTAGGCAGATTTGTTGCCTTCGCCCATCGAAGCCTGCATGATGACGCCAATTATAAGGAAAAGTGAGCCTGCGATTTAGGGAGGGTTCATGGTGTGGGCGTCCGCCCAGCGCTTGGCCGCGCGAGAGGGCGACAACCAGCTTGTGGTCGAGAGCGTATCCAAGCGATTCGGCGGCGTGACGGCCGTCCAGGACGTGTCGCTCGACGTGCCACGCGGCAGCATCCTTTCCATCATCGGCCCCAACGGTGCCGGCAAGACGTCACTCCTGAACATGATCTCGGGCTTCTACAAGCCCGACAGCGGCCGCATTGTCCTCGAAGGTCGGGACATCACCCAGAAGAAGCCGAGCGACATCGCCGCCCTCGGCATCGCCCGCACCTTCCAGAACATCGCGCTGTTCAGCGGGCTCACCGTGCTGGACAACCTCATGCTCGGCCGCCACGTGCGCATGAAGGCGGGCGTGCTGGCCAGCGTCGTCTACTGGGGCATGGCCCAGAAAGAGGACATCGCCCATCGCGAGGTGGTCGAGGAGATCATCGAGTTCCTGAAGCTGCAGGATCTGCGCAAGCTGCCGACATCGGCGTTGCCCTACGGCCTGCGCAAGCGGGTCGAGCTCGGCCGCGCGCTGGCGGTCGAGCCCAAGGTGCTGCTGCTCGACGAGCCGATGGGCGGCATGAACCAGGACGAGAAGGAAGACATGGCGCGCTACATCCTGGACGTGAACCAGGAGCGCGGCATCACGGTGGTGCTGATCGAGCACGACATGGGCGTGGTCATGGACATTTCCGACCGGGTGATCGTGCTCGATCGCGGCCGTCGCATCGCCACCGGCACGCCCGAGGAGGTCCAGCGCGACCCGGTGGTGGTCGAAGCCTACCTCGGAACGGCCAAGAAGGGAGCGCGCGCATGAGCCTGGTCGATCACGCAAAGACCTCGACATTGCCCAAGCTCCTGCAGCGCAACGCCGAGCAGGATCCCAAAGGCGCCGGCATGCGCGAGAAGACGCGCGGCGTCTGGCAGACCTTTAGCTGGCCGGCCTATCGCGACAACGTGCGCGACTTTGCACTCGGCCTGACCGCGCTCGGCTTCAAGCGCGGCGACAAGCTCTCGGTGGTGGGCGACAACCGGCCGCAGCTCTACTTCGCGCAACTCTCGGCCCAGGCGCTGGGCGGCGTGTCGGTGCCGGTCTATCAGGACTCGATCGCCGCCGAGCTGGTCTATGTGCTGAACCATGCCGAAACGTCGATCATCGTCGCCGAAGACCAGGAGCAGGTCGACAAGGCGCTGTCGCTCAAGAGCCAATTGCCGAGGCTGCGCTGGATCGTGTTCGACGATCCACGCGGCCTTGCCTTCTACGACGACCCGATCCTGCGCTCGTTCGAAAGCGTGCTGGAGGAGGGCCGCAAGTTCGGCGAGGCCAATCCGGGCTTCTACGCGGCCGAACTCGACAAGGGCGGCGCCGACGACACGGCGATGATCGCCTACACCTCCGGCACCACCGGCAATCCCAAGGGCGCGATGCTCAGCCATCGCAACCTGATCGCGACCGCCGAGGCCTTCGTGGAAGTGAACGACGTCAAGCCTGGCGACAACTGGCTGTCGTACCTGCCGATGGCCTGGCTCGGCGACACCGCCTTCACGCTGGGCATCGCGCTGGTGGCGCGGCTCACCGCCAACTGCCCCGAGAACCCCGAGACGGTGCAGCGCGACCTGCGCGAACTGGGCCCCGACGCCATGCTGGCGCCGCCGCGCATCTGGGAGAACATGCTGACCCTGATGCAGATCAAGGGCAGCGACGCCTCGCCGCTGAAACGCCGCGTGTACGAGCATTTCCGCAGCCTTGCCGAGCGCTGCGAGCTCAAGCGCAGCGACGGCAAGGACCTGTCGCTGGCCGACCGGCTGGGCCTGGCGGCGGGAGAAATCCTGGTCTACGGGCCGGTGCGCGACCAGCTTGGCCTCCGCAAGGCGCGCTGGTGCTACACCGGCGGCGCACCCCTGGGACCCGACACCTACCGCTTCTTCCGCTCCTTCGGCATCAACCTGAAGCAGGTCTACGGCGCCACCGAAGCGTCGGCGCTGATCTCCTGTCAGGCTGACGCGGAAGCCAACCCCAACACCGTTGGCCGGCCGATCCCGCGCATAGAAGTCAGGATCGACGATCGCGGCGAGGTCATGCTGAAGGGCCCCAACGTCTTCAAGGGTTATTTCAAGCAGGAGGAGGTGACGCGCGATACGGTGACCCCAGACGGCTGGCTGAAGACCGGCGACGCGGGCTTCTTCGACAAGCAGGGCCATCTGGTCATCATCGACCGCGCCAAGGACGTCGGCAAACTCATGGACGGCTCGGCCTTCGCGCCGCAATTCATCGAGAACAAGCTGAAGTTCAGCCCGTTCATCCGCGAGGCGGTGGCCTTCGGCGACCAGCAGGCGTTCGTGGTGGCGATGATCGCCATCGATATGCAGACGGTCGGCACCTGGGCCGAGAAGCAGGGGCTCACCTATACGAGCTACATGGATCTTAGCCGCAAGCCCGAGGTCGCCGCGCTGATCGGCGCGGAGATCGCCAAGGCCAACGCCACGCTGCCTGACGTGCAGCAGGTCAAGCGCTACCTGCTGCTCAACAAGGAACTCGAGGCTGACGACGCAGAGATGACGCGCACCCGCAAGGTCCGCCGCCGTTTCGTGGCCGAGAAATACGCCCCCGTCATCGACGCCTTCTATGGCGGCAAGGCGTCGGCCGACGTCACCCTGGAGATCACCTTCGAGGACGGCCGCAAGTCGACGCTCAACTCGACCATCGCCATCCATGGCCAGGCGGGGGCCGAACCCGCCCGGAGGGCAGCGTGACAATGTATTCGCTAGGCGCCTTATTGGAGCGCGGACCTCCAGGTCCGCATCGGGAACATGAGCGGACCTGGAGGTCCGCGCTCCGACTGAGGCGATGATGTCGGAGGACATGGAATTCCTGCTGGCGATGGTGCTGAGCGGCGCTTCGATCGGCCTGATGTACTCGCTGATCGCGCTCGGTTTCGTGCTGGTCTACAAGGCGACCGACGCCATCAACTTCGCACAGGGCGAATTCGTCATGCTGGCGGGGCTGATCCTGGTCACCGTGCTGGGCTTCGAGGGCGCGCCGCTGATCGCCGCCATCGTGGTCGTGCTGGCGGCGATGATCGGCTTCGGCTTCGGGCTGGAGCGCGTCGTGCTGCGGCCGCTGCTGGGGCGGCCGGTCGTGGCCGTGATCATGGCGACCATCGGGCTCGCGGCCATGATCCGCGGGCTGGGTCCGGTGATTTTCGGCAAAGAGGTCCGCGCCGTGTCGCTGCCGATCGGCGATGACCCGATCGTGCTGGGGCCGGCCAGCCTGCCGCCCATCCAGGTGCTGGGCGCCGTCGTGGCCATCGTATTCTTCGTCGCCTTCAGCTGGTTCTTCAAGAAGAGCCGCATGGGCGTGGCCATGCGCGCCGTCGCCGACAGCCAGCAGGTGGCGCAGGCAATGGGCATCAACGTCGAGCGCTATTTCGCGCTGGCCTGGGCGATGGCCGGCATCGTCTCGGCGCTGGGCGGCATCGTCTGGGGCAGCATGCTGGGCGTCGACGTCCAGCTCTCGTTGGTTGGACTAAAGGTGTTTCCGGTGGTGATCCTGGGCGGGCTCGATTCGATCGGCGGCGCGCTGGTCGGCGGGCTCATCATCGGCATCGTCGAGAGCCTCGCCGCCGGTTACCTCGACCCCTATGTCGGCGGCGGCACGAAAGACTTCGCGCCCTACGTGCTGATGATCCTGATGCTGATGATCAGGCCCTATGGCATCTTCGGCCGACGCCAGATCGAGCGCGTGTAGCCATGTTCCACCGCGAGTCCGGAGTCTTCAAGACGACCTACGGCGCCGACATGGCGCTCTATCCGCTGCCGATCGCCAAGTGGACGGTGATCGCGCTCGCGGTGCTGTTCGTGCTGATCATTCCGCTCGCCGTCCACGAATACTATCTATCGATCCTGAACCTGATCTTCATCGCCATCGTGGGCGCGCTGGGGCTGAACATCCTGGTGGGCTACACCGGCCAGATCTCGATCGGCCATGGCGCCTTCATGTCGGTCGGTGCCTACACCGCGGCCAACCTGGCGGTGCGGCTCGACCTGCCGTTCTGGATCACGCTGCCGGCCGGCGGGCTGATGGCGGCGCTGATCGGCGTCATCGTCGGCATGCCCAGCCTGCGCATAAAAGGCCTCTATCTCCCCATTGCCACCCTGGCGGTGCGGCTCGACCTGCCGTTCTGGATCACGCTGCCGGCCGGCGGGCTGATGGCGGCGCTGATCGGCGTCATCGTCGGCATGCCCAGCCTGCGCATAAAAGGCCTCTATCTCGCCATTGCCACCCTGGCCGGCCAGCTCATCATCGAATGGACCATCAACCATGTGCCGGCGATTTCGGGCGGCGCGCAGGCCTCGATCGAGGTCGACCGGCCGAGCCTGTTCGGCGTCAGCTTCAACACCCAGGGCCACCTCTATTTCTTCCTGCTGTTCTTCGCCGTGCTCGCCATCGTGGCGACGCTCAACCTGGCGCGCAGCCGCATCGGCCGCGCCTTCGTGGCGGTGCGCGATCAGGACATCGCCGCCGAGATCATCGGCATCAACATCTACCGCTACAAGCTTTTAGCCTTCGCCATCTCGTCCTTCTACGCCGGCGTCTGCGGCGTGCTCTACACCTACTATTTCGGCATCGCCAACTACGAGCAGTTCCAGCTCGTCGTCTCGATCGACTACCTCGCCATGATCATCATCGGCGGGTTGGGCTCCGTCCTGGGCTCGATCCTGGGGGCGATCTTCGTCACATTGTTGCCCATTGCCATTCGTATTTTCATGGAGGATGTGGGGTCGCTGTTTTTCACCTCGGCCGAGATGGCCAACGTCATCTCCGGCCTGCGGCTGGGCGTATTCGGCGGCCTGATCATCTTCTTTCTGATCGTCGAGCCCGAAGGGCTCAACCGACTGTGGAGGAATATCCGGAGCTATTTCCGGGTTTGGCCCTTCTCCTATTAGAGCGGGGCATTGCTTGAGAAAGGGAGGAACCCATGACGAGGTTCGTTAGGAGTTGGCTGGGTGTGGCGGCAACGACCGCGACCCTGGCGTTCGGCGCGGGCCAGGCCTTCGCCCAGACCAAGGAAGTCGTTTTCGGCTTCCAGTGCGACCGTACCGGTCCGACCGCGCCGGTCGGCACCGTGCTGTGCCCCGGCTACCAGGATTACATTGCGCTGGTGAACAGCAAGGGCGGCGTCGAGGGCTACAAGATCAGGGTCCTCGAGATCGACCACGAGTACAAGGTGCCGCCGGCAATGGAAGCGCACGAGCGCTTCAAGAAGGAAGGCGCCGTGCTGGAAGGCCTTTACGGCACGCCGCAGACCGCGGCGCTGAACAAGAAGCTCGAGGAGGACAAGATCCTCGGCACTTCGCCCGGCTTCGGCACCGCCGCAGCCGCCGACGGCAAGCGCTTCCCCTACACCTTTCCGATCGCCGCCAGCTACTGGTCGCAGGCCGGCGCGGCGGTGGCTTTCGTCAAGGAGAAGCTGGGCGACCTCAAGGGCAAGAAGATCGCCTATCTCTTCTACGACAATCCGGCGGGCAAGGAGCCGCTGGCCGTCCTGGAAGATCTCGCCAAGTCCGAGGGCTTCGAGATGCGCACCTTCGCCGTCCCGGCGCCGGGCCTGGAGATGGGGGCGCAGGTCCTCGACATCACCGGCCGCTACAAGCCGGACTTCATCATTGCCCACCTGTTCGGGCGCTCGCCTTCGGTCTCCATCAAGGAGCTGAAGGGCAAGGGCTTCCCGCTCAGCAAAGTGATCTCCCTGGTCTGGGGCAGCGCCGAGTCCGACATCATCGCGGCGGGCGGCATGGGCATGGCCGAAGGCTACAACACCATCCAGTTCGCCGGCGTCGGCAAGGACTTCCCGGTGCTCAAGGAGATCGAGGCCATGTACAAGGCGCAGGGCAAGCCCGCGCCCAAGGAAATGGACTCGACCGTCTACTACAACCGCGGCGTCCTGAATGCGGCGATCCATGTCGAGGCGCTGCGCAATGCCATCAAGGCCAAGGGCGGCGCGATGCCGACTTCGGAGGAAGTGAAGAAAGGCATGGAATCGATCAAGGGCTTCACGCTGGGCGGCTTCGTACCACCGATGGAAATCACGCCGACCGACCATGAAGGCGGCGGCTGGGTGCAGATCTGGACCGTCAAGGGCGGCAAGCTCGTGAAGGTGAAGGACTGGTTCCAGGGCTATCGCCCGGTGATCCAGAAGCAGCTCGCGGCCGACGCCTCGAAATCCTGAACGCATCGACGGGCGGGCGGCGAGCGATCGCCGCCCTCTTTCCCCCTGAGTTCCCATGCTGGCGATCAACAACATCGAAGTCGTCTACGACCGCGTCATCCTCGTCCTGAAGGGCGTGTCGATCGGCGTCGATGAGGGCTCGATCACGACCCTGCTGGGCGCCAACGGCGCCGGCAAAACGACGACGCTGAAGGCTATTTCCGGCGTGCTGAATAGCGAGCGCGGCGAGGTCACCAAGGGCACGATCCAGCTCGGCGAGCGGCGCATCGACGGCATGCGCGCCCACGACGTCACGCGGCTCGGCCTCGTCCAGGTGTTCGAGGGGCGGCGCGTATTCGAGAACCTGACCACGGAGGAGAACCTGGTCGCCGGCGGCCACGTCCACAAGGACGGCGGCTTGGTGAAACAGGGAATCGAGCTGGTCTATTCCTACTTTCCGAAGCTCAAGGAGCGGCGGCACCAGCTCTCGGGCTACCTGTCCGGCGGCGAGCAGCAGATGCTGGCGATCGGCCGGGCGCTGATGAGCCAGCCCCGGGTTGTGCTGCTCGACGAGCCGTCGTTGGGCCTCGCCCCCATGCTGGTCGAGGAGATCTTCGGCATCGTCAGCCGGTTGGTGAAGCAGGAGAAGCTGTCGGTCCTGTTGGTCGAGCAGAACGCCGCCATGGCGCTGGCCGTCGCCGATCACGGATATGTCATGGAGAACGGCCGCATCGTGCTGGAGGGACCGGCCGACAAATTGCGCGACAATTCCGACATCAAGGAGTTCTATCTCGGCCTCAACGAGGGCGGAGCGCGCAAATCCTACCGTGACACCAAGCATTACAAGAGGCGCAAACGCTGGCTGTCATAGCGCTGGGGGCGCGCCACTCCAGTGGCGCGATCATGATCTTGCCGGAGCGCGGACCTCCAGGTCCGCTCATGATTCATGATGCGGACCTGGAGGTCCGCGCTCCGAATATGACGCGCCACTGGAGTGGCGCGCCCCCAGCAAAGACAAGACGCGGGCCGAGGGGCTAATCTAACGCATGCCTTGGCGTTCCCTTGTCGCTCTGCCTCTTCTCGCCGTTGCTCTGCCCGCGGCGGCGCAGACGAAGCTCGCCCAGCAATGCGCGGCGTTCGGCGAGGCCCAGTATCGCAAGCTCAGCCCCTCGGTTGACCGCGTGACGGCCCTGGACTTTCCGCCGCCGGCGCTCGAGCGCGTCGATGCCAAGGTGGGGTCGCAGGCCATCGCGGCGGCGCTGACGTTGCGCGGACGGTTGACCTATCGCACCGGTTCACCCTTCGAGACGCAGTTCGTCTGCCTGCTCGACGCGGCGCAACGGCCGCTTTTCTTCTATGCCTTGCCGACGCTGGCGACACGTAGCGCGCCCACGCCTGTTACCCGAGGCGGTACGCCGGCGCCCTTGCCGACAGTTCAGGGGCCGCCGCTCCAGCCGCCGGCGACCGAGACGCCGACCATGGCGCTCGGCCCGCAGGCAGCGTTGCCTTCACCGGAGCCGGCGCGCGCGCCGATGCCGGCAAGCGCCGTCCGGTTGCGCGGGCTGGCGCGCGACCTCGGCGGTCGCTTGCAGTTCTTGCCCTGCGATGGCGCGCCGCTGCCCCTGGAGGACCGCACGCCGGACCAGGAACTGACGCAGGCGCTCCGCGGCCTGACGGCTGGCCAGAGCGGCCGTCCGATGTTCGTCGAGATCTATGGCGGACGCGAGACCGGGCCGGGCTCGGGCATCAGCGCGCTGGAGTTGCGCCGGGCGGCGGTCGAGACAGCGGGTTGTCGGGAGCGGTTCGACCAGCGTGAATGGCTTGCCACCGGTGGTGGCGGCAACGAGCCGCTGTGGCGTCTCGAAGTCACGTCGCGGGACATGATGTTGAGCGCCACAGGCGGACAGCCGGCGCAGCGCATTCTCCACGGCGGGCCGCAGAAGCTGGATAGCGCGGTGACCTATGCGGCGGCGGACAACCCGGACTTCACGGTCATGATCGATGAGCGGCGCTGCGTCGATCCCCAGTCGGGCTCGTTGTTCGCCTACATGGTGGACGTAAGAAGCGAGGGCCGGGCATTCATCGGCTGCGCGGTGCACAATCCGGCCATGCCGGCGCCGTGATCGGGTGACAGGAGGGCTTATGGACGACATCGAGCTGCTGCGGGAACTGATCGGTTCGGCCAAGCGCATCGTCGCCTTCACCGGCGCGGGCATCTCGACGGAGTCGGGAATTCCGGACTTCCGCTCGCCGGGCGGCATCTGGACCCGCTACAAGCCGATCTACTTCGACGACTTCATGGCCTCGGACGAAATGCGACGCGAGTCCTGGCGGCGCAAGTTCGCGACCGACGAGACCATGCTCAAGGCCGAGCCCAATGCCGGCCACCGCGCCCTCGCCAAGCTGGTCGAACAGGGCCGCATGAGCGCCATCATCACCCAGAATGTCGACGGCCTGCACCAGCGCTCGGGCGTGCCCGACTCCAAGATCATCGAGCTGCACGGCAACGCGACCTATGCGAGCTGCCTGGACTGCGGCCACCGCCATGAGCTGGATCCGATCAGGAAGGCGTTCCTGGGCGGCGGCAAGCTGCCGCTGTGCGCCAAGTGCGACGGCATCGTGAAGACCGCCACCATCTCGTTCGGCCAGGCGATGCCGGACATCCCGATGGCGCGGGCCCAGGACGAAACCATGTCCTGCGACCTCTTCATCGTGCTCGGCAGCTCGCTGGTGGTCTATCCGGCGGCGGGCTTTCCGCAGATCGCCAAGCGCAAGGGCGCCAAGCTCGTCATTCTCAATCGCGACCCGACCGATCAGGACGACGATGCGGACGTGGTGATCCATGGCGAGATCGGACCGACCATGAGCAGGGCTATCGGGGTGAACTGACCGGTCTTCGTTGCGACCGCGGGTGGGAAGCGGTTTAATCCCGGCGGGGGTCAGGGAGGGCGACGATGAGGATCAATCGCAGGCGCGCGCTGTTGGGCGGGCTGGGTGCGACGCTCAGCGCCCTGCCGGCGGCGGCGCAGGACATCACGTTCTTCCGCATCGGCACCGGCGGCACGGCCGGCACCTACTTTCCGATCGGCGGCCTGATCGCCAACGCCATCTCGAACCCGCCGGGCTCGCGAGCCTGTGCCGACGGCGGCTCGTGCGGCGTGCCGGGCCTGGTCGCCACGGCGGTGGCCTCCAACGGCTCGGTCGCCAACGTCGCCGGCATCGCCACTGGCGGCATGCAATCGGGCTTCGTCCAGTCGGATGTGGCCTATTGGGCCTTGAACGGCACCGGCATCTACGAGGGCCGGCCGAAGGTCGACGTGCTTCGCGCCATCGCCAACCTCTATCCCGAGAGCTTCCACCTGGTGGTCCGCAAGGGCGCCGGCATCAAGTCGATCAGGGATCTCAAGGGCAAGCGCATGTCGCTCGACGAGCCGGGCTCGGGCACGCTGGTCGATGCGCGCCTGATCCTCTCTGCCTACGGTATGACGGAAAAGGACATCACGGCCGAGTACCTGAAGCCGCAGCAATCGGCAGACAAGTTCAAGGACGGTGCGCTCGATGCTTTTTTCAGCGTTGCCGGCTGGCCTGAGGGGGCGATCGCCGAACTCGCTGCGACGACCGGCATCGACCTCGTGCCGATCGACGGGCCGGAAGTCGAGAACCTGATCAAGCGGTTTAGCTTCTTCAGCAGCGAAGAAATCCCGGACGGCGTCTACAAGAACGTCGCCGGTGTGAAGACCGTCAGCGTCAACGCGATCTGGGCGACCTCGACCAAGCAGCCCGACACCCTGATCTACAACATCACCGCCGCGCTCTGGAACCCCAACACGCGCAAGCTGCTTGATTCCGGCCACGCCAAGGGCCGTGCGATCCGGCTCGAGTCGGCCTTGCACGGCCTCGGCATCCCGCTGCATGCGGGGTCGGAGAAGTTCTACAGGGAGAAGGACCTCATCAAGTAACGTCATCCCGAGCGGAGCCGCCCGCAGGGCGGCGAAGTCGAGGGGGCCCTTGGTCGGGATGACGGATAGCGACTGGGAGAGCGTTCATGCGATTGAAGGATAAGGTCTGCGTCGTCACGGCGGCGGGACAGGGGATCGGCGCGGCCGCGGCGCGCACCTTTGCGCGCGAAGGTGCGACGGTATGGGCGACCGACGTCGACGCGGCGAAGCTCG
>Ga0209648_10004157_pt1 | contig 12266 bp, 12 predicted proteins | sample GraSoi2013_115cm_FD_185830 | JGI IMG/M metagenome (GOLD analysis project Ga0209648, IMG submission 185830) | Grasslands soil microbial communities from the Angelo Coastal Reserve, California, USA - Sample 9_17_2013_115cm (SPAdes) (version 2) | ecosystem: Environmental > Terrestrial > Soil >...
AGATGCGGCATGCGACCTGGCTCTGGGTGTTGGATCTGTCGGCAAAAGATCCCTATTACATTCTTCCGGTGCTGATGGGTGTGTCCATGTATCTGGTTTCGAAGATGACGCCGATGACGGCGACGGACCCACAGCAGCAGGCCATGATGAAGATCATGCCTATCACCATGGCGGGAATCTTCATGATTTCGCCGATTTCCAGCGGCCTGGCAGTGTATATTCTCACCAGCAGCGTGGTCGGTATCGCGCAGCAGTGGTATTTGAACCGGACGCATCCGGTGGCCGCACCAGCCAAGCCCGTGCGCGGGAAGAAGTCTTAAGAAGACATCTCAAGAGGGGGACGCGGCTCGCAGCATTCGAACGCCGATGGCTGAAGAACTTATCCTCGATGGGAAGTTGGACCGGCAAGCGGCGGCCGAGGCCCTGCGCCATTTTCTGGAGAATATCGTGCGTGTTTCCGGGCTGGAGTTGAAGGTGAACGTGCGCCCGGTTTCGGCTGAAGGCGAAGGTTTCGGAAGCGACGCGGAAGTGCTCGCCGATCTCGACGGCAAGGACAAAGAGATTCTCCTGGAGCGCGGCGCGGAAGTTTTGAAAGCGTTCGAGCATCTCGCCTTCAGGGCGCTGCGGCTGGAACCTGCTTACCATGAAAAGATCCACATCGATTGCGGCGGCTACCGCGCGCTGCGGTTTGAAGAATTGCGCATGACGGCGCGCGTCGCCGCGGAACGCGTGCAGATTTCTCGCCAGCCATTCCGGCTGAATCCCATGTCCTCGCGCGAGCGCCGCATCGTGCATCTGGCGTTGAAGGATATGACCGGAGTGCGCACGGAGAGCGTCGGCGTGGGCGAAGAACGCCAGGTCGTTATCCATCCCGCGGACAACAAACCTTCCCGGTAATTCCTCTTCGCCGCAAGAAGTAATGACGGGCAGGAATGCGTGTCCTACCTCGTTGCCCACCCTTGCGAGAGCACATTTTCGGCTGAGCCGAACCGCACGCGATAAGTGAAGGGCGCGGGGCGGTCACGGCGCGTTTGCGCAAAACGGATGTCGGAAATCTCAACCACGGCTACGTCGCCTTCCTTGTGGAAGCGAGTCACGGGAAATCGCGAGAACCATAGCACCTTCTGGACTTCGGGCAGGCGTTTGGCAACCTCGATATACGAATTCGGCGGCGCGTCAGGGTAGTAGTGGTGCTCGAGCGCGAGTAATTCGCCATCGTTTACGGGCTTGTCGGCAAGATCCATGCGCAATTCGTAGACGCCGCGCGCCGTTCGAACCAGCCCGTCCCAGCGCCAGAGCGATGGCGGAAGCGGTAGCGCGCCGATCGATTCGACTTGCAAGCGGTCCAGTTCAGCAAAGTTTTGAATGCGCGAGAGCGCGACGTGGTGCGCGTAGACCGTGCACGCCACATAGATCACCGCCGCGGCAAGGCCGGCGCGATTCCAAGTGTCGTGCTTGAGCTTCACTCCCCAACCGAGGAGTGCGGGCAGGAGGAAGAGCACGGCAAAAAAAATGATGGCGCTCAATACGACTCGACCGGAAATCGGCGCGCCGACAATTTCACCAATTTTGGCGATGAGAAATGGGGCTGGCAGGAACACCAGCCACATTCCAACAGCGCGGCCCTTCACTTTTTCGGGACGGGCATACACCCAGGCGAGCAGTTGCGGCACAAGGAAAATCGCGGTCAGCGTGAAATCCAAGATGAAGACGAGGTCCCAGGCGGGGCGCGACCATTGCAACGGCGACCAGATCATCGTGCCAAAGGAGGTCACCAAATCGAGCAGAATGTGGCTGAGGATGCCAACCGCGTAGATCGCGCTCAGCGCCGCGAAGGAGGGCGCTTCCCATTTTCGCCAGTTTGCAATCGCGCGCGTAATCCCCGCAAGGAGCAAGACCCACAGAGGAAGCATGACCAGCGAGTGCGTGATGCTGCGATGCCAGGTAACAACGAGAAGTTTATCGCTGGAGAAGAAATCCCGAATCACATCGGAATCCGGAAAAATGGCGCCGAACATCAGCGACCACGTGATAATGCGTCCGCGGTTCATCGGATGCGAGGCAAACATGTCCTCGCCGCGCAAGACGGCCTTTCCGATCAAAGCGCCCGCGATGCCGTGTGTGATCGTGTCCATTTTAGGAATGGAAAGAAATGACTTCGTGTGCCGATCGGTCTGACGCGACTATTTCGCAGGTTTCTTGCACGCAGCCTCCTTCGGATTCAGCTGACATAGAAGCTTCTTGAAACGCGCAATTTCCGACGGATCCTTGACGTCCGTTTCTACAGGGTTTCCGTCTTGGAAACCATAAACACTGAGAGTTGTGACAGCCGGGAGTACCTTCTTGGCGTCCTTTTTATGGACGTGCCGAAAATGAGTCCAAATTCCGACTTGGTCATGCCCCTTGCCTTGAAAATCTCCGATGCCCGAGACTGTTTCATATTCCTCAACGGATTCGTCCACGTTCACGGCAGAATCAGCAACGGCTACTCCCTCTTCACCCTTCGGCCAGCGTCGAATTTCCCATTTCCGTTTTTGGGGATCGAATCGCAGAGCACCCAGAATTATCGCAGGTTCGCACTCTGTGCAGCTTTCCGTTTGAAAGGTGATGTCGGGCGTTGGGCCGTCATCGAATCGCGCCAATTGCCGGAATTCCCAGAACCACAGGTTTCCTTTCGTTGCAATGCGCGATTTGGAATTCTGCGCGAGGTTAAAGTTGTATAACTCGAATAGACAGGTCGATTCATCGTCTTCAAAGGCGCGCTTTTCAAGTACTCCGATCACTGCGTCTCCGTAGCGGCCCATCCCGGCGATTTGCTTGTATGCATAATCATTCACGTGGGGATCCGCGGATGGCTGATCTGGGAGTAGTTCTTGGCGAAACGCTTGACTAATCTTCGTCCAAGTCGCGGCATCCTTTGTTGAATCCAGCCATTCAAAACGGTTCACAGTAGATAATGGCTGTGGTGCCAGTCGCGTAGATTGGGGTGGCGCGATGCGGCCCATTTCTGGCCGATCCGACTTCTTGCAAGCAACGAGTACAAAACACAGAGATAGAGTTATGGGGACAGCAGGGGCGACACCTCTCAGATGCATCTGGTCACCTAACCTGAATAAGTGGAGTTTGTTTCCGAAGCACGTAGCCGATGCGGCGCGCGGAAACCCCATGACCGCCGAGAGCCGCGATGGCGGCCTCGGCAGATTCGGGCGAAGTAGCAATCAGCAGGCCGCCGGAAGTTTGCGGATCGAAGAGGAGGTCGCGGTATTCCTGCCGAACGCCTTCGGCGAAACGCACGCAATCGCCAATAAAATCGCGGTTATTCTTCAGGCCGCCGGGGAGAAATCCTTCGCGCGCGGCTTCAATCGCGCCCGGAAGATAACGGACAGCCGAATGATCAATTTCGAGGGACACTGGCTCGATATTCCGCTGCGAGTCGCCAAGCGCCATCTCCCGAGCGTGACCTAGCAAGCCGAATCCCGTAACGTCCGTCACCGCATGAATTGGAGATGCAGCTCCTGTCGTTTCCTGTATTCCTTGCAGGGCTTCCGACGCGGCACGGTTCAGATCTGTCATCGAAGCGATGGCCACTTGCAGGGAGGCGGGCGCCGCGCGGTCCTTCTTCAACGCCGTTGACAGCACGCCGGTTCCGATGGCTTTGGTCAGCAGCAGAACGTCGCCCGTGCGCGCGCCGACATTTCGCCAAACTCGCTGCGGATTGATGACACCCGTCACCGCATAGCCAAATTGAATATCGTCGTTTCGAATCGAGTGGCCACCGATGACGCTGCACTGCGCTTCGGTCATCTTCGAAAGGCCGCCGCGAATAATCTGTTCGAGAATTTCGGGATCGCCTTTGTCGGGGAAGCCCACGATGGAAAGCGCGGAAACTGGTTTGCCTCCCATGGCGTACACATCGCTCAATGCATTCGCTGCTGCAATCTGTCCAAAGGTGTGTGGGTCGTCAACGATGGGCGTGAAGAAATCGACTGTCTGGACCAGCGCCATTTCAGGGCTGAGCAGATACACCCCGGCGTCGTCGTTGGTATCAAAACCAACGAGCACGTTCGGATCAGTTAGCCGCGGCAAACGGCGCAAAACGGAATCCAGCAACCCTGGACTCAGCTTCGCCGCTCAACCCGCTGCCTTGACCATGGCCGTAAGTTTCACGGATTGGGTCAAGCCGCACCTCGCTGTAAAGCCTTTCGATTATAGCGAGGTGCCGCGGTTCGTGCTTGCGCACTATACGATTTGGTCGTGGGTCGGTTTCCGGTTTGCGCGTTAATTAGTCATATGGCAGTTCGCTGGCGATAGACTCTGTTATTGGCGCGCATTCTTGCTCGGACCCGTTTGGTCACGGGCGTCTTCTTTGCAGGGTCGGCTCTGTCTTGCTTTATATTCTTCGGCATAGTAAGTGTTCGTCTTGTCCTGAAACTTCTCTGGACGAGGGTTTGCGTCCGTGGTACGGCAAAAGGAATCGTTGATGCGAAAAATCGGCAGGGCGGCCTTTTTGGTGCCGCTGTTGCTGCTAATTCTGCCACTTCTCTTGCTCTGCGCGGTCTTTTATTGGATGTACCGAGTCACGCTATACCTGCTAATTTGGCTTTCGTGGTTGCGGAATGGAAAAGACGTACTTTTCATATACTCAGATAGCCCTATCTGGCAGGAATACATGACCACTCAGATTCTTCCATTAGTGCAGGAACGTGCGATAGTGCTGAACTGGTCGAAGCGGAAGACTTGGCCAAAATGGTCGCTCGCCGTGCGCGTTTTCCACTTGTTCAGTGGTGGGCGTGATTTCAATCCCATGGTCATGTTGTTTCGGCCTTTTCGCGGTGCAAAATCATTCCGATTCTTCTCTGCGTTCAAAGAATGGAAGCACGGCGAAACTGAAAGAGTTGAACAACTACGGAGTGAGCTTATGCAGTCATTGTGAGCGTCGGTCTCCAGTTGTTCCCTCCCGCTGAACAGCAACTCCTGGGCTAATCGGAAACTAACCGAGTCCTCGGTACTTTCGTCACTTGCGCGACGGACACGGAAAGTGTTCTCATTCGCGGATGCCCTGGGACATCTGGCTTATCTTTTTCGTGCTCGGCTTGATTCTGCCGTGGCGCGGACGTGTTCGCATGAAGAAGTTGCTGGCGATGCCACACGTCGGCACGATGCAGCGGCTCACCCTTTACGCTTCGACCATTGCCTTTCAATGGTTTGCCGTCGCAGTAGTGGCCTGGCGTGCATGGGCGCACGGATTCACGGCCTTCCAGCTTGGTTTGACGATCCATGACAGAACCAGGATTCTTGTTGCCTCGATTGTCGGCGCCGCGACGATTGCGGCTCTTCAGTGGCTGAACCTGCGGCGCGTGGGGAGAATTCCCGTCGAAGCGCGGGGCTCTCTTCAGGCCATCGCGGAACGGATCTTGCCGCAATCCACAGTGGAGTTGCTCCCCTATCTCGCGCTCGCGATTACAGCGGGACTTTGCGAGGAGTTCCTCTATCGCGGGTTCGCCATGGCTGTCCTCGTCCATGTAGGATTACAAGCTTGGGCGGTGGTGCTGCTTTCTTCTATTCTCTTCGGGCTCGCGCATAGTTACCAGGGGCGCGGTGGAATTGTGATGACGCTGTTGATCGGCCTCCTTCTTGGAACCAGCCGGATCGCCTACGAAAGCCTGGTGCCCGCGATCTTCTGGCACAGCGCAGTGGATGTGGTCGCCGGGACGGCGGGACCTCGATATCTGACAAGAAGCTTGTCCCCCGACGCGGAGAAAAGCCTTTGAATAACAAGGAATAGTGATTTACTAATATGCCAACAACAGCCCCAGCCCCTCCGCCCACGACGGTCATCCAGCGCGCACTTGGCGAGTTTCAGATCGCTGCGAGCGACGAACAAGTGCTGCAGATTCAACAGTATATAAAGATTTTGTTGATGTGGAATGAGAAGGTGAACCTGACGGCGATCCGCGACCCTCTGGAGATACTTTATCGTCATATTTGCGAGAGTATGTATGCGGCCGGGGTCATGCCTCTGAAAAGCGGTCGGCTCGCCGACGTCGGGTCTGGCGGTGGATTCCCGGGTTTGCCCCTGAAGATCATTCAGCCGGACTTACATGTCTTTCTGGTCGAATCCAACATCAAAAAAGTCACATTTCTCGCGGAAGTCATTCGTGAATTAGGACTTAAAGACGCACAGGTTCTGGCGCGGCGCTATGAAGAGCTGGGAGAGGAGGTCGCCCCCCTCGACTACGTTTGCTCGCGCGCGCTCGGCGAATTCCCCGCCTTTCTGGAGTGGGCGAGGTCGCAACAGATAGCAGCGAAACAAGTTATTCTATGGATTGGCGCACGCGATCTCCTCGAGATTCAGAACATCCGCACTTGGGAGTGGGGCGAACCCATTCCGGTGCCCCATTCTTTGCGGCGGCTCCTCCTGGTGGGTACGAAAAGACCCTCAACTGTCGGCGGATCGACCTGAAAGCAAACGACTTCTTCTATTTTCCAGGAAATTCTTCGCCGTGATCACGTCGGGTTCGTCGAGGCGGATCGAAGTTCCACGTGGAACATACCTCTCCGCCTCGGGGTCCGAAGTTCCACGTGAAACGGCTTTAAGACGCTGGAATGAGGATGTGGTCAGCATTCGTTCCACGTGGAACAAGTTCTAACCGTCTGTTCCCGCAGCGCGCCGGAATGTTCCACATGGAACAATCCGTCATACAGGACGGATTTTCAGCCCCCTAGTGACGTTCCACGTGAAACATCTTGCATCCTGAGGCGGCGTTTGTTAGATTCTCGCTCGCGAGGAAGCATTTGGCCCGAATCATTGCGGTAGCAAACCAAAAAGGTGGGGTTGGAAAGACTACGTCGGCAGTGAATTTGGCCGCCTGCCTCGCTGCCGCTGAACAACCCACGCTCCTTGTCGATTGCGATTCCCAAGCAAACTCCACCGCGGCCATCGGCTTTGCAAAAGACCCTTCGCGCAGAACCCTCTATCACGGATTAATTCTGAACGAACCCTTCGACAAGATCATTCAAAAATCGCAGGTAGATGGCTTAGATGTCGTCCCCGCCGACAAAAACCTTGCTGGCGCGGCCGTTGAACTCGTGAGCGCGGAAAGCCGCGAGTACAAGCTGCAGGGTGCCCTCAAGCCCCTCCATGATAAATATCGCTTTATCATCCTGGATTGCCCTCCTGCCTTGGATTTATTGACATTGAACGCCCTCGTGGCCGCAGGAGCTGTTCTGGTACCCATCCAGTGTGAATATCTGGCGCTCGAGGGTGTTTCGGAGCTACTGGACACCCTGATGCGCATCCGGCGCACCCTGAATCCTAGCCTCGAAATCGAAGGCATCCTGCTTACGATGTATGATGAACGCACGACGCTTTCTCGCCAGGTAGCCACGGATTTGCGCAGTTTCTTCGGAACACAAGTCTTCCAAAGCGTGATTCCACGCAATGTGCGCCTGGCAGAAGCACCAAGTTTTGGTAAACCGATCATTTTTTACGACATTCATAGTAAGGGCGCTGAAGGCTACACGCAGCTCGCCCAGGAGGTCATTGCCAATGCCGAGAAACGCGCTGGGACGGGGGCTCGGAGCGCTCATTCGGGAGCCTGAGCCCAAGGCTCCGCCAGAACCCACTCCGATACAGTCTCATGCGACAACCGCCAGTGGCGCCGCGAGCGCACCGGCTCGCGAAGCCGCGCATCCTGGGCCTCAACAGGTTGACATCGACCTGATCGAGCCCAGTCCCTACCAGCCGCGCACGCGCTTTCGAGAAGAAGCCCTCGACGAACTGGCACGCTCAATTCAGGCCAGCGGGATCATCCAGCCATTGGTCGTTCGACCGATCGGCTCGCGGTTTCAGCTGATTGCAGGCGAGCGCCGGTGGCGCGCAGCGCAGCGCGCCGGCTTGACGAAGGTTGCCGTAATCGTTCGGCAGGTGTCCGACGAGCTCGCACTAGAAATGACGTTGGTAGAGAACATCCAGCGTGAAGATCTGAATGCTATTGAAGCCGCGCGTGCGTTCGAACGCTTGATGGACGAGTCGCAATTGACCCAGGAAGCTGTTGCGGAGCGGACCGGAAAGGATCGCGCGACGGTAGCGAACTCAATTCGGCTTTTGAAGCTCGAGCCAACGATTCAAGATTGGATTGAAGAAGGAAAGCTGACGGCGGGGCACGGCCGCGCCCTGCTGGCGGTGCTGGATTCGCAACTACGGATGCGCTACGCCCAGCGTGCAGCGCGAGGCGGTCTAACCGTCCGCCAGATCGAACGGCTGGCATCGCGGCGCTCGCGAAGCGCGCATGCGCCCGTGGAAATTCATTTGGACGCGAACATCCGCTCGGCAATTGATGAGCTTCAACGCCACCTCGGTACCAAGGTACTTCTCCACCAGAAAACGAAAATGCGTCCGGGGCAGCTTGTGCTCGAGTATTATGACGACGCGCAGCTCATGGGCCTTTACGATCGATTGATGAAGTAGCTTCGCGTGCGCCGCGATCAGACACTGCCCGTTCGTTCAGTCGCTTCATTCGACAACCCGCTTGCTTAGTTGCGTTGACTTATCGGCGTGCGCAGCTAGAGTAGAACTGTCTCTTTACGGGGGGTCTTGACATGGCATGGAAGTGGCCCAGCGCAGCAAAGGGTGGCGCAAGCGAAGAATGGACAGGATTCATCGACCAGGGCGTAACTCTCGAAGGCACGCTGACGGTGACCGGCACGTTCCGCATCGACGGCAACGTAAAGGGCAACATCATTTCGGAGCAGACCGTCATCCTTGGGGACCGCGCAAAGGTGGAAGGACAAATCGAGGGCAACCGCGTGGTAATCTCCGGCCGCTTCGATGGCGTGATTTTCGCGAAGGGACGCGTGGAGATCGAGGCCAAGGGGGTAGTAACTGGCGAAGTGCACGCCCCGTGCATGGTCATCGATCCGGGCGGCATTTTCGATGGCCGCTGCCACATGCTGGGATCTTCGGAAACAGCTTCAACGGTGACGATTCCTATTCGGGCTGCCGGCAACGGCTGATGTTTTTCAAATTTACTGCTGGTTCAATTTCAAGACTACGCGTTCAGAGAGAGGTTGAACCTTCCCCTGCGCTACGCGCGTTCTAAATTGTCCTTGTTCCACAGAATAGACCCTAGGACTTGGTAGCGGGAACACAGGAAGCGCCCGTAGCTTTTTCCGCAGCTTGAATTCCCGCTTGAATGTTTGAATCCCAATCAACGTGCGGCACTTTGGAGGCTTTCGCAGCTTTGTAGTAGAGCAAGGCATCGGATGGCCGATTAAGCTGCTTCAGGGCCAGCCGCCCAGCCGAGAGAAGCGCCAGCACCGATTGCCGTTCGTTTGGATATGCCTGGGCCAGGTGCTCGTACTCGGTCATGGCGCGTTCGAAGTGCTGCTGCCCCTCTGCGATGCGGCCTAGCTCAAGCCATGTCGCTGCAGGCATGCGATCCCCGCCGGCGTTTGCGTATTCCTGGAAATCCTGCCAAGCCGCTTCGCGATCCTGGGTTTTCAAGTGCAATTGACAAAGCTTGATGATCGAACTGTAATAGTTAGGGACGTCGTTTTTTCTCCAGTAAATTTGTGACAGAAGAGTGTAAGCCTCGACTGAATCTGGCTTCGTGGCAACATAGCCCTGCAGCGAAGCGAGGGCCTCGTCAAGCTTTCCGTGCTCCATTTGCTCTGTTGCTTGCACAAGTGCGGGATCCGCGGTCCACGTCACCTTGGCCTCGATCGCTGCGTTCGCCTTGTGCTCCAAACCGGAATACCGTAAGCCCAGCGCCACGACCGCTCCGAAAACAAATCCACCCACGTGGGCCCAGTGAGCAACGCCCGAGTATTGCCCAAATAGGGCGCCAGAAAAGATTTCCATCAGAAGCCACATCGGCAACAGCCAATACGATGCCGCTTTAAACCTGATCCCTTTCCCTAGAGCCAGATTTGAGAGACTCCGCAGGCCGAGCACCACCGCCACTTCGATCTTGGTCTTCGGAAATCGGATTAAAAAGGCGCCCATCAGCGCCGCCACCGCCCCGGATGCACCGAGTGTGGGAACCAAGCTGCCGGTGTTTATCCAGGCATGAAACTGCAGTGCAACCGCCCCGGCCGCAAGATAGAAGATGGGAAAGATTACGCGGCCCCAGGTATCTTCGAGAATGGCGCCGGCCAGCCACAAAAGCCACATGTTGCCGATTAAGTGCAGCCAACCCGCATGAAGGAAATTCGCCGTGACATAGCTGATGGCGCTCGGATGCGCCGGGACGTAAGCGTACTGTTCCAGGAAGCCACTCTTTTCCAATGCGGCCCACTGTTGCGCCAATGAATCCATTTCCTGCTGCAACTCCGCTTTATCTTCCATCAAGCGCATCCTGGCATCCCAGGCGTCCGCCAAGTCACGCGTCTCCGATTGCGCTTCTTTCCAGGTTCCTGGATTTGTACTCTTAAATTTCGTAACCAATGCTTCTACATTAGGCGGCAGGCTGAGCTCCGGATGCGTTGCCGCAAGGATCAGAAGGTGCGCGCGAACCTCAGTCCGCTGTGGGTTTTCTTGGTGGATCTGCCCGCGAGTGGCGAGGAAAATACCGACATTGAGAAGAACCAGGGCGACGGAAATGACCGGCCAGCGGCGGCCCTCCATGTTTTCATGGCCCAGCGGAATCAGCATCGGGCAACCCCTTTCGATCGGAAAAATAGGGAGGAGTAGCTTTGCCGAGTGTAGGAGGCCAATCCGCCCCGATGTAACTGGCCGTTGGGACAGGGTATAGCCAACTTATAAACGCCGCCTAGATTGTCCAGGTTCTGCGTCTCGAAGCGGTGATGGCGAGGTAGTTGCAGACCGCCGCAACCAAGAGCTTTAGCAACGATATAAACAAATTGCTAAAGATTCTGACAGCGATTCTCTCTTCTTGCGTGGCCTACTGATCCCACGAGGCGAATCCCATCGAGGTCAAAAACGGTGGCCCGGCTGTCGCGCGTTCAGCGCTAGATAGAAGAGAAGGCCGGTAGTGATCGGAGGTTGACTTGAACGTCGTTAGCTCGGAGGCGCCACGATGGATTCTCCAATGATCCCAAATCGAACAGTCACGGTCTTCGGGGCGTCTGGACACACTGGACGCTTTGTTGTTCGAGAGTTACGCAAACGCGGATTTACGCCCATTCTTTCGGGTCGAGACGCCGCGAAGCTAATGGAGACGGGGAGCGCTCACCCGGGATTGGAAGTGCGCGTGGCCACGGTGGACGATCCCGCGTCGCTTGACCGTGCACTTTCCGGTACGGTGGCCGTCATCAATTGCGCGGGGCCGTTCATTGACACAGCAGCGCCGGTCATCGATGCAGCGCTCCGCGCGGCTACTCACTATTTGGATGTGGCTGCGGAACAGGCGGCCGTTTTGGCTGTCTTCGAGCGGTTTGCGACTGCCGCGCGAGATGCTGGTGTCGTGGTCGCTCCCGCAATGGCGTTCTACGGGGGATTGGGCGACCTCTTGGCAACTGCCGTCATGGGGGAGTGGGAAGCGGCGGATGAAATCTGCATCGCAGTTGCGCTCGACAGTTGGAAGCCGACGCGCGGAACGCGGCTGACAGGCCAACGCAATCCTGGCCGGCGTTTCATCTTTTCCAATAATAAGTTAGAACGCGCTGATCCTCCTCCTGCACGCAAATGGAATTTTCCTCCGCCGTTCGGAGAGCAAGATGTGGTAGGTCTCTCCCTCGCTGAAACTATCACCATCTCACGGCATCTCCAAACACCCGAGATTCGCGTGTATATGAATCTAGCGCCGATTGCGGATATCCGCGATCCCGACACGCCTGCCCCGACAGCGGCGGACGAGAGCGGGCGCTCATCCCAGGTTTTCGTTATGGAGGCAATCGCACGAAGGGGAAGCGCGGAGCGCCGGGCGGTGGTGCGCGGAAGAGATATTTATGCAATCACTGCGCCGATTGTGGTAGAAGCGACACATCGTATAGCCAATGGGCTGGCCAAAAGAACTGGTGTTGTCGCGGCTGGCGAAGTTTTCGCTGCGCAAGACTTTCTGATGTCACTCAGTCCGTCCCACCTCTCCTTTGAGATGCACTGGTGACGCATCCGCGAGAAATAGTCTACCTAGGACATGGTATCTTTGACTGTGGCGCTGATAGACCCAGAATTTACCGCCAAAAAATGAAAGTAACCGCGTGCCTGAAATTGCCGTTCAGACTTTACTGAAATCCCCCACCGTTACGATTCGGGATACGCATTGCCAAGGCAGCTGCCGGCATCAGAGCGCAGAAGAGTGCAC
>Ga0209648_10004158_pt1 | contig 12266 bp, 6 predicted proteins | sample GraSoi2013_115cm_FD_185830 | JGI IMG/M metagenome (GOLD analysis project Ga0209648, IMG submission 185830) | Grasslands soil microbial communities from the Angelo Coastal Reserve, California, USA - Sample 9_17_2013_115cm (SPAdes) (version 2) | ecosystem: Environmental > Terrestrial > Soil >...
CGTGGTCTCGAACAACCTGCCGTCACCGGTCCAACCGGAATAATGCAGCGTAACCTGGCTGGTCATGGAGGGGTGCTGGGTCCCGGCGCCATTTTTCAACACCAGAAAGGCCAGCCCGGAGGAAGTTTTGACCGCATCACTCGAAGGTGTCTTCAAGTCGGCGGGAACCGGCGGAGCCTTGATGACCTCAAGCAACTCCACGTCGAAGGTAAGATCGAGATTCGGCGGCGGCTCGTCATCCAGGTCCATTCGCGAGTGACCGTGGTGATGCTTTTTGCCGAAGGTAAGGCTCGCCGGAACCCAGACGCGCAGTTTTTCTCCGGCGACCATGGTCTCCAGGGCCTCGACCATGCCTGGCATCGCGGAGTTAATGCATTGAACCCGGGATTCACCGTGAATTCCCGAAGTGGAAAACAGCGAACCATCTCTCTTCCATCCGGTGAACCTCACTCGCACGCAATCATTTTCTGCGGGATGCTCGACGCCGTTTCCTGGGGTGAGCACCTTCATAAAAACCCCCGACGCCGACTTCTCCGCTGTGTAGGCAGAGGGAGCAGCGACGTCGGGGGGTGGGGAGAGAACAACAGGAGGAACTGACGAATTTCCCTTTGCCTGTACCGTTCCACCGCCCTGCTGCGCATGCGCCGCTGGCAAAGCGATAGCGCAGACGATCGCAGCACAGGCAGCAACCCACGCGGCCATTCCACGCGTGCGGAATGACCAGCGCGAGGTGCGACTGCTGCGCATGCGCCGCTGGCAAAGCGATAGCGCAGACGATCGCAGCACAGGCAGCAACCCACGCGGCCATTCCACGCGTGCGGAATGACCAGCGCGAGGTGCGAGGTGCGGACCAAATGTGAGCTTCTGTCTTCATCAGTCTTGCGGCTCCGGTGTCGGAGGATTTGGACTCAGCCACGATCTTGGACGGTCGTCGTCATCATCGCGATGATGGTGGATCGGCGAGCCGTGATCCAAATCAGAGAAGTCATTATTCAGCACGACTGAACCGCTGACCGTGACCGTGTCGGCTACGAGAACCAGGAAGTCTCCGCCTGGCCCTGGCACGCTGTAAGTAAGAGATGTCGTCGGGAAGTACAGAACGCCTTCGATTGCGGAGGCTGACGATCCACTTACAACGCTGGCTGCTCCTGTCGCAACCGCCGGATCCTGGAAGAAGAGAATGCCTTCCATGGGTCCGCTGTGCGGGGCCGTAAGCGTAGAGACAACCGAACTGTCTACCGATACTGGCCCGTAGGCAAAGCCAAGACCCTGCGTAAGGATGAAGGTGACACCGTTGCCCCGCAGCCGACTGTGGCTTGTTACACTCAGGCCGCCGCCAACCAGAACGTAGGTGCCCGGTTCGAAGCTGACATCCGCTTCTTCCTTGCCGCCCATAATCGTGATGCCGTTGCAGTAAGTCCCAGGCTCCAGCCTTGCTTCTTCACCGTGCACCATGAAATTGGTGTGATCGCAACTGGTGCTGGCTGCAGGAGCTTTCAAAGACCAGAACGGATCGGGCTGGACAAGCGTGCCGACACTCGGGGCCGGCGTAACGGTAACGCCAGGGTTTGGAACGATCCCGCCGACTACCTGGACATTCTCTGCCGTAAGCTTTCCCGTACCGGTCAGGTTCAAAGCGGTAGTGCTCGACGAATTCACCACCACACCGCAATCGGCATTGACGTCGAACGGTCCATTGAAGGTCAACCCATTCGCGGCGGTCTGGTTCAGTGCATAGATGCAAGCCTGCGGAACCAGCGTCATGGCAAGCACTCCAATATTGTCATCGTTGGGCAAGGTAACGCTGGTTATCGTCTTGGAGCTGTTGAGGGGAAACAGGTAGCCATAGATATCAACATGATGGCGACCGTGTGTGCCGCCGGAGAAGTTCCTGTAACCGGCATCTTTTGCTATCGACTCGCCCGGAAAGTGCGCCGCCAGGGCAAACCAGTCGGTGAAGCCCTGCGTGAACGAGTCGGAAGTGCCGTCACTGTAGTTGACCGTCAGCGTTTGCGCCGACTGGTCGCCGTTCACTGCCGCGGCAAGCATCTGCAACGAAGCGAACTTGCCAGCAGGTACGGCCACTGCCTGGTTTGCAGACGAGACCACGTCCGGAGCATTCGCCGGACCAAGCTGGAATACGGTGCCGTCGAAAGTTATCGCAAAAGAGCCGATCTGGTTCGCCGAGTAGGCGTCGCCGGCGCCATCGAAGCCTCCGTTCGCGCTGAACATTGAGCCATCGGTGTAGATGCCGGTTCGGATGAATGACGAAGAGAGGTCCACTTGCACGGGTGATGCTGCTTCCTCTCTGACATCGAGGGCAACGTGAGTGGTGCGCGTCAGACTGGCTCCTCCGCTATCGTCCGCGTCGTTGTCTTCATCATCATCATCGTGATGGCCGCGGGCTACTCCCGTAATGGTGATAACGAATGTCCCCACATGCGCCGATTTGCGCGCCAGCAGCACTAAGGTAGACGTATCTCTGGTCTCGTCACGACGGAAGAACGCGTTCACGCCCTGCGGCACGCCGGAGACAGACAGATGCACCTTGCGGTGGAAGCCGCTCAGCGGCGTTACCGTGATGGTGCTTCTGGCGGTTGACTCGGGTGTGATGCTCAAACTGCTGGGCGAGGCTGAAAGCGCAAAATCAGGCGTTGTGCTGTGTGAAGGCAGCAGAGTCATGGCGAGGACCCTGACCCGCGGTTCCGCCAGGGCGACGCTGCTCACAGTCTTAGTGGGATTGAGCGGGAGGAAATACGCGTACAGGTTGAACGGCCGATTGTCTTTTGTGCCGTCGGAATTATTACGGTAAGGCATCGGAACCGCTATGGCCTCTCCCGGGAAGCTCTGGGGCGTAAACCAATCGCTGACGCCTTGGACTATGGGATCTGTTGTGCCATCCACATAGGTGACGGTAAAGATCGCCGAGGAAGCGTTGCCGTTGATGGCGGCCGCCAGCACGCCAAGTTGCGAGAATTGTCCCGTAGGCAGCGGAACCGTGATGCCGCTGACTACATCCGGCGCATCCGGTGGACCAATGGTGAACGGAACCCCGGTGAAGCTGATCGCTGGTCCTCCTAGCTGGTTCGCCGAATAAGCGGAGCCGCCGCCGTCAAGGCCACCCTTAGGATCGAACATGGTGCCGTCGGTGGTGATGCCGGCTACTTTGTACGCGGAAGAAAGATTGACAATCACCGCGCCGGTGCTGTTTCGATTCACCGTAAGGAAGACAACCGTCGTGTGGGTTACAGTACCTGAGCTAGCGGTGATGGTAAGCGGGAAGCTGCCAAAGGCCGTCACAGCCGTAGTGGCAATACTCAGCGTTGCAGTTCCCGAGCCGTTGATTGAGGCGGGCGTGAACTGAGCGGTGGCTCCTGCGGGCAATCCGCCCACGCTAAGAGCTACGCTGCCGCTGAAGCCGTTGAGCGGCGTGATCGTAGTCGGGTAGCTCGCGACATCGCCCACGGCAACCGTCTGCGAATTCGGGGTCGCCGACACTAAGAAATCTGGGGTCGATGGAGCTGCAGAGCCGTAAACCTGAAATTCATAGATCGAAGCAGGATTGGTGGCGCTGGTGGGCGAGAGAACAATCAGCCGTACGAAGCGGCCGGTCACCCCTGCGACATCATGCGTGGCAATGCTGAAAAGGTTGCCGGTCACGTTGGCCACCGTCTCAAAGTTTGTGCCATCAACGCTGACCTGGATCAGGTAGTCGCGGATGTTCATGCCCAGGTCTTCGCCTCCTGCGCCCGCGAACTCGAGCACAAAGCGATTGAGGCTGAAGTTAGAGCCGAGATCAACCTGCAAAAAGGGATTGGCCACACCGGAGCACCACTTATCTGCCGGACCGCCTTCGGCGCTACCGTTGAACGCCTTGTCGGGAGTATCGGCTGGATCGCACGGCGCACTTGCGGTTACCGGACTGCCCGTCGCCGGACGATTCAAAGCCAGGTTCAGCGAAGCTGGCGGCGCGCTCCTCAAACCATAGACGGAAACGAAATTGGATTGCGATGCGAGATAAACCTTGCCATTGGCCTCGACGGGTGGACTGCCCTTGGCGAAATTCAAGGTATCGTCGCCCGGCGCGGTGCTCGACCACAACAACTGTAAAGTTTCAGCATTAAATGCAAACAGGTGGCCAGCCACAGTCATCTGGTTGGCATCGCCGTTGCGCGGGATCGAAGCCCACAAAACGCCTGTGCCCGGCGTCGACCCGTTGGCCGAAATTACCATGTGGCCGCCGGGCATGCCGGCTGGCGCTAGAACACCGCCGTTGTCGAAGGAAGGCACTTGAAACGTTTTCGCGACTGGATCAAAGCGGTAGCCGTGCAGAAAATCATTCTCGCCCCAGACGTACAGGTTCAGTCCCTCAGGGCTGTTCCAAACCGGACTGGCGTTGTGAATGTGATGGGTTCCCGTGCCGCGAATGGTCGGATCCACAGCCTGCAAGACCTGTTGAATCTCGGTGTCGCCGGGGGCAAAGTGCCCCAGGTTACCGGTATCCACGAGGTAAATCTTGCCCTCTTTTGCACCGGTGGTCACAAAATTGGTTCCGGGTAACATCACCGGTCCCGAAGGATTGAAGTCGAGGTCTGTGTTATCGAGATTGTTGAAGTTGCTGGCGGTGAAGAAATCCTGAAGCGTGAGCGTAGTTGGCGCCAGCTTCAACAGAGATTCAGAAAAATCCGTAGTGCCATTGTTGGAACCATTGCCGGTAGTTATGTACACATTGCCGCCGGCGTCGATGGCCGGTGCCGCGCCCGACATCCAGGCCGATGCCCCGCGTCCGTTCGGCGTAGTATTGAAAACCCCGAGCCGCGCCAGCGTGGTGGCGTCAAAGCTCATGACCCATCCGTGATAGGGATGCGTGTCGCAGTACGAAGACCATCCCACGTAAATCACGCCCTGCGAAAGGGTCAGCCCGGGGCGCTGGTTTGCTGTCACCGGGTTGAACGAGACAACAGTCCCGTTTGAATCTTCTCCGGTACCGGGGAAGGTCACGCTCTGGTCAATCACTTGTGAACCGCTCGGCCGGTCAAGACCCGTGGCGATATCAATCGCACGCAGCCTCTGCACCGTGGCGGCACCCTCCACCGTGCGAGTCACGAAGTACATCGTATGGCTGGTTCCATCGATGACCGGTGTGCCAACGATGCCTATATTGGCAAGGTTCCCAAAATTTCCGTTGCCAAGGAAGTCCCTATACGTGCCACAGGCCTGGCCCACTTCGTTGTTGTGCGTCGGACGGCCGGCGCCGTTGAAGTTCCGTTGCCAAAGCGGCGGACCGAAGGTGTCCGCGTCGAAGGCGTAACCGGTGTTGTTCACCGTCGCGACATAGATGACGTTATGCACGCCACCCGCGATCGGCAGGCTCGAGACGTAGAGTATCCCAGCGAACACCTGGTCATCCACCGGAAACATAAAGAGCTTTCCGAACTGGCTCGCGTTGACGTTGGAGGTGTTAAGGATCGTCTCCGACAGGTTCGTCCCCGTACGCTGGTTGTCATAATTCCGGGTAAGAACATTCACTTGTGCCTGGGCCGCAGTTGCCAGACTCAGGATGACGGTCAGGCATATCATCATTGCAAGACGGAAGCCAGTTCTCGTTTTCATCGCTCTTTCTCCTCAAAATGATTTGTGCCAACGCAACTCTAAAGTGGTTGAGCGTACAGAGCTGCCCACCAAGTGGAAAACTCCTTCGCTGGAAAACATCGTGATTCGCATTCTCGCGGGCGAAACCGCTCGGACTCAGGCTCTGCCCAGCGCGGGCATCAACACGAGGGGAAGCAGTCACAGCGAGATCAGGTGCAGTAGCAACAATGAGGCCAAGCCCGCACACAAACCACAGCGCAAGCTTTTTCATAGTTTGTTGCCTTTTCTGATCCATAGCGTTCCGCACTTTGGCCCGGAGAACCACGAATTTGTGGGTTGGTTAGTTTCTGTTGTTTACATCGGTTCGAACGTCGAGAGAGTTTCCCCGTCTGCATCGCGTGCCATCAGCGACTGGGATCGGGGGCTGCCGCAAAACCGCAGGGCCGGAGTCTATCCAGAGCATCTCCTCTTGTCAAGGAAAATAGTTAAGGGTAAACGATATTTTATTGATATTTAATGTGAGGTAAACGATTACCTATAACAATCGATAAACCCAGCCATCCATGAGGTTTAGCCGTCCTGGCCCGGGGCTGGGCAGGTCAGGATCAGCAAAGATGTTTGGGAAAAAGCAGGTCTCAGGTGGTGATCGTGGTAGGCATCAACTATAGGCGTTCAGGCCGAAGCTTTCGAGCGCTGGCCCTGCGAAAACATTTTGTTTATAGAACCCTATGAAAAGCAAATCCCGCCGTTAATATCGATGGAAGCGCCATTGATGTAAGAGGCATCACTGGACGCCAGGTACGCGACTAGTGCACCCATTTCAGAAGCATCGGCTTCTCTTCCCAGCGGCGTCATGGAGGCAACGCGCTGGCGTACCTCCGGCTTGGTGAACAGATCGTGGAACTTGGTATCCGTCATGCCGGGACAAATCGCATTCACACGAATCCTTCGCGGGCCGAGCTCCTTTGCCAGGCCTCGGGTGAAGGTTATGATGGCCCCCTTTGCAGTCGCGTAGGCCACCGCACCCGGACCGCCGCCATCACGTCCCGCCTGCGATGAGACATTGATGATGGCGCCGCCATCACTCATGTGCGGCAATGTGGCCTTGGTCAGTAGAAAAGCGCTCTTGAGGTTAAGATCGATGACTGAATCCCAGAATTCCTCATCCATCTCATCGATCTTCTTTCGAGCGCACATTCCACCGGCATTATTAACCAGGATGTCGATAGGCTGTTGCATCGTGTTCTGGACTTTGGCGATAAAAGCTTCAACCTCTGCCTGCCTGGTTACATCCGCCGGAACCGCAAGCCCTTTGACCCCGAATCGGCGAAGACATTCGACGGTTTCATTCGCCTGCTGAGCGCTGGCAAGATAACAGAATGCCACTGAAGCGCCGCATTTTGCGAGTTGCAAAGAAATCGCCCGCCCAATGTCGCGCGCGCCACCAGAGACAACTGCCAGCTTGTTACTTAAATCAACCATGCTTAGTTCTCACCTTATAGTATTTCTAGTATTTCTCGAAACTCAGTTGCCCGCCGCCTGGCTTGAGTCCGGCATGGCACATCTGTGGATTGGCCCGCCGAGCATAAACAGCAGCACTGTAGCCAAGATCGGAAGCATACCCGCTGCAACCAGGATCGGCGTATAAGAATGAAAGCGGTCAACAACAAATCCTGTAGCAAAAGTGAACAGGATGGTTCCGGCCCCGGCCCCCAGTCCTCCGAGCCCGGCCACCGAGCCAACCACACCTTCCGGAAAAAAGTCGCTGGGCAACGTCTGTACATTGCCGATCCAAGCCTGAAAACCAAACAGCACGATGCCGATAAGCACCAGCGCAGCTACCGCACTATGTACATAGGCAGCCAAGATGGCGGCTGGTGCTAGCAGGGCAGCAAGCACAATCACCGTTTTTCGCGCTTTGTTTACATTCCATCCGCGGGCTATGCAATGGCCAGACGCCCAGCCTCCGACAAGACTTCCCGCGCCCGCAACAACATACGGGACCCAGGCGGAGAGCCCAATCTGTTTGAGGCTGAAGCCACGAACATTATAAAGATAGAGCGGAAGCCAGGTGATATAGAGCCACCAGACCGGATCGGCAAGAAAGCGCGCCAGCACAATGGCCCACACTTGACGATACTTCAGAAGTTCATACCACGGGATGCTCCGCGCAGTTGTCGAGAGATCGCGGTCCTGCTGGATGAGAGCGTATTCCGCAGTCCCAAGCAGAACCTGCCGTTCCGGCACCTGATAGAAGAGCAGCCATAGTATCAGCCACAGGAAACCAAGTGCGCCCGTTGCCAGAAACGTTGTCCGCCAGCCGAATTGCAACTGCAGCCAGACAACCAGCGGCGGCGCCACGACGAAAGCCATGGCTGACGATGGCTGAGGCAGCGTTGACGATCGAAATTCCCAGCGCGCGTTCCCGAACCGGGAACCACTCGGCAATCACTTTGGCCGCGCCCGGCCAATTCCCACCCTCGCCCAGTCCCAGCGCAAAGCGCAACGAACGCAGGCTGATGAGGCCGCGGGTAAACGCATGGGCCATGGCAGCGAGCGACCAGACCAGTACCGCCACGACGAAACCGCGACGCGTCCCGATGCGGTCAAAAATTTTCCCGGAAAGCGCCTGGCTGATTCCGTAGGCAACCTGGAACGAGATGTTGATGCTTGCGAACTGCAGATTGGTGAGCCCGAGTTGTGCCGTAATCACCGGCGCCAGCACCGCGATCGTGCTCCGATCGACAAGATTAATGAGCGTTACCAGAAAGAGCAGGCCAGCGACCCACCAGCGCATTCCACCCACAGATGCCTTCGGTAACACTTCGGTTTGGGAAGCGGTCAAAGCGCCTTTCTCCTTTAGTGTTGTCCGGCTGGCGAACTCTCAGCGCCGAACGAGACTTCTACCGTTTTGATTTCATAGGGGCCGGTGGGAATCACCACTTCACGCCCGCTCGCTTCCAAGGGAAGCGGGTGCTCCTGTTTCTCCATGAGGTTGGTCTCGAACGCCCCAACCGCCTTCTCCGGCAGATGCAGCCGTACCTGGCTCTGCTTTCCGGCAAACTCGTAAAAGCGGAAGATCAAAGCATCGTCGTCTTCCGACTTCTTGACGACGGTCAGAATCACGTTCCCCGGTTCGATATGAACAAAGGAATGTTGCGCAGGCAAAGATCCGCCGTGGAGGCTGGTAGCGAACGGAATCATCGGATAGTTCAATTCATACGCCTGCTGCATGGTATTTCCTGACTCCCAGTCGCCTTGGTGTGGATAGAGCGCATACGTAAACTCGTGCAAGCCCTGGTCTGTGACCGCTGCCGGGTCATCCTCACGGCCATTCGGATACGTGGCCGAGCGTAGCAGAGACAACCGGATGACATTTGCCTTGGCGTCATACCCGTACTTGCTTGCATTCAGCAGGCTGAATCCATGCGTGGCGTCAGACAAGTCGCCCCAGCGCAGGGCGGGAACCTCAAACTTCGCCTGCTCGGCCGGAGTGTTGCGTGTGGTTGGCCGCCGAATCGTTCCGTAGGGAATCTCATAGGTAGCGAAATCGCTCTGCACGTCCGCCGCAAATGCTGCCTTCAACAGGATGTGATGCTCATGCCAGTCAACCTGCATGTCCACATCGACGCGCGGGACCCCGGCGTAAAGACTGATCTCCTGCACCAGGGTCGAGTTTTGGAACGTGTGCTTCACGCGAACCATCGCCCGCACCGGACCGCTCTCAACCAGTTTGACCTCTTGCGGCTCTTTCAGATCCCATGATTGCCCGTCAAACTTAATCTCCCAGGCGTCCTGTTTCGGCGGTTTGTCGACAAAGGTCTGCAGCAGGTTGCCGCAGCCTCCGGGCGCCAGTATCTCTTTTCCGTCAACCTTATTAATAAGACTGGTGATGCATCCCGTTTTAGAATCGATCCTGACTCTCAGAAATTCATTTTCCAGAGTGGTCTTGCTTACTTTTAGGGGAGAGGTTGCGTGCCGCACGCTTACCGACGGTACAACATGAACTACTTTGTAGCCCAGCGCGGGTACTTTGGCGGCCAGCACTCGCAGCTTGACGCGATGGGTAGTGGCATCAGTGGAAATCACCTGCGAGAGCAAAGGCTGCCCTGAAGAGTCCTGGACCTCTATGTGCTGGGCCGGTGTGGGCAATTGTACCTCGATCACAACAGGCGCAGTCCTCTCCCACGAGAGCGGGTTATATATAAGGATGGGAACACCAGCTCCCCGTGTGTTGACATGGGCAGCCAGTTCATCAAGGGCCGCCTGCAGGGCAGTCTCTCCCTGGAGCTTAACTTCATTCAGGTTACGGGAAGCATCCACATAGTTCACAGCGATGCCCGAGCCGGGCATGATGTCGTGGAAGTGATCAAACAGCACCTTCCGCCAGGAGTCCTCGAATTCACTTTGCGGGTAGGAATGATTCTGCAGGAAAGACAGAGAGGCGAACTTCTCTGCGTTTTGCAGCAGCTCCTCATTCTGGCGGATTAACTTTTTGGTCTCCGCCTGCGTGGTGTAGCAGCCGCGGTGATACTCAAGATAAAGTTCGTCATTCCAAACCGGAGGCTTGAGTTTACCTTGGTCTACGCTCTGTTGCAGGTCGCTGAAAAAGGCATGGGAGGTGCTGAAAGAAAGCCGCGGAAACGCGACCGATGGCTGTTGCAGTGCAAGAATGTCATCCAGCATGGCGCGTGTCGGTCCGCCGCCATGATCGCCCACCCCATAGAGGTGCATGATCTCGGGAAAATTGGTTGTGGGAGCGTAATGAGCTACATCGGTAGCAATGCTGACGGGATCGATGCCACTATTGGAAGTGCGTGGATTGTCGTAGTCGTGGGGAAAATAGGTCAGCACGCGGCTGCCATCCGGTGATTGCCACCAAAACAATTTATAGGGAAACACAGTGGTCTCGTTCCACGAGATCTTCTGCGTCACGAAGTAGTCGACACCAGATTTTTTGTAAATCTGCGGCAGTTGCCAGTTATATCCAAAGGAATCCGGGTTCCACCCGATGTTGACATCCACTCCAAACTTGCGGTTGAAGTATCGTTTGCCCACCAGAAGCTGACGGACTAACGATTCGCCATCGGGCATGTTCAAGTCAGGCTCGATCCACATGCCGCCCACGATCTCCCAGCGACCTTCCTTGACCCGCTGCTGAATCTGATGAAACAGGTCGGGATACTTCTCTTCCATCCAGGCGAAGGTCTGAGCACTGGATTGCGCATAGGTGAAGTCCGGATACTCACGCATCAGTTGCAGAGCGGTGCCGTAGGTATCGCGCACTACCTCCACAGTTTCAGTCCAGGGCCACAGCCACGCCATATCAATATGGGAATTTCCCACGGCCCGGACCGTAAACTGGCTCATCCACTGATGCAGAGGCTCAAGGTCGTGGATCGCGACCTCCAAAGAATGATTGAAGGCCTGCTGGTCTCCTCTGTCGAGTGCGGCGAGATCCACGGCTTGTACGGCCGCATCGAGTTGTTTCTCGCGCTCCGCATTTCCGTCAGGGAAGCCCGCCAGCAGGGCCACGGCGCACAGGATTTCTCGCCGCAACATCCACGGGTCGGCGGGCCCAGGATAATCAATGGCGAGCTGCGCATCCGAGAGGCGGCTGGTGCTGACCGCGACCAGAATCCGTTGACCGGGAATGGCATTCGCGGTGATCAGGATTGGCTGCAAAAGACGGCCGCTCCCCTGCGCCGTCATGGAACCGTTAAAGAAAACGCGTGCCAGCGCCGGAACACGCAGCGCCAGATGCACGCGCGCGCCGCGAACGTCTTTCCCTCCGACTGTGGCGGGAATCTCAATCCAGTCGCGATACCAGCCTGGCTCACTCGTCGAGGGCGGCCTGTTTCCCGAAGCGTTGGCCAAATTCACCGCGGTCCAATTCGAGTCATCCAAAGACGGGTCTTCAGGATGAGGAATATCGGCGGCATGGTAGCGCCACTCGCCCAGGGTCACTGATGTCATGGACTCCAGGCGCTTCAGCACATTCTGATACCGTTCAGGTGGTTGTGCTGGTGCCGGGTATGGTACTGGTTGTGCTGACAAGGGAAGGCTGGCAAAGAGACATAACAGGGTATGTCCCAAACAGCGTTTTATCCATTGCATTCCGCGAGAATCCTTTTCATCGTGAGTATCCTTAACAAATCTATCTACAAATCCATGAAGCAGAGCGCTGATTTCCGCAATCAAGTTCTAGCAAAACCCTTCGTCCGCTGTGCCGGACCAGGGTTTTGTCTCAGGTTGTGCGCAGCATCAGAACGATATCTTCAATGCAAATTGGAGCACTCTTGGTTCATTGACCTGCGCCGGGGCAACGATTCCGAACTGGCTGCTGCCTGGATCGGTATTTGGCCCGCCGAACTTGGGATGGTTCAACAGATTAAATGCCTCGCCGCGTAGCTGCGCCTTCCACCTTTCCGTGAGCTGGAAGTTCTTATATAGCCCAAAGTTCATCTCGGTGGTCCTGCTCGCTCGCACATCGGTCCATCGCGTTGGGTACTTTCGCAGAAAGTTGGCAAAGTCGGCAAAGACACAATTCTTAGGCGGGTTCGGGCCGGTCGGATTGCAATTGGTGCCGCCGGGAAGGTTTTGCACGCCGGTCCAGGCGGGCCACTGCGAGATGTCGTCCCCATTACCGGGGAATTTGAAGAAGTGGCTGGGAT
>Ga0209648_10004159_pt1 | contig 12266 bp, 14 predicted proteins | sample GraSoi2013_115cm_FD_185830 | JGI IMG/M metagenome (GOLD analysis project Ga0209648, IMG submission 185830) | Grasslands soil microbial communities from the Angelo Coastal Reserve, California, USA - Sample 9_17_2013_115cm (SPAdes) (version 2) | ecosystem: Environmental > Terrestrial > Soil >...
ATTTCTGCCACGAAGCCATCCATGCAGGACGGCCAACGGCACAACGGAGGAGGAGAACATCACTGGAGAGCCGGATACGCTGAAAGGTGTCCGTCCGGTTCGGGAAGGGGCGGATGAAAACGTGCCGCAAGGCAACGCGTCAGCCGCCTACTTCATCCTATCTGTACGCCTCCAACCTGGGGCACATCCCCAGGCAGATCACCTGGAACGCCGCCAAACGAGGAGTTGCTGCCATCAGGGTCAAGAGCGCCTATACCTCTCAGGAGTGCAGCGTGTGCTACTACGTGGACCGGGCCAACCGGCCCAACCAGCAAACGTTTTGCTGTCGGGTCTGTGGCCACAGCGCGCACGCTGATCTCAACGCCGCCATCAACATCGAGCACCGCCTGGCAGACGAGGAGCTGCGCTCCTGCAAGAACAGGAAAGCCATCGAAGCCTTGCTGCTGCGCAGGCATCAGGAGTGGAAGAAGCAACACGGTTGGCCGTAGTCCAACCGCCCGCCCAGTTCGTTCGTCAACGGGCGTAGGTGAACGCGAAGGATATAGGCACGTAATAAATGTCTATATTTTTAGCAACTATAGCCTATTTGCCCCATAAATCTGAACAAAAAAGAACTAAAATGGTACACTTTGACATGGAAGCTCAGATTAAGGGGGAGAAATAGTTGCAAACGGTTCAGATTCTGATAGAGGAGAATGCTTATGGCGCGGTGCGCCCTATGGAAGTAGCCGCTACTGCGCCCGTTTCAGCGCTTGTTCCCGCAATTGTTGAAGAATTGAAGTTGCCACAAACGGACCTCTTCGGCAATAAACTCGTGTACCTATTGCGTTACCCCTCCGGAGGACCTTTTTTGCCGGATGACAGGAGTTTAAAGGCATCGGGTGTTGATTCGGGCGCAAGGCTTGCTTTGGATTCCTATACGATGGAGGGGTCAGTAGCAACCTTGATGCAAGACCGGCAGGCGCATACTCAACCCTCCTTCTATTCTGCACAGACGATCGCTGATTCGATGAGTTTGCCTGCATCAGGTAAAGATACATCTGGGTCATTTCCAGCAGTCGGGCAGAGAAGGAAAAGACGCCGCTGGACGCGCAGGGCCTTTTTAATGCTGGGTGGAGCTGTATTGGGAGCAGGTAGCCTTGGTTTTGGTTACGCTGCTTATCGCTCCCTGGTCACAAATTCTACAGCTTTGACTACGACAAAGCAGGCAATGATGCATTTAACGGTTAAAGCCCAACCTACAACAACACAACCGATCATACCTACGGCAGCAACATCTATGCTGGTCTTCTCGCAACATCAACAAACTGTACGCTCAGTAAGCTGGTCGACCGATGGCAAAATGCTGGCAAGCGGCGCAAACGATGCTCAACTGCTGATCTGGGATCTTAATGGTAATGTGCACGTGCGGAAGCAGCTAGCGGATGCTGTGCGTGCAACAGCATGGTCGCCGGATGGCCAACAACTCGCCGTAGGAGCAGCCAACCTGGTAATGTTTTTGAATCCTCTGACTGGTAATACACTGGCTCAGCCTGTACCAACGCATATGGCGGCGGTGACAACCGTTGCCTGGTCCCCTCGGCAGCCTTTACAGCTGATTTCTGGTGGTTTGGATAAACGCGCAGTTGTCTGGAATGCTGCCACCTATATGCCACAAACTATTTTTACCCAGCATGCCACTGCGATTGAATCCGCTTCCTGGGCAGCAGATGGGCAAACCGTGGGTACCTCTTCGCATGGTGGAGTTGTGCGTGTCTGGAATGCCGAAAATGGTCAGCAAGTGCATGGCTTATTCGTGGATGCCCAACTTCCCATGCGTGCTTTGTCCTTTGCTGCCTCTGGTGGACAGCTAGCTGTTGGAGGTGATGACGGTATAGTGCGTCTCTGGAATGGACTTGTCTGCCAGCAACAGGTACAGGCTGGTTTTGGATCTCAATGTTTGGATATGCCACAGCGTTTACATGCTCATAGAGGCAGTGTACGCACGTTGGCCTGGTCTCCCGATGCTCGTTTCCTGGCAACGGGAGGAGACGATGGTGAGCTAGCAATTTGGTATCCGGCACAACGGCAAACTCCTCTGTTAAAGGTCCACCACGATGCGCCTGTGCTGGCTCTCGCCTGGGCAGCGAACGGCAAGCAGGTGGCAACGGCCTCGGGTAATACTGTGATGATCTGGCGGTTGTCCTGAAAGCCTTTGTTGGCTACTTCAGTTATGGATGAAGGTCATCCTCTTGCTGTCTCTTCAACAAATAGAACCAATGTCTCCATGTCATTGAGTGCGCGTGCAGCGATAGAATTGGAGTTACGCGGGACATTTGCCAGGGCCTCAAGCGCTAATCGACAATGTTCGGCCAGAAACGAGCTACAATATGCTTTTGTACCTGTACGGGCAAAAATTGCCAATACTTCTTCGACCTGGGTAGCTGTGATAGGTTCCACTTGTGCATAGACCTGTCGTAGAAAATGCTTGTCGGATGCAGCAGCGAATTCGAGTGCGTGCAGAACAGGCAAACTCTTTTTGCGACGATAGATATCTCCTGCTGGAGTCTTACCCAGTTCTGCAGTGCTAGCCCAAACGCCAAGCAGGTCATCGCGTACCTGAAAGGCGAGACCCATGGCATAGCCAAAACTGCGCAGGCGGGCGATAGTTTCTGCATCGTGCGTTCCAAGAAGCGCTCCCATTTCGGCAGCACAGCCCATCAGTGTGGCGGTCTTGCGCCTAATCATATCCACATACATTGCGACGGAAATATCATCGCGGGTTTCGAAACTGATGTCGAGATATTGACCTTCGGCAAGCACGAGGCAGGCCTCATCGAGTGCAGCACCAAGACGCACAGCAATAGCGGTATCTACCCCTTCATCTACCACGCCCCAGAGTGTGAGGCGTGCAAGTGCAAACATACCATCGCCCGTATTGATTGCTTGAGGAACACCCCATACATTCCAAAGTGTTGGTCGGTGGCGACGCTCTGTATCCTTGTCTTCAATATCATCGTGAATTAAAGTGAAATTATGGGTCAATTCGACTGCGGCGGCGGCTGGCAGTGCACGGCGAAGATGATTAGCGTTGTGAGCTGTTGTTTCAGTGTTAGGGTTATATGTGCTGGTAGCTTCGTAGGCCAATAGGAGCAAGGTGGGGCGCAGTAATTTGCCCGGGTTGCTTGTTGCGGGTGTGAAGTCAGTATTTACCCAGCCAAGATGATACTGCATTTGACCGTAAAACGATGTAAGGTCGCTTGCCTCTGATTGTATCGCGCTTTCGGCGGCCCGTTGTTTAGCGTGACGAAGCGCTTTAAGTATCTCGGTTCGATAGCGCTGTAGAGTGGATTGTATGGTTGGTGTTAGTGTCATATTACTCATAACATGAGAAGGTGAATGCATTTACCTTCTCAGCCCATTCCCTTCTAAAAAAATTGTTAAGGATGTATATAGAAAAGGATGCCAGCTACCACTGTTCCAGCGAAGACAAAGCCATATGCCAATCCCTTGATGCCCACAATACGGTAAAAGGGTGCGCAAAGATCGCAATAGCGAATCGTGTATTGGTAGCGGTGTCCGCGTAAACCTTCGCGGACAATCGAGACTTGGTCGCTTTTACGTTGGGTGTGCAGCTCGTCACAAATATAGCGACGACAGCCATTGCAGCGAAATTGATCGACGAAATGAGAAGATCGTGATAATGACCACTGATCGGGATAGACCTGGGTGCCACAGACATAACAGACCTGGGTTTGCGCCAGTTTCATTTGCTTTTGGGCGCAAGGAGAATGCTGCTGCTTGGGAAAATGAACCTGACATAGACCCTTGTGGCAATCGGGACAGCGTCCCAGCGCTTCTTCGCTGCATTCGTGACAGCGAGGAACCACGGGTGTACTGCTGTGTCGTGATTTTAATTCATTAATCTCTCTCATTGAATGTATCATTTCCTGCCAGAGTGTTTCGAAAGCCATAAAACCTGACTTTCAAAATGCGCTAGTCTGTAATTAAGGTACTTTAAAGATTGGTGTGAGGTATACCGAATAATCTAAAGATAGTATAGCATTGCTATTTGCAAGGAAGCAACGAAGAAGGATATGATGATGAAGAGAAATGTCTAATCTTTGTCAGCGACTTCACACCTCAAGGTGTGGGCTTGGAGCCCCGAGGCCGACCAGCTCCCTGGGCAACCAGGAGCGGAACCATCAGCTAGAGAAAGGAGCCTTTTGATTTCGCGAACTACCCCAGCTCAGAAACAGTTCAAAAGCCTTCCAATTCAACAGTTGATACCGTGGTGGGATGCACTTGATGCTTCCATTCTCGCTAATCTAAAACTACCGCCCGTTGGGGAAGAATCTCTTCAATTCGTTGATGTAGCCATCATTGGTGGCGGAGTGGCTGGGCTGAGTGCCGCGTTAAGCGTGAAAAAACGGGCAGCATCGGCAAAAGTGGTGGTATTGGAAAAAGAGGAAATGCTGGGTTATGGCGCTACCGGGCGTAATGCCGGGATTCTCACTCCGGGTATTAATATGGGTATGGCAGAATTACCACCCGGCAGCCAGGCGGCATCCTTCTATCCTGAAACGACCTCTATCTTTCACACACTTATTGAGGAGGCGACTACACCTGGAACTATCCTCTCTACTACACAGACAGGAGCTTTCAACCTTGCTGTGAGTATGAACGCGGCACGTAAGTTGGAACGTGAAGCGCATACTCGTGTTAGCGCGGGTTTGTGTGCTGAAATATGGACACCATCTCAAGTGGCTTCAGCCACTTATGGCCGCCTTAATGTGCAATCGGTCGTGCGAGCTTTATGGTTGCCTGACGAGGGGCGGATTCAACCTTTGTCCTTACTCGCATACTTAGCGAAGCAGGCCCGAAATGGGCGATCGGTGCGTATTGTTGGAAAGGCAAAGATAATTCGCTACCAGGTGATAGATGAGAAAGTGAAGAGACATTGCTGGGAACTCACTCTAGCTGATGGAACGACCTTCTCAGCTCGCGGACTTATCAATTGTGTTGGGCCAACGGTTCAGACTAATGCGCGTATTTACGCGCTGGCTTTTGCAGCGAATTTTCCTGAGAGTTTTCCCTTGTTTTGGGATGCTTCACCGTACACCTATGCTGACTACAGACCGGGGAATGGACGCCTGGGGGTAAGTGGAGGACGCTATGGGAAAGCGGGTGTGACAAAGAAAGATGCAACATATTACAGGCATCTTGCTGATGCTACGCGTTACTGGCTCCCAGAGTTAGCAGGCAAGGAGCCAACCTTCACCTGGGCTGTTGACCTGGCTGTAACGGCGGATATGATCCCGGAACTGCGCGTTGTAAGTGACAAGGCGCCAGGAGTCGCGATTGAAGGTTTAGGTGCCCATGGAGTGTTGCCAGGAATGGTACTTGCGCAGCAAGCAGGCGAGTATATAGTAAGTCGATTGGCAAGTTGATACCTATACACGAAAGGATATAGTATATTCATGCCTGCAGCATTACCTGTGACAATTTGGGCCAATCATCGCCTGGAATGGGGAAGGCAGACATACGTCATGGGCGTTATCAACGTCACGCCAGACTCTTTCTCGGGTGATGGAATAGTCGATGAGACGCTTACGCCAGATGTAATTGTTGCCCGTGCCGTTTCCCAGGCGCAGCAATTTGTCGCTGAAGGAGCAACGATCATAGATGTCGGCGGTGAGTCAACACGGCCCAATTTTGCGCCCATTTCCGCAGAACAAGAACTGGCTCGTGTGCTTCCGGTTATCGGGGCATTGTATGCTGTATTACCCAAAGAAGTGATAATCTCAATTGACACCTATAAGGCAGAGGTTGCAAGGCAGGCTTTGGATGCCGGCGCTTGTATGATCAATGATATCTGGGCATTGAACCGTGATCCTGCTATGAGTGGGCTGGCAAGTGAACGAGAGGTTCCTATCATATTAATGGCGAACATGCGCGGCTACCACAAGCATGAGATTGTCAGTGATGCTGTACGCTTTCTGGCACACAGCATCGATCTTGCTCTGGCGGCTGGGGTTGCCTGGGAGCGCATCATCATCGATCCTGGAATAGGTTTTGGTACGACACCGGAAGAGAATTTGACGCTGCTACATCGGCTGGGTGAATTGCGGGCATTGGGACGTCCCATCTTGTTAGGCACCTCGCGCAAATCGACTATAGGCCTGGTGCTTGGTGGCCTTCCGGTATCTGAACGATTAGAGGGAACTGCCGCCACTGTAGCCCTGGGAATAGCGCAGGGAGCAGATATTGTACGTGTACATGATGTACGAGAAATGATGCGTGTCGTCAAAATGAGCGACGCTGTTGTACGTAGTGGTGCATCAAACAAATTTGGAATAGAGTAATAAGGTCAGAATAAAGTGAACTATCAAGAAGCTTTAGCATATCTTTATAGCCTTAGCGATTTTGAACGCGGTGGGCCATTCAGCCGCAATCCCGAAGAAAATTTACCTCGCGAAGCGCGACTCCTTGAAGTACTTGGCAATCCTCAATTCAGCTATAGCAACACATTGATAGCGGGTACGAAAGGGAAAGGATCTACTGCAGCGTTTATTGAACGCGTCTTGCGGGAAGCCGGAGTACGTACAGGCCTCTATACACAACCTGATCTACATACGTTTCGTGAGCGCATACGTGCCAAAGGGCGACTCATCAGTGAGGACGAAGTTGCAGAATTAGTGCCGGTTGTGCGTGCTGCTGCCGAAGAGATACAGCAGAAACGAGAGTTTGGCCCATTCATAACCTATGAAGTCGCAACGGCCCTGGCTTTGCTTTACTTTCAGCGCCAGCACGTGCAACATGCTGTGTTGGAGGTTGGCCTGGGCGGTCGCCTGGACGCTACCAACGTCACGCATCCGCTTGTCTCGGTGATTGCTTCAATTAGTTACGATCACATGCAAATTTTGGGTGATACCTTGACCCAAATTGCTACCGAGAAGGCTGGCATCATCAAACCAAATGGCGTAGTAGTTACCTCAGCGCAGTCTCCAGAGGCTTTATTAGCAATTGCTGCTGTGTGCCAGCGACAACATACCCGAATGATACGTATCGGAGCCGCTGATGGGGATCCTGCACAGGAAGAGGTTGAAGCGGGTTGGTTACCCACCCTAAGTTATCGCTATCGCCTGGAAGAACGCAGCGGGGAACACCAGCGTTTTACTATCTGGGCACCCGAACGAACCTATACTGGTTTGGAAATACCTCTGGCGGGTCAACATCAACTTGAAAACGCCACCCTGGCCCTGGCTGCTCTCGATGCACTGCACAAGAAAGGTATATTGTGGGACGAGCAGGCGTTACGAGAAGGGTTGAGAAAAGTACGCTGGCCTGCGCGTATTGACGTTATAGAGCACAATCCAACGATTGTAGTTGATGGCGCGCACAATGCCGATTCTATGCAAAAGTTAATCCAGGCCCTGCATGACTCATTTTCTTTTCACCGGCTGATGGTTGTGTTGAGCCTGTTTCGTGACAAAGACCTGTTGGGCATAGCGCGAGCATTGGAGCATGCAGATATTGTGGTGCTTACCCGTATAGCGAGTCCTCGTGCTGCCACAATTGAGCAAATGCAAGATGCATTTGCCAGATATGCGCCACATGTAGAAATATACACAGCGAATGATAGCCGCGGTGCCATGGACCTGGCCTTTGACCTGGCAGGGAGCAATGATTTGATCTGTGCTACTGGCTCACTGCATTTTGCTGGAGAGGTTCTGCGGTGGGCCGCGGCTCGTGGAGATGCAGTGGCAGCAGCGGCTATCGAGGGAATAGATCATTGAGCGGCTCTGCTTACATCCGCCTTTCTTAGTGCGTAGCGTGCGCTGCCTTTTTTACCTGCCGCCGAGGCTTCTTCTGCTGTCCACTGATGAGCAGTTCCACGGGCTTGCGAGGTACGTCCGCCTTTACTTGCAATCTCTCGACGGCGCTCTGGACTCATCGCAGCAAGGCCACGCGCGCGCCTGATGTTTGTGTCAAAAATCATTTTATCTTCCTCTCAAGTATGTTCGTGAAAGTGTTATATCGTACGTTGCCCTCATTCGAGTTTGCTTTTGGAGCTTACAACCTACATTCATTACACGCCTCATCAGGAGATATGGTTGCACTTATTAGGAATTCTTAGCTAATTTTAACATATTGTTGGGTTCTTTTGTTCCTGATCCAGGATACTTGAGTAATACTACGTAGTGGCGAAGCCCGATTTCGTCGAGCAGATCACCAAATATGCTCTCTCCCTGACTCTTTTTGGTTTCCCTCGTCCACTGCGGCCCGCTTGCAGGCGGCAGCTTTTATTTGAGTGCGTCGAACGGGCTGAGCGTGGCGGCGCCACGCTCAGCCCGTTCGACGCACTCAAATTTTTGTTGCGACATTTGGTCGCCAGTTTTCAAAAAGAAGAATCTAGAGGCCCTTATCCTTGCGCCATGGCGTATCCGACCGTCTCATCCAGCGCCCGTTATAAAACAGATAGGTGTCTTCGCGATTGAAGAACGAGTCCGTCAGGTCGCATGCTTCCCAGGTGCCAGTTTTACCTGCTTCTTGATTTACTTTCTGTACGAGGTAATCGATGATAGCAGGACCATTGTTGAGATCGATGCCGGGAAAGTTCTCTTCGTCGATATCTCCCTCCAATTCGACAGTTGTTCCTCCCTGTGTTCCATGTAGAATGTAGTAAATATACATAAAAACCTCGCAACTTTTTTGTGCTCTCTAGTGTTTCGAGATAGATGTCTGCCTTATAATACTACCAAAAGGGCTGCCTGTCACTGTATGCTTTCCCTTGAAACTGTTTGAGCGAAGACTGGCGACCCAAGGGTCGCAACAATAATTTTGAGAGTGCCGGAGCGGCTGAGCGTGGCACCGCCACGCTCAGCCGCTCCGGCACTCTCAAATAATGTGGGACTGAGCAATTTCTTACGAGCTGTCGACGAAAAGGTATACTATGTACGTTGTTTTAGCTGAGATATTGTGGTATATTTTGCAATAGCAAGGACGATTTAGAAATTTTGTCCTAACCGGTGCCCATATTTCTTCCCGGCTATTTCATTGTCACACGCTAGTAGCTAGGAGCATGTATTTATGACCTTCCTCCTGGTCACGTTGCTCACATTTGCCATCATCGTCACGTTGATTGGCTTTTTTCTTACTGCTAAATCCCAACTGCGGAATCAATGTCCTGAGTATATAGTAGCCCTTGACAGGCGGAGGGCTGTTGATTCGGTACCATTGCGTGGTAGGCGCATTCTAGATGAAGTACCGCTTGGACGAAGGTACATAGATGATCCAATGCCAGTTCCCAGGCGGCGTACTGCGGAATCTGTACCTGTGCGTTCACAGAGTCTTACTGTGGGAATTGAAATGGGGACTGCAAGGTCTATTTCAGTGCCGGCAATATGGGCGCGCATCAATGGGCGCCGGAGAGGTGAGCCGATTCCCTGGTCTGTAATCGCCATTGGCCTCGTTTCTATTTTCATACTTGGCCTTTACACTTTAAATCTCGTACTTCCCAATCACGCACTTTTTAATCTTGTTATGTTCACCCAGAATGTCACTTCTGCACCGGCATCAAGCCAGCAGCCAAACTATAACGCAACGCAGAATCTGGAGCGCATTGGTCAGCTTGATCCTGCACAATATGGCTCTCCAGAAGAATTTCATTCATGGGCATATTCAGCTTGTTCTACTGCCTCCATGACAGAGGTTATTAATTCCTACGGGCATCATTACCGTATAACGGATATTTTGAAAGTTGAGGCAGGGATAGGTGAAATTACTCCTGAACTGGGGTTATTAGAGGATATAGGGATACAGCGAACCGTTACACATTTTGGTTTCAAGACGACCTGGGGTCATAACCTATCGCTCGACCAAATCATCAATATCGCAGATCACGGGAGACCTGTAATTGTTAGCTTCCCACCAGACAGGTATGCTGGCGGTCACCTGCTCGTGGTGACCGGTGGGGATAGCAACTATGTTTATCTTGCTGATTCATCCCTCTGGAACCGGCACTCACTTTCACGTGCGCATTTCCTGAATTGGTGGGAAGGCTTCTATGCAATCGTGACGCCAAATTAAAGGCGGCGGGAAGCTTAAGCTTCCACCACCTCGTCTTTCTTTGGTTCTTGCTCTTCTTTTTTGGGAATGTATAGCTTGATTCTACGAAAGGCCTCCGCGTACTGCAGCTCCAGGCCTTTTTTCTCTTTTGCTTCTTTCGCCGTCTCGATTCCCCATTCGCGGATTCTGTCGAGCATCTCTATATTTGGGCCAAACTGTGTGACATGGCATTGTAAGCCTTTGACCTTAAGCTCGATAGTTTCACTGATGTCAATGAACGTGTTGTCTTGCCCTGAGTGGAAGAGGTAAATCTCGTGTACCTGGTATGGTAGCAATCCTTCCGCAAGCAACTCACGATAGGAACGAGGATTGCCTACAGGGGGGAAGATGGCATCCAGGACGATGTTGCCGGTTGCCCGGTGATCGGAATGATTAAGATACGCGGTCTGGTCTGGTTTCTCGTAGGGATCAGGCGCGAAAATGTGCTCGCTTGGGTCATGGGTAACGACAACACGTGGGCGATACCTGCGAATGAGCCGGACAATGGCCTTGCGTGCCGCTTCGCTATTCCTCAAATGCCCATCAGGGAAGCGCAAAAATTCGACGGCCTGCACCCCTAGCACTTCGCAAGCCATGCGCTGTTCATGTTCACGTGTGAGCATCAAGTCGGTGTCGATCAGGCTTGGAACCTCGCTGCCTTCAGCTCCATCAGTCATCACTACCCATACGATCTTTTTACCTTGTTTTGCCCATAAAGCGCTCGTACCCCCCGCTCCAAAGTCGTCATCGTCGGGGTGCGCGCCAATTACCATGGCTTCGTAATCAGGTGTTTTAACTACTTGTAGTGCGCCAGGGGCATTTCTATCTGCCATAACTTACAAAACCTTTCGATGTTACTTGCTCATTGGTTGATAAGATCAGTATAGGATGTTATAGGACTAATAGCTTCAGGTGTCAAGTGCCTTAGCTGAAGGAAAGCAGGGTCTGTGAATTATTGCTGGCCCCCCTTTTGAAACAAGAAGGCAAGAGCTTGCTCAGGATGATAGGCAAAATAGCGCCTGAGGGCCTCGATCTGAGCAGAGCCCAGGCGATGAATGAGGGTGATCACCAGATTGCGTAGCGCTGCCATCACTTGAGGAGCATTGCCCGAGCGCAGGCGAGAGCGATCTTCCCCGAAGTCCACATCGCGCACATAATGCAGTCCATTCTCGATGTGCCAATGGCCACGGTTTATCTGGAGGAGCCGGTGGGGAGACGCCTGTTGAGGCGTCAAGTCGGTGATGAGGTAGAGGACTTCGTGGGTGGTCTTGCCCTTGCAGGTGACGGTGCGCGTCACCTCAGCTACCTGCTGCAGATGCGGCCAGCGGAGACTGAGATAGGCAGTCAACTCCTGACTTCCCTTGATCTGGCGCACTTCGATGCGGCCCCGTCGTCGCTCCGTCGTCGAGGCCTGTACATGACTCCGCGAGCGGGTCGGCAAAATAGGTCTGCAAGTCCGCCCATAAGGTCGGTTCGTTCTGCTTCACGGGTAAGACGCTGTACGCCTGCACGTCATGCAGCAGCTCCATCAAGGCGGCATGGGTATGGAGCGCGTCAGCCGTACAGACCCGCCCGGCCAAGGGGAGACGGGCGAGGAGCGCTTTGGCGACCGGGATCTCGTTGGTTTTCTCATCGATCCAGACTTGCAGTAATGTCTCCTGGCTGTCATGGGTGCAAAAGGCCAGCAGTTGGGGGGCCTCCTGCTCACCGCTACTCGCTCCGCGCAGCGTTTTGCCGTCCAAGGCAATGGCTTCGTCCGGCTGGGCAACCAGCGTGGTTTGGACCCAGGCCGCCAGCACGCGCTCCAAGCTATCAGCACACAACCGGGGCAACAGCCTTTGGTGCTCGCGGCACCACTGCGCCACGGCCTCGCTTCCATTGCAGTTACACGAGCCTCGCGGCGATCAGACAGCACAGCAAAAAGGGCAGGTCAGAGCGCAAGCCATGACGACCTCGTGGATCAGGCATGGCTTCCAACAACTGGGCTAAACTGCACAGGGAGGCTTCTTTGAGTAAGTTGTAGCGCTGGTCATCAGTCAAGGCAGGGATGACCTTCTGGGAGGCGATACAATACATAGGAATGAGACTCTCTTTCGGTAGATAGTGGGATTTGGTCTATCTTACCGTGTTTGGGAGTCTCTGTCTCTCAGCACTAATTCACAGACCCTGAAGGAAAG
>Ga0209648_10004160_pt1 | contig 12265 bp, 10 predicted proteins | sample GraSoi2013_115cm_FD_185830 | JGI IMG/M metagenome (GOLD analysis project Ga0209648, IMG submission 185830) | Grasslands soil microbial communities from the Angelo Coastal Reserve, California, USA - Sample 9_17_2013_115cm (SPAdes) (version 2) | ecosystem: Environmental > Terrestrial > Soil >...
GAAGAGACCAAGACGATCTCAACCACGATGGGTGGGATGGTTGTGACTGATGATCCTGATTTAGCTACACGTATTCAAGAGTTCCAGCAGAGTTGTGCTCTTCCATCTGCGTGGCAAACCTTTCGCTATATCCTGAAATTGGTGTTATATCACTGGATGACCGAGCCGCATGTGCATCAGTACACACGGGCAATCTACGAATTTTTTGGGAAACGCAACCCGCTGCCCCAACCAACGACCAACGAAGAAATATATGGCGATCGTCCAACTAACTATGAGCAGCGTCTCAGCAACGCCCAGGCTGCCCTGGGCCTGCGTCAACTTAGCCGGCTGCGAGAAAATGTAGCTCATCGTCGTGCTATTGCTGCTGCATATCACGAACGGCTAACTGCTGAGGGGTTTAATCTGCCCCACTCTCCTGTTAAAGCTGAGCCTGCCTTCGTTCGCTACCCGGTTTGGGTCGAAGACCCGGCTCTGACTGTGCGCGTGGCAACTCGTCGTGCTACTCTTGGCACCTGGTTCTCATCTGTCTTAGAGGAAGCGGATTCACCCGCCTGGGGCGATTACGAAATGGGCTCCTGTCCTAGAGCCGAAGCTGCTGCCAGGCACTTGATCAATCTGCCCACCAATCCACGGGTGAATGAGCACGATATAGATGCCATTATCTCAGCAGTTATACAGGCCGAAGCATTGGCGAGAAGGTAGAATTGCCGCCCTCTCTATTCTTCAACTTCGGCCTTGTCTTAGCATGAATGAAGAGTATACTACGATAGGAGGGTAAACAGACTATGATACATACGTCCCTCGCTGACTCCAACATGAATACCTTTATTGAGAAACATGCAAGCGGCTCACTGTACTATAGCCAGGCATGGCTTGACTTGATTACACAGCTCTATGGGTATACATTCATTCCGCTCACAATAACAAACAGAGTAGGGCAGATTAGTGGCTTTCTTCCGCTGTTTGCTATTCACAGTCCATTAACAGGACGACGATTGGTCAGTCTACCATTCTCCGATTTTTGTCCACTGCTTGCTGAAGATGAGGCAAGCGCTGATGCTCTTGTCGATCAAGCCATTCAACTTAGCCATGAGCAAAAGGCAAGCTACCTGGAGCTGCGTACTGGTAGTAACGCTCTACTTGCAAGACGTCGTGATTTAGCAGAGGGGAATTTATATGTACGCTGGCTGCTGCCCTTAGTTGCAGATCCTGAAAGCGTTTGGTCAGGTTTACGTAAACCTGTACAACACCAGGTTAAGAAGTCCCAGAAACGAGGTGTGCAGGTTCGCCTAGCTCAACTCCGCGAAGACGTGGGTCATTACTATAGATTACATCTACAAACGCGCTGCAAAAAGCATGGAATGCCTGCACAACCACAGTCTTACTTTTTCGCGTTATGGGATAACTTTGCGAAGAGCGGTGTGATGCAACTCTTATTGGCTGAGTACCAGGGAACTGTTATCGGCGGCATGATACTGCTGGCATCTGGTACGACCATCAGGTATGCCTACGGCGCCTCCGATGAACACTATCTGAACCTCGCTCCCAACAATCTGCTGATGTGGACTGCCATAAAACTCGGCTGCACGCAAGGATATCAAACACTCGACATGGGACGAACTGCTTGCGATAATCAAGGTTTGATGGAGTTTAAACGACGTTGGGGGACCATCAAAGAGCCCCTTCCTTACTACTATTATCCACAGATGGATGGTCTTGCATCAACTTCCGAAAACAGTTGGAAATTCCGCCTACTTACCTCCTGTTGGAAAAAGCTCCCGTTAGCGGTGGCAGGATCTTTGGGAGGGTATCTGTATAAACATCTAGGCTGAACGCAGATTGATCATATCCGGTCGCCAAAGTCGCTGCAGTCATTAGTGATGAGGATACAGTTTTCCTGATAGTGAAGGTGTCGGTATGGATGGGAAAACATGTTCTAGTGCGTAAAGCGAAATTTTATGGTCATATCGAAAAGAACTATCAAGAAAGACATCAAATTCCCCTTTCCCTAACTTGTTTACTATTGATTTCACGACATTTTCATATGTTAAATATCGAATACCTTCAAAACAACAGTTATCATAGTGATTGAGCATCTGTACTTGTATCCTTCCTTTTCCATAGGCGCCGAGAATATATAAATCCATATAATCTATTTTTTTATAGAGTGAAGGACCAGATTGTTCCCAATCTCCTGAGTCATTACAGGGAGGTGTACGAAGAAACAGTGGTAACGATCCAGCTACTGGATAGCTGTATTGAATATTTGGATCAATTGCAGCATACAAGGTAGTTGTCCAGCCTCCTCCTGAAACGCCAATCATAGAAATAGTGCTGAAAGTATAGTTTTGTTTTATATACTTCAAAGTAATCGGCAAAGGGTCAAGAAAAATTTCAAGCGGATTAAAGGTCTCAGTTTCCAGTGCCGACATTTGATTCATTCCATCAGATCCTCTACCAGTAATTCTTGGGTTTGTGGTTCGATTCGGACCAGTCAGTGGCATGAAAAATCCTAAAACGGAATAACCTCGATTGAGAACAAATTGAATAGTATCAAAGCCTCCAAATACCTGCAAGGTATCCGCGTGTCCTTGATGAAAAATCATTAGCTTGTTGGCATCGTGCGCGGGATGGAAAAAATACACTACTGCGTTAAACTGATAAGTAGTTCCTGGCTCTGGTAAATTCATGTCAATTTCATCAACCGATGATACATTTTTAAGTTCGGGGATGGGATTGGGGATATTTCTAGTAATCTTAGAGGGAAGGCTCGTAGGCAGATGCCCATTCTTCCAGATTGTCTGAATAATTTCATTTCTTACTCGTAGAGCATCTTGTTCATTTGCGATGTGGATGAGCGACCTTACGTTTGTATCTTGGTATACAGGAGCAATACTATCATAACACGATGCTGGAATTTGTTCTTCTAACCTCTGGTAGTACCGAATACCTTTAATAGTTAAAGGGATAGCTAAAAGCACGACACAGGCGATAAAAAGTGAACGAAATTTTATATGAAATAATTTTCGCTTCATGCATGTTTCTCCTCTCCTCTCGCGGGGCCAATTTTTCAAACTCCTTTAAGAGGGTCGCAAATAATTCAAAACTGGAAGAGAGTAGAACTTCCAGATGAAAGAGTGCCCGATTGCTTAAGAAAAAAGATACTCCTTTTCAGCTTATTCGTCAAATCTTTGCTCTGAAAGGAGTACCCTCTCATGATACTGTACTGCCCCCATCCCAGGGAGGCACTGCAATTTTCGGTGAAATGGCTACAAACCATCGCAAAGGATTGGAATCTCTACCATAAGCCTTATAATATCATACATTCTCTACCTTTATGAACATCTCTTCAGCACGAAACAATGATATTTTAAAAATAGGGAAGCGAGTTCTGAAGTAGATACATAAAACTAGCCTCGCTCTTTTCTCCAACTTTGGCCTTGCCTTTGGTTGAGGATATCCCAGAATGGATAGTGAAGTAGTAATGTTTGGGGTTAAGATAATATCGCGAACCTCATACTCAGGTGGAGATCCGTATACATCTTGATTGATGAATGACTTCAACCTTCGGTTATCTCTATACTACTCTCCAGCATTACACACGTTCTTCACTTCCATAAACATCTCTTTAACACCAGCGAGTGGTATTTCTATTTGAAAGAGGAGAATAAAACACAATTAGACTTGGCTAATCGTATAGATCAACATATCACTTCCTATTTTTGCTCATAATGTTAAATAAAAGGAGAATTGAAGTGGGGCAAGAAAAAACTGCTGTAGTCATTGGTGCGGGTCCCTATGGCCTCTCAGTGACGGCACACTTGAGGGCACGAGGTGTACAAACACTCGTATTCGGCAAAACTATGGAACTTTGGAAGAAAATGCCCCCCGGGCTGTGTTTAAAATCGATTTGGAGCGCCTCATCGATCTCTGATCCTACAGGAAAGTATAGCATCGATCGCTATATTGCAGCTACTAACACTCCTCGTCAGGAGCCCATTCCGCTGAATCTCTTTCTAAACTATGCTCTTTGGTTCCAACGACAAAATGTTCCAGATGTTGACCCTGCCTATATTAAATTGTTGGCAACTGATGGGAAAGGCTTCCATCTAGAACTGGATGATGGGCGCACGATCAAAGCCAGTAAGGTAATTGTTGCTGCTGGTATCTCTTCGTTTGCACATGTACCAGATTTTGCCCGTGACCTGCCTGAAACAGTTGCATCACATACTTCAGCTCAAGCAGACCTTACACGCTTCAAAAACCGTAATGTGGTCGTTTTGGGCAAGGGACAGAGCGCACTGGAATATGCTGCATTGTTGCATGAGGCAGGCGCTGACGTTGAATTGATCACTCGTGGTCAGGTTAGATGGCATACCAAATTACTGTATGATCATACAGGCCCTTTTAAACATATTTTCTATCCACCCGGTGACGTCGGCCCTCCAGGCATCAATTGGCTCGTTGCTTTCCCTTCCTTCTTCAGTCATCTGCCAGAAAATATAAAACACCCAGTGCATAAGCGTGCGGTTCTTCCGGGTGGTGCAAAATGGTTGCGACCCAGAGTAGAGGGACATGTACGTTTTACAGAAAACGTCCAGATAGTAAAGGCTGCAGCACAGGAGCAAGGTGTACGTCTGGATCTGAGCGATGGAACAGTACGAGAGGCAGATTATTTGTTCCTCGGAACTGGATATCAACCGGATTTCCATAAGCTTACATTCATTGACTCTGCTCTCTGTCAGCAGTTGCAAGAAAGTAATGGATATCCTTTGCTGAATGCAGGATATGAATCATCAGTGCCGAATCTCTACTTCGCAGGCCTCATGGCAGGATATACCTTCGGGCCAACTTGCCGATTTGTATCGGGAACAAAGGCTGTTGCACACAAAATTGCGCACCATATAGCACGAACAGCGTAAGAAGATAGGGATGACAAACGGCATGCTCTCATAAAAACATAAGCCTGTGAAAGAAAGGATTGCCAGTGTTTTTGGTTAAGAGCGTGATTAATCCTAAGATGCTCAAAAACTCTTCGGCTCAGCTTGCTTCGCCTGGAACCCGGCGAATAGGGGCTGTAGTTGTCGGTGGGGACTTCCAGGCTCTAGGCATTGTACGTAGTCTTGGGCGACGTGGCGTGCCTATCTGTATTATCGATGATGAGCTCTCGATCTCCCGCTTTTCACGTTATGCTACTCACTCCGTACGAGTGGCTGACTTGCGCGATGAGCAAAGAACGGTCGATACTGTGCTGGATGTTGGTCGACGGCTTGGTCTCGATGGCTGGGTGCTCTTCCCCACTCGCGATGAAACGGTGGCTGCTTTCTCGCGTTATCGATCGCAGCTTACGGAATTTTTCCACGTGCCAACCCCCGAGTGGAGCGCTGTTGAATGGGCATGGGACAAGCGAAATACGTATTGCCTGGCACAAGAACTTGGAATACCTTTTCCAAGAACATGGTATCCAAGAGATCGTAGCGAGTTGGAACAGATTGAGGCAGATCTGCCACTGGCGATTAAACCAGCGATAAAAGAACATTTTATCTATGCAACTAAAGCTAAAGCCTGGAGAGCGGATACCCGCGAGGAATTAGCTGCACTCTACGAGCGTGCTGCCGCATTGGTTGAACCAGGAGAAGTTATGATTCAAGAACTGATCCCTGGTGATGGCCGGCAACAGTTCTCCTACTGTGCCTTCTATAAAGATGGTCAAGCTATAGGAAGTATGGTTGCTCAGCGCCGGCGTCAGCATCCTCCTGAGTTTGGGAGGGCTAGTACGTTTGTAGAGACTATCGATTTACCGCTGCTGGCAACATTATCTGAACGCTTTCTGAAAGCGATTAATTACTACGGCCTGGTAGAGTTGGAATACAAACTCGATCCACGTGACGGGCAGTACAAACTTCTAGATGTCAATGCACGTACCTGGGGCTATCATACCCTGGGCCACCGGGCAGGGGTTGATTTTCCTTACCTGTTGTTTGCAGATCAGTTGGGGGAACCTGTGGACGTCTGTCGAGCTGAGGCTGGAATCAGGTGGGTTCGCCTGGTTACTGATGTTTCTACCGGCGTGGTAGAGATTATTCACGGCAACCTGGATTGGCGAGCTTATATACAATCTCTCCGAGGCATCCATATCGAGTCGGTATTTAGCCGTGAGGATCCGCTTCCTGGCCTAATGGAGCTTATGCTGGTGCCGTACTTAATCGTCAAGCGTGGCTTATGAACCCTTAGATACATCTGGTTGGACCAGTCCAGATGCGGAGTTGGCAGACAACTTTCTAGCCCGCATCTGGCATCTCTTGATCTCACACGGTTATACTTATAGTTGCGTTTTGCCGTGCTTGCCGCTCTAATGCTTCTTGTGCAGCAGCCAACACTTGCACCACTGCTAAACCAACCCCACCATGTGCACGAGGTTGTGTTCCTGTGCGGATCGCATTTGCGAAATCCTCGCACTCCAGGCGCAGGGGCTCGACCCAATCGATATGGGGGATGGTGATTGCTCCATAACGATATGAAACGACGGGATCAGCATTTACATCTGCCCCTTTATTGTAAATTTTGATCATTTCAGCAGGATTGGTATCGTCATAGACCACCATCCTTGCATCCCCGATGACCGTGACACGACGAATTTTACAGGGATGAAGCCAGCTGACATGTATATGTGCATTCATGCCATCCGCAAATTCCAGGTCGAGATGGGCAACATCTTCGATGTGCGATTGTAAATGGGCATGTGCTTGTACCTTGATCCTCTCCGGCTTTTTGTCGAGAAGATACAAAAGTATTGAAATATCATGTGGCGCCAGGTCCCAGATGACATTGATATCATTGCGAAAGAGCCCTAAGTTCACTCGTTCAGCTTCAATACAATAGAGTTTTCCGAGATCACCACCCTGCACAAGCTTTCGCAGTTCATTCACCGCTGGATTGTACTCGAAGGTATGTCCGACCATCAGCACTCGCTCTTGCTCCCGCGCAAGGGTGATCAGTTCCTCAGCCTCAGGAACGCTCGCAGTAAGTGGCTTCTCGACGAGTACATGTTTGCCATGCAGTAATGCCTCACGTGCCAGTTGGAAGTGCGTGCGAACAGGTGTGGCGATGACGACGGCATCAACATCTGAACGAAACATATCCTCTATTTGGGTTGTTGTCTGTATCCATGGCTGATTCACCCTCAGATTTGCGAGCCGACGGGCGTCCGTGTCTGCTACCGTTGTTACCATTGCGTTAGGTATCGTATCTAAATTGCGCGCAAGCTTCGGCCCCCAATACCCCCAGCCGATCACTCCGAAACGTATATCCCTCATTTTCATTGGTTCCCCCAGTTTCAGGTTTTATATTGATTCTTTTGCGATTGCTAGTCAGCAACGTTCAAGAATATACTTCTCTTGATAGTATTTACAACCCTCTGCTTTTGCTGTGTGGTTAGTTCTGGATACATAGGCAAAGAGACGATACGCGTCGTCATGGCTTCTGTCACAGGCAGCATGCCTTGTACATAGCCATACTGTGAACAGGCTGGTTGCAGGTGAATAGGAGTTGGATAGTGAATACCGGTCGCAATTCCCTCTTGTTCCAATGCCTTCCGGAATTGGTCGCGTTCTCGTACTTGCACAACATAAACGTAATAGACATGTGTTGCCCAGGATCGAACAAGTGGGATGGCCTCGACTATCCCTTGCAGTTGCTCGGTATAGAACTTGGCATGGTCCTGGCGAGCAGCATTCCATTGCTCCAGGTAAGGTAGTTTTACTCGAAGCACTGCTGCCTGTATTTCATCTAAACGCGCATTCACCCCGAGAATCTCATGTTGATAGCGAATGAGGGAACCATGATCACGCAATTTGCGTATAGCTTCTGCAAGTCTCTCATCATTCGTCACACAAATACCCGCTTCACCATACGCTCCCAAGTTTTTACTGAAGTAGAAACTGAAACAGCCAATATCTCCGATACCGCCAACTCGCTGTCCCTGGTAGGCCGCACCGTGGGCTTGAGAAGCATCCTCAATTACACGTAGCCCATGTAAACGGGCAAAATCGAGAATCGGCTGCATATCTGCAGGGTGGCCATACAAATGGACCGGTATGATAGCACGGGTCCGCGATGTCAGAACTTCGTCGAGTTGCCTCCAATCCATTGTATAGGTATCTGGATCAATGTCAACAAAGACCGGCCTCGCACCTGACAAAGCGATTGCCTCCACAGTCGCAATAAACGTATTAGCAACGGTTATGACTTCATCACCTTGACCAATACCACATGCTCTTAATGCGAGAACAAGAGCATCAGTTCCAGTTGAAAGACCTATCCCATAACGACAGCCGCAATACTGGGCAAATTCGTTTTCAAATGCCTGACTTTGTGGACCGAGAAAAAGTTGCATATTCTGAAGCACACCATCAATTGCTGCCGTAATTTCTTGCTTAATTGACTGGTATTGTGCTTGTAAGTCTACCAACGGTATCTGCATACGTAATATAGCTCCTTCATTAAGCGCCCCAGGTGGAAAAAGGACCCTCTGCTCTTAAAGATAAATGTTAGGGGTACCGAGATGATAGCAGTAAAGGTTAAGAATGGGTTAATCTCTTCTCTCCATGTTCAGAATACCAAACCAATCAACTATAAAGATATAAGAAGAAACTCATCCTTAAGCTTTCATAACCTTCCCCTCTACTTCTGACCCAGATTTACATAGCTTTGCTCACCAGATATACACCAGCATCGTTTATGATTTATCTTGAATGAATAGAGGGTTCTAATCATTGGTGGGCTGCTTTCGGAAAATTGAATAAAGGGGGAAGGTTTAATGGCCGTTCTTTCACCGCCAACTCAGAACACGATTAATATAGATCCAGGTTACCTCAGAACTAAGCGCATTCTTGACATCGTTTTTACTTTGCTTATCCTGCTTCCTCTTAGTATCGTCGTCGCCATCCTCGCTGTCTTGATCCGTATAGATTCAAAAGGTCCTATCTTTTTCCGCCAAAAGCGCATAGGGCTGAATGGTGTTGAATTCGACATGTTCAAGTTCCGTTCAATGTATGTAAATACTGATGACTCGACCCATCGTGAAGCTATTAAGCAGTATATGAATGGTGAAACACTCAATGGTAAAATCGATACCGAAAATCTGTATAAATTGGTGGATGATCCGCGCGTTACCAGAATAGGTCGATTTATCCGGAAGACCAGCATCGATGAACTGCCTCAATTTATCAATGTCTTGCGGGGTGAGATGACGTTAGTAGGACCGCGTCCACCTCTTCCCTATGAAGTTGAAGAATATAACCTCAACGATTGGACGCGTCTTTGCGGCAAACCAGGGTTAACAGGTAACTGGCAGGTCTATGGGCGTAGTCGCGTTCCCTTTAGGGAAATGGTGGAGATGGATATTGAATATCTTAAGCATCAATCCACCTGGCAAGATCTCAAACTCGTTGCCCTGACCCTTCCGGTAATGCTGAAGGGTCGGGGAGGCGCGTGAAAATTTCCTCTTGCCTCTTGGTAGGACTTTAGGCGGCATGTAATCTAAGTGGTTAGTGACAACTCTTCTTTTGAAAGGATATTAACATCACTATCGAATCTACCCTCAGGCGGAGCATAGAATATTGATAATATTCTGTCCTCCGGGCATCCTTACCAACCCTCGTATAAAAAGCACTTCTATTCTGTTCGAAACGCTCGATACGCTGGATGAGTAAGCGCATCCTGGTTGGGTCAATCAAAACGGGGAAAATAGCTTGTCCAGTGAGTCTCCTGAGAGAGTCGATAGCTGATGTGTTTTGCCTATCGGTAATGGCAACGGTCAATACCCCAGGTGCAGAACCAACTACAATGCACTGTAACCGCTTCATCAAAATCAATGGCAAAATACGACGGTAGCGCATCGGCACACGTCGCAAGAGGAACAACTCGGGAATCAGGCTCCCACGCACATTATCTGCAATATCCTTCATGGTCCCCATAGTGCATGTGATCTCCCCCTTAAATCATTTACTTACGCTTCTTGTATAAGTAAATGATTTTTTCCAGCACAGAGGTCACTCTACATAAGCATCTCTGTCCTGGAGCCATCTATCTTTACACAATATACACTTCCGAGGTGCACACAAGATATTGATACATACGAAAATATGGTGTCGGTGGGTCTTTTATTGTGCTGAAGTCATAACTTTTCTACATCTGTAAATAAAAGAGACGAAGAGTATCGAAAATTTCGACCTCTTCGCCCCTTTTTCAGATTGATAGAGCATTTTTATAATATGGAAACAAACATAATCGTATACATAGAAAAAAACTAACTATTCTATACCGATACCGCACGCAATGTGCGTGTTACCTCTTTGGCACTATACTTCCCTTCTTCGGAAGAATGGCGTATCAGCGTGTAACCGACGCCTGGAACCGTCAGGATGTAGTTTGGTTTACTGGGATCCGGTTCGATCTTCTGTCGCAAGTGCCGGATATGTGCTTTGATCAACGCCGTATCTCCATCGTTCCCAAACCCCCAGATATGGGAAACAATCTGGCTCGCCGTACAGACATTATTCGCATTGACAGCCAACAAATGCAGGAGTTTACTTTCTGTGGGTGTGAGGCGAGCCGTTTTCCCATCGATACTGACTTCATTGTGAAGTGAATCAACACGAATGGGACCAACAGTGATGATTGAGGATGGCCGCTGGGCCAGGCTAGAACGTCCTCTCCGACTGAGGGCGTGTATGCGCGCCAATAGTTGTGATGGGTAGAAAGGTTTGCGTAAGTAGTCATCGGCACCGGATTCTAAACATCTTACCTCATCCTGTACCTCCTTGCCGTCAGTTATGACTAACACGAGGGCATCATGCTTATTGCGCAGGTCTCGGCACATTGACAAGGCATCCACGTCCTTTAACGTCGTGTCCAGCAAGACAAGGTCTGGCTCTTGTTCCTCCCACTCGATCTTCGCTCGTTCTCCCGTATAGGCCCGATAGACTTCGTATCCCAGTGTTTTTAACCAACTCGTTAACATTTCGACCAAATCACGATCAGGATCGACGATCAGTAATTTCATCTCGCTCCCTCTTTTTCTAAGTACTCTTTATTCCTTCCAGACTTACCTGAGTAGACCAGTGAATACAACATTCATTATGACGAAAGCATTTAACCTGTCGATTTTCAATTCCTCATATGCGGTAGATTATCCTAAAAGTTTATAATAGATTTAACTCGCCCTCAAAATTGTTCCTTCCCTTCGAATGAAGTATATGAAACTTCCTGGGTACCCTGGTGGCACCAGGTTTGAATGGGAAAAAGAATTCATCTCATAACCAAATAATAAAAATAGCACTATCCATCCCCGAGAATACTATAGCCTATAGCGGAATAATTTGCAAACGAATGGTCCCAATTGTAGTGCTTTTGGGAAAGTGATACAATCTGCTAAAATCAATATTCTGCTACTTAAAAGTGAAAGCCGATGGGCATAGCTTCACCAATGTACATTGCTCGCAAAGTGGTTTGCGTGCAATACAAATCGCCCTCCCATGGTAGATCATCAAATGTGATAGATCAAGCCAATCTTTTCGTGGCACTATCCGCATCAGGTCTTGCTCCACTTTTACCGGGTCTTCATTGGTCGTCCAACCAAAGCGGCGCGCAAGTCGACCGACGTGTGTATCAACAACAAATCCCACAATAATACCAAAAGCATTTCCCAATACAACATTAGCGGTTTTGCGGCCTACACCGGGAAGAGTGAGCAGATCCTCCATTGTACGTGGCACTTCTCCACCATAGTTTGTGATGATACGTTGGCTGGCTGCACGAATGTTTTTCGCCTTGTTTCGGTAAAAGCCGGTTGATCGAATATCCTGTTCCAACTCCTCCTCACTGACTGTAGCATAATCCTCAACACTGCGATATTTTCGGAACAGGTCACGACTAACCATATTCACACGCTCGTCAGTACTTTGTGCTGCAAGTTCGGTGGCAATGAGTAACTCAAGTGGGTTTGAGAAATCGAGTGTACCTTGTGCATCTGGGTAAAGACGGCGCAATTCTTCGGTGATTGCCTGAACCTGCTCTGGAGAACCTGGCTGAGGCCCGCTGTAGGGCCTGGGAGGTTGTGATAAAAGTCCCATACCTATCTTACACCTCGTTAAAAAAGTAACGAGATTATTATAGCATATCGATCCCTATTATTCCTCGCGCTGTCTTCGCAGGATGGCTCGTAGGGCATCTGCCTGTCCGCGATTGTAGGCAGCCGAAC
>Ga0209648_10004163_pt1 | contig 12260 bp, 10 predicted proteins | sample GraSoi2013_115cm_FD_185830 | JGI IMG/M metagenome (GOLD analysis project Ga0209648, IMG submission 185830) | Grasslands soil microbial communities from the Angelo Coastal Reserve, California, USA - Sample 9_17_2013_115cm (SPAdes) (version 2) | ecosystem: Environmental > Terrestrial > Soil >...
CAGTCCTTGGGGCCTTCCCGGGAGCGAGCCGCAATTCCCGAGCCAGCAGAATCAAGTCGTTTGCGACGTCGATGTCATAGAAGGGTTCCGTGAAGCCGGTTGAGAGTTCAAGGATCTTCGCGCGCGCCAGCAATCTGTCGAGCGCACTCCTTGTTCCCATACGATCGTTTTCGAAGAGCGCCGGGTGAGCGGCCTTGGCGCCAACCAGATAGTAGCCTCCATCGTGGGTTGGCCCGATAACCACGTCATGCGTGGCGAGTTTTTCGAACGCGCTGTCCAGAACCGACGGCGCAAGGTGTGGACTGTCGCTATTGAATGCGATGACGTGCTGCCGGCCGGCGGCAGTGAACTGTCGAAAAACTGAGGTGAGTCCTGCTGCGAGACCTTCGCCTTTCTGCGCCACGACCCGCACCGTATTCCCTAATAGGTGCGCCAATTCGTCCTGATCCGAGTCAGGGCACATCACCGCGACCTCCACGCTCGTCAATGACGTTGCCAGCGCGAGAGTGTCCTCCAAAAGGCAGCGATATAGCGCTGTCACTGCGGGAGAAGGAAGGCTCTCCGTGAGACGTGTCTTGACCATGCCGGGCCTTGGGGCTTTCGCCATAATGACTAACGTGCGGTTTGGGTGAGAAAAACACACAGTGGTCTGGCTAGAGGATTCCATGAATGATTGGTCCATCGGGACTTACGCCGGTCGCGGTGTCCCCGCCCTTCGACGTCGAAAAGAATAGCGCACGATCCGGCTCAGGATGAACCACGCTGCTCCTAGCGTGCCCTTCAGCGTACCGCTAATTTTGGACTTTCCAATGCGCGGATGGTAGCTCACGGAGACTTCCACGATGCGAAATCCCGCGATGGCCCCTTTCACGATCATTTCCACCGCCCAGCCGTAGGTAGCCTCTTCAAGGGCGAGGGCGCGCAGCACATCTGCGCGGCCGGCGCGAAACGGACCGAGGTCACTGACTTTCACACCATACAAAAGCCTGATCAGGCCGGCGGCGAGGCGATTGCCGAATGATTGGTGCCACGGTAGCGCACCCGGGTTGCTATTGCCGCCGAAGCGCGAACCGAGCGTAATGTCAGCGCGCCCCTCGATGATCGGAGCCAAGATAATCGGCAACTCCGAAGGGCGGTCGCTGTAGTCTCCGTCGAGGAAAACGACCACATCAGGATTTTGCGTATTCGCAAGCCCTGTCAAACAAGCGCGCCCGTATCCTCGGCGAGGCTCCTGGATGACTTGTGCCCCCATCTTTCGGGCGAGATCGGGCGTTCCGTCAGTCGAATTGCTGTCGACAACGATGACCTCCGTGACGAGATTGGAAGGCAGATCGGCAAGCACACGGCCAATGGCCTGCGCTTCGTTATGGGTAGGAATGATGACCGATACTCGCACGCAGATTCCCTCATCACCACCACGGGGACGCGGGGCGCCGCCGTGCCAGCAACGCGTCGATGCCCCAGGCTCGACCTGCGCGTCCCACCGCGAGTCCGAGCGATGCGAGCACCGGAACCAGTAGTTCCCAAATCCATGACGTACCCCATTCCGAGAGCCAAAGGCTAGCGAGGAAGAGGAATGCGACAAAGGCGGCTGGACGCGTAAGTAGACCAATGACCAGCAGGATTCCCAGCGAGATCTCCGTCGCCGCCTGCATGGGAGCCACCATGGCCGCATGGCTTGCCATCAATCCGATAACCCACTTCCATGCCGCCGGTGAGTGGCTCGCCTTGATGTAGTAATTGATCACCCCCGCGTAGCCCGCCGGGGTGTAGGCGCCCTTCCCCAGATTCTCGAAGAAGACCCACACGAACATCGCACCGATTGTCATGCGAACCAATGCCAGGCCGTTTGCCGCATCGGGTTGGCCGGCGAAGCTGACTGTCGCATTTTGTGCTTGAGTTGCGTTTGTCGTCATTCTAAACCTCTGCGCAATAGATTCCACCCGTGACTACGGGCGCAATCTTAAACTATCGGACCCGTCTGTGCCAGATGGATGCGCACGGGATAAGTAAGTTATGGCCAGGCTCAGCCGTAGAACGATTATGAAAACGTACACGTCTCGGGTGCGCACTGCTCGACAAATCATGTCATTTTGAGTTGATCATCATCAGCACCGGAGCGTGGGTGGAGTTGCCACTGATTTCGGCAGAGACGACCGCATCCTGCTGGTAATGAAATCCCTCTGAGTTGAGGACCGCGAAAAACCAAATGTATGCGTCGGCCCGGCCGGGGAGGTGAAACCCGGTGCAGCTTACTTTACAATCCGCACCACCGTACTACCCAGTGTCCGCTCATCTCCAGCCAAATACACCCAAAAAAGTCTGATAAAGATCCTTTTTTTGGTCTTGACAAGGGTGCGGCCGATGTGCATAATCCTGTCCTCTTTCGTCCCCGGAGGAGTCCTTCGGTCTTCTTTGTGTTCTCTTATAACCGTGCTAAGGAGTTAATATGCCAAAGCTAAGGATTATTCCCAGCGTCCTTTCAGTGGCTTCGGGCGCACGAAAAGTGCGCATGCGCACGCTCATACTTACTCTCCTCATGGTTATGTCGGTCGGCGTTTTGATGGCAGAACTGGGTTCTAACATCCCTACGGATGACCAGTTAAATATGGTACGGGTGCAAGAAGGGGGAGCAGGTGGGGCGGGCGTCTTCGACATCGCGACACCGCCGCCGGGGACTGTGTTGCAGCCTGTGCAGCGCGTTCCGCGCGATAGGTTCGGTGTCGTCGGTGCTTTTCCGCTGACGCTACAGGACCTCGACGGGCTTACCTATCCTGATGCCACTCTTCAAGAACGTCAGATGATGCTGGAAGGAATGACATTCTTCACCACAGCACACACCTTCGCTGAAGGCGCTGGGCCGATGGACAACCAGCCGTTCTGCCTGGGTTGTCATATGAGTACGGCTGAGGCCATCTCAGGCGCCGGGCTAGTGAACCCGAGCTCTTGCGTAGCTGGATCAACGTGCGTATCGATCGTTTCGCGTGCGGCACGTGCGACGCCGACTAACTTCAAGTTTACGTCGCTGGATCCAAGTACCGGTGGAGGCCGGCCGGCCGGGACATTGCTTGCCGATGGGAGCCCAAATCCTGGCGACAACTTGGACGCCGTCAATGGTCCTGGACGGACAGCGGCTTTTACGACCTTCGGCGACTTTAATCCCAATCACGCGGATGCGGCTAACAACCCCACCGGGATCGGCTTCTTCGATCCTCTGGACGGGATGGCCACGAATATTGTGACGGGCCTCAAGTCGCAACCTTTCGGCGGGTTCGTCCAGCACACGCGGCCCCCTGGTCCCGATTGCATAGCGAAACCGATTGCACCGGTCCAGTTCGATGCAAACCTGCAGGGTACTCGAGATCCAGTGACAGGACTCGACTCGATAACTGGTTTCCGGCGAACCGTGGGGGAGCGCGCTGGACCACCTTATATTGGCCGTGGGCTGATGGAGGCCATTCCAACAGCCGATATCCTCGCTAATGCCGGCGCAACGCAAGGCGATGGCATCTCCGGCAAGGCGAACATGATCCCCCGAAACTTGGCTGTCCACAAGGACGCTGGCGGAAACTTGACCTCAGTGACCGGGTTTGTGGGTGGAGTGGGCCGCTTCGGGTTGCGCGCAAACGGGGTAGAGATTCTGCAGTTCATTATCGGGGGCTTGCAAGGGGAACTCGGGTTCACCAGTCTCATCAACCCCAACGAAATCAACTTCCCAACCCTGTTCCCCGCCAGCGGAGCTACTGCGGAACCAGCGGCCTGCCGGGCTGGCCAGGCTAACGGGATAGAGGTGCATCTCTCCACTCCCTTCAGTGAGAGGAACTTTATTCGCAACACAGCTCCACCGGAGTTTGGGGACACTCTGTTGAAATTGCTCAACTCAAGCAATCCCGCAATACCCGGCAACGGCGAGAGCGACGCAGGTAAGGTACAGCGTGGCGCGGCACTCTTCGGCATCGACCTCGTGGCGTTTGCTAACCGAATGATTCCAGGCCGTATGCCCCCATCAGGCGATGATGGCCGCGACCTGCATGCCATCAACCAGGCGGATCGCAAGTTGAACTGTGTCGGCTGTCATACGCCGATCCAAAGGACAGGGCAGTCCCCGGCAAACGTGGGAGCTGAGCATCTCAGCTTCGTTTGGGCTCCCATCTTCTCTGATCTGCTCCTCCACAAGATGCCTGCCATTGATGCGGAGCGCATTTCGCAAAGGCCGCGGGATCCCCTGCTCGTTGCCCGCCTCTCAACTAATCGAGGAGAGGACTTTGCCCAAAATGGCCTTGGTCAAGTGTTCATGACGTACGATCTACCGCGCAATCTGGCCGATGACTCGTTCTCGAATCAGAAGGCTTCCGCCGAAGGCCGGGAGTTTCGCACGGCACCGCTCATGGGCCTGGGGAGGATGGGCCCGCCGTTCCTGCATGACGCTCGCGTGTACCTTAGTCAGCTTACAGTGCTCACCACGCCTGCCGGCACAGTTACGACAAATAGCGAAACAACCAATGCGCCGCTCGTCGTGCGCACGCTGGACGATGCCATCCGCGCCGCGATCGAGCTTCATGATCTACCAGCTCCGGATGACGGCAACACCTCCGTAGTTTCAGGCGGTGGATGTCCGATACCGTCCACTAGCAATGTGTCTTACGGCTCATCGCCAGCGGACGTAATCTGCCCGGCGTACGGCAGCGCGGTTTCGATGACCAATCGCAGCGACTCCCGGGAGGTCATCCGGCGATTCCGAGCGTTGAGTCGGGAGCAGCAGCAGGCGGTGATCGAATTCCTGAAACAACTCTGAGGGCTCGTGGGAGGTCGCTCGTAACGCGAACTCGCTTAGGAACGATCCTGGTTCCAGGGCGCGATGTGGTCATGCGCTTCCCCATTTTGGTGTTGGAGCGCTGGCGCGAAGACTAATACTTTTGGCCCTTCCAAGTCCCCGGAGGGTTACCTCGATGATCTCTTTCTAGGACCGTCCTTAAGGAGGCGCTATGCAAAGCCAAAGGATTTTTCCGAGGGCCCTTTCAGCATGTAGGGGCGCAAGAAGAGTGTGTCCAGCGCGGGTCGCGACTGTGCTGACGGTGGCGCTCATCGTAGCTGGCGCGACCGCCGCTGTCGGGCTTTCGATCTTCCGCCCGTTCGAGGATGACTCGGGAGACATACAGAGCGCCCCGTCTAACTTAATGATTTCGACCGCCGGCGGCGCAATTGTCCCAGTGAGCGCCCCACTCGATGATACCAACAAGTTCTTCGATCCCGGCTTCGGAACAAACGGTCAGGCATGTGTGACTTGCCACCAGCCGAGCCTGGGCTTTACGATCAACGTACGTAGCATCCAAGCTGCTTTCAGTGCCACTGGCCTTACGGGCCCGCTCTTCCAGCTAAACGACACCGCCAATAACCCGAACGGCTCCGTCAGCGCTGGCAACTTTAGCCTCTTCATGGATACGGGAGTCACCCGTATTGGCAGGACTTTGCCGGCAAGTTCCGACTTCACCGTCGCGCCGCAAGACACTTCGAAGTTTGGACCATTGCCGCTATCGGCGGACCCACAGCAGCCTGGGCACACCACGCTGTCGGTGTTCCGCCGCCCGCTCGTCAATACCAACGTGCATCTCGACAGCTCCGTCCTCTGGGACGGTCGGGCCAATATCGGAAACATGCGAGCCCAGGTCATCGGGGCAGCTAAGACACTCCTCCTGGCCCCCAGCCCCAGCAACGACGACGCGGATCAGGTCGTGGCGTTTATGCTCGGGGTGTACACCGACGAACAGTTCGATACGGTGGCGGGAATTGATGCCAACGGAAATTGCGCCCTCTCGACCTGCGGCGCCGGTCTGCTCGACGCCGACGGCGCTACGGGCGGCGTATTTAACTTGCAGGCTCTTGCCCTGGGACCGAACGTGCCATGTAACACACCCAGTGCCGCTAATTTGCTTCAGAATTCCTGCACGACGAACGTCCCCGGATATTCGATCTTCGACGCTTGGTCGAACCTGCCCAGCTCAACCGGGAAAAACGCGGGCCGGGGAGTGCTCGCTCACGGCCAAGAGATATTCAACACTGCCAATCTCACCATTCCTGCGGGCGGGATCCCCGGGCTTTCCCAAACCGCCGGAACCGTCATACATTGCACCACTTGTCACGCGAAGGGCGACGTGGGCAACAACCCTGACGCAACGTTCTTCGTCAGGATCGGCACCGACTCAGTTAAGATCCTGACTGCCCTCGGATCGCCGGTTGCGGGCCTCTTGGCTCGCGCTCAAAACCTGCCGGACTACTGCCTGCGGCCGACGAGTGATCCTACTCCCTTCAGCACGGCGGCGTGTGGTACCCACCCAGGCGACGTTGAAACCACCGACCCTGGGCGGGCGATGGTCACCGGTCATATTGCCGACGTGGGCAAGTTCAAGCCGCCGATCCTTCGCGGCCTTACGGTGCGGTCGCCGTACTTCCATGCCGGTTTGGCCGACGGAATCGATGCTTTGGTTGACTTTTATAACGCTAGATTCAGCATCGGTTTGACAGCGAACGAACACAGAGATCTCGTTTCGTTTCTGGAGGCACAATAGACAGGTGGTGGGGTAGTTTTTTCCAAACGCCGGGGGGCAGCGCGGGAGGGCGGCCGCAAACGCCTCAATACGAAACACGCCAGCGAATCCGTCCGCCAGCATCCGTGTTCAGCGAACGACTGCCATGTGCAACGATGCGCTATCATCGTCCTGGCTCTGGCGACTGGTGAGATTCGTGTGCTCGTTGTCCTCGTGAACGAGGATCTGGACCGAGCGTGGAACATAGCCGATGTCACTGAGCGCGCCGAGGAATTCAGCGACGTCTACGGTATTCCCTGCCTGCAGGTACCGCGCATGGGCGACAATGGCCTTCGAGTCGCGATCAACGCCTACGCTATCCAGCCACCTGAGCTGGCCGCTCTGTGCCCTGGACTTGAGGAACGCGATCCGCTCGTGGGCCGACCGTTGGCACATCCCGCAGCAAAGATGCTCGACTTTGGCTGCAAGCCGGAAGTGCTCGATCCCGCTGAGTTCCATGCGTCCAGCGACCAGGCCCTTGTCACGAAGCGCTTTGTCGAGCGCTACGAAATCGAGCTTGTCGGCATCGCTTACCACCAGCTCAAGCGAGTTTCCGTAATCCGGGAGGGGAGTGGTGGTTTGATCAGCTTGCGCGCGCGTGAGCAGTTGCTTGGGACCGCTGGCGTTCACCGCATCAATGCCGGGCAGCGCTGCAAGTGCCTGGCGGGCGTCGCTCAGGCACTCCGAGCAGCACAAATGGTTGATCCACACGGTTAAGCGCGCCCCTTTGCCGGCGTTTGCGCTGCTAGCAGTTTCGTGATGCCAGAGTTGCGGATTCTTATAGTAGTCGAAAACAAAGCAGCCGGCAGTAATTATGATAACCAGCATGACGATCTGCCTGGCAGTGGCAAAATTCATGACGAGGCTCCTGATCTACAGATTCGTTCGGTTCACAAAAGTCATGGCATAAAGCAGGGTATAGACCGTCAGCGCCGATATGATGAGCGACGCTACGAGCACACCGGCGAACCTGAAGGTGGTTCGCCCCTCGCGCCCAGCCTTGCGCTGGAACCGCTCGACAATGGAAAACTCGCTGCTGATCTTGTTCGAAAATATAACAGCGAGCGTCCCGGCGATCGGGTAAATGTGCGGAATCTCGTCCCAGCCGAAGTTGACCAGCATCAGCTTGGCTAGCACCCAGAGCATCATGGAGGCCCATATTCGGGTAAAAATTCCCATCATCAACATAAAGCCGCTCAGCACCTCGGCCAGCGCAAAAGCAACAATCCAGTTTTCCCTGTGGAACGCGGGGTTCGTGCCCATGGAGAAAAAGCCGATCATCGGATCATCCATTACCGATGGGAAGTTATCGGCTACTCCGGCGGTCAGGTGATAGTTATAAATTTTGAACCAGCCCAGGGTGAAGAACCCGAAACCGAGTATCAAGCGAACCCATTTGACCTGCGCCTGGCTCATCTCCGTGATGGCGAGTTTGTGAGATTGCCACGGCGCCGTGACGTACATCACCGCTACAGTGACGACCGGAATGGCATCGGCGGCCACTAGCCAGCCCCACCGCCAAAGGTAAATCCACGTGGCAATGACCAGCGCGCCAGCGAGAGGTAACGCGGTCTGGGTTAAAATAAGGATGGCCAGAAAAACCTGGAAAAACTTGAAGAAAGTCGCGGAAGTCGGCTCCAGCGGATAGCTGGGCATTACCAGCGAGTCGTTCGTCGCCGAATACATGAGCACAAGCGCAGGGCTGCGCAGAAACAGCACTACCGCCCACTCGCCGACGGCATGGAACCAGCGCAAGCGTACCGGCTCATCGGTAAGAAAGTTTGCGAGGTGATTCAGGCCCCGCTGCACGGGACCCCGCAGCCCAGCCAACACCCGGTGTTGTACAAAGACGTCCAGGTCGTGGCGGAAGAAGAAGAGAATCAGGAAGGCCAGCAGAACGAGGAAGCAGATCGTAGCAATATGCATCATGTCGGGCTGGAGGCCCAGGAAAGCCCCAGGGTAGCGCCCGAAGTATGCCTCGTTTAGGGGAAACTTGAGATCGTGCCGGACGAACCGCTCATGCGCAAAAACCACAGCGGGAAGCAGCGCAAGTACCGCCATCGACATCAAGAGGAGCCTGCTCTGCCGCATCCAACCTCCAATTGCTCGTGGGCTTTACGTCATTGGAAGGTCAGGACCATTCCGAGGAGTACTCGAGTGCTCGGGCCAGAGCTGCGGGATTAGGGATCATAATTTTCTTGTCTTTGCCCAGCTCAATCAGGCCGTCGGCTTCGTACTGACGCAACAGCCGGCTCACAACATCGCGATTTGAACCGACCATGGCAGCCAGATCTTGAACGCCAAGCTTCAGGCTGATCACGCAGGTCCCGTCCGCGGCCACCTGACCATACTTTTCAGTCAACTGATGCAACGCTGCCAGCAGCCGGTACGGAACTTCCTTGGAAGACATTTCAAGCATACTGCCGCTTGTCTTCCGAAGGCGCTCGCATAGGGACTCCATCAGCTTCCAAAGGATCTCAGGGCGGCTCGTAACGAAGGTCCGGAAGTCGTTGCGTGAGATCGAGGCCATCTCGGTCGGCTCGCACGTGGTGACGGTCGCAGAACGCGGATGCCCGTCGAGCATGGCCAGCTCCCCAAAAATCTCGGCCGGACCAAGGATGTCCAGAATCTTTTCGGCGCCCTCCTCGGAAGCTCCAGTGACCTTCACCGAGCCCTTGAGCACCATGTAAAGAGAATCCGACGGCTCGCCTTGAAAAAACACAGTAGCATCCGTCTCGTACTTCTTATAAGTGATCATCTTGGCGATCTGCTCGACATCGCCAGGGTTCAGCTTGGAGAAAATCGAGACCCGCGAAGTGGCGGCGAGTGCCTTTTGAAACTGAAGCTGCTCTGAACTGGTGGGATTGAAGATGAGGTAGGGCCCGCCCTTGACTCCGAACTCGACGCGGTCGTTGTAGTTCAGCTTGTGTCGCTCGATTTTCGCGCCGTTGACGTACGTGCCCTGTTTGCCGCCCCCGTCAACAATGACGTAGTCGGTATCTTCCGCTTGGATCACCGCGTGATCGCCCGAGACGCGCGCATCAGTAATCACCAGGTCCTTGTCGCTATTGCGGCCGATCGTGAAAGGCACATGGTCGAGCGCAATTTTGCGCTGCTCCGCGCCGTTCACGAACACCAGCTCCGGACGGGGAACTGGAGATGGCTTGACTGAGGAAACCGGTGTGGCAGACATGCTGGCCCCCCACGAAGCCGGACCCGGCAGTGTACCGTTGCCCGCGAAATAGAGCGGTTTCAGGAGCGCAACCACAAGGTGGCTTCTAAAAAGTCTGTGTAATTCTACAGCAAACGCGTGTGAAGTCAAGAATCGCTTCCGGCTTCCGGTCCTTGGCCACCTCTTCCCGCTGCCCGGAGAGCACAACAGCCGTCCTATCCACGCAGCGCCACACTCTGTCACCGGGGCGCGACCGTGGCGACGGTGTCCTGGAGTTTGCTCATCGCGGGTGCCCTTGTCTTTCCGTCGCTGATAACCGGTATAGGAACGATCCTTGCATTCGACAGAGCCGAGCGCGTGGAATTCTGCGCCTCGTGTCATCTGACGATGAAATCATTTGTTGACGATATGAGAGACCCCAAGACCAATAATCTGGCTGCGCTGCATTTCAAAAATCGTGACATTCCGGACAATCTATGCTATAAGCCCGGGTCTTGATGCGCGTGACCGGCTTTGATGCCGGGACAAGCCGCCGATAATGCTTTTGAGCGGTGCCAACTGCAATAAAAACATGGAAACGAAGAAGCGGATTCTGATTTTGGGCGGAGGATTTGCCGGGGTCTACGCGGCCAGGCACCTGGAAAGGTCTCTTCGGCCTGATGAAGCTTCGATTTCTCTGGTCAACCAGGAAAATTATTGGGTTTACCAGCCGCTATTGCCGGAAGTGATCTCCGGTCTGGTCGGTTTAACCGATGTCGTGTCCCCGATTCGCCAGTTATGTCCGCGGACCCAACTCGTGATGCGCGAGGTTCAGAAAATCGACCTCGCAGACAAAATTGTTACCGTGAGTCCGGGCTTCCGGCCTCGGGCGCTTGAGCTGCCCTTTGACTACCTCGTAATCGCGCTGGGAAGTATCAGCGATTTCTGCGGGACGCCGGGAATGGTGGAGCACGTGAAGCCATTCCGCACACTCGCCGATGCCGTAAGTCTGCGCAATCACCTGATTCACACGCTGGAAGAAGCGGAGATTGAGGCTGATGCGGAGCTCCGCCGCAAGTTGTTGACGTTCGTGGTTGCGGGCGGAGGGTTCTCAGGCGTCGAAGTTGCCGCTGAAATGAGCGACTTTGTCGATAAGGTGCAACGGAACTTCCCGAGGGTTCGAAACGAACAGGCGCGTTGCGTACTGGTTCATGCGGGCGACCGAATTCTGCCGGAGATGTCCGAGAGCCTCGCCCTTTTTGCCCACAAACTGCTTGCCAAACGAGGTATCGAAATCCGGCTGAAGGACCGCTTGGTTGGCGCCACCTCCGAAAAGGCGCTTCTGCGGTCAGGCCTCGCGATCCCAACGAAGACGATTGTTTCGAGCGTTCCGTCCGCTACTCCCATGGTGCTCCAGAAACTTGATTGCGAGAAGGAAGGCGGGCGCCTGAAGGCCAATGCAAACCTGGAGCTTGTTGGCTATGAGGGTTGCGTGTGGGTGCTGGGCGACTGTGCCTCGATCAAGACCGTGTCCGGACAACGGACGCCACCCACAGCTCAACATGCAATTCGCGAGGCGACAACTGCGGCAAAGAACATCGCCGCGGCAATTCGGGGAGGACCGAGTTCACGGTTTGATTTTGAAGGGCTCGGCAAGCTTGGCTCGCTGGGCCACTATTCGGCTGTCGCTGAAATTCTGGGCGTCCGTATCTCGGGCTTTCCGGCTTGGGTCCTGTGGCGAGCCATCTATTTGGCAAAGCTTCCAGGCCTGCGCCAAAAGATCCGAATTGCTCTGGATTGGTTTTTTGTTTTGCTGTTTCCGCCCGATTTTGTGCAATTGAGGGTTGTGCGCGAAGCCGGTATCGCGCGACAGCATTTTGAAGCGGGAGAGGTGGTTTTCTTCCAGGGGGATTTGGGAGATAACGTCTACGTGATCCAAAGCGGAGAATGCGATATCCTTCGGGAAGCGAACGGCCAGCAGAGTCACATCGCGACGCTGGGTCCCGGCGATTATTTTGGGGAAATGGCTTTGCTCAACGACGTGACGCGGAACGCGACTGTTCGGGCGCACACGACCATGGATGTGCTGGTCGTGTCCAAGAGTGACTTTGAAACGCTCAAGACCAGCGTCCCTGCGTTCGGCGACGTATTCCGAAAGCTGGCGAAGGATCGCTCTGCCGCGAATATGTAGACCCATCAGAAAGACTCTTCGAGGGCGTGAATACGTTCCCGGCGGCTCTCGTTTGGGGCACACTGATTGCGCTCGGCGCCGGGAGTTTCGTTGCGATCTGGATCGTGGGCTCAAAAATTGAGGGCGAAGCCTTCTTTGTTGCTTTCGCCTAAAAGGATGCGAACGCCCTGTGGCAGACCTTGTCGAATACGGGTAACAAGTACTCACGCTACAACCACTCGCATGCCCGTGAATCTTGAAGCCGTGGATCTGGGCCCCGATGGCGTGAAGCAGCTACGAAAGAGCCTGCTGGATTGCCTTTTGCAGTGCCATCACACCCGCTGCTACGTCCGCG
>Ga0209648_10004164_pt1 | contig 12252 bp, 8 predicted proteins | sample GraSoi2013_115cm_FD_185830 | JGI IMG/M metagenome (GOLD analysis project Ga0209648, IMG submission 185830) | Grasslands soil microbial communities from the Angelo Coastal Reserve, California, USA - Sample 9_17_2013_115cm (SPAdes) (version 2) | ecosystem: Environmental > Terrestrial > Soil >...
GCCCATGCCTGGGCCGAGTGCCGTGGAAGTATTCCCTCCGCAGCTAACAATAACCACAGCCACTACTGCCGTCAGCAGACCCAGCAGAAAATAAGTAATCGGCCGTTTCTTGAAACGGCGCATGGTATTGGAGATCACAAGAGCCTCCGCATTCGCAAGATGTAGTTACTTTTATCGGCGTCCAGGTGCGGGGACAAAATTCAATTCAGAGGGTGACCATCCGGGGCGGATACGTAAGGTCAGTACTATAACTGCTAAGAGTTACAAACCCCCGTTGAATTCTCCTGGGCAACCTTCCCCGTTGAGTGATGAGCAATTCGAGAACCTTCTCGTTCGCCTCCTAAAACGCGACGGCTCTATGCGTTAGATTCGTGCGCCTCCAAAAAATTGACCGGCTGCAGAGTCAAAACTACGACATCCCGTGTAAATATGGGAAGCAACCTGTTGTTGAGGTTTATCGGAGATCTAACGGATGGCCAAAAAAACCAGTGGGACAGGCATACCTACGTGTCCTAGTGAAGGGTGGCTATGGTTGACGGCGGTGCGGTGTTCTGCAGGCTGCCATTCAGCTCGAGGTCGATCTCTACCGCGTGGTTGACCTTCAGGAAGAAGTTGCCCGGATTCTTGAGTCCCCAGTCGATAAAAGGCACGTTGAACTTCGCTGTGCCCGTCCAATGATCTCCGGCAAGTTCTGCCTGGATGGGCACGGTCAATTCGTGTTCGCTGCCGTGTAAAACAAAAACTCCGTGCACTTGAACCGTAAAAGTTTCCTGCGGCGTAATTTCCCCATTCACGCGGTCGGGGCGAAAAATGACTTCCGCGTATCGCAAGCTTTCGAGAACTTCTTTGTGCATTTTCTTGTCGCGTCCATCGTTGCCGCTATTTCCGCTCGTCGCGTCCACAACGATTTCGCCGCTGGCCTTTCCGGTCGAGGTATCCAGCTGCAGATTTCCTTTCTTGAACGCGAAAGATCCGTGGACCGTATGGACCGTGCTCCCAAGCGTCCAGTGCACCTTGCTCTGAGATGGATCGATCCCCAGGACAATTTCACTCGCCGGAGTTTGTGGCGCGGCGTGTTGCGGCAGCGCGCTGAGCACCACCAGAGTCACGGGCGCTACTACCAGGAAATAGAAGACTGTTGCCAGACGGCGTCGGGACCAATTCATCTTTCACTCCCTCCATTCACGCAGTGAGAAATTGCCAACCGAAGCGCAAACTCGTGGCGGCGAGAAATTTCGGGGAAGATTCACCCACGTGCGCCGCCAGCAGCCGCGCGAATAGCTCAGGCTCCCCGGCCAAACATCGCAGCGTGCGCTTTCTCAAAGATGGATAGCGATCCAGCAGGAGTAATAGCCGGCCCATGGTATACGGCCGTCTGGCAAGCCGGCGGTGCGCTCGTTGATAATTCGCGAGGTTTCCCCTGCCCAATGCGTCGGCGAGCGCTTTCGCTTGGCGGAAGCTCAAGCAAAGCCCTTCCCCGGTGATCGCATCGACACTTCCAGACGCGTCTCCTATCAATGCGATATTCCCGCTGTAGACCTGGTCCAATCTGCGCGTCACGGTCACGCCGCCCCGTTCCGCGCTGCTTGGCTCCGCATGGCGCAAGTGGCCTGCTAACCTAGGAAACTCCCGCCAAGCGTCCTCAAGACGCATTCGCGGATCGCGGGAAATCAGCGCGACGCAAGTCTCGTCGTTACCGAGGGGGGTAACGTATGCTTGGGCTTTTTGGCCCCAATGAACCTCCACCCGGTCGGTCCACCCCTTAATTCGAAAGTGCCGTCTTTGTGCGAACCGGATTTGCGGCCGGCCCTTCGAATCCAATCCGCTCCAACGCCTAACGCGAGAGTGGATTCCATCGGCGCCGATGATCCACCTCGCCTTCATTACCGTATCGCCAAGCATGGCGCCGTCACGGGACAAACCCGCGACGGGTGTGTTCCATAACAAAGTGATCCCACACTCCTGCGCTCGTTCCACCATCTTCTGGTGGAGGACTGTTCGGCGCACGCCAAATCCGCTCGCACCCGAAAAGCTAGCTTCCACCCAACTCGTAGCTTCTATGAAGCGGATTCCCGGAAAAACCTGCCCATCGCTCGGACCAATAGCCACGCCTAGCTCGTGCAAAGCTGGCAGAGAGCCCGGCATCAGGCCTTCACCGCAAGCTTTGTCTATGGGTGGTGTCGCGCCGTCCGCGACGGTAACGTCAAACCCTTTCATTCGGGCAGCGATGGCGGCCGCCAATCCTGCCGGTCCTCCGCCGATAACCAGCACTCGATTGCCTTCCCCCACGTATTCTCCTTGGACCGCCTCAGCTCGGGGTGAGCCGAGTGCATATTAGTTGGATGTTCAGATGCGTGAGAAGATGCCTGCCACCTCCCGATCTCTTGCTGCGCGTTGGCACAATGCGTGAGATAAAAGTCTACTTTCGGAGAAAGGTTACATAAATATATTTTATTCTATTTAGCATGCTTATTAATTTGACTCATTGACCTTTCCATCCGATTCTGCTACTTTAATGGCGAACGCTTATGTTTAGACTCGGCATCGCTGACGATCGGATTCTCGCGAAGGACAAGACCGTCCGGATCGTATTCCTCATTGTTGTAGGAATTATTTCCGTCCCCGTACAGGGGACGACAGGCGGATGATGGCGGCCTAGCACAGCATTACCGGAAGCTTTCAAGGCCATCATCCAAACCTGGATGATGGCCTTGTTTTTTCGGGCTCGTAGATTTCCAGATGGTTAAAGGTGACGGCCATCAGAAGGACTCGGCAGTGAGCGACTCTTTTCTCAAACCGCGCAGCCGCACTCTGACGGACGGTGCGCATCGCGCGCCGGCCCGTGCCATGCTGCGTGCTTGCGGCCTCCGCGATGAAGACTTCAAAAAGCCTCTGGTGGGCGTGGCAAATACTTGGATCGAGATCGGTCCCTGCAACTATCACCTTCGCGAGCTCGCGCAGCACGTAAAGGAAGGGATCCGCGCGGCGGGCGGCACTCCGCTGGAGTTCAACACCGTCTCCATCTCCGACGGCATCACCATGGGCACGGAGGGCATGCGCACCTCTCTGGTCAGCCGAGAAGTCATCACCGATTCGATCGAGCTGGTCAGCCGAGGCAATCTCTTTGACGCACTGATTGTTCTCGTCGGCTGCGATAAGACCATTCCGGGCGGCGTAATGGCCCTGGCCCGCTTGAACATTCCCGGGCTCATTCTCTATGGCGGCTCCATCGCGCCGGGCCAGTTCGAGGGCCATTCTGTCACCATCCAGGATGTCTTCGAAGCCGTCGGCAAGCACGCCCGCGGCGGAATGACGGACGCTCAACTTAAATCGCTAGAAGGCGCTGCCTGCCCCGGAGCCGGCGCCTGCGGCGGACAATTCACCGCGAACACAATGGCATTGGTCTGCGAGTTTCTCGGCATCGCACCCATGGGACTTTCGAGCGTTCCCGCCACGAATGCCGGAAAGGCAAAAGCCGGTTATCGCGCGGGCGAACTAGTCCTCGATCTCCTGCGGAGCGACGTCACTCCCTTGAAAATCCTCACCAAGGCCGCGATCGAGAACGCCATCGCCGGTGTCGCCGCGACCGGCGGCTCAACGAATGCTGTGCTGCATTTGCTGGCCATCGCCAACGAAGCGAATATCTCGCTTTCCATCGACGATTTTGATCGCATCAGCACGATCGTTCCTATTCTCGCGGATCTCAAACCTGGAGGACGTTTTGTCGCAACCGACCTGTACGCAGCAGGCGGGACTGCGCTCGTCGCAAAGCGCCTCCTTGAAGCTGGATTGCTGCGCGGTGATTGCATCACCGTTACCGGGCGGACTCTCGCCGAAGAAGCGGCGGCTGCCAAGGAAGCGCCCGCGCAGCAAGTTGTCCGCAATCTCGACGGGCCGCTTAAGCCGACCGGCGGGCTCGTCATCCTCAAAGGAAATCTTGCCCCGGAGGGCTGCGTCGTAAAGGTGGCGGGTCACGATTTGCAGAAATTCCGCGGCCCCGCCCGCGTGTTTGATAACGAAGAAGCGGCTTTCACAGCCGTCGAAAAGAGCATCATCAAGGCTGGAGACGTGGTCGTCATTCGATACGAGGGCCCGAAGGGCGGCCCAGGCATGCGTGAGATGCTGGCTGTTACCGCCGCTCTGGTGGGCGCCGGTCTCGGCGATTCCGTCGCTCTTCTGACCGACGGCCGTTTCTCCGGCGCCACCCACGGGCTGATGGCTGGACACGTCGCGCCCGAAGCCGTTAATGGTGGCCCGATAGCGGCCCTCGCGGACGGTGACATGATCGTGTTCGACATTCCCAACCGGCACTTGAACGTGGAACTCAGCGCTGCGGACATCCAGAAGCGGCTCGTTGCGTGGAAGCCACCAGAACCGCGATACGCAAGCGGCGTCATGGCCAAGTACGCCTTGCTGGTTTCTTCTTCTTCTCTAGGAGCGGTCACTTCCGTCCCTTCTTCTTTTTCGGCAACGGCTCAACCTGTCTTGAACGCGAGGACTCCATGAAGCTCGCCGGTGCGGAAATCCTTTGCGAATCGCTCACGCGTCTCGGCGTGCGCGAAATCTTCGGTTACCCCGGCGGCGCTATTCTCCCGGTCTATGACGCACTCGGAAAATCGAAGCTGCACCACGTCCTCGTGCGCCATGAGCAGGGCGCCACGCACATGGCCGATGGCTACGCCCGCGCCAGTGGGGGCATCGGTGTTGCCATGGCCACCTCGGGTCCAGGCGCAACGAACATGGTTACCGGGATTGCCACCGCCATGATGGACTCTTCACCGGTTGTCTGCATTACGGGCCAGGTCAGCAGCAAAGTCCTGGGCTCCGATGCGTTTCAGGAGATCGATATCACCGGCATCACCATGCCCATCACAAAACATAATGTGGTGGTCACTCGCGCGGAAGATGTTGCACGCACCCTCCGCGAAGCCTTCCTGATCGCCAATAGCGGACGTCCCGGCCCGGTCCTTGTCGACATCACCAAAGATGCGCAGCAGGCTTCCGCTGAATTCAACTGGGAAGCGGCTGGGCCAAAACTTCCACCCAAGCGCCAGCGCTGCAATCACGACCAGGCTGAATTCGATCGCGCTGTTGAGATGCTGAACGCCGCGAAACGACCGATCATTCTCGCCGGCCACGGCATCATGGTTTCCGGCGCGATGCGCGCGTTCGAGCAGTTCGTCCGCGCTGGCAATTATCCCGTCGCCATGACGCTTCTCGGAATCGGCTGCTTCCCTGCCAAAAACTCGCTGAACCTCGGCATGATGGGCATGCATGGCGAAGCCTGGGTGAACAACGCCATTCAGGAAGCTGACCTCCTCATCGGCATCGGCATGCGCTTCGACGACCGCGTCACCGGCGACCTGCGCACGTATGCCAAGAGCGCTCGCAAGATTCACATTGAGATCGACCGCGCCGAAATCAACAAAAACGTCAGAGTTGACGCCGCTCTCGTCGGCGATGCGCGTGAGATGCTCGAAAGACTTACCCCCCATCTCCAGACCTGCGATCATGGCGACTGGATTCGCCATGTCGCCGAACTAAAGGGCGATTCGGCAGTGCGTGATATCCAGAGTTTGCCGGACAACGGCCATCTCTACGCCGCGCACGTCATCAACGACCTATGGAAGGAAACTAGCGGCGAAGCCATCGTCGTCACCGACGTCGGCCAGCATCAGATGTGGGAGGCGCAGTATTACCACCACAATCGGCCGCGCACGCTGATCACTTCCGGCGGACTCGGAACTATGGGTTTCGCTCTTCCCGCCGCTATCGGCGCAAAATTCGCGAAGCCTGATTCCGAAGTCTGGGTCGTCGTAGGCGATGGTGGATTCCAGATGACCATGAGCGAACTGGCTACCATCGTCCAGGAAAAGATCAGCGTCAAGATCGCCATCATTAATAACGGATATCTTGGCATGGTCCGCCAATGGCAGGAGTTTTTCTACGACAAGCGCTACGTCGCCACGCCGCTCGTCGCGCCGGATTTTGCCGCGCTCGCGAATGCCTTCGGCATCCGCGGCGAGCGCATCACCAAGCGCGCTGAGGTGATTCCAATCATCCGCTCCGCGCGCGAATCAGGCGAAACCGTACTGATCGACTTTCGCGTCGAACAGGAAGATTCCGTCTACCCCATGGTTGCCGCGGGCGCTTCCTTGAGCGACATGATCCGCCGCCCCAACAGTCCGCTCGTCGAAACGGCGACTGAGCCATAGGAGAAATCGAGAAAAACATGCAAACACTTGTCGCTTATGTCGAAAACAAACCCGGCGTTCTCAATCGCGTCTCATCCTTGGCGCGGCGCCTAGCCATCAATATTGATTCGCTCACGGTCGGGCCAACGGAGAATGAAGAAATCGCCCGCATGACCATCGTGGCGCACACCGACGAAAGAGGTGCGCATCGCCTCGAAGCCAGCCTCGAAAAACTGGTCGATGTCCGCCTTGCGGAAAATATTTCTACTCGCGCGCTTCTCGAGCGAGACCTGGCCTTGATCAAAGTTTCTGCCGATCAACAGAATCGTCCTCACCTGATGGAATTGATCAAGGTTTTCCGCGCGCGCGTCGTCGATGTCGCTCCGGAATCGCTCATCATCGAAGTTTCAGGCGCCGTTGACAAGATCGATGGCCTGCTCGAAGTGCTCCGGCCGTTCGGCGTGCTTGAAATGGCCCGCAGCGGCCGGATTTCCATGACTCGCGGCGGCGATTTACTTCGTCCGCCAATTGCTCTGCCTGAAGCGGCCGAAGCCGTTGAGGCCGAGTCTCAGTAAAGCAGGCGTTCCTGCCCGTCTCCATGTAACACAGGGCGCGCCAACAAGCGTCCCCAGTATTTCTGAAACGAATTGTTTTGCGACCGCAAACCGGTCACGAAAGGAAGCAAATGGCAAATCTCTACTACGATAATTCCGCGGACCTTTCACTGATCCAGGCTAAGAAAGTCGCCATCCTTGGCTACGGCTCGCAGGGCCATGCGCATGCACTCAATCTCCGTGATAGCGGCGTTTCCGTCCGCGTCGGCCTCCACGAAGGGAGCGCCTCACGCGCCAAAGCGGAGAAGGCCGGCTTGACGGTCAACACTCCCGCGGAAGCCGCTGCCTGGGCTGACGTCATCATGGTTCTCGTTCCGGATACCAAGCAGCCCAAGCTCTACCGCGACGCCATCGAGCCAAATCTCAAGCCCGGCAAGACTCTGATGTTCGCGCACGGCTTCAACATCCGCTTCGGCACGATCAAACCGCCTGCCGCCGTCGATGTCTCCATGATCGCTCCTAAAGCCCCTGGCCACCGCGTCCGCGAAGTCTTTACCGAAGGTGGCGGAACACCCGCGCTCCTGGCGGTCGAACAGGATGCTAGCGGTTCCGCGAAAGCGCTTGCCCTCGCATACGCCAAGGGACTCGGCTGCACGCGCGCCGGCGTTCTGGAAACCACCTTTACCGAGGAAACCGAAACCGATCTATTCGGCGAGCAGGCCGTACTTTGCGGCGGCGTAAGTGAATTGATCAAAGCGGGCTTCGAAACTCTCGCGGAAGCCGGCTACCAGCCGGAGGTTGCCTACTTCGAATGCCTGCACGAGCTTAAGCTCATTGTTGATTTGATTTACCGCGGCGGCCTCAGCTACATGCGCTACTCCGTCAGCGACACTGCCGAACAGGGCGATTATTCGGCCGGACCTCGCATCATCACCAAGCAGACGCGCGAGGAGATGCGCAAGATTCTCGCGGAAATCCGCAATGGCAGTTTCGCTAAGGCGTGGATCGATGAAAATGAAAAGGGCTGCCCGAACTTCCTGGCTATGCGTCAGCGCGAGCAGCAACACGCCATCGAGCGACTCGGCCCCAAACTTCGCGCCATGATGCCCTTCCTTAAGCCTGTAATCGCGCCCGGCCTCGAGAGCAAAGCAGCGGCTTCGAAAAAATAAACTTCGCACGCTTACCTTGCGCCTGGTTTATTTGCCGCAGCGGACCCCGGTTGGTACCCAGCTGGAATTGAGCATCTCTCTCGCGTGATGACGCGCACTTGAAGCTTCTTTGAATTTACTGATTCAGTGAAAGATACCTATGCGGGTACTTCGGCCGGCCCTGGCGAGCCAGCGCAAACCCTTCAGCTCAGTTTAGATTTCCCCATCTCTGCCACGCGGCGCTCGTACGTCATCTCTACCAGGCCGTGCTTTCCGTAATAGCGCAACACGATTTTATGTCCCGGCTTAATCTTCGCGCGAGTCTTGATCAGGGAATCGGAAAGCTCCACCCACTCCCCGTTCACCAGATAGCTGCCTTCCCAGCCGCGCAGCTCGAAACGTCCGTCATTCTTTAGTATCAGCGGCGCCGCCTTGCATGGGACCACCTTCCCGCGCACTTTTGCCTCAGCGCACTGGTAGCGTCCGGAAACATCCACGGCTTGCGATTTGCTTTGCGGTGTGAGAAAAAGCACAAGGGCTGCAGTCGCGATACACCGCGCCACGGTCAAGCCCACCTGGGAATACCCCATCGGTATCTCCACTTCCAGGTCGCTTAGCTGCGGGCCGCGGTTCCTGGCCATTAGTTTAGATGCATTTCACCATCCAACGATACGTGCAGTAACATGTTTATTTGCAATCGATTACAAATTGGCCAATCAGCCATAAACACTTTTGGTGTACAATTCTTCTCTTCTAACTACTCTCAGCGGAACTCTTTTGCATCATCGGGACGGGCGCTTGGCCTGCCCTTTCGAGCCCAAGCCTCATTCCAGAGGCAATTCTGCCACCGCTTGCCCGTCTTTTCGAGGGTCCGAAGCTCCGTAGTTCACTCCCGTCGAAGAATCCCTCATCACTGCCTGGCCTCCGCCCATGCCGGTGGAGAATGCCCCTTTCCAATCAATTTTGTGACCTTTGCTCGTCAACTCGTTCCGCACGCTCTGCCCGAAGCGGTTTTCCATCATCACATCGTAACCGCTGAACGTGTGCTTGCTAAACCGCGGCGCCTCCAGCGCCGCCTGAATATTCATTTTGAAGTCCACCAGGTTCGCGACAAACTGCGCGTGCGCCTGCGACTGGTTCCAGCCCCCCATGATTCCGAACGCCACGCGCACATCTCCCTTTTGCGCAAACGCCGGAATGATGGTGTGCAGCGGCCTCTTTCTTCCCGCCAGCGCATTTGGAGAATTTGCATCCATGCTGAAGAGTCCGCCGCGATCGTGCAACGCAAATCCCGTGCCGGCGGACTCTTCAGCATGGATGCAAATTCTCCAAATGCTTTGGATGAGCGACACCATGTTTCCCTCGCGGTCGACGACGCTCAGATAGGTCGTGTCATGTCCGACGGGAATTTCCCCCGCGGTCGCGCCGCCGTTCGCCTTGTCTGCATCGATCAATTTTGCCCTTTGCTCCGCCCACTCTTTCGAGAGCAGCGTAGCTACCGGCAATTTCTGTTTCCGCGGGTCGCCGATGTATTTTGCAAGATCCGCGTACGCCAGCTTTTTCGCCTCGATCATGGCGTGCAGCGCTTTCGCCGAGCCGAAGCCCCAATCCTTCTGCCCCAGCGGAAACTTCTCCATGATGTTCAGCATTTCCAACGCCGCGATGCCCTGCGCGTTGGGCGGCAGTTCGTAGATCGTCCAATCGCGATAGGTAGTCGAAATGGGCTCGACAAACTCGCTGGAGTATTCGGACAAATCCAGCGCGGTCATCGGTCCATTGTGCCGCTTCATCGAGTCCAGAATCTTTGCGGCTATTTCGCCTTTGTAAAACGACTCCCTGCCGTGCTGCGCGATCTGCTCGAGAGACCATGCCAACTCGGGGTTGAGAAACACTTCGCCCACTTTTGGCGCGCGGTCTCCGGGAAGAAAGGTCTTCGCCGCCGTCTCGTCGGCTCGCAGATAATCCACACCTGCCGCCCAGTAAGCCGCCGTCCATTCCGGCACGGGAAAACCGTCCCGCGCCGTTCGAATCGCCGCCGCCAAATCCTCAGCCAGCTTCTTTCTTCCAAATTTATCGGCCAGCTTTTGCCACCCATCCACCGCGCCCGGCACGGTGATCGCATTCACTCCCTGCTGCGGCATGCTGCGAATTCCCTGCTTCTGCAAATACTCGATCGTCAGTCCCTTCGGCGCCCATCCACTGGCATTCAATCCATACAGCTTGTTCGCTTTGGCGTCATAAACAATGGCGAACAAGTCCCCGCCGATGCCGTTCATCATCGGCTCCACCACGCCCATCATCGCGTTCGTCGCGATCGCCGCGTCCACGGCGTTCCCGCCGCGTTCCAAAATCTTCGCCCCGGCCTGTGCCGCCAGCGGCGATTCGGCCGCCACAATCCCATTCCGCGAGATCACCATGGACCGCCCCTGCGAACGGTCCTGCGCCTCAGCCGTTTGTCCAGCTATTATCCCCACCATGAAAATGTATAGGAAAATTGGCAGCTTGGGAAAAACGCTCATGGTCTTATTCCGCTCCATCGCTAATTGCTTCCAACTCCGCATCCGCATAAAAGTTGCGAAACTCTCTCGCGCTCTAGCCAGTGCGGTTTGCACCGCAAGCAGCTCGATCACAATTATTTCAGAGTTTGCTATTCTGGCTTTTGGATCTTCAGGTCTTTTGGGACCTTTTGGTCTTTCGCAATCAAAAGGCGAACAACACGTTTCCGGCCGTTGACCGAAAGACTCTCGTAGAGGGAAGCAATCTTCTTTATCGCCTGATTCTCAGTGATGGGCGCAACAGAGGACAGATCGTTCTTGCTGTGTGCCAGGCGCTTGTGCGAAGTCAGATAACTCTGACTGAATACTCCTCCACAGATGTCGCACTTGACAGTCGCCATTCGAAAAGCTCCCAGGGCGTTCTTCATGGTAGAGCCGATTGCCCTTCCCAGGCACGCATCCTTTTTCCGGCGCATTTCAACCATCTATCCTGGTGCGGTTGGCATTTTCTGGCCAACGCCCTAGAATTCATAGGATGCTGGCCAGCTTTCGGGCTAAGCTCATCTGACCATCGCGCGTATGCTACATCTCGGAGACCATCGACTTGTCTGAGCATCGTCCAGCTGTGCAGCGCCAAAGGGCAATCGTTCTTGGCGATCCGCGCCTCAGCCCGCAGATCGACGCTCTCCTGGCCGCGCGCCACTCCGATCCGTTTGCCCTTCTCGGCCCGCACTCCAATGACGGCAACTGGACAGTCCGCTTTTTCCTGCCTTGGGCTACGGAAGCCTGTATCTCTTTGAAGCCTCCCGCCATCGAAGGCGCTACGCTTGCCCCCGCGAAAGTCGCCAACGCCTCCAAACTTCGCCCTGAAGGCTTCTTCGAAGCCACCTGGCCTTCGCGGCAATCCGCGGCGCCCGCGCCGGGCAGTTACAAGATTCAGGGACGCACATACTTCGGCGATCCCTTTGAAATTTTCGATCCGTATTCTTTTCCTATCGTCCTCAGCGAGTTTGATCTCTACCTTATGGGCGAGGGCCGCCACTACGACACTTACGAAAAACTCGGCGCCCATGTGATTACGCTCGATGACGTGCGCGGCGTTCACTTCGCCGTGTGGGCGCCCGGCGCAAAACGCGTCAGCGTCGTGGGCGACTTCAATCGTTGGGACGGCCGTGTCCATCCCATGCGCGCGCGCGGCTCCTCCGGCCTCTGGGAAATATTCCTACCTGAGCTCAACGAGGGCGCAATCTACAAATATGAAATCGCCGGTCCCGACGGCGGCATTCTTCCCCTCAAAGCCGATCCCTATGCCTTCCGCTCTGAACTTCGCCCCAATACCGGCTCCATCGTCGCCCGCCTCGATCATCATCAATGGACCGACGCCGATTGGATTTCAGACCGCGCGCAGAAAAACTGGTTCGAGTCTCCCATCTCCATCTACGAAGTTCATCTGGGTTCCTGGCGCCGCGTCCCTGAAGATCATCATCGATGGCTTACCTACCGCGAGATCGGCGACCAGCTCATCCCCTACGTAAAAGATCTCGGGTACACGCACATCGAACTGCTTCCCGTCATGGAGCATCCTTACGATGCCTCCTGGGGCTACCAGACTCTCGGCTACTTTGCCGCCACCAGCCGCTACGGCACTCCCGCCGAATTCATGGAATTTGTGGATCGCTGTCACCAGTCCGGCATTGGGGTCTTTCTCGATTGGACGCCCGCGCATTTCCCTCGCGACGTTCACGGGCTCGCCCAATTCGACGGCACTCATCTCTACGAACATTCCGACCCACGCCAAGGCGCGCACCCTGACTGGGGCACGCTGGTCTACAATTACGGCCGCAACGAAGTCCAGAACTAT
>Ga0209648_10004166_pt1 | contig 12252 bp, 11 predicted proteins | sample GraSoi2013_115cm_FD_185830 | JGI IMG/M metagenome (GOLD analysis project Ga0209648, IMG submission 185830) | Grasslands soil microbial communities from the Angelo Coastal Reserve, California, USA - Sample 9_17_2013_115cm (SPAdes) (version 2) | ecosystem: Environmental > Terrestrial > Soil >...
CCGGACCATCGGCGTGGACACCGCGGACTTATACTCCCCCAACGACACGGTAGCGTACCCGATCGATCTCAGCACCGCGCAGCCCTATCCCAGGTACCCGCAGATTCTGTTCTACAATCCCGCGCTGGCGTTCGAGCAGCCGCCCATCGGGACCTTCAACTATCGGCACGACTACTACGACTTCAAGCGCACGGATACGACCCAGGCGCTTACGTTCATTGACAAGACCGAGATCCGGAACGACACGGCGCTCACGTTCACCTACTTGCTCGACAGCGTGACCCAGTCAGGCGGCAACTACTACATCGCTCCGCAGACGCATTTCCTGTACGGGCCGGGTGCGGGGCTGTACGTGTGCGACTCGCTGTTCTTCTTCTCCAACGAGCTGGTGGCGGATTCGATCATCGAACCGCTGCAGCCCTTGCCGACGTCCAACGTGCACCTGCTGTCGTTCTACCGGATTCCCGGCCGCTACGGCGTCACCGTGCTGAAGGGGTATCACACGGAGCTGCCCCCGGATCGCTTCGAGCCCAACGATCTGTGGTGCCGCGATAAGGACACGACGCACTTTGACGTCGTGCGCGGCGGCGCAGCGCAGGTGGTGGGGCAGCTCACAATCGACCGGCCGCACGATCTCGACTTCTATCGGTTCCGCTTGCTGGGACTGCCGGGCGACACTGACACGGTCACGATCAAGGTGGTCGCCGCCAACAGCGCGGCGGATCTGGATCTTACGGTGCTGTCGACGAACTTCAACAGCGAGTTTGGCCGGACGTTCGGCGTGGGCACGCGGGACAGCCTCAGTGTGCGCATTGCCGCCGGCACGTACGTGGTGGCTGTGACCGACTTCCCCGGTGTGCCGACGGGATACGCGCTGTGCTTCACGGTCAACGCGCCCTGCACGGGCCTGCCGGCGACGTCCGCTGCCGCGAGCGTGCGGGCCCTCTCCCGGACGGGGCGACCCGGAGCCGGAGGGGGGTCATCGAAACGCCGGGGACCTCGTGGTCCCTTCGCGGGCCTCCCGGCCTCCGGTAACACCAAAAGGCTCTGGGGGATTCCATTGGCTCCGCGCCGATGATGGAGTCTTTGCGCCGCCGCCGGTTGACGGTCTGCGCCGTGGCGCTGGTCGCCGCGACGTGCGCCTTCCCAACGGACAACAGTCCCAAGGTGCTCGTCTTGATCGACGCGCCGCGCACGTTCGTGTTGCGAGGCGACCAGATGAGTGTTCACGCCCGGACCGTCCGCATCGTGGGGATCGACACGGTGGACGTGCCCAACGTAGACTTTCATTGGGTTTCGGGAGGCTCGACCATTGCCACGGTCGCGGCGGATTGCTGCGGGTACGCCACCATTACGGGGGTCAATAAGGGGCTGGTCGACGTCATCGCCAGCGTCGTGAATTTCAACCAGGCGACGCCGGGCGACTTGCCGCTACGCGTGGCGAATCCGCTCGAGATCGACAGCGTGCGCCCGCGCATCGCCGCCTACGGCGGTCTCGTGACCGTCTACGGGATCGGCGTGGACAGCATTTTCCTGGCGAGTCTCGGGTCCGCCGATCTCATTCCTTACCCGTTCTCCGCCGTCCGGGACTCCGCGACCGGCGCGGCGCGGATCACCTACTGGGTGCCGCCACCGGCCGCCACGGGCAATCTGTTCTACCTTGGCGCGGGAGTCTTCGGCTTCGCCGATTCGCTCACGGGGGTCCTGCCGTTCGACGTGTTCGAGCCCAACGACACGAACCCGTCGAAGATCAACTTGGATGCCCCGGTACCCTGGCCACAGATCCCGGTCCTCTTGTTCCACAACCCGGCCCTCGCGTTCGAAGAGACGCCACGTGGGGTCGAGGCGGCCGACTGGTTCGATTTCACCACCAGCGACTCGCTGTCGGACTACACGATCTTCATCAATTACCCCTCGTCCGGCGACACGTCTGCCACCCGCACGTTCCTCGTCGATTCGCTGGGCTTCTCGGGCGCTCTGCCGGGTGGGTACTTCGGGCGCGACTCGGCGGACTTCGCCGGCAGCGACTTCCTGCGCTGTAAGGGCTTCCAGTTCTCGCCGATCGAGGCGCCGCGCGACTCCACCATCATCGCGCTGCGGGGCTTGCCGAGCCACAGCATGCACGTCATCACGTTCTTTCAACGCGCCCGGGCGCAGCGCTACGGTTTGCGCGTCGTCAAGTTCTACAGCCATGCGGACCCGCGCATCAAGCCCGATAAGTACGAACCGAACAAGTTCTGCCACTACGCGGACTTCGGGGTTCGCAACCTGGGGGTCCGGGCGTCCTTCTCCGACACGCTGACGATCGACAATCCGCACGCGGTTGATTGGCTGCGGGTCACCGTCCCGGCGACGCAGTCGATCCACATCCTGACGAAGGCGCGGCCGTTCCCGCTCGAAGCCGATACGTCCGACATCGATGTGTACGTGATGACGGTACCCAACGCAGGGATCGGGACAACGCTCACGCTCGTGGGAGCCGACACGGCCGCCGGCTCCGCTGCCAGCGTGACGGTTACGGCGCCGGCGAGTCCAACCCAGAGCTCGTACTATATCGCGGTCGTGGATTTCGCCGGCGTACCGACACGCTATTCGCTGTGCTACACGCAGGCCCTGGTGCTGGGCCCGCCGTGCACACCGCTGCCGGCGCCGCCCGCGCCCGCGCCGTCGTTGGCAGCCGCCCGGAGCCGCCGCGCCCGCTTGGAGCGCCGCGCGCATCAGGCGCCGCTTGCCGCACCGCTCGTGCCGTCGCGCCGGCGCGGCGGCCTCTTCGATCCGTGGCATACCGCCACACCATGAGCGGAGCCGCGGGATCCACCATGGAATGCGTGCGCTGTCACACCCCGCTGCCGGACAACAGCAAGTTCTGTTTTGCCTGCGGCTACGACATTACGGGCGGCGGCAGCCTGTCGTCCACCAGCGCCCAGGTCGAGTCCCTCATGGCGCGGCTGCAGCGCATCGTCGAGGGCGAGTACAAGCTCGAACGCTTGGTCGGCAAGGGCGGCATGGGCGCCGTGTTCCTGGCCCAGGACCTGACCCTCGATCGCGAAGTGGCAATCAAGGTCCTGCCGCCCGACATCTCGCTGGACGAGCACGTGGTCAAGCGCTTCCAGCAGGAGGCCAAGACCGCGGCCAAGCTCGACCACCCCAACATCATCCCGATCTACCGGGTCGAGAGCGAAGGCGGGCTCTTCTTCTTCGTCATGAAGTACATCGCCGGCACGTCGCTGGAAGACGTGCTCGACGAGAAAAAGCGCCTGCCGCTGGATTACGTGCAGCGCGTGCTGTGGGAAGCGGCTTGCGCCCTGGGCCACGCACACCAGCGCAGCGTCGTGCATCGCGACGTGAAGCCCGCCAACATCATGTTCGACCACGACGGCCGCGTGATGCTCACGGACTTCGGCATCTCGAAAGCGTTGCAGGCCGCGAGCGGCTTCACCGGCACGGGCATGATCATCGGTACGCCGCACTACATGGCGCCCGAGCAGGCCAAGGGCAGCCCGGTGGACGGCCGCGCCGATCAGTACTCGCTCGGCGTCGTGGGCTACCGCATGCTCACGCTGGAGCTGCCCTTCGGCGGCGACTCGGTGCACACCATCCTCTATAAGCACATCTTCGAGGAGCCGCCCGCGCTGCAGCGGGCCGACGTGCCCGAGTTCCTGCGCGTGGCCATCAAGCGCGCGCTCGCCAAGGAACCGGGGCAGCGCTACGCGAACATGGAAGAGTTCGCCACCGCGGTGTGGCCGGAGCAGCCCGTCGCGGCGCCGGGATCGGGCAAGAGCACGCCACGCCCGCGGCCCAAGCCGGCTGCTACGGCCGAGTCGCCGACCGAGCTCACGCCCGCGCCGGCACCCGCCTCGCCGCCGCTCGCCGCCAAAGGCAAGGGGCCGGTGCCTGCGCCGAAGAAAAAAGGCGGCAAGGGGCTGTTCGTGGGCGCGGCGGTGGCCGCAATTGCCGCGGGCGGCTACTTCGTGGTGTTCAAGGGCGGCGCCAAGAACGCCGGTACGCAGAACGCGCCGCCGCCGCAGCAGACGCAGACCAACAACCCGTCGGCGAACCCGGGCGTGCACCAGACCCCGGAAACCACGGCGGCGCCCGTGCAAACGCCGCCGCCCCAGGTCGCGACGAAGAGTCAGGCCTCGCCGCCGCGGCGCGGGCCGCGCCGTGAGCCGCCACCGCGGCCGCAGACGCAAGCGCCGGCCGCCGTGGGCGGGCAGCTCACGATCTCGTCCGACCCCATCGGCGCCGAGGTTTACATCGACGGCGTGGACGTGGGCCAGACGCCGATCGTGGAATACAGCGTCGCCGCGGGCAAGCATACGATCAAGATCGAGCGGGCGGGCTATAAGACGCAGACGGAGACGGTAACGGTTGGCGCGAACGACACGGTGCGCCGGAAGTTCTCCCTGATCGCGGAATGAGCCATATGACCGAACGATTGCAGGGCTTCGCGTTGCTGCTCGCTGCCCTCCTGCCGGCGGGCGCCTCGGCCCAGGCCATCCAGAGTGCCACGCTGCGGCGGGCGCAGCAGGCGTACGACAACCTGGACTACCGCCAGGCGCTGTCGCTGACGCAGGCGTCGCTCAAGGAGCGGCTCGTGCCCACCGACCGTGTGCAGGCCTACCAGCTGCTGGGCTTCACCTACAGCGTCCTCGACTCGCTCACCCGCGCGGTGGACGCGTTCAAGCAGGTGGTGTTCATCGATCCCGAGCGCTCGCTCGACCCCAACAAGGTGCCGGCCAAGACCTATGCGACGTTCGAGGTCGCGCTGCGGCAGGTGCTGGTCGTGCGCCAGCTCCAGGTCGATAGCAGCGCGTTCGTGGCGGGGCAGGGCGGCGTGGCGATTCGTTACGTCGTGACGCAACCGGCGCGGGTGGTGACCCGCGCCGTGAGCGACAAGGGCAGCTTCCTGGTCGATTCGTCGGTGTGGAACGGTCAGGTCAATCTCAGCTGGCCGGCCCGCCTGCGGACAGGCGACCCCGTTCCCGCCGGCACATACACCGTGGTGGTCGAGGCGAGCATCGGGCAGAACACGGCCTCCACGTCGCAGCAAGTTCGCCTCACCCTCGGCGCGGTGGATACGCTACCGCACCTGACCGCTTTGCCGGGATACACGGACCTGCCCGAGACCGAGATCCCGCCGCGCAGTTGGCGCCCCATGGGGCTCGCCTTCCTCTATACGGGGATTGCGGGGGCCGGCACGCTGGCGATGGAGAACTCGGCGCTCGGTACCGGCTCGCGTCGCGAACTGGGCGTGATCAGTGCGAGCGCGTTGATCACGGGCTTCATCATGACGACGCTCAAGAAGCCCGCGCCGCAGCCCGCGCAGGGCAACATCCTGTACAACCGGCTGCTCAAAGAGCAGTTGGTGCGCCGCAATAACGAAATCGCTTCGGACAACGTGAAGCGGCGCCAGCAAGTCGAGCTCACCATTGTGCCGCTGCCCAAGGGGGCGAAATGAGAACCACCGTGTTTCTCGGTTTCGCCGCGCTCGTCATCGTGCCGGCAGTCCACGCCCAACGCGTCCAGGGCGGAGCGCAAGTCGTCTTCGGGGATTACCGCGAGATATCCGGCGATCTCCACTGGCGCGGCTCGGGCCCCGGCGCATGGGGCAGCATCCAGTTCCACAAGTTCACGCTGGAAGGGCGGCTCGCGAGCGTGAAGTACGTTCCCGTGGCTGGCGGCAGCGCCACCGCGGGCTTCAAGGCCACGCAGCTCGACGGGTTCGCGCGCTACTATCTGGCGAACCACATCTTCGCCGAGCTCGGCGTCACCAACCGCAAGGCCGACCCGGAGTTCGACGCCCAGTCGATGGCCGCGGTCCGCATCGGCGCGCGCGGGTCCTACGATCTCGGCCCGGGCGCGAGCATTGCCCTGCGCGGCAACTACCTGGCCGGCGCCAAATTTTCCGGGGGCGGCACGGCGCCGTTCGCGTTCGATATCGGACTGGCGGTCGCGGTCGGTGCCACGAGCGGCCGCTTTCGTGTCACGGGCGATTACGACTTTCAGACCGCCAAGCGCAAGACGGTGACCGACGCGCCGCTCCAGCAGACGCTGGCGCGCATCGGCGTCGCCTTCGGGTTCTAACGGCTCCGCTTCGGCTCGAACAGCAGGTCCTGATAGTCGAAGCTGAAGTCCGCGAGCGGCGATACCGCTTGCATGGTGAACTGTCGAATCGCCCCGTCCGGCTGGAGCGTGAACGTCACGAACGCCTCGGCGATGTTCGGGGTGCGCCAGTGCGTCTTGAACGTGTCGTGCTGCCAGTGCGCGAGGTCTCCCACGAACGCCGCTGAGTGACTGAACCGCAGCACCAGGTGATCGCCTTCCACGGTGATGGTCGCATCGCCGTACAGCTTGTCGCTGTAATTCCCCGCATACTGCGTCAGCGCGAGCGACGCCTTGGACGTCGAGTCTCGGGTGGTGGCCGCCGCATGCTCCACCGAGTCGCCCCACGCTAGGCCTTTGACCTCGTTGTCGTGGAAGATCTTTGCCCAGTCGGTCGGCGGCGCTCCCAGAAAGCGGTCGAGAATCCAATACGGCAGCGCCGTGATGATATCGGTTTCGGCATTGGTGAACAGGACGATGCCGAGCCGTTGGTCCGGCACGAGCAAGGTGCGCGAGGTCATGCCGGCGAGCCCGCCGGTGTGGCTCACGATCTTGTGGCCGCGGTAGTCACGCAGCCCCCAGCCCAGCCCGTACGCCGCGAAGTTGGGCATCAGGGGGATGAACTGCGGTGTCTGCGATTCGTCGCCGATCGGCAGAATGGTCTGCGCGGCCCACATCTGCTTCGTGTCCTGGGGATTCCACAGGGCGCGGCCGGCCAGCGTGCGGCCCGAGTCGAGCTGCGCCAGCAGCCACTTGGCGGCGTCGGTCACGTTCTCGACGATCGCGCCGGCAGGTGCGGTGTTCTGCACCGTGTCGAGCGGCACGATCACGACTTTGCCGTTCTGCAAGCTGTGCGGTGCGGCGGCGTTGGGGGTGTTCATCAAGGCGACGTCGGTGCCCGCCTCGCTCATGCCGAGCGGCGTGAAGATGCGTTGCTTGATGAAGTCATCCCAGCGCTGGCGGCTCGCCGCTTCGACGACGAGTCCCGCGGCGATGTACAGCACGTTGTCGTAGGCGTACGCGGTGCGAAAGCTCGCGACGGGCTTGGCGTAGCGCAGCCGGCGCACGACCTCTTCGCGCGGATAGTCGGAATGGAACCAGACCAAGTCCCCCGCGCCGAGGCCGAGTCCCGAGCGGTGCGTGACGAGGTCGCGGATGGTGAACTCGCGCGTCACCCAGGGATCGGCCAGCTGGAACCAGGGCAGGTATTGCTGTACCGGGTCGTCCCACGATAGCAGGCCTGAGTCGGCCAGCATCGACAGGGCCGCCGTCGTGTACGCCTTGGTGTTCGAGGCGATCTGGAAGTAGGTGTGGGCGTCGACCTTGGCCGTGTCCCCGAGGCGTCGCACGCCGTAGCCGCGGGCGAGCAGCACCTTGCCGTCCTTCACGATTGCGAGGCCCACGCCCGGCACCTGGAACGTAGCGAGAGCCTGCAAGACATAGGCGTCGAGGTTCTTGGGGAGCCGCGCCTGTTGGGCGGCGGCGGGGATGGCGAGCAGCGCGGCGGCGACGAAAACGCGGATGACTCGCATCGCGAGCGGGCTCCGTGTGAAAGGGGAACGGACGGCGCAAGAAGATAACGCGGATTCCGGGAACTCGGTTACGTTTCTCCTGGTGAGGGAAGTATGCTCAGGCGATCCACCAGGAGGCCGCTCAGATGGTCGTTGCGAAGAAACATGGTCCGCGCGGACCGCTCGCGCCGGGAACGCCGGCGCCCGACTTCACGCTGCACAGCACCCCCGACCAGACCGTGTCGCTGCGCGAACTGCGCGGCCGCCCGGTCATTCTCGCGTTCTATCCGGCGGACTGGAGCCCCGTGTGCGGCGACCAGATGTCGCTCTACAACGAAGTGCTGCCGGAATTTCAGCGCTACAACGCCGAGTTGGTCGGCATCTCGGTGGACGGCGCGTGGTGCCACGCGGCGTTTGCGGGCGCGCGGAAGCTGCACTTCCCTCTGCTCGCGGACTTCGAGCCGAAGGGCGCGGTGGCGCGGTCCTACGGCGCGTTCCGCGATCACGACGGCTTTTGCGAGCGGGCCTTGTTCGTGCTCGATAAGGGCGGGATGATTCGCTGGAGCTACGTCTCGCCCGTGGGCGTGAACCCCGGCGCCGACGGCATTCTGCGCGCGCTCGACGCGTTGGGCCCCGAGGGGAGGCCCGCATGAGCAAGCGCGACAGCGCGGTGATGCTCACCTTGCCCGTGAGCGAGCGGGATCATGCCCAGGGGCCGGCCGACGCCGCCGTCACCCTCGTGGAGTATGGGGACTACGAGTGCCCGTATTGCGGGCGCGCGTACCCGATCGTGAAGCAGCTTCAGCAACGGCTCGGCCGCCGCCTGCGGTTCGTCTTCCGGAATTTCCCGTTGAAGGAGATCCACCCGCACGCGGAGCACGCCGCTGAGGCGGCGGAAGCCGCGGCCGGCCAGGACAAGTTCTGGGAGATGCACGACCGCCTGTTCGAGCGGCAGTTCGCACTGGAGGACAGCAGTTTGGCGGAGTACGCCGCCGAGCTGGGGCTCGACGCCGAGCGGTTCGGGCGAGAGCTGGCGCAGGGGGCCAATGTCCCGCGGGTGCGGGAGGACTTTCGCAGCGGCGTGTCGAGCGGCGTGAACGGCACCCCCACATTCTTCATTAATGGGGTGCGCCACGACGCCTCGTATGACGCGGAGACGTTGCTCGCCGCGCTGGAGCGGGCGGCGAAGCAGCGGTGAGGCGGGAGAGTCGATGCGCCAGGCGGGATTCGAACCCACGATCTTTGGCTCCGGAGGCGATCGTTCAATGGCACGAGTCCGAAGAGCATTTCGACGCGGTCATGGGGCATGTGTTCGGAGCGCACCGTTGACCATGCGCCCCCTTCTCGCTCTGGCCATCCTAACACTCACGAGCCTCCCTGCCGCGGCGCAGGGGTCGAATCCGCACCGAGACTCGCTGATCGCGCGCGCCAAGGCGCTCGAGCTCAACACGCCCTACGTCCCGCCCCCAGGGACCGCCCTCGAGCACCACGCGGCGGGCTTCGCCCAGATCATGTGCTCGGCCGTGTTCATCTCCGGCCTCGATCCCGATTTCGCCGCCGAGAATGTGGGCTACGTCACGGCACCCTACGCCCAGCGCGCGAAGCTGGGCAAGCCGATCATCGATCGTGCTGGTAAGGCCGTGCACGTCACGCTCCCCAACGGCGTGCAGCGCACGGCCAAGTTTCTTGGTGACCAAGGGTGCGTCACGCTTCCAATGGGCCGAACCTCGTTCGACTTCAAGCCGATCCGCGTCGCGAGCGCCCTCCCTGACCCCGCGACGCAAGCCTGGCCGATGGGCGATCTGTTGCCGGCGGATTCCCTGCCACCTGAGCTCGACACAGCCGCGATACGGGCGGCCGTGGACACGGCCTTCCAGCCCGCCGCGGGGATGACCGCCGCCTTTGTGGTGACGTGGAAGGGACGGATCATTGGCGAGCGATACGGCGAGGGTATCACGGCGCACACGCCCCTGGAGAGCTGGTCCATGGGGAAGAGCTTGACGGCTACACTCATGGGCATCCTCATCAAACAGGGCATCTACGCGCTGGAGCAACCAGCGCCGATTCCGGAATGGCAGGGCCGCAACGATCCGCGGGCGAAGATCCGCATCGCCGATCTCATGAACATGTCGAGCGGCCTCCGGATCCGAGCGCCGCAAGATCCTGATTACGACCCATCGGGCCCCTATCCCGATCACCTGTATCTGTACACGGGCGGCGTGAACGCATTCCACTACGCTGCCACTCGCCCGCTCCAATGGCCGCCGGGCACGGTAGGTCGCTACCACAACACCGACCCGGTGCTGGTCAACTATCTCGTGCGGTTGGGCGTCGAGAAGCGTGGGGAGGAGTACCTCTCGTTTCCGCGACGTGCACTCTTCGACAAGATCGGCATCCGGTCCCTGGTGATGGAAACCGACCCGTACGGGAATTTCTCGCATGGCTACGAACTAGCGTCCGCCCGGGACTGGGCACGCTTGGGGAATCTCTACCTTCAGGACGGCGTGTGGAACGGCGAGCGAATCCTGCCGGAGGGCTTCGTGCAGTTCGTGAGCACCGTCGCTCCCGCCTGGACCGCCGATCATCGTCCGGTCTATGGCGGGTTCTTCTGGATCAATGGAGACACCTTGTTCCCCGTGCCCAGGAGGGCTTACTACATGTTTGGTGCCGGAGGCCAGTACACGCTGATTATTCCGTCGCACGAGCTGGTCGTCGTGCGTCTGGGACACTTCAAGGGTCAGGCGGCCGGCCTCGAAAGTCTCAAGAACGCCTTGGCACTCCTCATGAAAGCGGTGCCCAGCAGGCATTAAGCCAGACTCGTAACGCGCGACTACGGAGGTGCTGAGATTCGGGAAGAGCAGGCGGTACGCGTCGCGCGACCTGCGCGATCCGTGGTGCAGTTCTTCGGCCCTGTCGTTACCACTTCGTTGAGTTCTTCGGCCCCCTTGTTACCACCACCACCGAAAACCACGCTGTAACTGCATGCGCCAGGCGGGATTCGAACCCACGACCTTCGGCTCCGGAGGCCGACGCTCTATCCAGCTGAGCTACTGGCGCGAATTGATGCATCGAAGATAGCCGCCGGCTGCCCCTAATGGCAGGCGCGGCGGCCGCGGCCTACGAACGGGCAGGGTGGTCGGGGCGCGCCCGTGCGGTGCAGCTTGGGCACGGGCACAGGCCTCGCAAATACTCGTACGAATAGACGCCCGCCCCGTGCCCGTCGCTCCACTCGAAGTGAACTGCGTAGGTCCCCACGGCGTCGATTGCGAGCGGATGCACGTCAGCATCCTCCGCTACCGGCCCCTGCAGACACACCGCGCAGCAGCAGGCCCGTCGCAGGTAGAGCGCCGGATACACCGCCTCGTGGCCGTCGCTCCAACGGATCGCCACGTCCCAGACGTTGGCGCGCGTAATCGCGACCGGGACCACCTTCGCGTCAGGGGCCACGCGCGCCATCAGGGCGGCGGCCCAGCTGCGCGCTCGCCCACAGCCCGGCCTCGACCGAGGCCTCCGCGACGGGGCCCGCGAAGGTCTTCACTTCTATCGCGGGCCGGCCGTCCCACATGACCGCGACGAGATGCAGGATCGCGATCGTGTCCGGCGTGGGGTGGTACTTGAGTCGTAGCTGGGCCCCACCCGCTTCCCCCTTTGAGCCGAGCGGGATCGTCGGCCTGAACCGCCCGTTGTACTCGCCGAGCCACGCTTCCAGCACGTCCATCGCATCCCTCATGGCACGCTCCCTTCCGCCCGGAGTCGCTCCAGGAGGATGTTTGCTTGTCCCGCCTCGAGTAGGCGAGCCCGGGCCTGGCCCGCCGCGTCCCGGTCCACGAGCTGCACCAGGTAGGCGGGCAGCCAGGCTGGGTAGTGGCCGGGGCCGCCTCCTCCCCACCCGCTGGTGTCGAACGCGGTATGCGCATCCACGAGCTGCAGCAGCGCGATGCCCCGCTCGTCCGCGGCCACCAAGCAGTCGGGGGCGAAGGCCGCTGTTGCAAACAGAAGCCCCACATCGGCTTGGGCCTCAGCCACGTGCGACGCGAGGGCGCCGATCGCGTCGCCCCCGATCGCGCCCAGCTGACGGCGGCACGCGATTAAGGCGCGCTTGTGCCACGCGTTGCGGCGGAGCCACACGAACAACTCGAGCAGAAACCCCCGCTCGGGGTCCGGTAGCTCCGTCCGCCGGTGAACGCGCGGCTCGGTGACCTCCAGACCCGCCTTGCGCAGCTCGCGCAGCACGAGGATCTCGAAATAGTTGGGCGTTACCTCCGGCAGCTCGGGCATCGGTGGTAAGGGTATCACCCTTGACGCCGCTCAGACAGACTGCCAATCTGAAGGCGTCCATAGCTTCGCACGCCTTTGCCGCTGGCCGCTCGCGGGAGGATCGAACCTATGCAGGTCAGCCGCCGCGATTTCTTGCGGGTCTCAGTCGGTGCCGGCGCCGGCACGGCGATCGGTGGGATGGTCGGACTGGGTTTGCCACTGGCGCCCGCCCGGGCGCGAGCGCAGGAACTCCGCATCAAGGACGCGAAGGTCGTGCCGAGCATCTGTCCCTTCTGTTCGGTGGGGTGCGCGACGCTCATCCACGTGAAGGATGAGAAGATCGTCAACATCGAAGGCGATCCCCGCAGCCCCCACAACG
>Ga0209648_10004167_pt1 | contig 12250 bp, 9 predicted proteins | sample GraSoi2013_115cm_FD_185830 | JGI IMG/M metagenome (GOLD analysis project Ga0209648, IMG submission 185830) | Grasslands soil microbial communities from the Angelo Coastal Reserve, California, USA - Sample 9_17_2013_115cm (SPAdes) (version 2) | ecosystem: Environmental > Terrestrial > Soil >...
CGTCCTCTCCGCCGGCAACTTTTATCAAACCGATGATCAGCTCAACTTCGGGGGCCACTCCAATCGTTTTGCCTATTACGCCAGCGTGAGCGGCAACCGCACCAATCTGGGCTTGCAGACTCCAACCTCCGCGGTCCAACACGACGCCGCCAACGGATTCGGCGGCTTTACTTCGCTCATCTTCAACGTGGATCCGCAGGACCAGCTTCGCTTGATCGCTCAAGCGCGCCGCGATTTCTATCAGGTGCCTGCAGACCCTAGCGATCCAACCACGATCCTGCGCGACGCCAACCGCGAGAGCGATTCTTTCGCCGCCTTCTCCTGGGTTCGCACTTTCAGCCCGGGTCTCGTACTCACCGTATCGCCTTTCTTTCACTACAACAGCGCCAACTACCGCAGCGATCCGAACGACATACCCAGCGCCGCGACGCAAGACCGCTCCTCGAAATATGGAGGCGGACAGGCGGGCGCCTCCTGGGTAAAAGGACGCAACAACCCGCCACTGGCGCAAACCCCCACCGGCAGCCTGATTGCCGCATTTGTTGAGGACCAATTCAAAGTCACTTCATGGCTCACGCTCAACGGCGGGTTGCGTCAGACTTATTTTTCCGGCGGTGTGGTTGAAAATGCCACCAGTCCGCGCGCCGGCGCTTCTTTGCGAATCCCCAGGCTGAATTGGGTGTTCCGTGGCTTTTACGGCCGTTTCTATCAGGCGCCACCCCTGGGCACGCTATCTGGACCCGCGCTGAACGATATCCGAACCCAGCAGGGGCTCGATTTCGTGCCCCTGCATGGCGAGCGGGACGAAGAGCATCAATTCGGAGTCACTATTCCCTTCAAGGGCTGGACTCTTGATGCCGACAACTTTCTGACTCGTGCCACCAATTTTTTCGATCACAGCAGCCTGAATAACTCCAATGTTTTCTTCCCCGTTACTGTGGACGGCGCGCGAATCAATGGCTGGGAGCTGACGCTCCGCTCTCCGCGCCTCCGCAACCGCGCGCAGGTCTATCTCACGTATTCAAATCAACTGGCGCTCGGCCGCGGCTGCATCGTCGGCGGTTTGATCGGCGCGTGCCCCGTTCCGCCGCCAGGATATTTCTTTCTCGACCACGACCAGCGCAACACGCTGCACCTCGGCGGCCAGTACACGCTTCCCTGGCGCGCCTACGCCTCGACGGACGTCTATTACGCGTCCGGATTCTCCAACGGCAGTCCGCCACCAAGTCACTTGCAGCCGCACACCACCTTCGACGTTTCTCTCGGCAAACAGTTCAGCGACAAATTTTCCGTCAACTTGCAAGCCATCAACGTCGCCAACCGCCGCGTCTTGCTCGACAACAGCTTCACCTTCGGCGGCACTCATTTCCTCAACCCCCGCGAAATTTTTGTCCAACTGCGCTATCGTTTCCACTACTGATTTTCCTGGTCAGATTGGAGCGACATTGCGTTTAGCGTTGATCGCAATTTTCGGCGCCGCCGGCACGCTGGCGCGTTACGGCCTCCAGGGTGTCGTGCAAATCCGCACGGCGAGCGCTTTCCCGTACGGCACTCTGCTCGTCAACTTGACGGGGTGCTTTTTGCTCGGCTTGATCGGGCAATTCACGCTGAATCGCATGGTCATCTCGCCGGACTGGCGGGTTGCGATTGCTGTCGGCTTCTTTGGCGGCTACACGACTTTCTCGAGTTTCGGCTGGGAAACCGCCAAGATGCTGGAAGACGGAGAGTGGGCACGCGCCGGCGCTTACGTAGGAGCGAGCGTAGTCGTTGGCCTGATCTTGAGCGTCGCTGGCATTCGGCTGGCCAACCACTTGTGAGCAAGGGGAGCCGGGAGTTGGACTGAGAGGTGGGTCCCCCACCCCCCACCAATTTGCATGAATATCAGAAGAAAGGAGTTACAGAATTTGCAATTCGTAACTAATTGATTCCAAAGGATGCGTTTTTGGTTGTTTTGGACTGGGACAGCCGGACTGGCTGCTCGTAAGAAAGAAAAGCGGGAGCAAGCTCCCGCACTCCACACGCAGTAACCTACAAGGACAAGTATATCACAAATTAAGGAAAAGTCAAGGAAAACTTGGAGTCACGGGCGGATAGCTGCAACCTGTTGCAAATGTTCAGGTTTCAGCCGGACACTAATGGCAAATCAGAAGTCACGGAGCTACCATGCCGCACCAAAAATTTGAAGGCGAGCGCACCCTGATGCGCATCCACATCGGCGAATCCGACAAATGGCATGGCAAACCCCTCCACGAGGCCATCGTGGAAATGCTGCGCAAAGACGGCTTCTCCGGCGCAACCGTGCTGCGCGGCGTGGCCGGCTACGGCGGCTCCAGCATCTATCACACCGACAAACTTCTCCGTCTCTCGCAGGATCTCCCCATCATCCTCGAAGTGATCGAATCCATCGAGCGCATCGAAAAAATTCTCCCGCGCCTCGACGAAATGGTCGACGGCGGCCTCATCACCCTCGAAAAAGTCCGCGTAATCCTCTACCGGCCGGCCAAGAACTAGCAGCGCCGCTTCCTGCAAATAGAATTGTTAGCGACCGCACCCGCTTTCAGGCCGTCTGCTGTAGAATCGTCCCCGCCTTTCACGTACACTCCGCGGGCGAGGTGGGTGTGAATCAATTCGGGGATCGGGCCCGTTTCACACTTGCCATTCTGTTTGCCATCAACCTTCTCAACTTTTACGATCGCCAAATCTTAGGCGCTCTCGTCGAACCGATTCGCAAGCAATGGGCCTTGACAGACTCGCAAATCGGTTGGCTGGCCACCGCCTTCACCCTCCTCTACGCTCTGGTAGGCGTGCCGCTCGGACGATTGGCCGATCGCTGGAAGCGCCCCCGGTTGCTCAGCTTGGGCGTTGCAGCCTGGAGCCTGCTCACAGCTGCTTCGGGATTCGCCTGGGGTTATGGTTCTTTGTTTGCCGCGCGTCTGGGTGTCGGTGTGGGAGAGGCAACTTGCGCTCCGGCGGCCAACTCTCTCATCGGCGATCTCTACCCCGCTGCGCGCCGCGCCCATGCCCTTTCGCTCTTCATGCTGGGGCTTCCGATCGGCAATTTCCTGGGCTCTTTTGTGAGCGGCCACGTCGCGGCCGCCTACGGTTGGAGAACAGCATTTTACGTTGCCTGCCTTCCCGGTTTACTGCTTGCTGTGCTGGCAATGCGCCTGTTCGATCCGCCGCGCGGCGCTTCAGAAAGCGCGCCGCTGGCGGGGCGGCCGCACCAGGGCTCGCCCTACTGGTCGGTTTTGAAAATTCCCACTATTCGTTGGATCATCATCACCGGCGCGCTGTCTAATTTCAACATGTATGCGATCCCGACCTTCTTGCCCGCGTATCTCAGCCGCTTTCACTCTCTCGATCTCAGACAAGCAAATACGCTTGCTGCCATTACCTTCGGCCTTGCAGGCATTCCCGGTCTTTTGCTGGGCGGATGGGCTGCCGATCGCATTGCCGGAGTCCGCTCCAACGGGCGACTTTTGCTTTCCTCAGCGTCGCTGTTTCTCGCGGCGATATTTATCTTCTTGGCGCTCAACCTGCCCCAGGGGCAGTTGCTTCTCTTCGGTGCACTGATGGGAATGGGCTGCCTGCTCAGTTATCCTTACTATTCCTGCGTCTATGCCACTATCCATGACATCGTTCCGCCCAGCCTTCGTGGCACCGCTATGGCTCTCTATTTTTTTGCGATGTACTTGCTCGGCGGGAGTTTCGGGCCTGTTGTGACGGGAAGGCTCAGCGATTACTTTGCGCGCCTCGCCATGGCCGATGCCGGCGCAAGCCGCCTGAACGAGCACTTCCGCGCCGTCGGCCTGCACAGCGCGATGTATGTAATTCCGTTGTGCAGTGTTCTCTTGGCGGCCGTTCTTCTGGGCGCCAGCCGCACAGTTTCGCGAGACATGGGTGAATTGCAAATCTGGATGTCGACGCCGAATACCACGCCGCGGCCGGGTCAACTCCGCGAATCGGAAGTTCCCTAATTTCTTAACTAGCTGCTGTTCACGTTAAACTGCTCTGCCGTGCCTGAATCCTCTAAACGAACTCCCTGGCTCAACCGCACCGTCCTTGGCGTCGGCCTCACCAGCCTCTTCAGCGACTGGAGCCACGAAACCGCCACAGCCGTGCTCCCCTCATTCCTGGCCGCCATCGGCGCGGGCCCGGTCTGGCTCGGCGCCATCGAAGGCATCGCCGACGGCCTCTCCAGCTTTGCAAAACTTGCCTCCGGCCACTACACCGATCGCTTGAAGCACCGAAAGCCCCTCGCCGTCTTTGGCTACGCCTTTACCGCGTTCGCCACCGCTTCCTTTGCCTTCGCCACGCACGCCTATCACGTTCTATTCGGTCGCGCTGCCGCGTGGCTCGGCCGCGGTGTTCGCTCGCCTGCCAAAAAAGCACTCCTCGCCGCTGACGTTCCTGCCAACGCCTACGGCCGCGCCTTCGGTCTCGAACGCCTCATGGACACGGTCGGCGCCATCGGCGGCCCACTCACCGCACTCTGGCTGCTCGAAGCCACCGGCCATTCTTACCGCAAAGTTTTCCTTTGGACGCTTTTGCCAGGTCTCATCGCTGTTGCGTCCTTCTGGCTTCTCGTTCGCGAGCGTCCTGCCGCGCCGAGGCCCCAGCGCTCTTTTCTGCTCGGCCTCAAAGCCCTGCCGCCTTCGTTCCGCCGCCTGCTCGTGGGTGTCGGCATTTTTGGCGCCGGCGATTTTTCCCATTCCCTGCTGATTCTCTATGCCACGCGAATGCTCACGCCCGCTCACGGCATGGCCCGCGCTGCATCCCTCGCCGTCGGCCTGTACACCCTGCACAACGTTTTCTATGCCGGTTCAGCCTACACGAGCGGCTGGCTCAGCGACCATATTCCGCACCGCAAGGCTGTGCTCGCCGCGGGCTACAGCCTCGCCGGAGTCACCGCGCTCCTTCTCTGCACCGGAACACATTCCCTGTGGCTGCTCGCCGTGATTTTTGTTCTCGCGGGTCTTTACATCGGCACCGAAGAAGCGCTCGAAGATTCTCTCTCCGCCGAACTCGTCCCCAAAGAGCAGCACGGCATGGCGTTCGGCACCCTCGCCGCCGTCAACGCCGTGGGCGACTTCGTCTCCAGCCTCATGGTCGGCTTCTTCTGGAGCGCGTTCAACGTCCAGACTGCCTTCTCCGCATCCGCGCTCCTTTTCATCATCGGTGCTATATTGATTCTGCGGCTTCGCTAAGCGTCTGTTTTAAACCTTCGCCATGCCCGACGACTCCAACGCCACTCCCCCGCGACTTTCTCGCCTGGATTCGCACCGGCCTCGCTCTCATGGGACTCGGCTTCGTCCTCGCCCGCTTTGGAATTTTCTTGCGGGAGTTCAGCCTCAATCAGCCCAATCTTTCGTCACAGTCGTACGGCCTCTCCCTCTGGTTCGGTACCGCGCTGATTTTTCTTGGTGTACTCGTCTGCCTGCTCTCGCTTGTCCGCTACCGCCGGCTGCTTCAGCAGCTTCAGCGGCCCGAAGCCATGCCCTCGCGCCGTTCGGCGCTGGCCATGGGACAAAACATTTTGGACAATGAAATTCCAGTGCCTCTGCACCACCAAGGCGCATTTGAGTTGCGTCTAGAAGCTTGGCGGCCAGAAAGAGCAGTCGTCACTTTCACGGGCAGTGGAATTGCTCGGTGAGCCGGAATATGTGGAAGAGTTTCGCCCGTAACGGAGGAAGCCGCACCAGAGTACTAGAAGCCACTTTTCCGGTAAGGCATGTGGCGTAGATGCTCAATTCTCTTTAGCATGTGCCATCGGACCAGAAACAAAAAGAGCACCACCAGGAGTGCCATGGTGAGAGCCGTCGAGAAATCTTGAATGACGAACAGAATCACGGAACTTCCTATCCTCTTGTCGTCAAGCAACCGGCTGCACACCTCAGTGAGGCTAATTGAAGCAACAATTCCCCAGCCGAGAAACGTGGACCCTATCCACTGTTTGAGGCTACTGCTTGAGGTCTCTAGCAACTCTAGATACGCGGGACTGCTTGCCTGCCGAGAAAGTCTAAAAGGTGGTGCCGCTCGCCAGACTCTGACCAGCTTCACGCTTGTGACGATGCAGACAAGGAAGAGGAACAGTACGTAAATCATCATGCCGGTCGAAGGCTCCCGGGTCATGCGCCGCAAGTCCCAAGTTGCCGATTCTTGAAGCATTTGTGCCCCCACGGAAATCCCTAGGTCGTTCGGCTAGTCGTTTGCCAACTAATAGGATTCCGCTCCGAATCATTAGACACCATGTGGGGCAAATTTGCTCCTCACGGTTGTGCTACATGAAGGTTCTCTGCTTGTTGAGCTAGACTGGCCTCTCAGTGGTCGGATAATCGGAAACTGCCCCACCACTAAGCGTATTTTCTGCCTTGCGCCGCAAAACGCCGCGTGCTACCGTTGGCGAATAAAAGGCGAATTTATAGAAAGGGGCATTTCATGCCCGAATCGCTAGCAGTTCGCAAAGCCGCCATGCCGACAGGTGTCACCCGCGTCCACGAAGTCCTCGACTCCTTTGCCGCCCGTGACCACAACGGCGAAATCCTCACCGCCGTGCGCCATTTTCCTGCGCGCGAAGCCCAGTGGGCGGACTTCCCTGCTTGGGTGCATCCTGATCTCGCCGCCGCCTACGCCGCCAAAGGGATTCGCCGCCTCTACACCCACCAAGCCGCCGCTGCGGAAGCGGTCCACGCCGGAAAAAATGTCGTCATCGTCACGCCGACCGCCTCCGGCAAAACGCTCTGCTATAACCTGCCGGTGTTGAACGCCGTCCTCGAAAATTCCGACTCCCGCGCGCTGTACCTCTTCCCCACCAAAGCCCTCGCGCAAGACCAGCTCGCCGAACTCCACGATCTCAACCAGCGTCTCGAAAACCGCTTCGGCGTTTTCACCTACGATGGCGATACACCAGCCGACGCCCGCAAAGCCATCCGCGAAAAAAGTCACATCGTTCTGACTAACCCGGACATGCTGCACACCGGCATTCTCCCGCATCACACGCGCTGGACCCGCCTCTTCGAGAACCTCCGCTACATCGTCCTTGACGAGCTGCACACCTACCGCGGCGTCTTCGGCAGCCACTTGTGCAACGTGTTGCGCCGGCTCCGCCGCATCGCTCGCTTCTACGGCCGCGATCCGCAATTCATCTGCTGCTCCGCAACTATCGCCAACCCCGGCGACCTTGCTTCACGCCTTCTCGAATCCGAAGTCGAAGTCCTGAACGCCAATGGCGCGCCGTCCGCGGAGAAGACTTTCGTTTTCTACAATCCGCCCGTCGTGAATCGTGCCCTGGGCATTCGCCGCAGCTACATCAATGAATCCTCGCGCGTGGCGCAGGAATTCCTGAAACACGATCTGCAAACCATGGTCTTCGCCAATTCGCGCCTGCACACGGAGATTCTCCTCACCTATTTGCAGCAGGCAAATCCTCAGTTGCCCGGAAAACCGGAAACCATCCGCGGCTACCGCGGCGGCTACTTGCCGAACGAACGCCGCGAAATCGAACGCGGCCTCCGCGATGGAAAAATCCGCGGCGTCGTTTCCACCAGCGCGCTCGAACTCGGCATCGATGTCGGCTCCCTCGATACCGTCGTCATGGCCGGATATCCCGGCACCATCGCCGCCACCTGGCAGCGCGCCGGCCGCGCCGGCCGCCGCAGCGGAAGCTCCTGCGCCGTGCTGGTTGCTTCCTCCGCGCCTCTCGATCAATTCATCGTGCGCCATCCCGACTATTTCTTCGGCAACACTCCGGAGCACGCCTTCATCCAGCCCGACAACCTGGAAATCCTCATCAATCATTTGAAATGCGCCGCGTTCGAATTGCCCATCGCTCCGGGCGACAAATTCGGCGATGTCGACTTACCCGATCTTTGCGCGCGGCTCGCAGACGCTGGTTTTCTGCATCTCGCCGGAGAAAACTACCACTGGACGCAGGAAGCCTATCCCGCCGATACCATCAGCCTGCGTTCCGTCACCAGCGACAATTTCGTGATCATCGACGTCACCGGCGCGCCCACCGTCATCGGCGAAATCGATTTTCCCAGCGCGCTGGTCTTCCTCCACGAAAAAGCCATCTACATTCACGGCGGCCAGCAACACCACGTCGAACATCTCGACTTCAAGGAGCGCAAGGCCTACGTCAAGCGTGTCGACGTCGACTACTACACTGACGCCGTCCGCTACACCCAAGTCCGCGTCCTCGAAATCGCCGCCACCGACCGCGGTTCTGAATCCACTGGGATTGAGCAACTGAAACCCCCTTCGACCCCCTTGGCAACCTCTTCGTCCTTTACCTCCTTAACCTCCTCTACTTCCTTTGCATCCTCCCACTCCCACGGCGACGTCCTCGTCCGCTCCCAAGTCGTCGGCTTCAAAAAAATCAAATTCTTCACCAACGAAAATATCGGCGACGGCAAGCTCGAACTCCCCGAGAACGAAATGCACACCACCTCTTACTGGATCACCCTCGAACGCCCGCTGCTCGAATCACTTCCCTTCACCGTGAGCGAGCGCCAAAGCGGCATGTTCGGCCTTCTCCACGCCCTCGAATCCGTAGCCACCCTCCTGCTCATGTGCGACAGCCGCGACCTCGGCACCGCCATCGGCGAGCGCCCTCCCGCTGCCGATTCCGAATCCGCTTCCGCCGTTGTAGGGGCGCAGCATGCTGCGCCCCATCTCGGCACGATGGATGAATTCGTCCCCGCGCGGCTCGAGGACACCGTTTCCCCCAACCCCAAAGAATTCTTCGAACCCAATCTTTATCTCTTCGACGCCTACCCTGGCGGCATCGGCTTTTCCGAACCTCTCTTTCGAACGCACGCTCTCCTCGTGCAAAAAACCCGAGAACTCATTTCCGCCTGTGCCTGCGAACAGGGCTGCCCCTCCTGCGTCGGCCCTGCCGGCGATCTCGCCCCGCGCGCAAAAGAAGCCGCCCTCGCCATCCTCGACAGGTTGTGTGCCTAGATGTCTGCCGCCGCCGACAAATTCTCGAGACTCGCCGCGCTGAAGCCCGCTCGGCCAATCCCCGCGCGCCCCGCGGCCATTCGAACGCCCGACGAAGCAGACTCGCTCGGCCGGCTCCTCGGCGCGGGCGTGGCCACGAATCATTTCGGCGAGCACCTGGCCATTCGAAACTGGTTCTCGACCCCGGAATTTGCCGACCCATCGTCCACAACGCTCGAATTACTTTCCCGCACGCGCGACGAAACGCTATCCCGCAAAACCCGCGCTGCATTGGAAGATCCGGAAAAATGGCTTTTCCTCGACACGGAAACCACCGGCCTCGCCGGAGGCACAGGAACGTACGCATTTCTGATTGGCCTGGCGTGGTGGGATGCGGGCGGATTGCAGGTCGAGCAATTCTTCATGCGCGATTTCACTGAAGAATATTCACTACTTCATGAGTTATCCGCGCGCGTCGCCGAGCGCCCGGTGCTCGTTACCTTCAACGGCAAATCGTTCGATTGGCCGTTGCTCGAAAATCGTTTCACGATGACGCGCTCCATCGCCGTGCCGAAGCTCGCGGCGCATCTTGATTTGCTTCATCCCGCGCGCGCGTTGTGGAAGCTCCGCCTCGGTTCGGTGCGGCTTGTCGAACTCGAGCGCCACGTCCTCGACGCCCCGCGCCTCGGCTGGCATCGCGAGAACGACGTGGCGTCGGCGCTTATCCCGCAATTTTATTTCGACTACCTGCGCGGCGGGCCCGCCGAGCCGCTCGCCGGCGTGGTGCGCCACAATCAGATGGATTTGCGCGGGCTCGCCGCTCTCTTCGGCAAAATCAACGCGCTGCTTTCAGAGCCGGCCGGCGCCGCGAACGAAATCGAAAGCCTGGACCTCTTCGGGCTATCGCGATTTCTCCAGCGCCGCGGGGAGAACGATCGCGCGCACTCCGCGTGCGCGCAAGCTCTGCAAATTGGGCTGCCGGCGGAATTCCGCCCAAAGGCGCGCCGCGAACTTGCGCTGATGGCCAAGCGCCGCGGCGAACACGCGCGCGCCGCCGAGATCTGGCTGGAAATCGTCGCTGATCCGCACGACGGCATTCACGCTTGCGAACAATTGGCCATGTACTACGAACGTCGCGCCAAAGACCCGGCCAAGGCTGCTGAGTTTGCGAAATTGGCCATCGCCAAACTTCAGCGCCAGCGCGCCAATTCGCGCGATCCGTTCCTCACAGCCCGGTTTGCGCGGCTGGAGAAAAAGTTCCTGCAGCGGGTCGCGCGGCTGGAGAAAAAATCACGGCCGTCTTCTTCGGCACGTCCCCAGGGCGCTCGGCCGGTTGCGGAGCCAAAGGCCATTTCAGGGCTTTGGTGAAAGCGTCGAAGACATTGCGTGCCGCGCCTTCCATGGTCACGCACTCGTCTCCCAAACAATCCAGGAAGACGCCGCCATCGGGAGTATCAAAAGAAAAAAAGTTTGGGCGGCGAAGCAAATTCGAGCGTTCGGAATATTTCTTCTCGAGCGCTTCCGAATATTGCCCGAAGAAACGCACCGCGTGTTCCTCGCTATCCAGGTGCAGCTTGGCAACAAGAATGAGCTTCTTCGTTTGTTTCTGCTCGAAGAGGATGTAGCGGTCGCCGTCCCAGGCCGCTGCCAGAGTCTTTGCGCGGTCGTTGTCGAGGAATTGTTTCAACACTTCCTTCCAGCCGAATTCACCCATGATGTTTTCGTCGAGCTTTGACCAGTTGTCGCCGAGCAATTTCTCGAGCCGCGGAAGAGCGACACTCGCGGGAGTCTTGCCGGACCGGTAGAGCGCCGGGTGCAGGATCTGCTGTGTGGAAACCGGCGGCTTCTCGAACACGCCCGGCAGAGCAGCCCAGCCGGAATTCTTCATGAGTGCAGCCGAGAAGGTAAGTCCGCCGAGATAGGGGAAGATCAGCGCGTCCTTGAGGAACGGTGGAGCTTTTTGCAGCGTCGGAGTGCTGCCCAAATCGCCGAGCAACATGCTGGGATCGAAGTCCGGCAAATCCTTCAGGGAGCGTCCGGTCCCCAGCATCAGATAATCAACCATGGCGGCCATGGCGCTGCCCTCAAGCACGGCGTCGCGCGCCAGTTCCGCATCCTCGTTGGGCCTGGCTGCTTTTACCCACGCCTCGATCTGGAAATGCTGGTCCTCGAGCGCATGTGTCAGTTCATGGGCCATGACCATGCGCTGGTCGGCAAGCGGGCTCCAGTCGGCGATGTAGAATTCGTGGGTTTTCGGATCATAGAGCCCTTCGATTTGTTCCGTGAGCACGTTCACCATGAAGGAATCGAGGTCGAATCCCTTGGGAAGGAGTCCAAAGGCTTCGGCGCTGCGCTGGTCGGCGTAGCGTTCGGCGGTATTTTTGTCTTCATTCATCTGCTTGATGACGTAAGCGCGGATTTCCTCGCGCGAACGCAGAGATTTTTTGAGCGGCGAGACCAATTTCAGGCCGGTGATTTGGCTCATCTGGCCGAGGACTTCGTCGGCGGCAGCAATGAAATCGGCGGTGGTGGCGGCCTTGGAATCCGCAGAAGGCGGAACAACGCTCGCTTCCTGTGCGTGGACAGCGATGCCACCAAGGAAGAAGGCGAAGCTCAAAACAAGAACGCGCAGCCCGAAACAGAAGTGTCTCAATTGAGAGGCCATATACTTCGCAGAATAACAGATTCCCGATGGTGCCGACTGAGAGCACAGGTTGTGGCGAGTGACGAATAACTTCCGAGCGGATCGAGAGTCAGCCACCCGTTGACGCCGGGTCCGTCGTCCTGGTGCCGGATCTTTAGACGACTGTGTTAGACAAACTCACCGAGGCTCAAAAAAAACATCGAAGACATTGAGAAGTGGCGGACGGGCCTGTAAGCCGGATTCTGTGCGGCACGGTCTTTGGGTCCCAGTGGGTTTCACCGGGACGCGCATGCCATGCTGCGGCGACCATTCCTCTAGGTCACGATTCGCACCGTGACTCCAGCAGCCTACCCGAGGGTTTTCATCCACGATGGCTTGCGCCACCGCAGAAGGAGCGCGTTAATTTTCATGAACGCTCGCTCATCGAGCCGGGCCGGCTCTCCCCTCCTATTTGGCCTTGCACCACGCGGGGTTTTCCGTGCCTCCGGTGTCGCCATCGGAGCGGTGGGCTCTTACCCCACCTTTTCACCCTTGCCAAACGTTGCGAGCATGTAGAGGCCGGGCTTTAGCCCGGCTCCTATCGAAGACGTCCCGCAGGTTTCCCTGCGCGATGCCACCGTGCTGCGCTCCGCCGGCGGTCTATTCTCTGTGGCACTTTCCGTAGCT
>Ga0209648_10004168_pt1 | contig 12250 bp, 13 predicted proteins | sample GraSoi2013_115cm_FD_185830 | JGI IMG/M metagenome (GOLD analysis project Ga0209648, IMG submission 185830) | Grasslands soil microbial communities from the Angelo Coastal Reserve, California, USA - Sample 9_17_2013_115cm (SPAdes) (version 2) | ecosystem: Environmental > Terrestrial > Soil >...
TCGACACCTTGTCGTACACGCTCGCGTGGCTCACAATCGCCTTGAACCGTCCCGTGTGCGTCGCAATCCAGTCCGCCATGTACCCGCCATAAGATCCCCCCGCCGCCGCCATCCGCGTCCCATCGATAAACGGATATTTTTTCAGCGTGGAATCCACGCCATTCATCACGTCGGTGTACGCTTTCCCGCCCCAGTCATTCGTGATTTCATCGGTGAATTTCTGCCCATATCCGGTTGACCCGCGCCGGTTGATCATCAGCGTCACGTATCCTGCCGCGGAAAAAACCTGCGCGTTCCACCGGTAGCTCCACGAATTTCCCCACATCGTCTGCGGCCCGCCGTGCAGCAGCACCAGCAAAGGATATTTTTTCGTCGCGTCAAATTTCGGCGGCCGGATCAGCATCGCCTGCACCTTCGTTCCTTCGGCGCCGTCGAACCAGAACGTCTCCGGCGCGTTCATCTCCAGTCCCGCACGGATCGGCTCATTTTGATGCGTGAATTGCCGCACATTCGATCCGTCGCTCGATGCCGCGAAAAGTTCCGCCGGAACCATCAGGCTTGTCCGTTCGAAAACCAGCGTCTTTCCGTCCGCGCTGAACGAAATTGCCGTGTTGTAGGTGTCCGCGATGATTTTTTTCGGCTCCGCTCCTGCGCGCGCCGCCATCGCATACACCGGCTGCTGCGTTTCGTTCTCCGCGGTAAAATAAATTGTCTTGCTGTCCGGCGACCAAGCCAGTTCATTCGCGCTGCGGTCAAAGCCTTCGGAAAGATTTTCAATTTTTCCGCTCTGCCGGTCGTAAAGCATCACGCGCCAGCGGTCTGATTCGTATTCGGGCGTCAGCTGTGCGTGATAGGCAATGTATTTTCCATCCGGCGAGTACACCGGATTCCCGTCAAATCCCGGCTGCGTTGTGATGCGCTTCGCTTCGCCGCCGGCGACCGCAACGATGAACAAATCACCGTTCGTGCTGATCGCTTCCATCTTGTCCGTCACTGCGGTGAAGCAAATCTCTTTTCCATCCGGAGAAAAATTAAGATCTCCCGGCCCGCTCCGCTCGTCCGGTGGAATGTCGTAGTTTGCGCCCGGCGAGAGGTCTCGTGGCGCCGCGCTTCCATCCGCCGAAACCACAAACAAATGGCCGCGCTTCCCATCATTCCAATGCGTCCAGTGGCGGTAGAGAAGATGCTCCGCGACGTGTGCCTTCACTTTGCTCTTTTCTTTTTCCGCGTCGCGCTTGCTGTTGCAATCGTCGTCTTTGCAATCTGGATAAACTGAAGAAGTAAACGCAATCGTCTTTCCGTCCGGCGACCACTTCACGATGTCCGCGCCGGTCGAGAGTTTCGTCAGCGGATGCGCTTCGCCGCCTTCCGTCGAGAGCAAATAGACCTGTGATTCGTCGCCGCGCGACGAGAGAAACGCGAGCATCTTTCCGTCCGGCGACCACACCGGCGACGAATCATGCCCGCTCTGCGTCAATTGCAGCGCCGCGCCGCCCTCCGTTGGCACCATCCAGATATTGCTCGCATTACGGTTGGCTTCCATGTCCGGCGTCGCCACCGTGTACGCCACCCACTTTCCGTCCGGCGACACTTGCGGCTCCGAAATGCGGTGCAACTTGATCATGTCGTCGAAGGTGATCGGATGTTTCGCCGCTTCTTGCGCAGAAACGGCAAGTCCGCCGCCAAGCAGCAACGTGCCCAGGAAACCGCACCGTAAAATGACGCCTTTCATCTTGATTCTCCTCCTGTAAAACACGATGAGTCGCAACGTTCCTTGCAGAATCAGGCCCCGCGGAATCGCGCTTGCAAGAACACGGATAATGTCACGTTTCGGACCCAAATCCAATAGTTCGGCCCGCGTTGAAACGGCGGCTCGCCATACGAAAAATTTAGCCCCGCCGCGCCGATCGCTCGCGCGCTCCAGTCTGCTTTGGCAATAGTGTTTTCATCCTGATACGCTGTCTGGCCGTTCCCTTTCGTTGCCGTCTGCCCGTTCATGACTCGGGAGAAAAAAATGCGCCATTATCCCCGCCCGCTTCTGCTCGCTCTCTGTTCGTGCTTTTCTTTTGCTCTTTTTCTTTCCGCGCAAGAGAAGTCTGCGCCCAAGCCCCGCGCGCGCGATCTCGGCGTTCCTTTTGACGGCACGCCGGGCCCGCTCAACGCCATCACCGATGTTTCCGGCGTCACCGTCGGCCATACCACGCTCATTTCCGGTGAAGGAAAATTGCAAGTTGGCAAGGGGCCGGTTCGAACCGGCGTGACCGCCGTGCTTCCGCGTGGAAAAGACTCGATGAACAATCCCGTTTTCGCCGGCTGGTGGTCGCTCAACGGCAACGGCGAAATGACCGGCACGACTTGGGTGGAAGAGTCCGGCTTTCTGGAAGGCCCCGTGATGATTAGCAACACGCATAGCGTCGGCGTCGTTCGCGATGCGGTCATTCAATGGCGCGTCAATCACCGACAGCCCGATCCCACGGGCTATTGGTGGACGCTTCCCGTCGTCGCGGAAACTTGGGATGGCTGGCTCAACGACATCAACGGCTTTCACGTCAAACCCGAACACGCTTTCCGCGCCATCGATTCCGCACATAGCGGCGCCGTCGAAGAAGGCAACGTCGGCGGCGGCACGGGAATGGTCTGCAACGAATTCAAAGGCGGCATCGGTACGTCTTCGCGAAAGATCGAATCGAAAATCGGCGCCTACACCGTCGGCGTGCTTGTGCAATGCAACTATGGCTCGCGCAAAAATCTTCGCATCGCCGGTGTGCCGGTCGGCAGGGAAATTCCTGAAGATCCCGCGTACGCTTCCACGTCATTCAGCGAATTGGACCGCGGCTCCATCATTGTTGTCGTCGCCACTGATGCGCCGCTCGTCGCGCATCAGCTCAAGCGCCTCGCTCGCCGCGTTTCTCTCGGCCTCGGCCGCAACGGCAGCATCTCCGGCAACGGCTCCGGCGACATCTTCATCGCCTTCTCCACGGCCAATCCCGGCGCCGCCGCTGCCGATCGCGTTGTCGATCTGAAAATGTTCCCGAACGATCAGTTAGACCCCGTCTTTGCCGCCACGGTGCAGGCCACCGAAGAGGCCGTGATCAACGCCATGGTCGCCGCCGAAACCATGACCGGCATCGAAAATCACAAAGTCATCGCCTTGCCGCACGACAAACTCCGCGAAGTGCTCAAAAAATACAATCGCCTGGCGCCATAGCAAATTGAATAGATTAATTCTGACAAATCTTTCGTTAGAGAACCGGGACGGCCGTCTTCCGCGGCGGATTGAAAAAGGGCATGGCAACCACCTTTGCGGAAACGGTGTGGCGTGCGGCTTCCACGGTCATTTCCATATTGAGCATGGTGCCGGCTGCGGAATGCTCGCGGCTCACGCAGGCCAGCGCGATCATTTTCTTCAGTGTCGGCGACCACGTCGTTGACGTGGCCTTGCCCACTTGCCGTCCGCCGCGATACACCGGCACTGCCGTGCGCGACGCCATGCTCGGCACCTGCGGCGCCATCTTCAACTTGTCGTAGAGCGCCTCGACTTCGTTCCAGTTGATTTCCAGTCCTACGAGCGCGCGTTCCGCGCCCTTCTTCGCTTCCAGCGCCAACGCTTCGCGCCCCACAAAACTTTCCTTCTTCAAATCCACCAGCTTCCCCAGCCCGATTTCCGCCGGCGAATACTTCTGCGATTCGATCAGCGCCTTCTTGCTCGAGATGTAATCCACTTCGATCAGAAGCAGGCCGGCTTCGATTCGCGCGATGTCCAGCGCGATCATTCCCGCCGGATGAATATCAAACGCCTTGCCCTTCGCGATCAGCGCATCCCACACCTTCACCGCGTCGCGCCACGGCATCCACACTTCGAATCCCAAATCGCCCGTATAGCCCGTCCGCGAAATGTCCACGGGCACGCCCGCGATTTTTCCATGCGTCACGCGAAAATACTTCAGGTTCTTGATGTTCGCGTCCGCCGCCGCATGCAGCACTTGTCCCGCCGTCGGCCCCTGCAACGCCAGCGCCGCGGTCTGCTCCGAAATATCTTCAATCGTTACATCCAGCCCCAGCGTATTCTGCTGAAACCATCGCAGACTCGGGTCCGCCGCCGTCCATCTGTATTCGTTCTCCCCCAGCCGTGTGATCGTTCCGTCATCGATCACTTTTCCTTCCGAATCGCACCAGCAGCAGTAAATCACCTGGTCCACCGCTACCTTATGAATGTCGCGCGAAATCACGCGGTTAACGAACTTCGTGGCGTCCCGCCCCGTCACCCGGTATTTGAAGAGCGGTGAAATATCGATCAACGCCGCCGAATTGCGTATGGCGTTGTACTCGTGCTCGTGGTGCATTTCGTACACGCTGACCGTGTAATAGCCCGACCATTCGCGGTAATTCAGGCTTTCGCACAACGCCAGCGTTCTTTCGTGAAACGCGGTTCCTACCGGCACGGATCCTCCCGATGCGCGCGCGGCTAACGCCGCCGCAAAGTGACAGGATTATAGGTGCGAACTCAGCGCCCTCGCAAGGCTGGCTTCATTGAAAGCGGAAAAAAACGCCTGAATACCTGCATTCTTGTGATCGTGGTCACTGTTTCCTTCGCAAAAGTAAGATACTAAGCCCGTGGAGAAGGCTGACGCCGCTTTACAGCGGGTCGAAGCTGGCCCTATAGTCATCTGGCGACGGCTTCGCACTCTTCATGCGAAACACTCACCTCTTTCGAACCGCAGTTCTTCACTGCCTGCTTTTGTTCAGCGCGATGTTCTGCGCAGCGGAAGACATCAAGAAAATTCATCCCGCCAGTTATGTGAGTGACCTGGCTGGTGTGATCAGCCCGGAAGCCAGAACACGGCTCGAGGCGTTGTGCGCGGAGGTCGAGCAGAAGACTGGCGCGCAGATGGCGATTGTGACCGTCCAATCGCTCGAGGGCGAAGGCGTCGACAATTATGCGGTGGACCTCTACAAACAACTCGGCGTCGGCAGTAAGAAAGACAATCGTGGAGTGTTATTGCTTGTCGCTCCCAGTGAGCGCAAATACCGCATCGAAGTGGGCTACGGGCTTGAGCCGGTAATCAATGATGCGCGGGCGGGAGATGCCGGCCGCGCGATGGTGCCCTTCTTGCGCCAGGGCGACTACGGCAAGGCGGCCGAGGCCGCCGCGTGGCACATAGCAAAGTACATCGCGGACGATTCGGGCGTAACGCTGAGTGGCCAGCCTCCCGCCGGACGGATTCGAAATAGCGGGGGCGGCCGCGGGAATCTGGGGCTGTGGTACTTGCTCGCCTTGATCGCATTCTTTCTGCTGATTGGCGGCCTTTCTTCTCGCGGCGGCGGCCGCCGGGGAGGCGGATCGGGCGGAAGCGGTTTGCTCTGGTTCCTGCTGGGGACGCTTGCGGGCAGCGCTGGAAGGCGCTCGGGAGGCGACTCGGGAGGCTGGGGCGGGGGAGGCTTCGGCGGAGGCAGCGATGGGGGCGACAGCGGATTTGGTGGATTTGGCGGAGGCGAAAGCGGAGGCGGAGGCGCTTCAGGAGACTGGTAGCGCTGGAGGAAAGGAATGGATGCGAAATGCTCTCCACAGAAACAAAATTGAGAGAACTGGTCAACAGGCTGAAGGAATTCGCGGCGGCAAACCTCGAATGCGTCATTTTGTTCGGTTCGGCTGCGCGCGGTGACTTTCACGAAGGGCACTCGGACCTCAATGTGGTTTGCATCCTTCGTTCGTTGAGCGTCGAGGAGTTGGGACGCCTCGCACCTGTGGTGAAATGGTGGTGCGTTGAGCAGAAAGAGCCTGCGCCTCTTTTTTTCACGAAAGATGAGCTAAGGGATGCCGCGAATGTCTTCGCCATCGAGATTCTGGATATGAAGCGCGGCCAGAGAGTGCTTTACGGAGCGGACGTCGTTGCGGAAATTGAAGTGCCGATGAACTTGCATCGCGTGCAGATCGAGCATGACTTGCGCACGATCCTGCTGAAATTGAGGCGGCATTATCTGCGCGCTCCCGGCGATGCGAAGGAACTGGCGCCTGTTTTGAGAAAGTCGTTTTCCGGAGTGCTGACGTTGCTGCGCCACGTGGTGATTGCATTTGGAGAAGAGCCGCCGGTGGCCGCGCATGATATTGTTGCGCGAGCAGCGGCGCTGACGGATTCGAACGCGGCGGCATTCGGCGCCATGCTGAAGCTGCGCGAGACGGGCGAATTTCACGGCGAAATTGTTCCGGCGTACGGTGCGTATTTAAAGGCATTGGAGAAAACCCTGGATGCGCTGGAGCACCACTTTCCCAAGCGGGAATGGCGGCGCGTGAAAAATGCACATTCGTAAATCCAACTGATTCGAGGCGGATATGAAAATAGGTCTGATCGTTTTGGCGGTTTTGGTTGTCGTTGCGCTGATGCTGGGGAGTTCGTTTATCAGCAGCAGGAATCAGATGGCCGTGAAACGCGAGGCGGTGAATGCCGCGTGGGCGCAGGTGGACGTCGTCCTGCAACGGCGGGCGGACTTGATCCCCAATTTGGTGGAGACGGTGAAGGGCTTTGCGGCGCAGGAGCAAACCGTGTTCGGCGATATCGCCAAGGCGCGTTCCGCCCTGCTTGGCGCGCATTCTCCGGCTGAAAAAATCGCGGCGAATGGACAACTGGATTCCGCGTTGGGGCGCTTGCTCGTAGTAGTTGAAAACTATCCGCAGCTAAAATCCAACGAGAATTTCTTGCGCCTACAGGACGAGCTGGCCGGCACGGAAAATCGCATCGCCGTGGAGCGCCGCCGTTACAACGAGGCCGTGCAGGATTACAACACTTTCATTGCACTTTTCCCGAGCAGCTTGGTGGCGAGCCTGAGCGGCTTCACGCGTAACGACGCGTATTTCAAGACGGAAGAAGGCGCACGCCAAGTTCCCAAGGTCAGCTTCGGAACGCCGAACGCGCCGGCGGCGCCGTCTCCAGCCCCCAAGCCAGCGCCTGCAAAACCCTAGAGCACTGCTCCAGCAAGCGGCGCATCTTCAGATAACGCGAGCCGCTTGCGGATTTCAGCGACGATCTGTTCCGGGGATATCGCGGCATCGATGATGATCGCATCAGCGGGTTCCTCGAGATCCGCGAATTGGCCGGCCAAGATTTCTTCGCCGGCGTAGTGCCCTTTACGCGCTCGCAAGCGCTCACGAAAGAGTTCGAACGAGCCCTTCAAATAGACGAGCTTTACATTGGAATTGATTTGAAGCAGCTTGCGGTAGTTGCGCTTCAGAGCAGAGCATGCCAGAACGACGTTCCGCTGCTGAGCATTCCATTGCAGCATCGCTTGGCGAATGGAATTGAGCCAGGGGATGCGGTCGTCGTCGGTGAGCGGAATGCCACGGGACATTTTCTCAACGTTGGCGGGCGAGTGGAAATTGTCGCCATCGGCAAAATCCCACTTGAGCTGTGCGGCGAGCAGTTCGCCGACGGTGGTCTTTCCAGATCCGGCGGGGCCCATCAGGAGAATGATCAAGTTCAAAGTTAAGAGCTAAAAGTTCAAAGTTAAGAGTTTAAAGTTCAAACTAAAAGTTCAAAGTTTAAAGTCAAAAACTACTTCTGCGTTTCATTGCTGGGCCGACGAACTTTGTGCGACTGTGTTCACTCTCGTGCGGCTGCGCTGAGTTTTGCGCGGCTGTGTTGATTCTAGTGTGGCTGCGGCCGCGCGCTGCGGCAGCCGGAAAAGCGGGAGCTAGCTCCCGCACTCTACACTAAAATTTGCGGGTTTCCTGGCGCGACCAGCGCTCGATGACGATTTTCGATTCGGTGAAAAATTCCACGGCGTCACGTCCTTGGCCGTGGAGGATGCCGAAGAAACTTTCTTTCCATCCGCTGAAGGGGAAATAGGCCATCGGTGCGGCTACGCCGATATTGATTCCGATGTTGCCTGCGGGCGCTTCGTAGCGGAATTTGCGGGCGGCGGAGCCGCTTGTGGTGAAGAGCGAAGCCTGGTTGCCGTAGGGACTGCGGCGAAGAAATTCCATGGCTTCCTCAATCGAGTTGGCGTGAACCAAGCTGAGCACGGGACCGAAGATTTCCGTATTCGCGAGCTGGCTGGTAGACGGCAATCCGTCAAGGATCGTGGGTGTGAGGAAATTCCCTGATTCGTATTTGGTGATTTTCGTGTTGCGCCCATCGAGGATGGGCTTCGCCCCTTCGCTCACGCCTGTGGAGACGAGCGACTCGATGCGTTGCTTGCTTTCTCTGGTAATGACGGGGCCCATCTGGATGCCTGGTTCGAGACCATAGCCGACGCGGATCGAAGATGCGGCGTGTGCGATTGAGTCGCGGAAGGTTTTTTGCGCTTCGCCAATCGTGACGGCGACGGAAACGGCGAGGCAGCGCTGGCCCGCGCAGCCGAATGCGCTGTCGCTGATGATCTGCGTCGCAAGCTCTATGTCCGCATCGGGCAAAACGATGACGTGATTCTTCGCGCCGCCCTGGCACTGCATGCGCTTGCCGCTGGCGGCGGAGCGCGTGTAAACATGCTTGGCTACGGGAGTGGAGCCGACAAAACTGATGGCGCGAACTTGCGGATGATCGCAGAGCGCGTTGACCACTTCTTTTCCGCCATTGACGAGATTCACGACTCCCTTGGGCAGGCCGGTTTTTTCCAAAAGCTCGAAAGCGCGGTGCATGGAAAGGGGAACGCGCTCGGAGGGCTTCAGTATGAATGTGTTTCCGCAGGCGATGGCGTACGGGAGAAACCAGTACGAAACCATCGCCGGGAAGTTGAAGGGCACGATGGCGGCGACGACTCCGAGCGGCTGGCGGATTTGCATTTCGTCCACGCCGGGAGTTACGTCCTCGAGATTGTAGCCCTGCATCATCATGGGGATACCGCAAGCGACTTCGACGTTCTCGATGGCACGGCGAAGTTCGGCACGGGCTTCGGCGAAGGTCTTCCCGTTTTCGAGGGTTATGACGCGGGCGAGATCGTCAAGATTTTCTTCGAGGAGATTTTTCAGCTTGAAGAGGTATTGGACGCGCTCGCCGGGAGGGGTGCGGCGCCAAGCCGGGAAGGCATCGGCGGCGGCCTGAACGGCAGCGTCGACGTCCCCGGAAGTCGAAAGGGGTGTGCGCGCCAGCACTTCGGCGGTGGCGGGGTTGGTGACGTCCAAATACTCGGTTGCGGCGGCTCGGCGCCAGGCGCCATTCACGTAGTTCTGAAGGTCAGTGACTTGGGTGGTTACGGCACTGCTCATACTCAGCTCCTTGGCCCTTGCGCGGGATGGGAGAAATGTTCCCCTGGGCCAACTCTCTGAAGAATCGGATCGAGGTAGTTTACCAAGAAACCGTAAGGATGAGAGGTGAATCGCGGGCGAGGGGAGGCCTCAGGGCGGGTTGAATAACGATGGAAGCGACGCGAAGTGTCGCCGGCGGAGCACGAGCTAGCCCTTGCTAGATTCATTTTGAATCCGTGTGAAGAATCGATGGCGTCCCCCCACCCCGGGTGGTTTTTGGCAAAGAGTCCGGAATCGCCTGAAAAGAAAGGGGTTGAGCTTTCTCTAACTGCAAAAGAGTGCGCAAGAGTGTGAAAGGAAAAGAGATAGGCCGAAAAACGTTGGCAGGTTGCAGGTTTCAAGGTTGGAATGTTAAGAGGAGCCAGCGACACCCGGCAGTTTTCGTAAAAGCGCATTCTAAAGGGGTTACGGGCGTCACAGTTTGTAAGTGGGGGATCTACAAGGACTTGCGGTGACGGGTTTTTCGTCACGTGACGAAACTGAGTGGCAAGACGGGCTGGCAGCCGAAACATCACGACCCACGCTAACATGATTTTGGTTGCTTGTCAAATACTATTATCATATAGTACTAGATTCGAATTATTTTTGGTAGTACTCTCGAAGGACGGAAAAATCGGCTAAAACGAGGCAGGAGGGGGAGTTAACTTGCCTGGTTTACTTGGTTGAAAGCCGGAGGTACCCTAAAGCAATGGAAGTGAAACTTACGGCGGACCAGAAGGCGTTCGTCCGCGAGACTATTGAGAGCGGGCGCCTGAAGCGCGAGGAAGACGCGGTTCGAGAAGCACTTGCTCTGTGGGAAGAACGCAAACGTACCCGCGCGGAAATTCTCGCCGCCGTCGATGAGGCGGAGGCCTCCCTTGGCCGTGGCGAGGGGCGCATCATCACGCAGCAATCCATGCGCCTCCTTGCGGCGGAAGTGAAGCAACGCGGACGCGGTCGCCTGGCCGCGGAGCAGACGCCTAGGCGCTGATGGCGCATCGTGTCGCACGGCAGGGTGAAGCCGAGCTTGATGCGATCTGGTATTACCTAGCCAAGGAAAGCGCCAGCATCGAGATTGCCGACCGCATGGTCGATTCCATCACCGAGCGATTTTTCCTTCTATCCCGTTTCCCCCACGTCGGATGCCGCCGCGATGAGGATTTCGACGACTCCAGAGACGCTCTGCAACTACGCTAGTTTTCTGAAGATGGCGAATCGGCGGGAAGAGGCGCGCGAGTGGTTCCAGAAGCTGCTGGCGAAGAAGCGCACGGTGCCGCGGTACATGCAGAGGCGCGAACGGCCGTGGTTCCGCAAAGGCAAGGCGCTGCTGAAGGAACTGGCCAGCGCGTAGAGATCGCAGGGCGCAACCTCGATCGAAATGCAGAAATCGCAATTGGCGCGTGACGCGGCGGGAAGTTGGATTTCCACTACTAATAGCTCTTTGCGTATCTGGAAGATCTGAGAACAAAGGAGTCATTTCTAATGCTTGTTGAGGCCCTGGAGTGGCGCGGGCTTCAGCGGCAGCTTGCAAGTTGTCGACGGCGGGATTCCGTGTATCATTTGGTCGGATGTTGTGTCAGGAAGTCTGCCGGCGGCGATCTTTTCCGGGACCAAACGTGGAAGCCAGTTTCTCAGGAACAAGGAGAGGGCCCACATGAGCCGGGGTAGTTTACTACTCAGAATGGAATTGCGGAGCAATCCTGAGATGCTTTGCGTGGTGCGAAACGCGTTGGGACAACTCGCGGCGACACTGGGATTTTCCGAGCCGGAATGTAACGCAGTGGTTCTCGCCGTCGACGAAGCGCTGACAAATATCATTCGCCATGCCTACCTCGGAGACGTTGAACGGCCGATCCAGGCATCCTTCCGCCGGATTCATGTGCCGTGGGAGGGTCAGGGCAGGGATGCTCTTGAAATCGTCCTGGAAGATCGCGGTGTGACGGTGAATCCGAAGAAGATGTGCGGGCGGGCGCTCGAAGATGTGCGCCCGGGAGGGCTGGGCCTGCACTTTATACGTGAGAGCATGAATACGGTAGAATTCAGCCGTAGGAAGGGCAGGAATCAACTCCGCCTCGTGAAGATTCTGCACCTGCACGGGCCCCAGAAAGGTTCCTGAGGAGAAGCCAATTTGCAGATTGCCGCGCGTCATTTGGACAAAATCACGATTTTCGACATTTCGGGGGACATCGATCTTGCGACTTCACCGGAACTGCGGAAGGCGCTTCTGCGTGAGTTTCGCGAATTGAGAATGCCGCGGGTGGTGCTGAACCTTGGGGCAGTTCGGTACATCGATAGCTCCGGCGTGGCATCGCTGGTGGAAGGGCTCAAAGCATCGCGCGATGTCGGCTCGCGCTTCATCCTGTTCGGACTGAACAGGACGGTCCAGGAAGTTCTGCAGCTCTCCAAGCTGGTGAAAATCTTTGAGATTTACGAGAACGAAGAGCAGTCCGTGGCGCCCTGAGCCTGCCAAACCCGCAAACCAAGGAAGCCCGACGAGAGCACTGTGGAACTGACGACGCAAATTGGGGAATCGGTCACCGACGGGCTTGCTTATCTGGGAGCGCTGACCACGCTGGGCGGCCGGGCCGCGTATTTCACATTCGTCGCTCCCTTCCAGGGCAAGCCGCTGCGCTTGCAGCGCGCCGTATCGCAGGCCATGCAGACCGGCGTTGGGGCACTCCCCATTCTTTCCCTGATTACCTTTTTCATCGGGCTGATTCTGGCGCTGCAAAGCGCTTACGAGTTGCGCAAGTTCGGCGCCATGACCTTCGTTGCCAGTGCTGTGGCGATTTCGATGACGCGGGAACTCGGGCCGCTGATTACCGCGATCGTGGTTATCGGGCGGTCCGGTTCGGCGTTCGCCGCGGAAATCGGCACGATGAAGGTCACGGAAGAAATCGACGCGCTGGAGACCATGGCGATCGATCCGATTCATTTCCTGGTTACGCCGAAATTTGTCGCCATGATCGTGATGCTGCCGTGCCTGACGATCTGGGCCAACTCCATGGGGATTCTCGGCGGTGCGCTCTTTGG
>Ga0209648_10004169_pt1 | contig 12248 bp, 12 predicted proteins | sample GraSoi2013_115cm_FD_185830 | JGI IMG/M metagenome (GOLD analysis project Ga0209648, IMG submission 185830) | Grasslands soil microbial communities from the Angelo Coastal Reserve, California, USA - Sample 9_17_2013_115cm (SPAdes) (version 2) | ecosystem: Environmental > Terrestrial > Soil >...
TGATCTCGACAGTGGGATTTCTCGTGGGCGCGGAGATCGAGATGGCACGACTGGAGGATGCGAATTCCAATCTGTCAGAGCAATTGCAGACCCGCAAAGTGGTGGAGCGGGCCAAGGGCATTCTGCAGCGCGATCTGGGAATGAGCGAAGAGCAGGCCTACCTGGCGTTGCAGCGGCAGAGCCGTCAGAAGCGTAAGGCAATGAAAGAAATTGCCGAAGCGATTGTGCTCAGTGACGAAGTGAAGGGAAGTTCGCTCTCGCCGAAACCCGCGTAAGGAAGCGAGTCAAACGCGCTCAAAGGGCGGAGGGCGTCGCAAAGAACGCGACCCGATCCGATCTCTCGCTGCTTGCTCAGGATAACAAAGGGGAGCCCCGAGGGCAGATAGGGGTTATCCGCCCGCGGGGTATTGCTGCGAAAACTAGCGTGCGGCGGATGCAGCCGAGGTTGCGACTGCCTGCGCCACTTCACGAGTTTCCTTCGGCACTGCGAAATGCAGTGTCATTCCGAACTCGGGAAGCTGCATCTGTTGGACAAAGCTTTCACTCGATCGGGAGACCATAACCAGCCGGCTCAGGTCGGAGCGTTGCGACTCTTCGACCTCTGTCACCATCATTAGAAAGCTGGCTCCTCTGCCGCCGACCTTGCGCAGGGTAAGCAATTTCGCTGGGCCGTCGGGTTCGACAGTGAATCTGTACTCTCCCGCCGGCACTACGGCTTTCTGCCAGTGGACTTCGTGGCTCAAAGTAAAAGTGCCCCCCGCGTCCTGGGCGGCGGCCAGGCTGGGCGCGAAGCTCAGAGCGCTGAGGGTTAAGGCGGTGGCGTAAGCGAACTTGCGAATCGAGTTCATGGGATCTCCTGTTCTTTTGGTGAATGTCTGAAGCGCACACACCCGGCGCAATGCCGAGTGGCGTGGGTTCAGATTGAATGGAGAACAACGGGGTCAGGAGAATTGCAATGCCGCATCAGGGCTGGCATGCAAATACCGGCTTCGCAGTACCGGCTGCTGAGCTGGCTTGCGAAGTGATTTCACTATGAAGGAAGTTCGCGGCAGAGTCCAACGCAAAAATTTCATCGCTCGCATCGGCGCACGCGAATGACTGTGGCTAAGCCGCTCGGGTTCGCCTTTGCGCATCGCTCTCCGCTTGATGTTGCGCCTACGCCGTTGAGGTGATTTTCTGCGCGTTTGGCCCGTCCCATTTGCAAAACTCCTGCCCAATACGAGAACATACAAGGTTTGCACATCCATACAAATTCTTACTGAGGAAGCGGCCAAAATATGGCGACACGGAATAAGTCTGCGAAAACCGCGGCGAAGGGGCCGCGGGTGGAAGTAAAGAATGAAATAAGGAATGAAAGGAAAAGCGGAAGCAAGCCGAACAGAAGGGACAACGGCACCATCCAACTGGCGAAAGGGAAGCTGGGCGTGATGATCCCCGGCATGGGCGCCGTGGCAACAACGTTTGTCGCCGGCGTCGAGGCCATCCGCAAAGGCCTGGCGAAGCCGATCGGCTCACTCACCCAGATGGGCACGGTCCGGCTGGGCAAGCGCACCGATGGGCGGTCTCCGAAAATCAAAGAGTTCGTCCCGCTCGCCGGCCTCGACGACCTGGTTTTCACCGGTTGGGACATCTTTGAAGACAACATGTACGAAGCCGCCTCGAATGCGGGCGTGCTCGACCAGCGGCTGCTCGACCAGCTGAAGCCATTTCTTTCTTCCGTGACGCCGCGCGCCGCCGTGTTCGATCACAACTACGTCAAGAAGATCGACGGCCCGAATGTGAAGAAGGGCAAGACAAAGATGGACCTTGCCGAGCAGTTGCGCGACGACATCCGCGATTTCAAGAAGACCAGCGGAGCGAGCCGGCTGGTCACTATGTGGTGCGGGTCAACCGAGTCCTACATTGCCGCGGGCGAAGCGCACCAGTCGGTGAAGTCCTTCGAGAAGGCGCTGCGCGAGAACGACGAAATGATCGCGCCCTCCATGGTCTACGCCTATGCGTCGATGATGGAGGGCGTTCCCTTCGCCAACGGTGCGCCGAACCTGACAGTCGATTTGCCGGTGATGCTCGAACTCTCCCGCCAAAATGAAGCTCCAATCTGCGGCAAGGATTTCAAAACCGGGCAGACGCTGATGAAGACGATTCTCGCGCCTGGCTTCAAGGCGCGCATGCTGGGGTTGAACGGATGGTTCTCCACCAACATCCTCGGCAATCGCGATGGCGAAGTGCTGGACGATCCGGGATCGTTCAAGACTAAGGAAGAATCGAAACTTTCGGTGCTTGAGCACATCCTGCAGCCCGATCTTTATCCCGAACTCTACGGCGATATGTATCACAAGGTTCGCATCAACTATTATCCGCCACGCGGTGATAATAAAGAGGGTTGGGACAACATCGATATTTTTGGATGGCTCGGATACCCGATGCAGATCAAAGTGGACTTCCTGTGTCGCGACTCGATTCTTGCTGCGCCCATCGTCCTCGATCTGGTCTTGCTGATGGACTTGGCCAAACGCTGCTCGGAACTCCGCGGCCTGGGCATTCAGGAGTGGTTAAGCTTTTACTTTAAGTCGCCAATGACTGTACCTGGACTCTATCCGGAGCACGATCTTTTCATTCAATTGATGAAGCTGAAGAACACGCTGCGGCATTTGAAGGGCGAGGAACTGATTACGCATTTGGGGCTGGAGTACTACGACTGAGGTTTAGCGTAGAGCCATCGCCCTTGCCTGTTGCCGCCATCACCAGACAGTCTTAATTAGCGAGCTTCTGCGGATTCTCTCGTCGTGGGTGATCAAAGTCAGGCCTTCAGCGCGGGCTGTGCCGCCGATGATGCGGTCGGGGGGTCGCCCGAGTAGTCGCGCGGGAACTGGGCTGCCAAGCTGGCGATCTCGGGTGTGATCGGCAGCACGGTGACGCCTGCGATCAGCAAGTTGAGCGATGATTCAAGCGTACCGTAGCGGCGAATGCGTCCGCGCACCAGCATGGAGGCGAGTTCCCAGACGCTGATTGCAGAAATTGCGATCCCGCCTTGCCGCCGTGCGCGGCGGATCGCGGAAGCGGCGGGGCGGGAAAGAGACTTCGAATTGTCTACCGCCCAAAACAGGACATGCGTGTCCAGCAGAATCAAAACGCGGACTCCCACTCCTCCGGCGGGTCGGCATCGAGGTCGCCGACCACTTCAAACACACCCTTCAGTCTGCCGATGAAGTCGTCCTTCGGTTCCTCAATGGGTACCAGTTTCGCAACCGGTTTGCCGCGTTTCGTTATCACGAGGGGGCGCTTGGTCGAGCGTACGTTCTCCATTAGCGTGAGGCACTGGGCTTTGAAGACTGCAGCGGGGATTTCTTTCATAGACACATTGTAACATACATGGTCATCCGAAGATGACCATCTCTACGTCAGCTTCTTTTCCCGCCTGTACTCGTCAAACTTCTCCAGGAACCGGTCGATCTCCTTCTTCTGCAAATAGTAAGGTGTAGACAGACGCAGCTTGTTCGGGTCGCCTCCACGAATACGAATCTTGTGTGTCTTCCACAGCCAGTTTTCCAAATCCATGCGCGGGACGGGCGGAACGTTCACGCTGACGATGGCGCAGCGCAGGGCGGGATCGGGCGAAGTCCACGATTCCGCGCCGCGCTTTTTCATTTCATCTAGGATGTAATCAGCCAGCTTGCGGTGACGGCGCTCGATGCGGTCGACGCCGATATCGTTGGCGAGCTTGATTGAGGCGCGCAGTCCCCATAGCGCCGGAACGTTCGAGCTGCCGATGCGCTGGAAGCGTTCGGCGCGAATCTTGGTGTCGTTCCAGCCTTCGGTAACGATGGTGTTCCACAGGCGGTCGATGACTTCGTCGCGCACATAGAGGAATCCCGAACCTTTGGGCGACTGCAACCATTTATGCGGGCTTGCAGAATACATATCGCAGCCCAGTTCGCTGATGTTCAGCCTCATCATGCCCGGTACGTGGGCTCCATCTACGGCAGAAAGAATCCCCTTCGACCGCGCGAGCGCGCAGAGTTCTTTCGCAGGCAGCACGACTCCGGAGAACGTGGTGATGTGGCTGAAGAAGATCACGCGGGTGCGCGGAGTGATGGCCTCGTTGAACAGATTGAGAACCTGGGCGGCGTCTCTTACGGGGCGGGGAAGCGTGATCTTCTTTACCACGATGCCGTAGCGCTTAGCCTTGAGATTCCATGGATGCTCACCGCCGGGATGCTCCTGATCGGTCATCAGCACTTCATCGCCGGGCTTCAGGTCGATGCCATTGGCGATGTAGCTGTTCGCCTCCGTTGCATTGCGGAGCAGGGCAATCTCATTGCGATGGCAGCCTACGAAAGCGGCTAGAGGATCGCGAAACTCGTTCCACGCGGCGTATCCCCAGATGGGATAATCCTCGGGATCCTGCGCATCCATTCTTTCAGTGGCGGCATACCCGTCGAACACAGCGCGCAGCACCGGCGCCGGACTCGATCCGACCGTGCCGTTATTCAGATAAATCTCGTCGGCTGGAATGAGAAACTGCTTCCGCATCTCGGCCCAGTAGGCGTCTTCGTTCTTGTCGTAAAGGGAACGATCTGGAACTGGCCCGGCTTTGTCCAGTTGAGCGACAAGGTTTCCACGAAAAGCCAGCGCGGCAGCCAGTCCGCTGCCGCCGGCGAGAAAGCTTCGGCGATCGAGCATCCGCTTTTCCTCCCAAGTTGAACGAGACGCAATGCTATTGTTTGCAAGGGAATGTAGCAAGCGCGGCATTGTCCAAGCGACGGAGAAAAGTGGTGGTCGGGTAAGTTCGCTCATCGACTGACGGATTTAAGAGCCGTAGGGCGTGCGTTTTGCGGGAGTAGTTACGATTATGTCTCTTCGGTGTCAAATCAGCTCCCACGCGCCTCCGCCAGATAACCCGGACGGGGCAACTGCGCGTCTAATCGGGAGCCTAAGTTTGGGATGGATGTGCCCGGTTCGGGCGTATAATCGCGGTAAGAGTAGCTTGGCGCAAAAGGGGTATTTATGAAATTGCGATGGTTGGCAATCGCTGTAGCGTTGGCGGCGTTCAGCGCCGGGTCTTGGACGTTAGCCCAGGTACAGGATCAGGATAAAGACCAGCCCAAGGCGGGCGATGTTCAGAACGCCCCGAAACAGGCCCCAGCCAAGCTGCCTACCCAGGACGACAGCCAGATCAAGCACGACGGCACCAAGACTGACATCGATGCGGTAGGGAACCGCAATGTCGGATGCGGGCGGGGCGTCGGCAATTGGTACACCGTGGAAGGCCAGGTGGCTCGAGGCCGCGTGTACGCGCAGCAAATCGAGTCGCAGATCAAACTGGTGAACGATCCCGTGGTCACGGAGTACGTGAACCGCATCGGCCAGAACCTTGTACGAAACTCTGACGCACAAGTGCCCTTTACCATCAAAGTCATCGACTCCGATGTAGTGAATGCCATGGCGCTTCCCGGCGGATTCTTTTACGTGAACTCAGGATTAATCCTCGCTGCCGACGAAGAAGCCGAAATGGCTGGCGTAATGGCTCACGAGATTGCCCACGTCGCCGCCTGCCACTATGGCCGCGAAATGACTCGCGCCAACCTGCTGCAAATGGCTTCCATTCCGTTCATCTTCATGGGCGGCGCCATTGGCTATGCCGGGTACGAAGCGGCGGGCTTGGCCATACCAATGACTTTCCTGAAGTTCTCCCGCGGCTTCGAGGCCGAAGCAGACTATCTGGGCGTGGAATATATGTACCGCGCCGGCTATGACCCCTCGGCGTTCGTTTCCTTCTTCGAAAAGATTCAGGCCATGGAAAAGAAGAAGCCGGGAACCCTCTCCAAGGCTTTTGACACCCATCCGCAGACGCCGGATCGCATCCAGAAGACGCAGGAAGAAATTGGCAAGATCCTGCCCTCGAAGCAGCAGTATGTCGTAACCACCTCGGAATTTGACGAAGTCAAGGCACGGCTGGCCTCAATCGAGAATCGCCACAAGGTGCTGGATCAGAAAGACGCGAACAAGCCCAGCCTGCGTCGAACTTCTGCCAGCAGCGACGACAAAACCGGCGACAGCAAGAGCGATGACGATCGTCCGACGTTGAAGCGGCGGGATGATTCGTCGAACTAGCTGTGGACCAAATCGGGAAATCATCGAACCGGCGGCTGAGGCCGCCGGTTTCGTGTTTCTGCCAGGTGCAGTCGAGGAAGGCCGAGCCATCCGTGCAAGAATTTGTGATTTTCGTCGCAGCAGCCCATTGTCGAGTGAACTAAGTTAAGCTACGCTAGCCTTTTAGCGTGCCCGAGCAAGGAGCAGCCCTTTTCCATGCCAGAGAACACACTCACCATCACGGACAATCGCACGGGGCAGACCTATACCGTTCCTGTCGAGAATGGCACCATCCGGGCAATGAGCCTGCGGCAAATCAAGACCAGCCCGGAAGATTTCGGCCTGATGACTTACGATCCCGCCTTCATGAACACGGCATCGTGCCGCAGCAGCATCACCTACATCGATGGCGACCGCGGCATTCTGCGCTATCGCGGTTATCCCATCGAAGTTCTGGCAGAACGCTGCACCTTTCTTGAAGTCGCCTACCTGCTTCTATTCGGAGAATTGCCTACCAAGTCCGAGCTCCAAACCTGGGTGCACGACATTACGCACCACACCATGCTGCACGAAGCCACCAAAAAGTTCATGGAGGGTTTTCGCTACGACTCCCACCCCATGGTGATGTTTGTAAGCACGGTGGCCGCGCTTTCCAGCGTGTATCCAGAAGCCCGGCAAGTGCACGACGCGGAAAACCGCATGCTGCAGATCAAGCGGTTGATTGGCAAGGTGCCATCCATCGCGGGCATGTCGTACCGGTATAACGTGGGATTTCCCTACGTCTATCCCGACAACGACCTTAGCTATACCGAGAATTTCATGAACATGCTGTGGAAGATGGTCGAGCCCAAATATGTGGCGAACCCGGTGCTCTCCCGCGCGCTCGACATCTTGTTTATTTTGCATGCGGATCACGAACAGAATTGCGGCACCAACGCGATGCGCGCCGTGGGCAGCTCCCAGACCGACCCCTACCTGGCCACCGCGTCGGCGGCGTCGGCCCTGGCAGGGCCGCTGCACGGTGGCGCCAACGAAGAAGTCTTAAAGATGCTCGAGGAGATTGGCTCCAAGGATAATGTGCCGGGCTATATCAAGCGAGTGAAGGATGGACACGGGAAACTGATGGGATTTGGCCATCGCGTTTACAAGAATTACGATCCGCGAGCCAAGATCATTAAATGGACCGCCGAGCAGGTTTTTCAGGTTACAGGACGAAACCCGATGCTGGATATTGCTCTCGAGTTAGAACGCATCGCGTTGGAAGACGAATATTTCGTCAAGCGCAAGCTTTATCCTAACGTCGACTTTTATTCCGGCATCATGTACCAGGCGATGGGTTTCCCGCCGGAGATGTTCACCGTGCTGTTCGCGATTCCACGCACCGCCGGATGGCTGGCGCAGTGGCAGGAATTGATCGTCGATCCGGAGCAGAAGATTACGCGCCCGCGGCAGGTCTATACGGGATACGAGAACCGCCGCCACCGTCCCCGCGCGTTAGGAAAATTCAGACTACAAGTGTCATCCCGAGCAAAGCGAGGGACCTTGGTGTTTGCCGGCAGCGGAGCCTCGCCTGTGTCGGGATGAATCAACGCTTCGCGAGGAATGACGGTTCATTGCGCGGGGGGTCCGCTCAGCCGGCGTGTTTGGTAGCGAGCGAAGCTACGTAATCGCGCCTCTCAGCCTGCGAAGTGATCACCCTCATCTCGTGCCAGTCGTAGGGAAATTCTCTTCCACAATCCAGGCAGGCCACGTAGGTCCCGGTCAAGGCGCCGGCTTGAGGTCGGCGTGCCGATCCTCGAATGGTGACAGGGAAGCTATAGCGGGGATGATGGCAACCGAAAAACAAGTCAATCATCTTTGTGATCACGGAACACCTTCCACAACCGGTTCGTTCTTTTCTGGGTCGTCCTATTCCTGGGTAGTTCTGATTGCGTCCGTTCTGCCTGCGTCCCCTGCGTAACTGCAACTAATCGGCCACTCTAGCCCTTAGATTCACCTCGATGCAGAATGGTTTCGTGGGTTGTTGCTGTGGATGCCTGCCAGCGTTGAGTAAGGCCCGCAAGTCCGGTTCTGGGAAACGGTTAGCGGAAAATGAGCAAGAACTTGCACACTTATTCAAGAACAGTCCGATTTCAGGAACGTGAAGCCCCGAATGATCTTTGAGCAATGGCCACTGTGCAAAATTCAGCACACTACCAAGCCAAATTCAGCACCTTCCTGCCGTGTCACTCGCGATTGCGAGGGAGGCCACACCTGTCAATGATCACTGGTTGCCGCCTGGACCGTTGGCCCGGCGACCTTCCGAACGATTCTTCACCACGAAGAGGATCCTTTTCTGAAGATCGCTCATCACGGCGTCGGTCCATAAATGCGCATACCAATTGAAATCGGTGGATACGCGCTGCCGACTCATCAAGTGCAGGCGGGTTCCTCCGTTCGCAAGCGGCTGTAACGCGTACTCGCCATGCAGCACGTCAAAAAATGTTCCTCCGACGGTGACGTGTTCATCCAAAGTCGTCGCCGGAATTTGTTGCGTTTGCGCCTGAATAGAAAATCCCAGGCGATGTTCCGCTTCCCATTCGTCGATCGTCTCTATAAACAGCACTCCGCCCTCGAAAGTAGCGTGCCGCACTCCGCCGATTCCTTCCCGGGAGAGCGTTGCCTCCACTGGGTTAGGGAACCCGATTGTGTGACTCCAGGAGGGCTGAAGCTCCTGCGAACTGATTTGAGGAACCCGTTCGATATTTTTCCAAACTGCGGAGGGAGGCGCCTCGATCTCAATCGTGTTCTCGACCGTTCGCAAATCGCGGCGGGCAAACACTCGGCTTTCCCAGGGAGTAATCAGCAAAGGGATAATCATCACGCAGGCCAGCGGAATCTGAGAGCTCTTCCGTCGGCTGCTCCGCAGCCAGAAGCCTGCTATCAATCCCCCCATGATTCCTGCGGTTACGCCAATGGGCGCAAACATCAGCGCACAAATCGCTCCCTCCCACAACACCAGCATGGTTCCGGCGATGACTAGCAAGACGGCTGTGCTGGAGACCAATAGCCACAACCACACGGGTTGCGGTTGTCGCCGCTCGATGACGTAGACGGAAGCGAATCCAATCGCCAGGGGAAGAGCGAAAATGAAACCTATCGACATCACCGCAAAGATTGAGCTTCCCGGAAAAAGCTGCGCGCCCCACCGGAGAAAGAGTCCGTACGCCGCGCCGATGCCAATGCCTGAAGCGATGAGCGCGGTACTCCGCTGCACGACTTGCTGTGCCATGGCGATCACTGTACCGCAGTGCAAACTCAAACACGATATTTAATTGGCTTCAGCGCATTCGAAAGAATTGAATTCTAAGATCAAATCGATACCGCACGAAAAGAAATAGGCGGAAGGAAGCAAGACGAGGATGGGGCTGCCGCGAATCGTTCTGGGAGAAACAATTAGCTAAGATTCAAAGCCTTCCTGATAGTGCCTCGCTCTTTTTGGATTTTTTCCTGGAGCAGCGTAATGCTGTAGATGAGTTGCTCCGGCCGCGGCGGACATCCAGGAACATAAATATCGACTGGGATCACCTGGTTGACGCTCTGCACCAGCGCATAGTTATTGAAAACGCCGCCGGACGTAGCACAGGCGCCCATCGAAATCACCCATTTCGGCTCCGGCATCTGTTCCCACAACAGCCGGATCACTGGCGCCATCTTGTTCGATACCCGCCCGGCAATAATCATTAGATCGCTCTGCCGCGGCGATGGGCGAAACACCTCCGCCCCGAAGCGCGCGATATCGAAGCGCGCCGCGCCCATCGACATCATCTCGATGGCGCAGCAAGCCAGCCCAAACGTCATCGGCCAGATCGACCCCTTGCGCATCCAGTTGACCGCTGAATCGAGCGTGGTCAGCACCACTCCCTCCGGCGTGGGGTTGCCGTAGGTCAAATCCTTGACCACCTTCTTGCCATTCTCGACGTCGACGTAAGGACCGAAATTCAGTTCGGGAGCCATGTATTCATTTTAAACCACACATGGCGAGTGCCGCTTTAATTGCCCCTTGATTCTCTCCGCGTAATTCTCTCCGCGCCTCAGCGTCCTCGGCGATTAAAGGTCTTTCACGGGCTCACCACAATCTTTCCAAACATCTGGCTCTTCTCCAAATACTCATGCGCGGCCCGCAATTCGCTGAGCGGAAACACGCGGTCCACCACCGGCTTAAGCCGTCCGGCGAATACGTGCTTCAGCACTTCATGTAACTCGCTCATCGTTCCCATGTAAGAACCCAGAAGCGACAACTGTCGCGCAAACAGATGCCGCAGATCGATGCCGACATTCGGGCCAGTAGTCGCCCCACAAGTCACCAGCGTTCCTCCGTTTTTGAGAGACTTCACACTCTCGTCCCACGTAGCGGCCCCCACATGCTCGACCACGATGTCGACGCCCTCTTTATTCGTGATCTTCCGCACTTCCTCGGAAATCTTTTGTTTGTAATGATCGATGCCATAGTCCGCGCCCAGTTCTCGACCCTTGGCCAGCTTCGTTTCGTCACCCGCAGTCGCAATCACGCGGCAGTGAAAGAGCTTGGCAATCTGAATCGCCGCAATGCCCACGCCAGAGCTCGGCCCGCCCCACCAGCATGTGCCACGCTGTCACAAACACCAGCGGAACGCTCGCCGCCTGGTTGAAGTCGAGCGAGTCGGGAATCGGAATCACGTTCGCTGCCGGCGCCGCGATCAATTCGCAGTTGCCTCCATCCACGGCATTTCCCAATACAGTAAACTCGCGGCAACGATTCTGCAGCCCGGCTACACACTTGGCGCAATGCCCGCAATAGTGCATCGGCGCCAGCAATACCCGCTGTCCTTCCTTGAATCCACTGACGTATTCACCGGCCTCGACCACTTCGCCAGCAACATCACTGCCGAGAATATGCGGCAGCTTTACTCCGGGCAGCCCTTTGCGGACCCACACATCCAGATGATTCAGCGAGCCCGCCCGCACGCGTACCAGCACCTCATCCTTGCGCGCCTGCGCATCGGCGACATCTTCGTATGTCAAAACTTCCGGGCCACCAAACTGATGAATGCGAACCGCTTTCATAAAACGTTCTCCATGTCCTTCACAACATGTGGGGACAGCCGCCCTCGGCTGTCCATTCGAGCGCAGCTCGAAAGGTTTCTGCCCGCTCCCCATCACTGCACTGCGTATGGATATCTTGACCCCCGCTCCCCAAAAATCTTCACCAGCAGAGCTCCAGAAATAAATCCGCCCACGTGCGCCCAGAACGCCACGCCTCCCATGTTCTGCCTCTGCACCATGAGCGCAGTCGCGGTCCCGCTCAGAAAATTCAGCACAAACCAATATCCCAAGATGATCCACGCCGGCACCCACACCACGAACACAAAAAACCAGGTCAGCACCCGCGCCCTCGGATACAAAACAAAATAAGCTCCCAGCACGCCTGCAATCGCTCCGCTCGCCCCCAGCGCGGGAGCTGTTGACTGCAGATTGACGGCTACATGCGTCCCCATCGCAAGCACGCCCGTCAGCAGGTAGAACACCAGATACTTGAAGTGTCCCAGGTAGTCCTCGACATTGTCGCCAAAAATATACAGAAACCACACGTTGCCGATCACGTGCATCCAGGACGCATGTAAAAAAAGCGACGTCAAGAAGGGAAGCGCGATCGCCGGCAGCGGATACGCTGACGTGCCTGCCAACACCCGCGCAAGATGAGATGGCACTACCGCGAATTGACTGATCAAAGCAACCAGACTTCGAGGATCCAATGTAGCTTCGAAAAAAAATATCAGCAGGTTCAGCGCAATCAGGAAGCGCGTTACCCACGGCGTGCTATATCGAGGCTGGTCGTCACGAATCGGAAGCATATGAAATCTGGTAACTTGGTAATTGAGTAATTTTGCAATTGAAAACCGACGCGGGTCGGCGCGAGCTTTTCAATTGCCCAATTACGCAATTACCAAATTACCAAATCCTCCCCATGAATGGCGTTATCATCCTCGACAAGCCCGCCGGTTGGACCTCCCACGACGTGGTCAACCGCATGCGCCACATCCTCGGCCAGCGCTCCGTCGGACACCTCGGCACGCTCGACCCTCTCGCCACCGGCGTGCTCCCACTCGTCACCGGCAGCCTCACCCGCCTGGCGC
>Ga0209648_10004171_pt1 | contig 12245 bp, 7 predicted proteins | sample GraSoi2013_115cm_FD_185830 | JGI IMG/M metagenome (GOLD analysis project Ga0209648, IMG submission 185830) | Grasslands soil microbial communities from the Angelo Coastal Reserve, California, USA - Sample 9_17_2013_115cm (SPAdes) (version 2) | ecosystem: Environmental > Terrestrial > Soil >...
ATGACAGCTCCTTGTGGGAGAACACCCACGTCTTAAACTAAGCCATGCTTACCGTCGGGACGAAGCCCCTCTCGATTAACTCTTCTACTCTTTCCAGCTCTTGACCACCTTCGAGATGGCTGACCGCCTTTCTACCTATGTATGCTTCAGTAGCGACCGGAAGACAATCGGGTGGATACTGGAAAACTACGACAGGAAAATACCCAAAACGAGGGTAGATACTTATCGAACCAATAGGAATAAATCTGGTGCCGGACTCCGGAACCACAGTCTTCACTTAGAAGATCTTCGAGGCATTACGGAGATCACTCCAACACGACCTCCCTTTACGAACTACTGAACCGGTTGCCAATTCGCCAGAATTCCCAAGCAGGGCGGCTAAATTGAATTCCAATCATATTCCGACCGAGATGCTGCTCGCCCACGAACGCTACGCGGCATTGCTGATCTTCCTCGGTGGCCAGATTTATCAGGATTAGTTGTTGGCCGGGGGACACTCTTGTCCCAAGCGTTATGAGTCCGCCGCGGAAGTTCAACCGACGGACGTTGGTTTCCTCCCGAAATGGTTCCTCGTCATCCCCACGGCCGTAAACCAGAACCGTCAAATCCTGTATCAAGTCCGGGATTGCCTTCGCAGCGCGCACGACCGAAACTTTTTTTTGGAGCGCGAGGCCATAAAACCGATTGCCGCAGCTTTCGCATCGGTAGGGCCGAGCAAGTAAAAAGGGTAGCAGTGCAACCTCGAAGGAGTTCTTTCTAGCCGAGTAGCGGACTTCGGCACCGCCGCAACAGGGGCAGCGTCGGTCCCTGACCCATTGCAGTAAATACGATGCGATACGAAGCATCGAACTTGTGTCAGAGTTCTTCCTGTCCTGCATAGCTGTTGGCGCACCTCATGTCACGCCACCAGGGAATCAAGACTGGCTGCCCACAGGGACAGTCAGCCCAATGCCCAATTTCTGACCCTTGGCAACCAAGTCCTTGCCCAATTTCTGGCCGCCTGACCAGTTGTTATTTCGCGAGAGCCGACTCACACTTCCGTTGGATTTGAACTATCAGTACTTCTAATACTTCGGTTGTTGCTCTCGGGCCAGCTTCCTCCCTCCCGCTCGAACACGCCAGGCGCCTGGGGCAAGAAGACAGAAATCTGGAGGACGGGATCGTGCATCATCGCTCAGGCATTTTTTTATTCGCTCTGCTAATTACCAGTTTCGCCCTTGTTGGTTGTTCAGGCCTCGTTGCCGGGAACAATGGGAATCCGCCCCCGACGTCGACGCTGGTCATCACGAACGTACAAAGCGGATCGGTCACAACCTCTAGCTCTCAGGTTGTTTGGACAACAAACGTCCCTGCCGACTCCTCGGTCGATTATGGCACCACGTCTTCTTACGGGTCCAGCACTGCAGTCGATTCGGCGATGGTCACGAGCCACCAGATGACGCTTTCGGGTCTGGCCGCGGGCACCACTTACTACTATCAAGTCAACTCGACCGACTCGCAAAACAATCATGGACACAAGGGCGGCAACTCGGTTAAGACGTCCGGTTTTGGCATTTCAGGCACGATTAGCCCTTCAGCCGGAGGAAGCGGGGCGACGTTGACACTGACTGGGGCGTCGAGCACGACCACGACAGCAGACAGCTCGGGCAATTACGTGTTCGCTGGACTACCGAATGGGACGTACGGGGTTGCTCCCAGTCACGCGGGATATACGTTCACTCCAAGCAGCCAGAATACAACGGTCAATGGAGCCAACGTCACAGGAGTGAATTTCACAGATGCTGCCGCTCCGGTGGTCCCTTCGATCACCACGCAGCCCGCCAGCCAGACCGTCACAGTAGGCCAAACGGCCTCCTTCAGCGTGGCCGCCACGGGCACGGTCCCGCTAAGTTATCAGTGGCAGAAGAACGGCGCGAACCTCGTGGGGGCAACCACGGCGAGCTACACGACTCCCGCGACGACGACTTCGGATAGCGGGTCGACGTTACGAGTGGTCGTGAGTAACACAGCAGGAACGGTAACGAGCGCGGCAGCGACACTTACGGTGAACCCGGCTCCGTCGCCGGGTATTCAAGTGAGTCCTACCTCTATCAACTTTGGAAACGCCGTGGTCGGGAGTACCTCGTCTCAACCCTTAATCATCGCCAATACCGGCACGGCCACACTGAGCATTACCCAAGTGACTGAAACTGGCTCGGCTTTCTTCAATGTCAGTGGATTTTCGCTGCCCTTGAACTTGAGTGTGGGGCAGCAAGCCACAATCACGGTGGCTTTCCTGCCAACTTCAGTTGGCGCCGCGTCCGGCAACATCTCAATTGTGAGCAACGCACCTGGTTCTCCGCTGGCCATTTCCTTAAGCGGAACGGGCCTGACCCAGACTTTTCTGCTTGGGGCGAATCCGACGAGTCTGAGCTTTGGAAATGTGAACCTGGGCAGTACCAGCTCTCTAGCTACAACGTTGACGAACAGCGGAAACTCGAGTGTCACGATCTCTAGTGTGACGGCCACGGGCACGGGATTCAGCACTAGCGGCATCACGTCCGGCACCATTTTGGCGCCCAACCAATCGGCTACGCTGACTGTTGCGTTCGCTCCAACGGTAGCTCAAAACTTCACCGGCAGCGTCACTGTGGCTAGCAATGCTACCAACTCGCCGGCTGCGGTCACTTTTGCCGGCGTCGGACTCCCACCGACAACGGCACCGTTTCCTGTTTGGGTGCAATCCGGTCTGCTCAGGGTGGGGCAGACCGACGCCCCCGGCACGGCTTCTTCCATCAGTTTCTCCGGCGCACGCGGGGAAACTGTGGACACGCAGGTCATCGTGAGCGCCCCGGCTGGGGGATTGACGAACGTCAACCTGAGCGCCTCGGCGCTCGCTGGGCCTAGCGGTGCGACCATCTCGGCCTCGAACTTTGTCTTCTACCGCGAGTACTATGTGACCGTTCAAGGTAGTTACAACGTAGGAGGAAGCAACCAGCCGTTGGGGGCAGGAACCTATCCCGAGCCGTTGATCCCCTTCGTTGACCCTGAAACGGGTGCAGCGCTGAGCGGGAGCCTTCGAGCTGTTCCGGCCACTGTAGCCGCGAGCCAGAACCAGCCATTTTGGATTGATCTCAATATCCCGAGGGGCAAGACGATTTATCCCCCCGGAGCTTATACCGGAACGATCACGGTTACCAGCAGCCAAGGAAACGTGACCGTTCCCATGACTCTTACGCTGTGGGATTTCCAGCTGCCGTTGCAGCCGTCGGAACTGACTCATTTCATAATTTCGGTGAACTCCGGTAATCCCAGCAATGCGCAGCAACTGGCCTTGACACGTAACCGCATTTTCAGCATGAACTGGTCGGCAGCACAAGCAGCATCCTTTCAAGCTTCGGACGGATTGAACCGTTCCTCTCTTGGGGAAACATTCGGCTGGAACTTCGTCAATTGCAACGGTTCGTTGATCAATCCCATACCTTCTCAATCCGCGATCGCCGCCGCCGCCGTGACGTATCCTGCCGGCATGCCACTAGACCTATACGCGTCCGATGAGTGTATCGGAAGCTCGGCGGTGTATCCCAATATTAAATTACTCGCCAACAATGCTCATGCTGCAGGCGTGAAGATACTGGATACCGTTCCCCCCGATACCAATCTTTACAATTACGTGGACTATTGGGTCATGCTTACGGTCAATTGGCCCGCTAGTCTTGCTGGGATTCCGGGAAGTTTCTGGTCCTACGCTTCCTGCAATGTGGGAAATGGAAGCAATCCGAGATGGGACATAGATTTTGCTCCGATAAACGAACGCCTTCAGGCTGGGTTTCTCAACCAAACTCAGGGGGCCACGGGCCTTCTCTACTATACGGTTGACGGATGGTCTTCCGGAAATGCCATTGGATCGTACCAGAATCTTAATACCTCAGCTTGCGGTGTTCCAGGTTCAGCCGATGGCATGTTCATTTATCCCCCGGGTCCCATCGCCTCTTCCGAGTCAGCTCCAGGGATACGTCTGAAGGCCGTACGTGACGGCATCCAGGATTTCGAATACGTGCAGATTCTTAAGAACCTGGGGCAAGCTGCCTTCGTGAACCCAATTATCCAGCCGATTGCCGCGAGCTGGAGCAACTGGAGTCACAACCCGAACGCCCTGGAAGGTGCACGGCTGCAATTGGGGCAACAGCTCCATCAGCTTGCTCCGTAGGTGAATAGTTTCCCAGCGGTCCATTCCTCATTCTCATCTGTTTAACAGTTAATTTCGTTTGGAATTCGCTGGCAAGCCGCCCTATGGTCAAGCATCTCAAGTCTCCGTTGCGCACGAGGGTGCCAAGTTCCTCCAGAAAACAGGCGACAACGTTTTCAAGTCGCGGCCACTCTGCATAAAGATTCTCTGGGTGGAACCAGATGTGGAAAACTCCACCGCTTCGACGCACTCGTTCCAATCCTTTTCTCAGCCGCCGCAAACGGCTCGCATTGGGGATGTATTTGCGCCAGCCGGCCGCGTAGCGGATCAGTAGCGACCCTGGAATGGAAACCATTCCTTCTTTGAGGGAAGGCTCGACCATGCATGGTGATAGTCCGGCAAAATCTGCTAATACCATGCCGATGGACGTAAGCTTGCTGCTTGCAAAGCGAAATGGTAGTTCATCAACGTCGCGAAAACATGTAAACCCTGCATCTCGAAGGTCGGCGAGGTAAGCAACTGAATTCCGCGGGTAAACGAAACACGTTGTTGGGATTCCAAGTTCTCGCGCAGTCTGCGCACAATAATGATACTCAGCGATTGCACGTTCCCGCGTCATGCCGGGCCATCCAAAGGGGACATGCGAAAACGAATGAAATCCGACCTCTTGCTTCGGTTTTGCGCTCTTGATCATTTCTACCAGGGATGCTCCGAACCACTCGGGATGAGTCGATTCATCGCCGTCTGTGGGAACGTAACCGAACCACGGCTTCGAAAAGTGAGGGTAATGGACTTCTGGCAACCCGGACACGTCGGGCAGCGAGGGACGCATCATCGCGCCAACCACGGCCCAAGTTGCCGATAGGCCGTTACGCGTGAGGTGGTCCAGCAAGTTGGGTGCACCGATGTCGTGGGTCCACCGGGCCATCTTGAGTAGATCGTCATCAAATGAAAGATCGAAACTGCCCCAACTGAGTTCCAAATCCAAGCTGATTACAACCGTTGGTTGGGTCATTTACTCTCCAGTTTTGGTTGTGTCGCTCGAATGGACAATGTGCGAATTGGATTTCCTGAGGAGTATTGCGCATGGCAGGAACAGCCACGCACGGCTGCCTGTAGCCGGCGGCGTGCTTTGTATATCGAATCGGGCCCGAACCGCCGTTCAACCCTTCAACTTTTAGTGGGACATCCTTTCGCAGATGGGACACCGTTTCGCAGACCCGCGTATCCGTTACAAAAGTGCTTGTAGGCAAACAGGGGCAGGTCCAGCAGTCCAGGCAGAGGATCGTCTGCGGCCATCAGGGCGAACTCGACTGGGCTGCGCAAAGAGCGCAAGTACGCACCCAGGCTTAGGCGACCGCGAAGCATTTCGTGAATAGCGGCCGGAACATCCGTACTCACGCGGACCCAGCGAACGGCGGTGCGCCCAGTCCGCTTCGGCACCGCCTCGCCCATCATCATTTGCCAGAGGAGATAGGGAAAGTCTACACCGGCACGGGCGCCCAGTGTTGACCAGGTCCAAAGTCGCGGATTGATATCTAGAAGCTTGTAGCGTCCATTTCGGGCGTCAAACTTGAACTCAACTTCAACAAGGCCGGTATACCGTATCGCGGCAAGCAGACGCCGGGAAGGGGCCACGATCTCGGGGAGGTCGAGCGTTTCGACAAAGGAGCTTGAGTAGCCAAAGTCAATCGGGTATTGCCGTGTGCGGCGCGCGGTGAGAGAGGCAATCGGTTGCCCGTCGCAGCATAGCGCCGCGTACGAGAACTGGGAGTCGCCGCCGCCAGGGATCAGCTCCTGAAGAAGAATCAGATCTGGAGGAATCAGTTCGCGAGCCTCACGGTACCGCGCAAGAAGCTCTTCGCGATTGGCCGCAGGCCAAGCTTTGTCCGACGTAAACCGATTCATGGTGGCGTGTGTTGCAGGCTTCAGGATGGCGGGAAAGTCAAGGTCGGCGGCTGTAAGGTCGGCTTCCGTGGCGGGATAAATTGTTGAGGGATAGTCAACTTGTTGCTCAGCCGCCAGCCGGTAGGTGAGCCGCTTATCGTAAGCCCAGCGCAGGATGTCCCAGGTAGGGGTCGACACGCGGAAGCGGCGCGAGAGTACCGTGTGAAACTTCGACAGCAAAGCGGCGGACTCGTCGCTGGTGGGGAACAACACCCATTGATCAAGCCCGTAGTGTTCGGCGATCTCCAAAAGGTACGCGGCTTGGCCCTCGTCTTCCAGGTTTGGCCACGACAAGGTGCGTCGCGTGTAGCGCGAAAAAGTCGCCAGCTTTATGTTTGGCGGGGTGGTCACCCAGACGGGCACGCCATGGCGGCCCAGGCTCCTCGCTATGGAAAGGCCGTTGAGGTTGCCGCCGATAACCAGTGCGCCAATCGTTTCAGTCATGGGAAGAGGCTGTGCATCCTTGATGGCCGCGTGCGCTTCGCTGTGTTTCATCGGAGGACAGAATTATCCGAGCCCCGCGACGAGGGGTTCGCGGACCATAACCCGATCGCTCGTAGCTTTCCCGGCGATGCAGCGCCGCAACGCGCGAGCAGCGTAGTGCGTTCCGACGACAAATTGCATCAAGGCGCCGAAACTCCAAACGGCCGGCGCCCCGAGGATGTGCAAGTTCGGGACGGAGGTTTCAAAACCTTCGCGGAGCCGAGGGTACCCTTGGAAGCAGCTTATGGACTGCGCCAGCTCTGGGGCGAAGAAATCATATTTGGAGACGTCCACGCGGTATCCGGTTCCGAGAAAAACATGGTCGACGGTTCTGTCGGTCCCATTATCCAGCTTGACTCTGATCCGCTGGCCAGCGGGAGCAGCGGAAACAATGGAACGTCCCAGGCTCATAGGCACATTCTGTAACCGCGCTACGAGCCATCGAGCGCCCGCGGGCCGGATGGATCGTTTGCGGAACCAGTCCTGCATCGGGCGGGGGAAGCGCCTGACCAAGTCTGGACGGGCCACAATCTGGCAGATGCCGGCGGGGCCAACATCCGTCGGCGCGTAAAGCAGCTTGGAAATCGTGGGACCCAAACTGGAATGAATCGTTCTGGAGACTAGTCCGCCAAGCCAGCGAATCTGATGCGCGCGAGCTACGATCTCGACTTGGGCGCCGCTCTCGTGCAGCAGCGCGGCCGACTCCAACGCGCTCTGACCACTTCCGACTACAAGCACTTGTTTGCCCTCAAAGTTTCGGAATTCGCGATGTTCCGAGGTGTGCGACGCCAGCGAGTTCGGGAGACCTGCAAATTCCGGCGGTCGCCAAGCAAACGAGCTGATACCTGCGGCGACCACGACGCGGCGAGCAATAATGGTTTCCCCTTTTTCGAGGACCAAGTGGAAACGCTTTCCGTGTTCCTCCACACGGACGATCTTGCGTCGATCGAGGTCAGGCACCATGCGACTCTGATACCACAATCCATAGTCGACGAAACGTTCGAGCGGCACCGGGCTGGAAAACGGTTTCCCACTTGCCGCTTGGAAGGCCTCTAAGGTCAATGACCGGTTCGGATCGGCAATGTGCGTGGCGGCCCATCCGGAGCGGAGCAACATGCCGACGGGCATATTGCGCTGCCAAAAGCACATGGGGTCGCCGAACGCGTGCACGTCCAGGCTCTTGATCGTGCGGAGGTGAGCAGCCGCGGATAGTCCGTAGGGGCCAGCGCCGATGATTGCTACGTCACACCTGGTCATTTCTTGCTCCTGTAAAATGAGGTCTTTGGTTTTTCCGATCCTGATGGCGGTTTTGCACGAGAGATTTCGACGTCAACTGGCGACTGTTTTTTTGGAAGAAGCCATACGCTTATTGCGGAGAAAGTTGCTGGAGCTTTTGCCCCAATTGCTGCCGCGCATTTTCAAGCGCGGTGGGGTTGTGAGTCCAGTTCGTCCAGCTCGTGGCAATGGGCACGATGATGGAGTTCAGGAACGGCACTTGCCCCAGATTGTTGAGAATCTGGGTGTATTCGTAATCTTGAATGCCGTCGCGGATGGCCTTCAGCCGTATGCCAGGCGCCGATTCCGTTGACCCGATCGGTGCTGGTGGATAGAGCATCATGCCGTCTGCAGATCCGGGAACACCACAGGCAGAGGTATTCAGGCTGTCCCAGGAACCCTGCGTATTTCCAGAGCTCCAGCGGTCCACCGCGTAGTAGAGCAAGCCGGTGGCTCCTTGGGTCTGATTCAGAAAGCCCGCTTGTAGGCGTTCGTTAATGGGAGCGAAATCGATATCCCATCGTGGGTTGCTGCCAGTGCCGACATTACAGGAGGTGTAGGACCAAAACGTCCCTGGAACGCCGGCGAGGCTACCGGGCCAGTTGACCGGAAGGATGACCCAATAGTCCACATAGTTGTAGAGATTGCTGTCTGGGGGAACGGTATCGAGGATCTTTACACCAGCTCCATGGGCATTGTTGGCAATGGTTCGGATGTTCGGCCAGGCCGCGGAGCAACCAATGGTTTCGTCAGAAACATAGAGGTCCAGGGGCATGCCAGCCGGATATGCAGCGGCAGCGTTTGCGATCGCGGCCTGCGAAGGGATGGGGTCATTTAACGACCCATTGCAACTGACGAAGTTCCAGCCGAATGTTCCCCCAAGAGAGGAGCGGTTCAATCCGTCCGAAGTTTGAAAGGATGCTGCTTGAGCCGCAGACCAGTTCATGCCGATTATACGGTTGCGAGTCAAAGACTGTTGCTGGACGTTGGTGGGACCGCCAGAGTTCAGCCAAAATGCGAAATGAGTCAGCTCCGAGGGTTTCAATGGTAGCTCAAAGTTCCACAGCGTAAGAGTCACAGGAACGGTGACGCTTCCCTGGTTGCTGGTGACCGTGATGGTACCGGTATACGTTCCGGGAGGAACATTGGTGGCGCCCCTGGGCATATTCAGATCAATCCAAAAGGGCTGGTTTTGGTTGGCGGCCACCGATGCATTGCATGCTTGGAGAGGTGCTCCGTTGCCGCAGAGGGCTGCACCCGTTTCCGGGTCAACGAAGGGGATCAACGGCTCGGGATAAGTACCTGGGCCTAAGGGCGGGTTGTTTCCACCAGCGTTGAAACTGCCCTGAACGGCCACATAATATTCGCGGTACAAGACCAAGTTGGAGGCCGGGATGGTCGCACCGCCAGGACCCGTGAGCGCCGAGGCACTCAGGTTGACGTTGGTCAAGCCACCAGCCGGGGCCTGCAAGATGACTTGGGTGTCCAAGGTTTCGCCGCGAGCGCCGGACACAGTGATGCTGGAAGCCGTGCCGGCGGCGTCGGTCGGCCCCACCCTAACCAGACTCGGCGATACCCAAACAGTAAATGGAGAACCTGATGTTTGACTGGCCTGCTGGCTGCCGGCTGGAAGAGAGGCGAGGACTGTCCTCGCTTGGATGTGCAGCACCCACGTATTGAATAGAATGAAACTGATCAAAACGGCGAGCATTGCTGCAGCCAACATCAGGCCCTTAAAGTGCCGAAACGCCCTGTGCGCTTCCCCGTTTTGGCTGCTTGATTTGTTATAGATGTTCATGGCGTTCTGTCCTCTCAGCAGTTAAATTATTCGGTTGGTCTGAGAATAAGAAAGCAGGGATTCGATTCCGTAAAGGTTGGCACAGCGGCAAGCTGATTTTCCAAACGCTAATTTCAACTTTAAATTTGTGCGCGGCGCCATTTGTAGCGCGGGATCACTCGTTGGAACCGCCCGCCAAAGTGCTACTCCTGTCGGCGTAAGGCATCAAGGAGGAGAGCGGCCGTTCCTTCGTCTGCAAAAGTCCGAGATACTCTCGATGGAGCGCTTCCCAGATCTGCTCTTGTCGAAATTTGTGCCTAACTTGTTCTAGGCCGCCGAGTCCCAGTTTGCCTGCCAAACCTTTGTCGGAGATAAGTCTTGTCATCGCTTCGGCAAGCCGAGGTACATCACCGACGGGAACAAGAAGGCCGGTTTCACCATCCACGATGACGTCTACGATTCCGGTAGCCGACGCGCCGATCACGGGTTTGCCCGCGGCCTGCGCCTCGAGCACCACGAGCGGCAGGCCCTCCCGGTGGCTTGGCAGGAGCAGAAAATCGGCGAGCGCGTAGTACGGAGCGGTGTCCTGTACCGCGCCCGCGAAAATCACACGCGGATGCGTCTCCAGCAATTTGCGAATATCGACGGGGAGAGGATCTCCATCCTCGAAGCATCCCACCAGGAGCAAACGAAACTCAGGGAATTGATTACTGATCTGCGAGAAGGCTTTCATCAGCTCGGGAATACCCTTGTCACGAGTAAGACGGCCAACAAATAGCGCAACGGGCGCTTGCGCGGGGATCCCCAGCCGACGTCGCAGCCTGACCGCTCGCTCCATTGTGTCCGGCGTGGGTGCGAACCGCGAAGCGTCCACACCGTTGCAACTGCCGGATGCGAGAAGCACGCCTCGTTCCCGACTTGTGAGTCCACAAGCAATGGCCTTCTCGCGAACGCTTTGGCTGACACAGACGACGCGGTGGGCAAAGCGGCAAGCCAGGCGCTCGGCATAAATGAGTAGCCGCCGTCGGAGCCCGTTTGTGGTCTCGAATCGCAAACCGTGAAGGGTGTAGAACCGACATGGGACGCGGTTCAGCCACGCCGCCAGCCCCCCCAACAAACCCGCCTTGGGAGTTCCCACATTGGTCACGGTGGGGCGAAGTGCGCGGATAATGCGCCACAACCGCCAAAGAGATTGAAGGTCCCGCCAGGGAGCGATCTCGCGCTTGAGGGGCACTTCTAGGATCGAGACGCCCGTCGGGCGTGCCACTTCCCATTCGTCCTTCCGACGTTCCGGACAGAGAACCGTCACGTCAAAGCCGTTGTTTTGGAAGTACTGCAGTTGGCCTTGCACGAAGCCAAGAGCGATCGACGAGTTCACGGCAATGACCAAGCGGGGTCTCTGTGAATTGAGGTTCACGATTGTCTAGTCGATGTTTACCGGCAGGACTCGAACAACGCTCTCAGAGACTACTGGGCGCATTGCGAGAGGCTCTGAGCAGGCAGTCCTTGTCGTGTTTCGGTGGCGAGCTGCGCGTAAATTGCCTGGTACCGTTCCACGATGACGGGCAGCGCGAAATGCTTCTGCACGCGATCCCTGGCGGCCATGCCAAGGCAGCGCCTTACTTTAGGACCAGCGTCAACCAGCTTCCGCCATGCCTCGGCTAACGCCACCGGATTTTCGGGACGCACGACAATACCAGTTTGATCCACGATCATTGCGGAATCCCCCACATCGGTTACGACGCAGGGCGTGCCGCAGGCCATTGCTTCCCCGATCACAACCGGAAAGGCTTCACTGCAAGAAGACGTAGTGGCGATATCCATCCCAGCAAAGAGGTGAGATACGTCTTGGCGTACTCCCAAAAGATGGCAGCAGTTGCGTAGACCCGCTGCGTCGATCCATTCCACCAATTGCGAGTTTTGCCAGGTGATGTCCAGGCCGCACAGCAGGAAGTGAACTGCGGGTAATTCTTTGTGCAGGCGCGCGGCGGCCTGGATAAAGTTGCGATGATCTTTATGGGGATGAAAACGAGCTGCTATTCCAATCAGAAGCGTGTCTGCCGGGATACCTAGCTCTTCACGCAGCGAGGCGTGGGCAGCGGGATCGGGTTTGACTTGCTGCAGGTCGAAGCCGTTGGGGATAACCTCCAGCTTTTCGGCGGCGTAGCTGAGTTTCTCGTGAACTTGCAGCGATGCCTCGGAGCAACATACAACCCGGGCCGCGTATTTTCGCGATAAGAAAGCACAGGCGCGATTGACGAGCACGGTGCGACGGCTGTCCATACTAGAGTGAAGTCCGCTGTGGTGGATGCCCCAAACCACAGGGACACTTCCAGCTAGCCGCGCGGCAAGGGCACCGACCAAGTTGGCGTGGTACATCCAGGTGTGAATAACGTCGGGCCTTGAGTCGCGGATCCATTGGGCAAGACGCACTACCAGCCAAGGGTTAGGCACACTCGTCTTCATGCCTAACGTACGTACACGCACACCGATTGCCTGCAATCGATCAGCGAGGTCCAATATGCCGGTAAGGGAAACCACCTCGTTTTCAAACCGCAAGGCATCCATGCCAGAGGCAAGCCGGCAGAGCATGGT
>Ga0209648_10004175_pt1 | contig 12240 bp, 12 predicted proteins | sample GraSoi2013_115cm_FD_185830 | JGI IMG/M metagenome (GOLD analysis project Ga0209648, IMG submission 185830) | Grasslands soil microbial communities from the Angelo Coastal Reserve, California, USA - Sample 9_17_2013_115cm (SPAdes) (version 2) | ecosystem: Environmental > Terrestrial > Soil >...
ACCAGGAACGCGGGGTTCCAAAGCAGATCGCGAAAGCCGGGTAGCACGCGCCAGGCGCCCAGCGCGTGAAAAACCACGCGGTTCGGGTCCGTTGATTCGTTGGAGTGGTACTCGTGGAATAAATTCCGGCCGGGATGCCCCGGATCCATCAGTTGTTCCAATTCCGTGCGCAGCACTTCAACCTGCTCATCGGTCAGAATGCGAACGCCTTTGAGGTAGCCATTTTCGCGGAAGAATTCGACCTGGTCTTCGCTCAGGCGGTAGCGGTCCCAGTCTGAGGGCGCTCCTGAGCGACTAAGAAGCGTGCCGACCGGTTGATGGTATCGCGACAAGTCTTCGATCATGCGTAACGCTCCATCTTCGTTTCCTTGCGCTGCTGCCTACTTCAGTTCAACTTCCACGATTTGCCCCTCGGAGGTCCCTGCGTTGGCGAGGGTGTGGGTGACCTTGGTGTCCGCCCAGTGAAAATCGCCGCGCTTCACGTCGTGCGCGAGGGCTTGGCCGTCCGGCCCGGTCATTTTCAAGGTGAAATCCGTTGTGGCGACGATCAGGTAGGGGCGCACATGGGTATGCATCGCCGATGTAGCGCCGGGGGCGAGCACCCAGTTGTAAATGCGCGCGCTTGGATTTTCCGCGGCAACTGTCGCAGCGGCCAGCGGAGATGGTGTTCGCGGGCGCTCCAGAAGCTCGACATCCAGAACATCATAAGGAACGGAACCTACATTGTGGACCCGATGCGTGTAAGAGCTACCAGCAAGGGTGAGCGCGGAAAAGGTACCCGCCTCGGAAGGTGAAGGCGCGCTTTCCTTCTCGTTCAGTACTTGTTGGGTGATGGAGGTCGTGGAAAGCGGAATGGCGACCCGGTCGTGTGTGTGAGTGTGGTAGAGCGTGCGTTCGCCGGGCGGCAGAGTCAGATGCATGACGACAACGGATTCATTTTTCAAGACAACGTGATGCAGCGGTTCGTCTTCAACGGGCACAGGCGCCGACGCTTCCTGCGCAGCGAATGCAACAGATAAGAATAAGAGAAGCACTGAATAGGTTCTCACGGTCGTCCTTCCTGCGGTCCACCATGGGCGGAGCGAATGGATGGGTATCGTACACCGGTTTTCACGAGGTGGCATCCGCTCCTGGAGGTGCACTGGAGTTTTGCGGAGAACCGAATGCGAAGCCCGGGGACTATAGATGGTTATTCGGCTCGCGGCTGCGTTCATTACTTGTCGGGTAGTTTGCAGGCGCAGTAGAATGGGTGTTTGAGCGTTGGGGAGGGAAGCTGCCATGGCGACTGCGGAGCAGGTTGTACACGTTTCCGAGTTTACGAACGAGCCGTTTATTGATTTTACGAAGGCGGAGAACCGGGCGCGGATGGAAGCGGCGCTGAAGAAAGTGAAGGGAGAGTTTGGGTGCGAATACCCGATGTGGCTGAACGGGAAGAAGGTGACGACGACGGAGAAGCGGACGTCGACGAATCCTTCGCATCCGATGGAAATTATTGGGGTTTTCCAGAATGCCACAGCGGAAATGGCGCGTGAGGCGGTGGAAGACGCGAACAAATACTTTGACACGTGGAAGAAAGTTCCTTCGCAGGAGCGGGCGAAGTGTCTTTTCCGGGCGGCGCAGATTGTGCGCGAGCGGAAATACGAGCTGAACGCGCTGGTGTGCTACGAAGTGGGCAAGACGTGGACGGAGGCGGACGCGGACATCGCGGAAACGATTGACTTCCTGGAATATTACGGGCGGGAAATGCTGCGATTGGGAGAACCGCAAAAGCTGGTGCCCATGCGCGGCGAGCGCAACTACCTGGTGTACATTCCGCTGGGCGTGGGCGTGATCATTCCGCCGTGGAATTTTCCGTGCGCGATCATGGCCGGACTGACGGTGGCGTCGTTGGTCACGGGAAATACGGTGGTGCTGAAGCCAGCTAGCGATTCGCCGACGATCGCAGCGAAATTTATCGACATTCTTTTTGAAGCAGGCATCCCGAAGGAAGCGGTGAACTTCATCACCGGGCCGGGCGGCGCCGTTGGGGATACGCTGGTACAGCATCCGAAGACGCGGTACATCGGATTCACGGGCTCAAAGGAAGTTGGGCTGCGGATCAGCGAGCTGGCGGGGAAGGCGATGCCGGGGCAGATCTGGATCAAGCGCACGGTGCTGGAAATGGGCGGCAAGGACGGCATCGTGGTGGACGAAGAGGCGGACATTGACGCGGCGGTGGAAGGAACGGCGCAGGCGGCGTTTGGTTATCAGGGGCAGAAATGCTCGGCGTGTTCGCGCGTGATCGTTTCGGAAAAGATTTACGACACCTTTGTGCGCAAGCTGGTAGAGCGCACGAAGAAAATCACGGTGGGGCCGAGCGACGATCCGGGGAATTACATGGGGCCGGTCATCAGCCAGTCGGCGATGAAAACGATTCTGGACTACATCGAAGTCGGAAAGAAAGAAGGGAAGCTGCTGACCGGTGGAAAACGTGCGGCGGGCGACGGTTATTTTATCGAGCCGACGATTATCGGGGACGTTGATCCGAAGGCGCGGCTGGCGCAGGAAGAAGTGTTCGGGCCGGTGCTGGCGGTGATCAAGGCGAAAAATTACGACCAGGCGCTGGAGATTGCGAATAATACGGAGTTTGGGTTGACGGGTGCGGTGTATTCGAAGAATCCGGAGAAGATTAAAAGGGCGGAAGAGGCGTTTCACGTGGGGAATTTGTACTTGAACCGGAAGTGCACGGGGGCGATGGTGGGCGCGCATCCGTTTGGCGGGTTCAACATGTCGGGGACGGACTCAAAGGCTGGCGGAAAAGATTATTTGCTGCTGTTCATGCAGGGAAAATCGATCGCAGAAAAAGTAAGCTAAGGAATTTTTGCGGCGCGGGCGTCGGCGCGCTGCGTGACCCACTTCAAAACACGAAAGACCGGATAGCTCAGCACCAGCATGCCCAGCGCGAGCGGGGCGTTTTCCCGGTCAGTGGCGATTGAGCCAATCAAAAAGAGGACCGAGGCGGCGAGCGCGATTCCGGTGGTCCAGGGATAGCCCCACGCGCGATACGGCCGATTTGCCTGCGGTTCGCGCCTGCGCAGCACAAAGACGGATGTATAGGTGAGCGTATAATTCGCGACAAAGAAAAATGAAAGCATGGCAATGACGCGCTCGAATGATCCAAGCACGAAGAACACGCTGACAATGGTGCTCAGGAGAAGAGAGAGAGAAGGCGTGCCACCACGGTTGACGCGCGCGACGCGTCGAAAAAAGAGGCCATCGCAGCTCATGGCATGGAGAGTGCGCGAGGAAAACAGTAGATTGGAGTTGATGTTGCTCAACATCGAAATGATCATGATGGTGCGGATGGTGGGATCGCCAAATCTCCCGAAAACGCGATCGGCCATAGCGCCTAAAACAAAATCGTTACCGGCAATTTGATTCATGGGTAAGACGTACAGGGCCACCAGATTCAGAAGGAGATAAATGCCCATCACGGAAAAGACGCTGCCGAAAATGGCGCGAGGAATGTCGCGGCCGGGCTCACGCACTTCTTCGCCGAAATAAATAATTCCATCCCACCCGTCAATTGTATAAACGACAGCCTGCAATCCGAGAACGAGGGCTACAGCGAGCGGCCAGCCAATGGGGAGGGAAGGCAGAGCCGCAGTTGACGCGGGGGCGGCGGCGCGCGCGTGCGATCCAAGAAGAAAGCAGGCGACGACAAGAAGCAACAGGGCGGCGGTCTTCATGGCGGCAGTCACGAGTTGTGCGCCACTTCCCCAGCGGACACCGCGCCATTGCAGGATTCCAAATCCCAGGACGATGGCGGCGGCAATAAGTTTTACGTGGCCAGCAAGTGCGGGAAAGAGATGGCCGCTGTACTCGGCGATGACGATGGCGACGGCGGCGGTGCCACAGGTGGAGAGCCAGTCGCTCCATCCGACGATGAATCCAGCGTAATCGCCAAGCGCGCGGCGAGAAAAATTGTATTGGCCGCCGCTGCGGGGAATGGCCGCGCCTAGCTCTGCCATGGAGGACGCGCCGAAAAGTGCGTAGAGTCCGCCGGCGACCCACACGCCGATAAACAGCCAAGCGTTCGGAAGAATCCTAGCGATTTCGCCGGGCGTTCGAACGATTCCCGCTGCGATAGCGTTTCCGACCGCCGCGGAAATTCCGAACCACATCCCGAGGACTTGAAGCAGGCGGCCGCGGCTGACCGCAGGTAGTGAGCCCGATGTGGAAGAAGCTTCGGACGATTCAGGCAATGTGAGGTCTCGGGAATGCGCGAAACGCAGCCATCATATCGGGGAGAGGAAAAAATGCAAGCCGGAAGAGGCGGGCCTATTTCGGAGTGCCGAGGAAATACCATTTGCCCCAAGCGAAGGATTCATGGAGCGGAACGAAGTGGACACGGGCAATTTTCTTGATGAGTGCGGGCTGGCCAAGCCATTGTTCGTAGGTGCGCCTTTCGTGCTCTGTCATGGTGGCGAAGGCATCCATCTTGTTCGAAAGACGGCGGACGAGAGAAAGTTCTGAAACAAAGTGCACGAAGGTGAGGAAGGGAGTGGGCCACGGCTCAACAAACACGGCGCGGCCGCCTGTCCGCAGCACGCGCTGCATTGCGGAAAAGGTTTGATCGAGATCGTCGGGCAGAGTGGAGAGATGATGGAGGCCGCCCTGGACAATGAGGACGTCTTTGCTGCGATCAGGGAAAGGAAGTTTGCGGCAATCGGCGACGGTGCACTTCGCTGGGCCCTTGTACTGTGCGAGGAGACGGGGCGAGAGGTCCACGCCTTCGATGCGAGTGAAGCCGAGGCGGTGAAGGGCAATCAAGCCGCTGCCGCGGCCGCAAAAAAGTTCGACAATTTCGGCGTCGCGGGGCCATTGACGGGCGCCTAATCGTTTGAGACGAGCGAGAAATTTTTGAATTTCCTGTTCCGGCGTTTCGAAACGCAGGTAAGCGGCCTCCCAGGGATCGGATGATTGAGAACTCTGCGTGTGGAGACTTGTTTCGTTTCCGGGCGTTTCTGTCGGCAACGTGGGCATATTCGATACGCTCATGAGGGGGGCTTCGATGCCACTGCCGTGCACGTTCGAGCGCGATCGAGAAGGAATTCGCGTTCGCGTCCGTTACGCGTGATCGATGCGGCGCGCTCGAACTCGGCTTGTGCTTCGGCGAAGCGGCCCAGCTTGAAAAGAAAATCGCCGCGGACGCTCGGCAGGAGGTGGTAGGACTTGAGAGACGGCTCCGAGGCGAGCATGTCGATGAGCTCGAGGCCGGCGGCGGGGCCGAACGCCATCGCGACGGCGACAGCACGATTCAGTTCCACAACCGGCGATGGCGTGATCTGAGCAAGTACTTCATAGAGCGCCACGATGCGTGGCCAGTCTGTTTCCTCTGCCGTAAGCGCTCGCGCGTGACAGGCGACAATCGCTGCCTGGAGAGCGTACGGACCCCGTACCCCACCGAGCTTTTCAGCCCGATCGAGCGCCGCGAGACCACGGCGGATGAGGAGGTGGTCCCAGTGCGCGCGGTTTTGATCCAAAAGCAAGATGGGCTCCCCTGATGGGCCCACGCGCGCCTTTGAGCGCGACGCCTGAATCTCCATAAGGGCCACGAGGCCGTGGACCTCCGGCTCCTGCGGAGCGAGTTCCGCCAGGATGCGGCCGAGGCGGAGCGCGTCCTCGCAGAGGGCAGGGCGCATCCAGTCGTCACCCGCAGTGGCCGAGTAGCCTTCGTTGAAGATGAGGTAGATGACCTCCAGCACGGAAGACAAACGTGCGGCAAGGTCTGGCCCGCGGGGAACCTCGAAGGGGACGCGTGCCTCGCTGAGCGTTCGCTTCGCACGAACAATGCGCTGGGCGACGGTAGGCTCCGGGACGAGGAAAGCGCGCGCGATCTCGTCCGTCGTCAACCCCCCTAGCAAACGCAGCGTGAGCGCAACGCGCGCCTCGGTGGAGAGGATTGGATGACAGGAGATGAACACGAGGCGCAGGAGGTCGTCGCCAATGTCATCGTCGAGTGCGGCGTCGAAATCCGGCACGGCCATCTCCTGCTGCGCCTGCAGCTCGCGGCCAAGCTCCTGGTGCTTGCGCTCCAGCCGCTTGTTCCGCCGGAAGTGGTCGATCGCACGGTGCTTAGCCGCAGCCATAAGCCAAGCGCCCGGATTGTCTGGGATGCCTGACTCCGGCCACTGCTGAAGGGCGGCAACGAGAGCGTCTTGCGCCAGTTCCTCGGCAAGGCCGACGTCGCGCACGATGCGCGTGAGACCGGCGATGATTCGGGGCGATTCGATTCTCCAAACCGCGTCGATAGTGGAATGGGTGTCGGTAGCCGTCACGGCTACCCATCACATCACCTTCAATCCGCTCGTGCAAGCCCACGCGCGGCGGCTAAGGCTCGCGGCCGTCCGTACGCGCGAGAACTCCTATGCTTTGGGAGCGAAGTCCTCCGGCCCGAACACCTGGCGAACTTCGGTCTCGCCTTCCCATCCTGGCCAGTATTTCTTGTGAAGTTCCATGAAGTGCTTCGCACTTTCGATGGCCTCTTCTTTCGACTTGAACTCAAGTACCGCATATCCACCAACCACTTCTTTCGCCTCGGTGAAAGGCCCGTCGATCGCGTTTATCTGCCCTCGAGAAAGCCGGACACGCGTGCTTTTCGCGGTTGGGGCCAGCCCCCCGCTTGCGATCATCGCGCCGGCTTTGACCGCCTCTTCGCCAAGCTTCGCCATCGCGTCCATGAATTCCTTGGGCGGAGGACCCGAGTTTTCGGCGTGCTTGACCAGCATCATGAATTGCATCGCGACACCTCTCCCGTTTATTTTATTTTGCGCTTCAGAGCTGCATTTCCGGCCGCTTTCGACCGGGAATGCAACTCTGGCTCTATTTACACGTCGAACTCAGGCCCGCGAAATCGACACGATCGACACCATTTTGTCGATCCGCAATTCGCTGGGTGAAACCTAGGCACTCTGCACCTTGGCTCCCGCGGCCACATCAGCGCAGGAATCTTTGCCCTCTCCGAATAGCTGGCGAAGCTCACATTCACCATCACCGACTGCCTGGAGGAAATCCTTGGCCAATTGGATGGCTTCTTCCTTGGAATTCGCCTGAAGAATGGCGAAGCCGCCGACCACTTCTTTGGCTTCGGTGAAAGGCCCGTCGGTGACTGTAAGCTTCCCATTGGACCTGCGAACGCGCGCGCCCAGGGCGCTGGGCAGGCAGCCTTCGGTCCCGAGCAACCAGCCGGCCTTCATCCCCTCCTCGACCAGCTTGCCCATCTTCGCCATTTCCTCTTGCGAGGGAGGAGCGTTCCTCTCAACAGATTTGTAGATGCTTAGGAATCGCATGATGATTTCTCCTTGTATTCGTTTGTTTAGTTCGGCGCTCGATTGCCGATGATTCATGAGCGGACATCAATTCCCGCTCTATTGTACGTCGAATGACACGCTGCGAAATCGACACGCACCAGCACATTATTTTTTCCAGCAGGCTACCACGTCATGACCCTTGGCCCCTCTTGGCCTGCTCCTGCATCTCTGAAAACCCGGACGCCGCCTTCTGGACATCGGCAGGGAAGTCTGTCAACTCTTGTACTTGTCGAATTTCAACTATCTCATTCTCTGAACCTGGGCAGCGCTTGGCCCACTCGATGGCCTCTTCCTTCGACTTCACCTGAATCATCCAGTAGCCGCCGACTATTTCCTTCGCTTCGGTGAAAGGCCCGTCCGTCACCGTGGGCTTGCCTCCGGAGAACGAGACGCGCGCGCCCATCGAGGGCGGGTGCAACCCATCGAGCGCGAGGAGCACGCCCGCCTTCTGCAGGGATTCGTTGTACTTCATCATCCCCTCGACGCCCTTGGCGTCCGGCATGGTGCCTGGCTTTGCCTTCTCGTAACCCTTCGGGATCATCAGCATCATGAATCGCATCGGTGTCTCTCCTAGTGGTTTCTGGTTCGGAGCTGAGCTTCCGAACGGTCTCAACCGGCCAAACCCAGCCTCTACTTACGCGTCGAATTAGGGCTGAGGAAATCGACAGGTACGGTATCTTTTTTGGAAGTATTTGTTAAGGGCTCGCGAACGATAACGCCCATTGGTAGTCTCCTCCTACGGCTTATGTTACCCAGACTACGTTACCCAGCGATGGCGCCAACCAGCGGCCAAAGGGATGCCAGAATTTGCAGTAAATGCTGCATAAACCTTGAATCCTCACAAAGATACGCCAGCACAGAGGGCCAGCCCGCCAGGATGGCCGAGCGTAATACCTCAGTCGCGGCCCATGCCGTCTTGTCCAGAAGGTGGCAAACCAGCGTCGCTGCCCCTTCAAGCTTCCAGGACAAAGTGGCAACCAGGAACCCAACAATGGCTGTTTCTCGGATTGGTTTGGGGTTCCTTGAGAATGTATATTGTCCGGTCATTTCCGCCTCCCTACAGCCTTTTTTCTTGGCTCTCACCTATACGTCGAAGCAGGGCACACGAAATCGACATGGCGTCAGTGCGAGGGTGTCAGCGATCGACGATGACCTCGCCATAGAACTCTTGCGGAGCATGCTTCCACAGCTTTATAATGTTCCTCGCGATTTGTCTAAAAACGTCGCCGTCGACCGGTGGTTGCCGCCCCTCGCGAAAGTGAGCTGCCGCGACCTTCTGGTACCGCTGGCGTACAGCACGTCGACTACAATCTAACCTTCCCTCGCTGAACGGCACCGCTTCGGCCGTGGCCCTCAGCACGGGATCCGCCGGGAAGTCCCGCCAAGGCCGGACGACACCGGAGATAGGAGCCCAGTATGCGTACTACCGCCCTGATCGACGACATGGGCGTCGCCAATGTTGGTTTTCTCATCGAAAATCTAGGTAAGGACGCAGGCGAGCTACAGTACCTGCGCGAACTTATCCAAAACGGCATAGAGGCAATCGCCCGTGCAGGGCGAACCGAGGGCCGCATCGATATCGATTTCGAGGAAATCGAAGGCGTCAAGAAGCTACGCATCACGGATAACGGGACCGGCATGACGCCCGATGAGGTACGCGAGAACATAAATCGCCTTTCGGCATCTGCCGGCATTCAAGCGTTTGACAAGAACTTCGGCATCGGCGCCAAGATAACTGCCGCCGTAAGAAACCCATATGGGGTCATGTACAAGTCCTGGAAAGATGGCGAGGGATCGCTCACCATCTTGGGTCGGGTAGATGGACGCTATGGGCGAATGGGATTTCGAAACCAAACGGACGAGACCGTTGATTTCTGGCTGCCATTGTCTGAGAGCGACAAGCACCCAGTCATCGAAAAAAATGGCGTGTCCGTAGTACTGCTGGGACGTTCTAAAGAGGAGGACACGACGGTTGCGCCGCCCGGTGCCGACCTGCCCTCTCAATGGGTAGCAGCTTACCTTGAGCGCCGCTACTTCGAAGTTCCGGCAAATATTACGATCAAGGTTTTAAGGCCCGTAGAAATCTACGACTCCGGGAGAGGGTCACTCCGCGCCATAAATGACACAATCCGCGGCCAGCGGCATTACCTGGACAAACACAGCGATTGGCATGGCGGAGTCTCGCTTCCGGAAGTGAATGCCATCGTGCGGTGGTGGATTCTGTCCGAGGAAATCACCGCTGGCGGAAAAACCTGGAATAACCGTGGACACGTAGCGGCCATCTATCAAGGCGAGTTGTATGAGCTTCGAGTTGGCCTGAGCCGGAGCTCGGCGCTCAAAGACTTCGGTATCTATGCTGGACACGGCCGAGTGGTTATATATGTTGAGCCCACCAACGTTCTTGGGGCAAACACTGCCCGGGCATCGCTAATAATCGCAGGCGGCGGTCCAACCGACTACGCTGAGATTGGCGCAGCATTCGCCGACAAAATGCCCGATGAGCTGGCGGCATTCATGAGTGGTCAAGTCTCATCCGAGCAGGGTGATCATCGCAAATCCATCCTCAAGAATATGAAAGAAGTCGAAGACGCTCTCGAGCAGGCGCGTTTTCGGCGCTCGGCAGCAGGCAAAGTGCGCTCGGTTCAGCCGGAATCCGGGGGCCGAACGGCGCAGGACAGCGACGTCACCCCCGGACGCCTCCGCGCCGCTGGCAGCGGAAGATCGCAGGACGCTACGGGCCGTATCGGCAGCGAGTATCTGCGCAAGGCGCGTGAGGAAATGGAGCGACGTCTACAGGTCAAGCGCGTTGACGCTGATCCCTTGCCGCGCATTGTGTGGGATGAGGAGGGGCAAACGGTGGCGCCCGGCCGGGCTGCGACCTATACCCGTGCGAGCCATACTGTGACGGCGAACGCAAGCTTCGACGTTTATCTTGACCTGCTCGAATGGAGTAGGGCGGAAGCGAAGAATCGGTTAGCTACCGATATCGACGACGAAACTCTCCGGCGAATCTGCGAAGACGAGGTGCGACGCTGGTTCGAAGAAGCGTTGTCTCAAGCTGTCGTCGTGCTCCGACCGATGGCACATGATGAGCGTTGGGGACCTTCCGTGTTCGAAACTGGCTTGTCAGACGAGGGTTTAACCGCGGCGGTAGTTTCGCACAGATGGCTGCTAATCTCCGCAATTAAGCGGGGTTTGGCAGGTCGCCTGGGCCGCATGAAGGAAACCGTGGCGTAGGCACCACCATGCCAATACCTATTATCGATCTCTCTCAGGCAGAGCGCGACAAAATCCTCGCTCTTCGAGAATCGCACTTTTGCGACCTGAAAGGACTTGCTATCCAACCGGCGAAGCTCACGCGCACAATAGCGGCGCTATCAAACGCAGAGGGCGGCGAGCTGTATGTAGGCGTGGAAGAGGACAAGAACACGCGCCAGAATACTTGGAACGGATTCGGGGTTCCAGAAGACGCCAACGGACATCTGCAGGCGCTGGAAGCACTCTTTCCATTGGGTGACGGCTATGGCTACGCCTTTCTCCGTTCGCCCAACAACGGAGGCCTAATCCTGAAGATTGACGTCGGTAAGAGCCGCGATGTCAAATCTGCGTCCGACGGCAGAGTCCTCCTTCGCCGAGGTGCACAGAACTTGCCGGTCAACACACCCGACGCACTCACAAGATTGAGAAGAAACAAGGGTCTTGTTTCGTTTGAGACAGAGCCAGTGAACACCGACATCAACATAATCACGAACTCTTTAATCACCCTGGAGTTCATGCTAGATGTGATTCCGACAGCCGAGCCCGAACCATGGTTCCGGAAGCAACAAGTCATTCAGGCCGACAAGCCAACGGTTGCAGGAATCCTCCTATTCGCGGAAGAGCCGCAAGCAGCCCTGCCGAAACGCACCGGCATCAAGATTTATCGATATAAGACGACAGCTCAAGAAGGCACGCGAGACACGCTCGACGGCGACCCTCGATCAATCGAGGGCCACGCCTACGCGCAAATAGGCCTCGCGGTCAACGCAACTGCCCAAATCATAGAGTCTGTCCGCGTCAATACTCCAGAAGGCCTCGAGTCTATCAAGTATCCAATAACGGCGCTTCATGAAATCATTACAAACGCTGTTTTGCATCGCGACTACAGCATCGCTGACGATATTCACATACGGATTTTTGACAATCGGGTCGAAGTAGCTAGTCCCGGCACGCTGCCAGCCCATATCACTCCAGCGAACATTCTGAATGAGCGGTTCGCCAGAAACGCCACGATCGTGCGTCTTATCAATAAATTTCCAAATCCCCCGAATAAGGATGTCGGCGAGGGACTGAACACGGCGTTTCTAGCTATGCGCGATATGAAACTTCAGCCGCCGGCGATCGAGCAAACTGGTGGCTATGTCACGGTTGTGCTAAAGCATGAGCCCCTCGCAACCCCTGAGGAGATAATCGTCCGCTATATGCAAGAGAACAAACAAATAACGAATCGAATCGCTCGTGGACTCTGCTTCATCGGCTCGGAGAACAAGATGAAGGTTATCCTACAACGCTTGGTAAGAAAGGGCTTGCTGGAGCTGGTCCCAGGAACCACGCGCTACTCCGCGGCATACCGATTGAAGAAGCAAAAAACGCAAAAGTGATGACTCGCCGTGCACGGATTTGCCTTTTCCACACTTTTCCACAATTCTTTCGAATCCTACCCCTCCCGCAAACCCTTTCCCTCGGCCAACTTGAACCCCACTGTGTCAACCCTGTCAAAGGGCTTGTAACGAATCCAGGCATTCAAACCTCGGTTCTCCGCATCCGCTGGGACGCGGAGAACCGAGGTTTGAATGCCTGGATTCGTTACAAGCCCTTTGACAGGGTTGACACAGTGGGGTTAAAGTTG
>Ga0209648_10004176_pt1 | contig 12238 bp, 8 predicted proteins | sample GraSoi2013_115cm_FD_185830 | JGI IMG/M metagenome (GOLD analysis project Ga0209648, IMG submission 185830) | Grasslands soil microbial communities from the Angelo Coastal Reserve, California, USA - Sample 9_17_2013_115cm (SPAdes) (version 2) | ecosystem: Environmental > Terrestrial > Soil >...
CCAATCGCATTGCTCTCGACGTCTTCGAAGCAGTAATCAAGGCCAACGGTCCCCGTGATCGCCGCGACCGCATCGAGCATGCACAAGTTGTCGAGCCCATGGACTTCATCCGGTTCAGCCAACTCAAGGTCATCGCCTCCATGCAGCCCTCGCATCAGACCACGGACATGCGCTGGGCGGAGGATCGCATCGGGCCCCAGCGAATCAAGGGCGCCTACGCATGGTCAACCATGCTTAAAAATGGAGTTCGCCTTGCTTTCGGCACCGACTATAGCGTGGAGGTCATCAGCCCGTTTCGCGGCTTGTACGCTTGCGTGACGCGTGAACGCCCCGATGGCGGCCCGAAAAACGGTTGGGAACCGCAGGAGAAAATCTCGTTGGAAGACTGCATCCGCGCATACACCTCCGGTTCGGCGTATGCCGAGTTCGAAGAAGGTAAGAAGGGTGAGCTGAAACCGGGCGAGTACGCCGATTACGTCGTTCTTTCTAACGACCTCACCAAAGTCCCCCCTGCCCAATTCACCAAGACCCGCGTCCTCCACACCGTCGTCGGCGGCCGCACCGTTTACCAGACCAATTAGACAATTCCGGCTCACTCCCGATTTCGACCTCTTTCTATTCGAAATGCAATAGCAAGTCACCTTAGTTAGCGCTGTGTTCGAACTCGGCGGCGTCTTTGTCTTGTGGGCCGTACGCGGAACAACCTCGTTTGCAGAAGATTATCGTGCTAGAGATTAGGAGTCCGAATCGACGGAACAGCAGTAATACAGCTAGTACTCATAGACACCAATTATTTAGATTTGTTTAATCTGCAATTTATCCTGACTTGATAGTAAAAATGTGTTGACAAAGCAACTCCTGCGCAATATATACCCCGCATAGATTCTTGTGGTTGCACGGTCGTTGCCCAGTCCGATTTGGTGTGTGCGTGGTTTCAAGTGGCGCAAAGTGTCTATGAAAGTGCGTATAAAAATACGGGCATAGATAGGTCATACATCTACTCGTTCTAAAGACTGTGTAAACCATGAAGACTTTAGAATTTAGCTGATGTAGCTGTTGTGGTATGGGATATGCTCTCGTTTTCAGCAAGTCCCGGTTTGCGAGTGGATTTCTGATCTATGGGGTCTTCCAAAATTCTTCCTTTTGTCGCCTTGGGCAGTTCGCAGTTCGGGGTGTGCAAAGTTCAGGTGAGCCAAGTCATGGCCCAACCAGGAGGCAGTCGCATGCTAAGCAAGCGAGTGGTTTTGGTGGTGGTTGCTCTGTGTTGTCTGTTTGCTTTGACTCCGTCGGCCCTTCTGTCGCAGTCGGCCACGACTGGAGCAGTCTCTGGTATCGTAACGGATCCTACCGGCGCTATCGTCCCGGGTGCCACGGTCACGCTGACTCAACAAAACACGAACGTCACGCAGACCAAGACGACCGATTCTTCCGGGCGCTATCTATTTCCCGCTGCCAACCCGGGCATATATACCCTGAAGTGCTCCGGGAAAGGCTTCCGTACCTCCACATTCAGTCAAGTACAAGTTGAGGTCCTGAAGTCCACGACCATCGACATCAAGTTCGAGTTGGGCGCGCAATCCGAGATCGTTGAAGTCGTAGCCGCCACGGGTGCTGAGTTGCAAACGGTAGATGCGAGTATCGGCACGGTGATCAGCGGTGACATGTTGCTCCGCTTGCCGGCCCAGCAGCGCAGTATCACTGCAATTCTGATGTCGCAGCCTGGGACGAGCCCCCCGGGTGCCCAGGGCGACGACGTCAACGGCGGCCAGGTGGCTGGGGCGCTCGCCGATCAGAGCACATTTTACGTCGATGGTGGCGATGCCACGAGCGACCTAGAAGGCACCAACAATTATGTTTCGCCGCCAGGCGAGCCGCAACCCGCTCCATTTATCGCCGTCCCTGCCGAGAGCGTTCAGGAGTTTCGTGTGGTGACAGCCAGTCCGACTTCGAGCTTCTCCCGCTCGCAGGGCGGCGAGGTCGCCGTGCTCACCAAGTCCGGAACCAATAAGCTGCACGGCAGTGCTTACGAGTACTACTACGGAAGCGGCCTGAGTGCCAACTCCTGGCAGCTCAACAGTCTTGGCAAGCCTCGCCCGCTCGCCGTTAACAACCGCTTCGGCGGCAGCGGTGGCGGTCCTATCTTGAAGGATAAACTGTTTATCTTCGGCATGTATGAAGGCCGCCGGTTCCGCCAGAGTTCGATAATCAGCCAGCTTGTTCCCACGGACACCGCGCGCGCCGGGATTCTGCAATTCAAGGACTGCGCCCTGGGCTATGACCTGACAACTACTCCGCCGACTTGCAAAGGCGGCAACACCGTTCAATACAACTTGAATCAGCCAGCCTCTGGAACGAATCCGGGCTGTGGCGCGGGGAATGCGTTGAACTGTGATCCGCGCAATGGTGCGGGTGGAACCCCGCTGGGCCTGAACCCGCTTATCGCCAGTTACATGAAGCTCTTACCTGAACCCAATGACTTCAGCCGGGGCGACAAGTTAAACTCCGCCGGATTCACCGCGTCCTTTTCACGGCCAGTGAATGAGGAAATCGGGATCGCTAGGTTAGACTACGTCATCAACCCCCGCTGGAGCCTTTCTGGTACATATCACTATAATAAGTATACACTTTCGACAACAAACCAGTTCGATATCACCGCGGGCCGCACGCCCAGCTTGCTCAGCAACACCCCCGTCCAGCCCCGCTTCGTCACGTTCGGCCTGACCGGCGCGATTGGTTCGTCCTTTACGTCCCAGACTCACGGCTCCTATATGCGCGATTGGTGGGCATGGAAGCGAGCCCCGCTCACGCCCCAAGTGCCCGGTACGGCCGGAGCTCTCAACCTTTCCGGCGAAGCGCGCCTCGCGGGCACGGGAGGCGGCAGCAAAATATGGGGTGACCCCATCAACTTTGACACACAAGACGCGCGCTCGCGGACATGGGCGGGCAAGGACTATTATGTCGCCCAAGACTCGACTTGGGTGCACGGCCGTCACACCATCCAGTTCGGCGGTAATTACTACTTCTGGAATTTGATGCACCTGCGAACGGACATCGTAACCGGTGGCTTGACGAGCGGGCCCACCTACTACGTTGGTGAGACAGTCAACAACGGCCAGGGCAACTTCCTCAATATTATTGCCAGCCAGCGCCCGCCCAGTTGCAGCGCGACCGGTGCCACAACCAACTGTTTGAATGGCAGTTCTGCCCGCAAGCGTTGGACTGACATGTACGGGTCACTGCTTGGCCTCATGGACCATGCGGCGCAGATCGGGACCCGGAACGGCGACTTCGTTGCTAACCCGTTTGGTGCGCCTCTCCAAGACAATGTCCACACCCATACCTTTGACCTGTACACCCAGGACGTGTGGAAAGCGACTCGTTCGCTTACCTTTACCTACGGCCTGAGCTACGGAGTGCAGATTGCCCCCACTGAGATTAACGGCAAGCAGGTCCTCATGATCTTCACGTCGAGCGGCCAGCCTGTGCAAAACCTGCTCTCGTACTTTCAACAGCGCAATGCAGCTCTAAGCAACGGGCAATTCTTCGCCAGCGGCTTGACCGCAGGCACGGATAGCACCTTTGGGTTCGCCCCCATACGCCATATCCCCGGCCGTACCAGTTCTTCGGACACTCACTGGAATAACCTGGGGCCGCGCGTGGCTGCTGCCTGGCAAATGCCGTACAAGAACAAAGTCTTTGGTAATAACCAGACGGTAATCCGTGGCGGCTATTCAATCCTCTGGAGCCGGACCAATGGCGTTACCGAAGCGCTTATCCCGCTTCTCGCAAACGGCCTGGCTTCCGCCCAGAACTGCAACGGCCCCATCTTCGCTGCGGGAAGCACTAGCGCGGTATGCAGCAACGCCACGATTGACGCGACCAACGGCTTCCGCCTCGGCGTCGACGGCACCACCGCTCCGATCACGCCAACCGCCAATTCACTTATCCCGCTCGTCCCGGGATCGCCCTTCACGGCTAAGTCCAGTTCCTTTGATCCCGCGTCTCGCACTCCTTATTCCCACAACGTCAGCGTTGATATTCAGCGTGCTTTCTCTCACAACTGGCTGCTGGATGTTGGATACATCGGACGTTTTGCCAGAAACGTTTGGCAGAACTTTGACGTTCAGGCCACGGACATGTTTGCCAAGACTCCAGCTTGCACCGCTGGAGCCGTGGGTTGCAATGTTCCAACCTCTGGCCAGTTCTTATGGCAAGCGTACAACGCTATCAACGCTGGCAGTCCAGCCGCTCAGCCGTTTTTTGAGAACGCGCCTTATGGCTGCGTGGGTTGCAGCGCGGCTATCGCTGCGGCTGATGGCGGTGACCTCTCCCTCTCGACTTTCATGTTGAATTTCTACGACAAGACGATTGCTCCCCACCCGCTAGACCCCTTGCAACTCATCGGTAACAACATGACAAGCAGTGGCGGACGCGCAGGCTACAACGCCCTGTTCGTCTCCGTTCGCAAGTCTATGTCGCAAGGCTTGGATCTAAACTTCAACTACACATGGTCGCATGGTATCGGCACGGCTGGCGCAAACGCTTTAGGCCAGCAATACACAGCGTATTCGCCTTCCACTCCATTCGATATCAATAGCGGACGGGGGTCGCAGAACGGCGATCGTCGGCACGTCATCAACGCCAGTTGGTACTACGAGCTTCCCTTCGGACGCGGAAAGCAATTCTCCTCGTCCAGTGGGATCCTGAATCGCATCATCGGCGGATGGTATAATTCCGGTATTTGGTCTTGGGGCACTGGTCGGCCGGTGTGCATCGGCGCTGACGGCGATTACGGCGCGCCGAATGGGTTCACCTGCGCGGTACAGACCTTCTTCGGCAAGGCCGGTACTCACCGTGGCAACTTCGGGTCAAACGGCACCGGTACCAACACTACGACCGGGATCAATCTCTTTGCGGACCCGAACGCCGTCTTCCAGTCCCTCACTGCCCCGCTGCCGGGCGTGAACGGGCGTCCCAATGCGGAGAATCTCAACGAACCGCGCTCGTGGAACATAGACCTTTCGGTCGGGAAGAACGTCTACGCCACCGAACGCTATAAGCTGGTGTTCACGGCAGACTTCTTCAACGCCTTTAATCACCCGCTCTTCGGCATTGATACCTCCAACTCCGGTTCGGTCTCACTCGATATGGCCGATCAATCCGGCTTCGGAGTTATCAACAAGGCGGACAACACGGCACGTCAGATTCAAATCGGCTTGCGGTTCGAATTCTAACGAGCAAAATCGCTTAACTTCTTCACAGGGCAGGGCTCACAAGGCCCTGCCTTTTTTTGGCAGTTTGTGTGTGCCTAATTCGCCAGTGTCCTACAGGATAGGGGCAGACGGGCTTCGATTCTGGGCGTGGAAAGAACTCAATTCGGCTTGATCCTGCCAGCCTGCTGTAGACGATCCAGCCAGTGCTGCGCCCGCAGCGCTCCCGAGCGATCGGGATGCTGCTGAATATATTCACGCAGCGTTGCGGCGGACTCCTCATACTGCCCCAGGGAGGCAAGCGAGGCGGCCAACACGAGCGCTATGTCGGGGGCGAGTCCCTTCGAATCACGGAGTGCCTGCCTGGATTGTTCCAGGGCCGACTGGAGCTTCCGTTGATGGTAGTAGCACCGTGCCAGCGCCCAGCGGGATTCCCAGGATTGCGCATCCAGTTCCAATGCCTTTCCCAGTGGTGGAACCGCTTCATCGAACTTACGCTCGTCGGCCAGAACAACGCCAAGGGCTGCATGCGCGCGGACCTGTTGCGGTTCCAGCTGAGCAACCTTCAAGAGGAATTTCTCAGCTTTTGGTAAGTCATTCATCTGTGAATAGAGAATCCCGAGCAAGTAGAGCACGTCCGGGTGTGTAGGGGCGAGTTGCCCGGCCTTATCCAGGTGCTTCTGCGCTTGTTTCAGATCCTTTCCGATAAGCGCTTTCTGCCCTTCGTCCAATTCCTTCTTTGCCCGGGGCGCCAGCAGCGGCGTTCCATGATCGGACACAACAATTGGCTCCGCATTGGACTCCGGACGAAGATAAATCTCCACATGCGCCTCTCCTGCAATCGGCAACGTGGCGTCTTCATGCGCCGGAGCGTACCCGGACGCCTCCACTTCAACGCTGTACCGGCCCGGGTTAACATTCCGGAAACTTACCAGGCCTCCGTTGCTTACAGAAGCTTGTCCCGCCGGCATGCCGTCCGACGAATATAAACGGACTAGGGCGGGGGTCGTGAGCGGTTCTCCCGACGAGTTCCTGACAAAAACGACGATTGCGCCGCCTGCCAGCCGGCCGCTAGACGAATCGTTCGTTCCCCCTTGCGCTGCCGTAAGGGTAGATAGAAGAAGCTGACAGAAGAGCAAGAGAAGGACCGTCAGGGGGTATCGCAGTGGCCCGCATGGATATCGTACATTCATGTGTCTTCCGCGCGGCTGACTGAAAAGCCTAGTCCTACACTCAGTCTTAGTCAAGAATGCTCAATTAACAGACTGGGTGTACGGGTGAGAATTTCGCGTTGATGAATTGAGCTGAAAGCTGGTTCAGCGGCCGTTGGAGTAGTACTTCACGTCGACGGAGTCGTACATGGTGGCGGTGGCGGCGTGCGTTTTTTCGTAGGCGGTGATGTCCGGCTCGTGTTGTAGCGTGGTGCCGATGTCATCGAGGCCCTTGAGCAAGACTTCCTTGCGCGAGGGAGCAATTTCAAATTTGAACATCAGGCCGTGTTTGTCGGCAATGGTCTGGTTGGGCAGATTCACGGTGAGCGAGTAGCCTTCCTCTTTTTCGGTGCGCTTGAAGAGTTCATCGACTTCGGTTTCGGAGAGCGTCGCGGGCAGAATGCCGTTCTTGAAGCAATTGTTGTAGAAAATGTCCGCGTAGCTGGGCGCGATGACGACGCGAAAGCCGTAATCCCTCACGCCCCAAGGCGCGTGCTCGCGGCTAGAGCCGCAGCCGAAATTCGCGCGCGCCAACAAAACCGATGCGCCTTTGTAGCGCGGAAAATTCAGCACGAATTCCGGATTGGGTTTTTCACCGGCAAGATAGCGCCAATCATAAAAGAGGATCCGCCCAAATCCTTCGCGCGTCAGCGCCTTCAAAAATTGTTTTGGCACCATCTGATCGGTGTCCACATTGACCCGGTCGAGCGGCATCACCATGCCGGTATGTGTGCTGAACGGTTGCATGAGATTCAATCTCCCAAAACTTGAAAATTCTCCAGGTTACTCAACCGAGGCGACGTCGAGTTCACGCACGTCGACGAAATGGCCGGCGATGGCGGCGGCCGCGGCCATCACAGGGCTGACGAGGTGCGTGCGGCTGTCTTTGCCCTGGCGGCCCTCGAAATTGCGGTTGCTGGTGCTGGCGCTGCGCTCGTGCGGCGGCAGGACGTCGGCGTTCATGCCGATGCACATGCTGCAGCCGGCGTCGCGCCACTCGAAACCAGCGGCGGTGAAAATCTTGTCGAGGCCTTCTTTTTCGGCTTGCGATTTGATGCCGCGCGAGCCAGGCACAATCAATGCCTGCTTGATGTTTTTCGCGACATGTTTGCCCGCCACAAAATGCGCGGCGGCGCGCAGATCGTCGAGCCGCGAATTGGTGCACGATCCGATAAACACGCGGTCCACGGGAATATCCACGATGGGCGTGCCTGCCTTGAGGCCCATGTATTTCAGCGCGCTTTCGGTGGCTTTCTGATCGTTGAGATCCTTGAAGTCGTGCGGGTCGGGAACGCGCGCGGTGACGCTGGTGACCATACCGGGATTCGTTCCCCAGGTGACTTGCGGAGCGATCTGCTCCGCTTGCAGCTGGACCTTCATGTCAAAGTGGGCGCTGCCATCGCTCTTGAGCAGTTTCCAGCGCTCGACGGCTTCTTGGAACGCTTTGCCGCGCGGCACAAACGGACGGCCTTCGAGATACGCGAACGTGGTCTCATCCGGTGCGATCATTCCCGCGCGCGCGCCGCCTTCAATCGTCATGTTGCAAACGGTCATGCGCCCGTCCATCGAAAGCGAGCGAATGGCTTCGCCGCCATATTCCGCAACGTGGCCGTTGCCGCCGGCGATGCCCGTTTTTCCGATAATGGCCAGAATCAAGTCTTTCGCGGTAACGCCTTTTGGGCGCTTGCCGTGCACCAGAATGTGCAATGTTTTCGAGCGAGACTGAACCAGACACTGTGTCGCAAGCACGTGCTCGACTTCGCTCGTGCCGATACCGAAAGCCAGCGTGCCAAACGCCCCGTGCGTTGAGGTGTGGCTATCACCGCAGACAAGGGTCTGGCCAGGCTGGGTGATGCCAAGTTCCGGTCCGATGATATGCACGATGCCCTGGTTCTTGCTGTTCATGTCGAAGAGGCGCACGCCGGATTCGCGGCAGTTTTTCTCCAGGGCATCGAACTGTAGCTTGGCATCGTTGTCGAGGATCGGCAGCGTGCGGTCGGTGGTGGAGACGGAATGGTCCATCACCGCGAAAGTGAGATCGGGGCGGCGGACTTTGCGGCCTTCCGCGCGGAGTCCAGCGAAAGCCTGGGGCGAGGTGCCCTCGTGGATGAGGTGGCGGTCAATGTATATGATCGAGGGCTGGCCGGGATCTTCGCGAACCACGTGGGCGTCCCAGATTTTTTGATAGAGCGTTTTAGGTGTCATGGGAGTTCCATTGAATTCTAGCACTCCTGCCGTGGGAGGCAAACGGAGGCGAAGGTTTGGAAGGGGCAGGGAGGCGTGATAGAAGTAGGCAGTGGGCGGAGGGGCGAGCCGTGAAACAGGGCAAGGTGAAGTGGGGAGTGCTGGGAGCGGCGTCTATTGCAACGAGAAAGGTAATTCCGGGGATGCAGCGGGGAGAGTGGAGCGAGATTGCAGCCATTGCGTCGCGAGACTTGAAGAAGGCGAAAGATGCAGCGAAGAAACTGGGGATAGCCAAGGCCTACGGGTCATACGAAGAGCTTTTGGCGGATGAGGAAATCGAAGCGGTTTATAACCCGCTACCGAATCACTTGCACGTGCCGTGGTCCATCAAAGCGGCGGAGGCAGGGAAGCACGTGCTATGCGAAAAGCCGCTGAGCTTGACGGTGGCGGAGGCGAAAACACTTTTGGACGCGAGAGATCGCTGCGCAGTGAAGATCGGCGAAGCGTTCATGGTGAAGACTCATCCGCAATGGCTGCGGACGCGCGAACTGATTCGCAAAGGCGTGGTTGGAGATTTGCGAGCGATTGTGGGAGTCTTCAGTTACTTCAATCGAGATCCAGAAAACGTAAGAAGCAAGCTGGAGTGGGGTGGAGGCGGGCTGCTGGATATCGGGTGCTACCCGATTACGACGTCGCGGTTTATCTTTGGAGAGGAGCCCGTGAGCGTGTTGGGACTGATTGAACGAGATCCGGACTTCAAGACGGACCGCTTGGCGTCCGCGATTCTTGAATTTCCGTCGGGGCAAGCAGTGTTCACGTGCAGTACGCAGTTGGTGGCGTACCAGCGAATGCAATTCCTCGGGACGCAGGGCCGGATTGAGATCGAGATACCATTTAACGCGCCGCCGGACCGGCCTTGCAGAATTTTTGTTGATGATGGACGCGACGTCTTTGGTGGCGGCATTCGGATAGAAACGATTCCGGTTTGCGATCAATATACGATACAGGGAGATGCGTTTTCGCGGGCGATTCGCGAGGGCGGCGAGGTCCCGGTGCCGCTTGAGGACGCCATTGCGAACATGGCGGTAATCGAGGCGGTGTTTCGGGCCGGGGAATCAGGGAAGTGGGAGCGCCCCGACGTCTGATAAGCGCAGAGGCATTACGATGGCGATTAGAACAATTCTGCAACTAGGTGATCCTGGATTACGCGAGGTGGCGAGGAAGGTGAACGATCCTGCGGCGCCGCAGATTCACGCACTGGTCGAAGATCTTGCAGACACACTGGCGTTTTGGCGAAAGTCCACGGGATACGGCCGAGGCATTGCCGCGCCGCAGGTTGGCGCGAATTTGCGCGTGATTTTTCTGAAACTGCCGGGCGAAGAGCCGTGGCCACTGGTGAACCCGGAGATTACCTGGCGAAGCGCGGAAAAAATCGTCGTGTGGGATGCGTGCTTGAGTTTTTCGTCCATCTTTATGCAAGTCGAGCGGCACCGCGATATCACGGTGCGGTATCAGGATTTGCGCGCGGTGTGGCACGAAGTTGGCGCGAGCGAAGAGCGGAATCTTTCCGAACTGTTGCAGCATGAAATTGACCATCTCGATGGCATCCTGGCCGTGGATCGCATCATCGATATGAAGTCGATGTGCACGCGCGAAGAGTTTGAGAAGAGGTATCGGGCGGCAAGTCCTTACGCCATCGCGCCTGCTGGCAAAGAAGCGGCCAGCTCATAGAATAAACAGCGAGAAACACGCCAGGGCGAAAACTTGGGAGGCAGGAGAAGATGAGCGCTGTGTATTACACGATGTTCGAGAGTCCCGTCGGGCCGCTGCTTTTGGCGGGCGATGCAAACGCTTTGCGCCGAGTGAGTTTTGAAAGCAGTAAGCGTTCAGCGATTCCACAGGCGCATTGGAAACAGAATCGAGCTGCGTTTGCCGAAGTAATCCGCCAATTGCAGGCTTACTTCCGCGGAGAGTTGAAAGAATTCGACGTGCCTTTGGCAATGGAAGGAACGGAGTTTCAACTTCGAGTGTGGAATGAACTGCGAGCGATTCCTTACGGAGAAACGATTTCCTACGCACAACTCGCCGAACGCATCGGCAATCCCCAGGCCGTGCGCGCCGTGGGATTGGCGAACGGGAGCAATCCCATCCCTATTATCGTGCCATGCCATCGCGTGATCGGCAGCGATGGCAGCCTCACGGGATTCGGCGGCGGCCTCTCGACGAAGAAGAGGCTACTGGAGCTCGAAAGCAAGCAATTGAGTTTGCTGTAGGCGATTCCGACACTGAAAATGTTAGAAGTCGCGGAGTTCCGAGAAGAGCGACTCTGCCGCTCGGATAGGCGCATGAAACGCCAGGAGCAGCAGGGAAGCACAGGCGTAAATGACGAGCCGAAGTCTCATGCTTTTAGAAACACGGCGTAGCAACAAAAGTTGCGGCAGGCGGAGCCGGAACGGACTAGCAGCCGCCGGCGATTGACGGAACTAATAAAACACGATCGCCTTCTTTCAGGGTGCAGGATTCGCCGCCGAGGAAGCGAATGTCTTCCTCATTGAGGTAGACATTGAGGAATTGGCGGATCTGGCCCTGATCGTCGCGGACGTGGCGCGACAGGTCGGGGAAGCGGGAAGTAAGCTCGTTGAGGGCGTCGGCGATGGTGGCGGCGCTACAGTCCACTTTCGGCGCGCCGTTCGTGAAGCGGCGGAAGGCCGTGGGGATTTCGATGGTCACTGGCATTGGTCGTTCTCCTCTTTCAGCTTCAAGTTTACCGAATTTGCGGCAGTCATTGCCTTAGTCAGCGAACTCCGCATCGAGATAGGGCGCAGCATGCCTGCCTGCCGCAGGCGGGCTGTGCCCCTACACTTTCGCGGCTGACGCAGTGGTGCCGAGTTGCGCGTCCAGGTACGCCTCGAAGGCTTCGAGGCGTGGGGCGATGGCTTCGGTGGTTGGGAATTCGCTGGCGATGGCGTCGGTCGTTTTCAGGCCGTTTCCCGTGATGCAGACTACCGTGGTTTCGTGCGGCTTGATGCGGTTTTGGGCGATGAGTTTTTGCGTGACGCCCGCAGTCACGCCGCCAGCGGTTTCCGTAAAGATACCTTCGGTTTCGGCGAGCAGCTTGATGGCGGCGACGATTTCGGGATCGGAGATGTCCTCGGCCCAGCCGCCGGACTCGCGGATTTGCTTGATAGCAAAGGGGCCGTCAGCAGGATTGCCGATGGCGAGCGAGCGGGCGATGGTATTGGGCTTCTGTGGCTCAAAGCGGGCGAGATTGCGCTTCACGCCGTCGGAAATCGGCGAACAGCCGGTGGCTTGCGCGCCAAAAAACTTCACCGGCTTTGGCTCGACCCAGCCGAGCGTGGCGAGTTCACGGAATGCTTTTGCGATTTTAGTGATCAGCGAGCCGCCGGCCATGGGAACGACTACGTTGTCGGGGAGCCTCCAGCCGAGCTGTTCGGCGATTTCATAGCCATGCGTTTTCGAGCCTTCAGAATAGTAAGGACGCAGATTCACATTGACGAGTCCCCACTGGAAGCGGTCAGCGATCTGCGCGCAGAGGCGGTTAACGTGATCGTAGTTGCCGTTGATCCGCACGATGCGTGCGCCGTAAACCGCGGTGTTGAGCACTTTGGCGGG
>Ga0209648_10004179_pt1 | contig 12228 bp, 12 predicted proteins | sample GraSoi2013_115cm_FD_185830 | JGI IMG/M metagenome (GOLD analysis project Ga0209648, IMG submission 185830) | Grasslands soil microbial communities from the Angelo Coastal Reserve, California, USA - Sample 9_17_2013_115cm (SPAdes) (version 2) | ecosystem: Environmental > Terrestrial > Soil >...
GCGAAGTAACGGTATTCATTTTTTGGAAAAGGGGTGCAGGGGAGAGCGATTGCCAATAGCCAATAGCCGTAGAGGTGACAAATGACAAATGACACGAAGATGGGAAATGCAGATTGCGGATTGCGAAACGCGGAATGGTGGCAAAGAGCGACCCCGGATGAATCGCGGATTGCGGAATGCTGGAGAGACACCAATATTCCGAGTTCCGCAATCCGCGATCCGCATTTCCGCCGCCCCTACTCCCAAAACTTTTCCGCCAGATTCAGCGCTCGCAGATAGGTGAGATGCTCGCCGCCGCGGACCAACTCCTCTTTCAATAACCCGGCCAGGGAAGTCCCTCCCGCCGGCAAGAGCTGTTTCATTTCCGGATGTTCGGACAACGTGCTTTCCAGAAAACTTCCGTTCCAGGACACATCAAAAAATCCTTGTCCAAAATTGAACCGGATCTGCCCAATCCACTGGCCCGGTACCGCTTTCAATTTCACCCGCACAATCTGCCCGCTCATCGGGACCGAAAATGTGTAAGTAAAATCCTCTTTACGATCCAGCTCCCAGCCGAGTTGATTGGCCAGCCAGGAAACCAAGAGCATAGCTGTGGTCCAGTATTCCGGGTCATGAACGATCTCGACTTCCGAGATCGATCCGATTTTTGCCGCGGCCCACGGATGATCGAACGTTTGAGCAACCGCCAGACGCAGGTAGATAAGCCGGCGCCAATTGAGATCGCAAAGCACGCAGCGCGACCACGCACCTGCAACCGAGTCTCGTAGAATCTGGATTTGCCGGGCCGGCTCCCGCCAACCATGGCTATCGAAAAAGAATCGGTCGACCCAACCCCAAAGCTGCGCATCGAGTCCGACGCCAAACTGCCCTTGCCACCACAGATATAACGGAAGATCGGAATCAAGGTGGCTAAACAAAATGCTCCGCATCACCTCCGGGCCACCGCCTTCGATCAAAAAAGCGATTTGCTCGCTGCAAACCTGATGTCCGCTGGCACCCGTGACGTGGCAATGTGCGCTGATCCAGGCTTGGACGCGCTGTTTTTGTGCCGAGGGATTGGCCGCTAGCAAGATGACGCGACACGCGTGTTGCCGCGTTACCTCAGCCATCAACTGTGTATTAAAACTCAGCGCGTCGGACGCCTCGCTGTAAACCGCAAAGTTCACCAACGAAGCCTTGGAAAGCTGCTCGCTTTCCTGCTCCCAAAGTTGTGTCAGATTCCGATTGATCTTCGCTACTTCAACCGGCATCCCGCGGGAAAGACTGGAGGTGGGAGGTTGGCCGTTAGCACTCATTGATTTGGGTGATTGGCTATCGGAGCCATTCGTCCTCGTGCTCGTCGTCAACCGATGCAAATGGCGACTGCGATTCGCGGAGGTGCAACCCTAGCAGCTCCGCGCCAGCTTTCTGTCCGGAGCAAAATCGGAGGCGTAATGGGACAGTCGCCGCTAGCAATCTGTCATTTGTCATCGGTCATAGCGCTGTAAGCGCTAGAGTCTCCTCCACGCCCTTCCAGCATTCTCAATTAGTGCCTCGGCCTCGGCCGGACCCCAGCTACCAGCCGGATAAAAAGCAAGCGGGCTCTGTTTCTCGTCCCGGTGCCATTCTTCCTCGATTTCATCGACGAATCGCCATGCTTCTTCGACCTCATCTCTTCGGGCAAAAAGGGTGGCATCCCCAGCCATCGCATCCAACAGCAGACGTTCGTATGCTTCCGGACTCGCTGTCCCGAACGATGTGCCGTAATGGAAGTCCATCTTTACCGGTTGAACCCGGACGCTGGCTCCCGGGATTTTCGATTGCATCCGAAGCGAAACTCCTTCATCCGGTTGAATCCGAATGACGAGCACATTTTGCGAGCCGTCGCGCACCCCCAATTGATCCCGATTGAATAACACTCCGGGCGCGTTCTTGAAGTGGATACCGATTTCCGTGCCGGCCTTGGGAAGACGTTTACCCACTCTCACGTAAAAAGGGACATCGGCCCAGCGCCAATTATCGATCAGGATCCGTAGCGATACAAAGGTCTCGGTCACCGATTCCGGGCGAACGTTCTTCTCTTCTCGATATCCGGGTACGGATTGGCCATTGATCGAGCCAGCGGTGTATTGGCCACGGATTACATTCTCCGCTACCCCTTTCCCACGAATTCGCCGCAGCGAGCGAAGCACTTTGACCTTCTCGTCCCGGATGGAGTCGGCGCTCAGATCCGTCGGCGGCTCCATCGCAATTAAACACAGCAACTGAAGGAGATGGTTCTGGACCATGTCCCGGAGCGCTCCCGCTCCTTCATAATAACCGGCTCGGTTCTCTACCCCGAGCTGTTCGCTCGCCGTGATCTGCACATGGTCGATATAGCGCTGGTTCCACAGGTGCTCGAAAATGGCATTGGCGAAACGCAAAACCATAATGTTCTGTGCGGTTTCCTTTCCCAGATAGTGATCAATCCGGAAAGTATCAGCTTCCGCGAAACCGTTCCGAACCGCCGTGTTTAACGTTTCCGCGCTCTGCAAATCGATTCCGAACGGCTTCTCCACGATAACTCGGGCCCATCCGCCGTTCGGACTCTGATTCAGTCCGGCTGCTTCCAAGTGCGTTAAAATCGGCTCGAACTGATCCGGACCGGCCGACAGATAGAAAATGCGGTTTCCCCTGGTGCCCCGCTCTCGATCGATCTGTTCGAGGCGTTCCTTGAGCCGGCGATAACCTTCTGGGTCGCCAAATTCGCTGCGATGATAAAAAATCGAGTTGGCAAAATTCTTCCAGAGATCTTCGTTGATCTTTTGCCGCGAATATTTGTGAGCGGCTTCGCTCAGCTCTTGCCGAAACACTTCATCCGTCTTGTCCCGGCGGGCGAAACCGACTACAGCCAGCCCCGGTGGCAGATCGCCGTCCGCAGCGAGATTGTACAGAGCCGGAACCAGCTTGCGATGCGTCAGGTCACCGGTCGCTCCAAAAATGACGATCGAGCAAGGCTGAGGAGTAGCTCGAGAAACCAAGCCCTCCCTCAGTGGATTTGAAAACGATTGTTCTGTCATAAATTACCGCCCCCAATTGGCGACACAATACCCTCGGCGGGCTTCGCTCGCATGACAAATGAGAAACGCGAATTTCGGATTGTGGATTGCGCAATATGGTCGGGAGCGAAGATGGGAAATGCGGATTACGGAACGCGGAATGTTGGTGAAGAGCAACCCTCCGACACCTGTTCAGACTACCTGTTGAACACCGTCACCAAAACAATTCCGACACCGGGAAAGATCGGACTCGACAACGCCTCGTGCGCTGAGATCTCGGCGTTTAATTCGAATCTATTGCTGATTCGTTCATCGCCGAACCGATCACTGGACAGCGCTTAGAGATTACTGATCTGTCATCTATTTTTGCCTCGGCGGCGCCCAAATTTGACCTTTTTCCCCCTCGAGAAACAATTCTGACAAAAATTTCATCTAAATGTTTGATTTTTTTACCATTTTCGCTCGACAGATAATTCCCTCTTTAGGTACTCCTTACGACGCCCTTCACAATTAACCCCCACTCAATCAAGGAGTACAAAAGAAAGAAAAACATGTGTTTTCCGGCTAGTTTTCCCCGACGGCTGGGTCTCAAAGCATCGCTGTTTGCGAGTTTGGCGTTGCTCACTTCTGGAGCGGTTTACGCCCAGAACTCCGACTCGAGCGATGTTTCTGCGCTCAAGGCCCAGATGGAAAAGATGCAGAAACAATACGAAGACCGTATCTCGGCCATGGAGTCCAAGATGCAGTCTCTCGAATCCAAGGCGGATTCCGGATCGATCCTGAACACCCACGTTCTGACCGATGACAACGGTAAACAGTACGAAGGCAAAGGTCCTGCGCTGGATGAATCGTTCCTCAAGTCGCTGACCCGGAATTTCAGCTTCACTGCGTACGTTCGTGCTGGCGTCCAGTTTAACGGCAGCGGCGGCGGCGGTAACTTCAACTTTGAAGCGCCCGACAATGACGGTGGCCGTTCGCGTCTTGGCAACGAAAACGATACCTACTTCGAGTTGACCTGGAAACAGGCCCACATGCTGGGTGACAGTCCAGATGTCATGGATGTGTCCATGGTGTTCACGCCGGCTATTCGTTATGTCCAGAATCGCGGCACTTTCATCACCGGTATTGGTGGCGGCCGAGAAAATGGAGACGATTTCCAATTCATCATGCGCGAAGCGTACCTGGAAATGGCGAACGTGTTTAAGAACGCTCCGGAAATTACCTTCTGGGGTGGCCAACGGTTCTACGAACGATACAACATTGACTCGCAAGATTACTTCTACCTGGATATGTCCGGGTATGGAGCCGGTGTGAAGAACATCGATGTCGGTATCGGCAAACTCTACCTCGCCTACCTCGGCGGTTTGGATGACGATATCAACGCACCGAATGAAGGAAGCTTTTACAAGCACTCCCTCGATGTCCGGTTGAAGGATATTCAGGTCGGGCCCGGTAAACTGATGGTGATCGGTATTGCCAACTATGAGAAGGGCTCAACCTTCACCCGCAATTTCGCCGGCGCTACCCTGACCAATCCGGTTCGTACTTCAGATGCCTACGGCCTCGGCGGTGGTGCGGTTTACCGCCTCGATCTGACCAATATCCTGCCCCATTTCGGCGCTGGTGCTCCATGGTCATGGCAAGCACAGAGCTACATCGACTTCTACGGCTTGGCTGGTTTCGGAGCGAGCAACTTCAGCACCGGTACCGACCTGGGCACGATCACTGGATTCTCGTCGAACTTCCTAACCTCGAATCCTGCGACCCCAGCCGGTGCCGTTGTCAATGCCGGGAACGCGATCCAAAACCAGCGTACCTATCGTGCTGGTGCATATCTTGTTTGGAATGTGAACCCGTGCTTCTCGCTGGGGGTCTGGGGGCTCTGGAACCAAGACTCGGCCGGTTTTCGGACGGAAGAAACGTTCGTAAACCCGCGCTTTCCAGTCCAGGCGGACGGAATAACGCCCAATCTCGTCCACAAGAACGCTCCCGGCACGCGTAATATGTTCCAGGTTGGTTGCAGGCCGGTCATCTGGATTGCGGATAATATAGCAATCCAATGCCAGGCCTACGGTGTCTGGGGGGATAACGTCCGCGGTTTTCAGGCGAACACTTATCCTGCCTTTGGTGGGACCAATGGTCTTCCCATTCCGCATCCGGGCACCCTCAGCCCCACCGCTTTCAACCGCAGCGGAGAGATGGGCGTATTCACGATCGCCCCAACGATCAAGCCAAAGGGCGGATTCTTTACCCGTCCTGAGTTGCGCGTCTTCGGGACCTACTCGGTTTGGAGCAATTCTTGGAAAGGCGCTACCACGCCGATTCAGGAAGGTGGGAACACCGGTGGGTTTACTCCTTCACCGTATGCCAACGCCCACGCCAACCAAGGCTGGATAATTGGTACCCAGGTTGAGTGGTACTTCTAAGCTAACGTTGTTGAGCTAAGGTTAATTGTTTTCCCCGTCCGGCAGACTGCCGGACGGGGATTTTTTTGCTCAACGGAAACGCGCCCTCCATCCGTTTTCTTCGAATTGAAGCGACCCAGGCGTTGTCCTGCCTATCTACATAGCTTAGCTGGCCTTTTTAAGGCGGAGACGTTTTCGCAGGGTAAGCGTCACAAGTAGCATCTCTGTCCAGGCCTACGGATGCCGCGTGCGGCCCCAGGGATTAACCTGGATATTGCGAGCGCCTTTCTCACAGCGCACGCAACGGGCTAGCTAGGGCCCGGGCGCCTCTGAGCAAGAGAGCGAGCCCAAACTAGCCGCATAGTAAATCTCTCGCCTTGGTTGCTGCTGGGACCCGCTGTTTCTCTACGCTCCACAAACATAGCCCAGAAGTGCTATGGAGAGGGAACGGATTGGGTTGTCTCGGGCGATTTGATGTCCTTCTTTGCACCTTCGCCCAGGTAAAGAAGGAAGGTCGGAACCACGATGCCGGCGAACAATATCAGCGTTATCAGAACCTTTCTTTTTGCAAAACGAAACGCCATCATGAGACCTAACAGCGTCGTGAAGATCAGGCCGGCGGGCATGATAACGACCAAAACTTTGAAGAGGTCAGTCGAATAATTGCGAGCGCCGGACAGCGGGAAATAGTTGTCGACGTGAACGGTTGATAGCTTTTCGATCCAGGAGGTGCCGAAGCCGAGACCTTTATTGCGATTTGGGCTCACCGTTTGCCACCACCCGGTGATGACAAACAACAGCAGCAGTGGTGAAAAGAAGACGCCTAGAAAAGTATGTAATCGACGGAGCCACCGGATCATAAGCTACGCTGAAACAAAGGTAGTTAAGTGTACAGTGACTGCACAAACTCGCCGTAGCCATTGTATTTCAGGGTCGGAATCCGTAGGCCAGTGCCGATATCGCGTTCAGTTGCTTGCGACCAGCGAGGATGCGGGACATCCGGATCAACGTTCGATAAAAAGCTGTATTCGCTTGGCGCTAAATCATTCCAAAACGAGCGCGGCTGCTCTCTTACAAACTCAATCTTGACGATCGATTTCGGGCCTTTGTAACCGTATTTCCAAGGAACGATCAAGCGCACGGGCGCTCCGTGCTGCTTCGGCAAAGGCTTACCGTAAATGCCCGTAGTCATTAGCGTGAGTTCGTTCGTAGCTTCGTCCAGACGCAACCCTTCATAATAGGGCCATGGATATGCATCTTCTCGTTGTCCGACTGCTTCTAGCGGGCGATGAAACGAAAGAAATCGTACATATTTCGCCGACGAAAGAGGCTGGCACAACTCGACAAACTTCCGAAAAGGAAAGCCGACCCAGGGTACTACCATTGACCAGGCTTCCACGCAACGCATCCGATAAATCCGTTCCTCCAACGGGAATTTTTTGACGAGATCCTCGAACCCGATCTGAAAAGGATTTTGCACCAATCCGCCGATTTCGATCGTCCAGGGATCAATCGTCAGCTTCGATGCGAGGCGTGCTACATCTGCTTTGTCAGTGGTGAACTCGTAAAAATTGTTGTACCGACCGGCGACAGCTGCGGGAGTTTGTGTTCGGTCTCCCGCTTGATATTTGTCATTGCGCGTTGCTGGATAAAGAGTGTCCGACGGACGAGGCGGCAAGTCTGTTCCCGTTGATTTGGCGCCTTCTTTCGAGTTGCAGCCAGATAAGGCCGCTCCGGTTGCGGCTAAAGCTAATCCCCGAAGAAATTCACGACGGCCCCAAAGCGTCGCTTCCGGTGTTACCTTTGCTTCGGAAAGCGAGTAGCGCGACGGTTTCAAGAAACTCATAAGCTAGCGTAGAAATTGTCAATCCCTTTACCTCCAAAAGTCAAACCGGCACTGAATATTCCACCGTCCGATGCTTTACCATTGCCAGGCAATCGCTCACAGCAGCACCTCCTTTGTAATAAGCGCCACAAGCCCAAAAGTAATGACATGTTTCGTTTTAATAGCTCTGCTAAGTTCACGCTCATTCGTTTTTAGGAGCCAAGAAATCCTTACACAAAAAAGAAAAAACAGAGGGTTTACGCGCGCCGCGGGGTTTTATTTGATGGATCGCTGTATGTATCCAATTTCGATTGTTCTCGATTCCCTACGAAATGACGTTCGACGTTTTCATACCACGATCGAGGCGGGGACGCAGGATACTCTTGAGTTAGTCAGAATTGGCGACCCTGTCTCAATCGCGGGGGCCAAGATGGCGAAATATATAAAGGTTACCCTGGCTGTCCTAGGACTTGGTCTTCTCTCCGTTGCTGCTCTCCTCGGCCTGATCTCTACTGGCGCGGTGACTTCAACCGAAAGGCAATCCCCAACGCTTAGTTGTCGATACATGACTGTTTCTCTTCCGGGAGGCAAATTCATTCCTGGACGCAAAGGCACATCCGACGGCAAACGTTCGTTGCACGATGAAAATGTTCCAGACATCACAGCTCTGCCGGGACAAATGTAATTCCTGATATCTTAGATTAGTATGAGCCAAATTGGTGCATGGTTAGTTCTTAAGCAGTCGATCTCTCGGGGACGCGTCATAACAATTGGTTGATTGGGTTAGTTGGCGAGCGTCGCTATGAATATCGGAACAAGGATTTATAGCGATGACTCGCCGCGTAGTGTCGAGCAGTTTTCAAAGGTTTATGGGACGTCAGTCACAGCGCGCGAAAGGGAAGTTAACTTCACGACATCTTTTCCATCTCGTCACAATCTACACTTTGCCGCTAAGTCCAAGGTCAGCGACGCTTAAGAAGAGCTTTCCATTTCTTGCCGAAGCTCAGGCGATTAATCGTATGAAATTTCACCTGGCAAAACCTGAACGGGAACATCGTGAAGACTCTTAGCCTGTTAACCATCACGGGCATAGCCATCCTTCTGAGCGTTGCGCCGCCATCCTTCGCGCTTTCGATAAGGGGTCGCCACCTCATAGGCATCATTCAGAAGGTAAACACGGAAGCACGAGAAGCCGAGCTGTTGCCACTGGGTAAGGCAAAGCCACTAAGGTTCACTTGGGATAGACAGACCAGATTCGTGGCCAATCAACATTTTGTTGATGCTGCGATCCTCACTTCCGGAGCTCGCGTTGAGGTCGTGTATTACCAACCGTTCTTCGGGAATCCATATGTTACAAAAGTCACGCTACTATCGACCTCGACCTGGCACTAACTTCTGACTATGCCTTCAACTGAGTCGAGGAGCTGTTTTATGGCTGTTTTGGGCCGAAGAGATGTTTGGTAAAGGTAAAGACGATATATCCGGGAATGTTGCTCGGCTTCTCGTTCGAGAAATAGATAGCGGGATTTACCTGAAAAAAATCGTTCGGTGTCCAGGTTACCCCGAGCGTGAAAAAGTTTGCTTTTCCGCTCTGAAAATCGACTTGAACACGATACTTATTAAAGTCGTACGCGTATCCTAGGACGGCCTGGATGCGATCGTGAACAGCCTGCATCCCAGCGATCAGTTTATGATGTTCGGTGTAGTAGCCGCCTTCCAGAAAAGGTTGGGGCGGGTCGCCGCTCGTAGACCAGTTCAAGAAGCCAGCGGTAAGCAAGTAGGGATCCTTTTGGATTAAGCCCAATTGGGCGCCGAAGATCGTCTCTTCCGGCTGAATTCCCTGAAATACAGCGACTTCAAAGAACCTGGTAAGACCAAGCTCGGACTGAAACTGGTACGGATTGGCGATCTGTTTCGCCTGCCATGGAAAACTCAGGGAGTGATCGCCTTCCGGCTGGACATCGGGAGTCACGACCTGGCTAAGGCCCTTGGTGGTCGCCAAAGCCGAAGACAACGGGAGAGTGAAACAAAGCCATGAAAACACGCAAAAACAAAAGCCGCTGCCCACAGGTAAACGGTTGGAAACAACAATTGCCATTCAATACCTTTGTTTCCCGCCGTTTTTGTATCGGTTCCTAGCTCGAAGGTTCGCTCACCTTTCAGAAAACCGCGCACTGATCGAAGGCACACCGCGCGAATGCTTCGAGGGATTTATCGTTAGATTACGTTTACGTATTTGAACGTCTCAAGCGCGATGAATCCTTCCGGGCTTATTGGTTGTTTCCTGACATCAGCGTTGCTTTCCAGCATAGCTGTGTCCAAGCCTTTGATTCAAACGAAAATCATTTTTGGAGGCGAAGTTTCCATCAGCGAGGCCAAGCCAAGGTCTCATGGTCAAAGCATCGCCGTTTCAGGGCACCGGGTTCCTCTCATTTCTGGCTTCCAACTCCACCAATCCAGCATAACCGCAGTCTGACTTCTCTCCCTCATGATAACGAACGATGATCGAAGCTAATTCGCTTGGCATTTCCGAGAAGTAGGCGCTGGACTGTGAACGGCCTATGGAACCGTGCACACTTGGGGGAATGGATCTCGCCAAGTAGTCAACAGCGATGACACGAACTAGTCTCCCGTTGCCCCGGCGCAAGATAATGTCGACATGACCCGTTCGATCCGCCGACATTTCCGAAAGATTTTCGGACGTTCCCATAAACGTGAATTCCCGGGGAGGCCAACACCGCACGAGCTGCCGAAATGTAGGCAGCCGGATATGGCGAACTAGACTCTATCTCCACAGGAACTGCGTTCTTTCGCGCCCCTATTGCCGTCAGCAAATCATCGACTAGTCCCGTCGTCCTCGAGCTATTGGCGTCACGATATTGTACGCAGCCGGATATGGCGAACTAGACTCTATCTCCACAGGAACTGCGTTCTTTCGCGCCCCTATTGCCGTCAGCAAATCATCGACTAGTCCCGTCGTCCTCGAGCTATTGGCGTCACGACATTGTACGCAGCTTGAAAACGAACAGACAAGCAACCCAGCGAGAACCAGGGAAATTTTTCGCAATGGCATATTCTCAAGGAATTCGAGCGCTAAGTTTGTTCAAACAGGTAGCGAAACTTCTTCGATCCGGCGAGAGAGTCGATATAAGCAGATAATACAAGCTGGGGCGGGCGTGGTCGGTTAATGATCAAGCGGGTTCAGTAGTTGAGGGTGGATCGGGCAAATGGCTCGTTTCATGCGCGACAGTGCGGCCCTCCAAAACCTTGTAGAGCGTCGGCAGGATGAAGAGCGTAAGGAGTGTCGGGCTGATGATGCCGCCGATAACAACCGCGGCGAGCGGCTTCTGAATTTCGCTGCCTGGGCCCGTGGCGAAAAGCATGGTGATCAGACCGAGCGCGGCGACGCTCGCGGTAATGAACACCCGGCGCAGCCGCAGTACGGCGCCCTTTACCACCGAGAGCTCGACGCCGACCTCTTTCTCCAGCGCCTTGATCTGTTGGCTCAGTCCAGGCTGTGAAACCTGAACGAACTCCGCAGCTTTCGCGAAAATGCAGCCGTTCAGCCACCGCAACAAAGTACCGAAGATGGTGCAAATCCATGGCATCATTTCACCAAAAGTTGGATCCCCTCTTGTAAAACACCGCCTGTGGACAAAACCCTCAGCTCGTCCACGGCTACACCAGCCTCTGGCTCGCCATCGCCGCTGACTTAGGCGCGATGCTCGATGACGGCAAATCTCCTGAGGGGTTCAAAGCCGGCCGGTGTTTTACTTTTAGCCATCTTTCGCTGAAGCCAGAGGCCGCCTTCGCGACTCGATGAAACACGAGTGGAAAAGTCTCCCATGAAAAAACCTGCCGAAGAAAACAATGTCTCCTCCCGCGTGCTCTGGCTAGTGCTACTGCTGCTGCCGATGGCAATTTTGTTCTTCATGCCGGGCAGGGGGCTTTCCGACGGCGTGCTCCGGTTCTGGCTCACGTTCATCTTTTTTTGGTTCCTTATTCTGACGCTGCTCGGCGCACCCGGGCGCCCGCTGGTGGAAGCTGAGCCCGAGCCGCGGATGATCGCCGAGGCGGAGCAGCCCGAAGCCGTGCGCGAGGTCATGAATGTCCGGGTCGCCACGGAGGAAAAAGGCGGTACGTATCTTTCGCGGGCGATTGCGGGAATCGGCCGCGGCCGCATTCGAGAAGCTCAAAGGTGCTCTGGCGCCGCAGAACGTGCCGTTGATCACTGAAGACGCGCGGCCATCCTGCTCATGTCCAAATCGGTCGAGGAGCAGCGGCTGGAATGCGCTCACGGCTCCAAGTTTCGACGGCGGCACCTCTGTCGGCTCGTCGCTCCTCTTCGCGCTCCTTGCGAAGATCTCGATTGGCAGTTCGCTGGAGGCGGCTCAGTCCGCTCGCCTTTGCCGGATGGCTTGGCCTGCTCATCACCGGGCTGAATCTTCTTCCAATCGGCCAACTCGACGGCGGGCACGTGGCACGGGCAATGTTTGGCAGCCGTCGTGGCGAGGCGATCTCCAGCGTGGCGATGTGGTCCTGCTGCTCCTTGCGCTCTTCTGGCCCGCAGCGGGCATCCAATGCCCTTATCTTTGACTATGCTTCGAAATCTTGGAGCCCTGCGCGCTTCCATCGTACCGGTTAAATGACCATGGATTCCAACACAGTCTCGCTACTCGTCCTTGTCCTTATCTTGGTGTTCTGCTGCGGTCCCATGCTGTTCGTGGTGGGCGGACGCGGCAAGAAACACGACGACGACAAAGAAAAATCCGCGACGACGAAAAAGCCATCGGGAGAGCCCAAATGATCCGGCCACCGTTTTTGACGTGCGGCGTTAGCCATACGGAGGAGGAGCCCAGGCTCGACCGGCGCAGCGACTTCAACCGAAAGGCAATCCCCTACGTTTAGCTGTCAATACATGACTGTTTCTCTTCCGGGAGGCAAATTCATTCCTGGACGCAAAGTGGCACACCCGACG
>Ga0209648_10004181_pt1 | contig 12228 bp, 11 predicted proteins | sample GraSoi2013_115cm_FD_185830 | JGI IMG/M metagenome (GOLD analysis project Ga0209648, IMG submission 185830) | Grasslands soil microbial communities from the Angelo Coastal Reserve, California, USA - Sample 9_17_2013_115cm (SPAdes) (version 2) | ecosystem: Environmental > Terrestrial > Soil >...
GGTACTCTCTGCTTCAATAGTCATCCCCTCAGGCCCCTCGATCTGATGATCCATTGCTGCTCCCACGCGCAGGCTACTGGCCCGTGTGTGATGAACCAGGAGCCCACGCATGTTCCGAACCTCGTGTAACTCGCCTTCAAGCGGGGCCAGGGAAACAGTACCCGCTCGCGGGTCCTTGCCAGCATCTGGCAGCGCCTCGTTCGCCACTAACTCCGATTGCAAAACGATCCGCACCGGAGAGTCAAGCGGCTCAACCTCATAGCTCATCGCGGCGATGGCCCGCTGGGTAAATGAGACCATCCGTGTAGACGAAACCTTGATTGAGCGACCTGTAGGCGAGGTCCAATGAACAGTACGGCGCAGGACTCCATCGCGAAGGTCGAGTTCCCTTTCATGGCTTTGAAGCTGGCCATACCGGATGTCAAAAGGTTCATCATCGACAAGGAGACGGATAATTTTGCCATTGGTCACATTGATGATCGTCTGCCCAGACTCAGGATAGCCGTAGCCTCCTTCTGCATAAGGCAGGGTACGTAGCTCATAAAAGGAATTTAAATAGGTGCCGGGAAGGCCATATGGCTCTCCCTCATCAAGGTTGCCACGGAGCCCGATGTGTCCGTTGGAGAGGGCGAAAACAGACTCTGTCTGTGCCAGAATATCAAGGTTGAGTTCCGTCTCGTGAATTTTCCACTCCTCGACTGCGAAGGCCGGATGTTTAATCATTGTTGGTTTCCCCCTTTGACTCCATGATAGGACGAGATATTTTTGTGTCTAAAGCTATTCTCCGGTATTTTTCTCCTCATCGAGCAGATCTCGCAGGGTTTTCTACGCAAAATCGCTCATGACCTTATCGGCCCTGGCGAAACGCTCTTTGGGTCCGACACCAATAGCCATCATTCCGGCTGTTTTGATGGCCTCAACCCCGGCATCCGCATCTTCAATCCCCAGGCAGTCCATCGTTGGTGCCTTCACGAGACCCGCGGCGAAGACGAAGATATCTGGTTCCGGTTTACTGCGAACGACGCACTAGCCATCGGCAATCCCATCAAAGTAGGAAACGATGCCCAGGTGCTGCAGCACAGTTGACGCATTTTTGCTGCCAGAAGCGCGATGGCTGTTTTAAGACCCGCCTGTCGTATCTCTTTTAAGAGGGCGATGCCGCCCGGCACAACCTCTCTGGGCGACATGTTCTTGATAAGCTCGTTGTATTAGGCTCTGAGTTAAGGAAAGACCCATGTAGCGGCAAAGTAGATAACTCCGGTCCAGTAATAAAGCTGCTGTCATCCGAGGCGAGGAACACAACCGCTTTGGCAATTTCGTCAGGATCGCCCAGCCGCCCCAACGGGATGGGGATGGTGGTCACGAATGACGTCAAGAGCTGCTTCCGCTGTTCCTCAGTCTGCCCCAGGCCACTGATGCCCGGGGTGTTGGTCGAACCAGGGCTGACGGCGTTGACACGGATCTTGCGGGCTTGCAGGTCCAGGGTCCAACTGCGCGCGAAGGAGCGGATCGCCGCCTTGGTCGCGCCGTACACACTGAACGCAGGTACCGCTTTGATCGAGGAAATCGAAGCGTTCAGGATGATCGACCCGCCGTCCTGCAGGAGCGGCAGCGCCTTTTGCACCGTGAAGAGCAGCCCTTTGACGTTGCTGTTGAACGTGTTGTCAAAGTGGGCTTCGGAAATCTCCCCCAGGGGAGCGAATTCCCCAATCCCGGCGTTAGCGAAGACGATAGCGATGCGGCCGTGCTGCTGCTTCACCGTGGCATACAGGTGATCAAGATCCGCGAGCCGGGAGACATCCCCCTGAACCGCGGTCACGTGCTTGCCGATCTGCCGTACGGCTGCATCCAGTTCGCGTTGACGGCGACCGGTGATGTAGACGTACGCGCCCTCTGAGACGAAGCGCCGGGCCGTGGCGAGGCCGATGCCGCTGCTGCCACCCGTGATGACCGCGACTTTTCCTTCAAGTTTTGTCATGATTTTTTCTCCTCTTGAGAACATTTCATCACTCAAAGGCCCGAAAGCCGTGGTTTGGACCATCCCCTCCAATCGACGAGCCCATGCCCTCTCTGGTACCAGTCTAAGGAGGAAGCGTCATGAAAGCGTCATGAGCAGCGTCATGGACAGTGGCCCCAAACGCTGACCCACACAGAAGCCAGAACGCGCCCAGGCCGGGAAGACCACCGACCTCGGCCCCAATCCGTCCTGCCAACGACGCTGCGAACCTTGAAATGGGTCTTGCCAACGACGCTGCGAATCTTGCAATGGGTCTTGCCAACGACGCTACGCGTCTACGGACTGCGTCCGTCAGGCAAGACCAAAGGAAGTGTCTACGGATTGCGTCCGTCAGGCAAGACCAAAGGAAGTGTCTACGGACTGCGTCCGTCAGGCAGGACGCAAGGAGAGCCCGAACTCCGACCGAGCAGCAGGTGGAGACGATCACCAGGGTTGGCATCCTGAGCGGATTTTCAGGAGAAGGGAGTTCGCCTCCTCTCACAGCTCAGCTTCCCCTCTTTTTGTCGTGAGGAAATGCTCTCTCCCTCTCTACAACTACGTTCACCCGTATTTGGGGTCAGAGCATCCAAACCTTAGCGTACAGAAAGCAGGATGGGATATGCTGACCCCTATCGTGGAATTGGTCAACACAGTCAACCCAGAGCCGGTGAGTGAGGAGGCGTTTCGGGCGCGAAAGGCTCGGGAAGTACCAGGACGAGTAAGGTACACGGCGGTGACGGTCGATGAGGCAGGCGCGATTGGCGGCTATGTGAGCGTTGTGCGCCATCCGTGGATGGCATCCGGCCACTTCTGGGTGCGTGTCATTGTCGATCCTACACTGCGCCGCCAGGGCCTGGGTGAACTCCTGTACCACCACACGCTGGACGATCTCGCGCACACAGTCGGCTACGCACCTGCTCAGCGAAGTTCGAGATGCCTGTTCCGAGGGTCTGAAGTTTGCGCGGCACTGTGGCTTTACCGTCCAGCGCCACTTGTCCGTCTCGCGCCTCTATCTCACTGGATTTAATCCGGCGCCTTTCGCTGGCATCGTCGAAGAGGCCTCGGCTACAGGAATTTGCTTCTTCACGCTGGCGGATGTGGAGATGACACTGGAGAACCAGCGCAAGCTCTACGAGTTGCACCGCGCCTGCGCTGCCGATAATCCTGCCTATGAGGGATGGGATTTCCCCGACTTTCCGACTTTCTGCCACGCAACCTTCAATTCACCACGCTATCAGCCCTCCGCGCATCTCGTAGCTGCGGACGGCGAGCACTGGATTGGACTGGCTTTGCTCGATCAGTATGCTGAGTAGCGAGCCATGCACAATGGCTTTACTGGCGTTCTTCGTGCCGATCGCGGGCGACACCTGGCCTTGGCGCTCAAACTCCTCTCGATCTCAGTCGCCCGCAGCTACAACGTAGACTACCTTTACACGAACAACGACTCTACCAATGCTCCCATACTTGCCATCAATCGCCGGCTCGGCTATAGGGAGTCTCCGGGAATTCTCATGCTGATACGCGCTCTCTAACGAGGTCAGCAGGGCTTCCAATTCTGGCTGCATATCTCTCCACAAGAAGACGCTGGTGAGAACTGGAAAACCCTGCAGAGGAACCTTTGATCCTGAGAGAGTATTCCAGGATTTTCTTGCGCCATACATCATTTCAGCTTGTCAGGACAAGAGGTGAGTGCCGCCACGTGCGAGTGCCAGGATTTGTTGACCATCCTCTGAGTCAGTATGGTTTCGCGCTACATAGCCTACTTGTTGTAAACTCGTTGCGCATCCCGTGGGCTCTTCCGCCACTTTGGTGATAGATGAGTTAATATATAGCTTCTCTCTCTGATATGTTGTTCATCGTGATCTCACAAAGAGCATCTCCACCTGTTCTTCCTGCCAGGCGCATTCTTGCTCATCTCCGGGTCAGGGTTTGGGGCCACTGCCCATGACGCTACTCATGACACTTCCTCCTTAGACTGGTACCAGAGAGGGCGAGGCGCCTCAGCTGGGAGGTGGCCCCAAATCCTGCCGGCTGGGCCTTTGAGTGGAGGAATGCTCTCAGTGTAGAAAAATAGGTGGGAAAAAACGGGGTGACACGTTTTGAACGCTGGATTGGACACACGGATGAAGTTAGATATACGTTCGCTGTTTGCAGTCGACCGGCCAGCGCTCCTGACAGGTGTACGCATTACCACGTCTGCTATGGTTCCTCTCATTGTCGGCCAACTGCTGGGGCAATCCACTTTCGCTCTGATGGCCGCCTTCGGAGGACTCAACGTCGCGGCATCTGACACCGATGGCTTCTTTCGCATTCAGATTCTTTCACTGATTGCGACAACAGTCGGCATCATCGTCGCGGCGTTTCTAGGCACTATCGTCGGCAACATCCCCTGGGGCGCAATTCTATTAACGCTGGCGGCCACTCTTGTGGTCGGACTTGCTGGCGCCTTTGGCAATACCGTTTCCCGCGCCAGTTTTCCTGTGCTCATAGCACTGCTGATCATGCTGGGCCGTCCCGGCAATGTGAGTTCTGCCCTGGCTCGCTGTGAGACGATGTTGATAGGTGCGGGCTTCGCAATTGCGCTTTCACTCTTGCTTGCACTCGTACACACACGCCAGCCGGGGAAAAATGCCGTGGTCGCCTACTATCGCTCAATTCAGGCTTTTTTAGACAAGGCCAGGGAGGTTGCCCTCTCGTGGCAGGATGAACCTGCAGGGGGGGAAAAAGCTGCCCAGAATGAGCAGACAGCGGCACTGCAAGCCCATCTTACGGCCCATACGACGCTGAACACCAGGCTGTCTCCGCTGTTATATATCAGTGCACAGCACCGGCGCCTCTTCTCATTAACGCTCGCCGCAGATCGCCTGTTTGATGCAGCGGTTGTCCTCCTGGAAGACCTTGAAAAGGCCGGGCATATCACGATCACGCATGATGAGCACATACGGACCAGTGTAGGACAGGCTCTGCACTCCCTGCTGCTCTCTCTGGAACGATGTATACCGTTGATCGAAAACCATCAAGCTTCTCCGCAGCAGCAGGACTTGCGTCAGCTTCAGCAAGCTATCGGCGTTCTCAGGCAGCAGGTGACAGCGAAACAGCAGGAAACTGACCAACGGCAGCGGGTGAATCATGCTGACCCTTTCCAGTTGCAGCATGTCATACAGGACTTCGAGCAGATGCAAGAGATCTTACAGGATGTGCTCAACATCGAACGGCTGCCAACAGCTCGTAGCGAAGATGAGCGCAGCGGAGAGCTATTACGCCACTTTTCACAGCTGAGCATGGGCGATATCAGACAAAGGGTGCGCGATAATCTCAATCCTCGTTCGCAAATCTTTCGCGATGCGATGCGTCTCAGTCTCACCGGCACACTGGCGGTAGCTCTCTATGAGCTATTCCATCTACCCTACGGCTACTGGATCCCCATCATCGTGGTGGCGGTCCTGCGGCCCCAATTTGGAGTGACACGGCAAAGGGCAGTCAGGGGTATAGCCGCGACCGTCGTCGGAGGGACCATCGCCGCTCTGCTGATTGTGAGTGTACATAACATGCTGTTTCTCTACCTGCTTCTTATCGTGTCAGGGGTCATTGCCTATTCCTACTTTCCGAACTCCTTTGGTCGTTTTTACCTGTTCCTCACGCCATTTATCCTCCTGCTGATCGATATGTTGGATCCCGGCAGCTGGCAGACCGCGTTCATACGCATTCTCAATACGCTTATCGGCGGCGTGCTGGCCTACCTGGCCTATACCCTGCTCTGGCCGAAGGAAACGCGGGTCTACGCCTCAGATCAACTGGCGGATCTGATACTGGCAAACCGTGATTACCTGCATTATGTTGTGACAGATGCTCTGGAGCAACACATCGATGCACATCCACCGTACCAGGCCAGTGGGCATGTCAAAAGTACATATGCAGCATGTGTTGACGCCTATCAACAGCTGCAGGATGAGCCGGAAAGACTGCGCGGAAATCTGGCACACATTGGGAAGATGATGAGTTGCAACCAGTATTTCTATGATAGCGTTACCTCGCTTGCGAGCGAGCTGTCACGCCTCTCAGATCGTTCTTGCATCACGGACTTTCGACAGGTAACACAGGAAGGAGAAAAACTCCTGACGAACGTGGCGGATGCTGTTCGCAGCGAACATCGCCTACTGCAACCGGTGCAGCAATGTGAGGGTATACAGCGCTTGCAGGCAGCGATAGCCAGGCTTCAGACAGGGCAGCCAGCAGGAGATGCAAAAAATCAGCATGAAACACGGCCGCTAGAAGGGAAAGAGTGCCAGGCTGCGGTGTACACATATCTCAAGCCCTTAACCGATGCAGTTATTGGTATGTATGCAGAGCAGGTGAAGCTGTAACCGCGTGTACTGCTCTGGCATTACAATGTGTAAATGTTAAGATTAAATGGCTCAGGCCTCTCGGTGTATTTCTACCCAAAAGAGTGAAGTAGGCGGCCAGCGCGTAGCCTTACGGCACGTTTCCAACCGCCCCTTCCCGAACCAACCATGCACCTTTCAATGCAGTTAGCTCTCCAGAACTCTTATGCCCTTTCTGTCTGAAGTCTCCTGACCCATCCGGGTCGACTTCACCGTCTGGGACGAGTTCCTGCGGCACTTCACCCTGTATGTGGACTTCCCACACCTCTAAGCGGGTCGTGACTCCCGCGATTACTCTTGCCGCTCCGTGGCCCTGCCGCTCTCGCGGTTTAGGCCATCCCCAAGTTACCAATGATGCTGAGCAGACCGTCTACCATCCAGCGTGCGCAGTTCAGTTAGCTACTGACATCATGGTAGATCTCTTCACCTTCTTTAGCCCGCCCGCCCCATATGATCGGTTGTTTGTTCTCTGTGCACCTGGAAGCAAGGAGGACTTCCAGTCCCTCATGGAGAGTGCTCCACGTCAAGCCGAAGAAAAGATCGGCTAAAAGGATTTCATGTATATGGTTTGCACATACCGTTAGTCATGGTTGCGAGGGCGTTTCCAAACTCTTAAGCAAAAATCTTGTCTCTCCGCCAGCATTATCGGGGAACAGGCATCTCCAGCACATAATGATGCAGGGTCAGCCCAAGTTTGCGCCAGAAAGCCAGGCCCTGCTCGTTATTCACTAACACATCGAGTTGAATTTTGCTGGCACCTTGCCTAATACTACAACCGTAGCTATGAAGGCGCATGAGAGCTTGATCGCGATGGCCTACTCAGGCCTGGTTTCAAAAAGCATCCGATTGGCAAGCCCCTGATCGGCTCCTTTTCCCCCTGCTGTCACCGCTGCATGGAGGGAGCCAGGTGCTCCTGGCTTTCGCGCACCCCATCAACTTCGATCAGCAAGTGCTCTGGGCCGCGTAGGAGGGGACTCGGACGGTAGGGTGGGGGGTCCACGACCAGGCGCGGCTGCGAGAGCCGCCGCACGAGTTCCGTCAAAGCGATCTGGGCCTCCATGCGCGCCAGCGGTGCGCCGAAGCAGATATGGATGCCACTGCCAAACCCCAGGTGCTCATTATCGCGCCGCTCCGGATCAAAGCGATCTGGCTCTGGGAACCGCGCCGGGTCACGGTTGCCCGCGGCCAGGGCCAGCGTGACCAGCACCCCCTTGGGAATCGTCGTCCCAGCAATGGTGATCTCGTCCAGGGTGGTCCGCTGCGGTAAGAACTGGACCGGCGGCTCATAGCGCAGGAGTTCCTCCACGGTGGCGGGGATCAGATCCGGGGCATTGCGCAGGCGGTCGAGCATCGCCGGATGCCGCAGCAGCGTGAGCATCCCATTGCCAAGCAGATTCACGGTGGTCTCATGGCCCGCGAACAGCAGCAGCGCGGCGGTCGCCACCAGGTAGGGGTCCGCCATCCGTCCCTGGGCGTCGGTATCGGTCGCCATCCTGGAGAGCAGATCGTCACCTGGATGCTCTCGGTGACGCTCGACCAGCCCGGCCATATACTGGTTCAGGTCGTTGAAGGCCTGGTCCCGTTGCCGGCGTTGCTCGTCGGTCTGCCCTGCCAGACTTTCCGCGAGCGAGGAGGCCCACACGTGAAACTTGGGTTCATCTTCCCGTGGGACGCCCAGTATCCGGCAAATCACCGTCACCGGCAGCGGGTAGGCGAAGCTTTCGACGAAATCGACCTGGCGCTGGCCCTGCACCTGATCGAGGAGCGTAGTGACGATGCGCAGCATCTCGGGGCGCAGCTGCTCCAGGTATGCCGGGCGTTCTGGCGGACCAAAGTGGCGCATCGCCAGGCGGCGCAGGCGGTCGTGCTCCGGGGGGTCCAGGTTGATAAACCGATACGGATCCGTGGTGGTCCGTGGTCGTCCCCCGGTTTGCGCACAGTTTCTCGAATCGGAACTGATGCGCGGATCATGCAGCAACGCCTCGATCTCGCGATAGGTACTCACGACGTACGTCCCCCCCTCGTCGGGGCCATCTTCCTGAAAGCCTACCGGTGTCTGGCGAAGCTTCGCCCACAGCGGGTAGGGGTTCGCGCGATTGGCATAGTCGAAGATCTCTCGTAGGATGGTCTCTTGGGACATGGTTACTCTCTCCTTCATACGCACTCGTGTGCGCCTGGTATTCATGTGGCGTGGTGACGTGGAATCCATTGCACCCGCTGTTCATTCGGGTCGTGCCCGGTCAAGATCACCGTCGCATCATAGGTCGGAACCCTCGGATCGGGAAAGGCGGCGCTTACCGGGGAGCTGGGCGCGGGCTGCTCAACACCGTGCGTCGTGGGGGGGAACGGCGCGGCTTGCTCAATCAAGCGCTGATAAAACTCGACCCACAGGTTGTGATCGAACGTCACGGCAGCGACCAGTTGCCCCGCTTTGCCATAGGCGGCGACAAAGCGAGTATCGGAAAGCTCCCCCTGCGTGATCACCACTTCCTCGGCCGCCGAGGGGACGCCCACCGATTTGATGTTGACCCCGAACTGGCTGGACCAGAAGGCCGGCACGGCCACGTGCGGGCGGCGCTCAGCGGGGGCACAGACCATATTATGCGCGGCGACGGTGGCCTGTTCGACCGCATTACCCCAATGTTCCAGCGCCAGAAACTGGTAGTCGTAGAGGGGATGGGGGAACCGCGCCACGTCTCCGGCGACAAAGATATCATCGGTGACAATGGCATTGATATCGAAGGCACGGCACCCGGCGTCACAGCCGACCCCAAACGTCCCTGCGGCGAGCCCAGAGTCGCGCAGCCATTCCGTATTGCGGATCGCCCCTTGGGCCACCACCGCCACCTCGGTGTCGATGCTGCTGCCATCGGAGAGCTGCGCCCTGCGCAACCGCCCCTGCGCATCGCCCTCCAGAGAGGTGACGGTCACCTGACACCGCAGATCCACCCCGTGCTGGCGCTGCAACAGGGCAACACGTTCGGCAATCACGCCCCCAAGCGCTCCCACCAGCGGAGCGGCCCCCCGTTCGGTCACCGTGACCGGCAGGCCCAACTCGCAGCAGTCGGAGGCAATCTCCGAGCCGGTGAAGCCACCCCCGATCACGAGCACCCGGCGCGGTTTGGCGGCCAGGCGCTGCCGGAGGAGCTGCGCATCATCGCGTCCGTGCACGGTGAAGACGCCCTCCAGTTCCGCCTCAGCCTGGTTGGGCCAGGGGCGCGCCCGCGTGCCAGTGGCGATGAGGAGGCGGTCGAACTCGACAGTGTGTCCATCGGCGAGGCGGACCTGTTTGGCAGGCAGATCCAGACCCGTCGCCGCCACGCCCAGCCGCCACTCGACATCGGCCAGGGTCTCGCGCTGGGGCAGCATAGTATGCTCTGCCGGAACCCAGCCCGTCAGCACGGACTTAGAGAGTGGGGGGCGATCATAGGGCAGATACGGTTCATCGCCAATGAGGGTCAGGGGTCCGCGAAAGCCCTCGGCGCGCAGGGTTTCCGCCGCGTTGAGTCCGGCGAGCGAAGCGCCCACAATCACGATGTGCCCGCTGTCTTTGAAAGCGGCCCCGCTTCCATCACTACGCATGCGGCACCTCGGCTTTCTGGCGGTTGGCTGCCTCTGACCATGCGACGGTGATGGCCTGAACGGGACAGACCGCTGCCGCGCGCAGGACGCGCTCACGCTGCGCTTCGTCAGGGGCGGGATCGTACCAGAGCGCTTCCTGCCCATGCAGCTTGAAGACGTCCGGGGCGAAAAAACAACACTGGGCATAGGCCTGGCACCGATTGAGATCAACCACCACATGGATGGGACCCGACGGTGCAGGAGGTGGTGTCATATATGGGTGTGCTTGTGTCATCTGTATTTCCTTCCTGTTCTCGCTCCTTCTACGACCGGTCGCACATCGTCCTCTCTGCTACTAGTAGTATGAGGAGGGAGCGTCATGAAAGCGTCATGAGCAGCGTCATAAACGGGAAGGGCCCATTGACTCCAACAGAACAAGCTCTCATGCGCCTTCATAGCTACGGTTGTAGTATTAAACAGATCACCAAATACATCCATGTGGAAGCGCAATATTCTGCAAGACAGTGGATGCTACAATACGATCAGAAGAGAGTAAGACCTCTCCTGCGACAAAGCCTGGTTCTGTCGCTGGAGAAGCGTAGGGGTATGAGCTTCCCAGGTCTTGGGTTCTGATGACCTGGGCTTTAGCACGCAAAGCCACTTCACGCATCGCTTCAAGCGGTTGCTTGGAGTCACGTCAGGCCAATATGTCTCATCGGCACAAGAGACTGCAAGACAACGGAGAAGTTTCTGACCTATCCTTGCTCCAGACGACGTGCCAACGCCGGGAGCAAGCTTGGATTTCACCTTGTGGAGGGCTAATATGGATCATGTACTCCTCAAACGATTTACCTCTCCAGATGAAATGAGGTCCTTTGAGAAAGGAACATTCGAGGTGGTGCGGTTGGGAGGCCTGACCGTCGGTCGAGCCAGCTATGAACCCGGGTGGAAGTGGTCAACGCACGTCGGTCCACTGGTGGGCCTGTCAATGTGTCAAGTCGCGCATGTTGGGATGGTCATTGCAGGGCGCGCTATGGTGGCGATGGAGGACGGCACAACCTATGAGTTAGCACCCGGTGATCTGTTTGCGATTGCACCAGGTCATGATAGCTGGGTGATCGGGGAGGAGCCGTATATTTCCCTGCATTTCCTGGGCGCGGAAGATTACGCCCATTAATAACGAGCATATCAGGATGAAAATCCAGTCTCCCTCCTTATGAGCCAGCGTCGGGCTATCACCACACGTTCTGTTGAAGCACATCATTCTCCAACACCGGAAACTCTGCCACGCGCAAGTTGGTACTGCCATAGGGAATCAGCGTTAGTGTTTCCAACGGCTCGCTTGAGCGTACCGGGCTTTCTGGGAGTTCGCCTGCCGCATGATGCTCCATGGTCCAGGCTGGCAGGCGCCTCCCTTGCACTTGTATGCTGACTGGCGCACTTTCTGGCGCGAAAGGAGTCCCACTGAGAGCACGTGACGTAAAGACACAGGCCTGCTCTGGATGTGCTCTATCAAGCTCAAGCGCATAATTCCAGGGGCTTTTCGGGTAAACTTCCCAATCGGCATGCGGGAGTTCGCCTCCGATCTGCCGCCAGTCTTCCTCGATTTTGAGGGCATAGACCAGTGGCCCACGTTCAATAGCGACACTGTTGTGATAGCGTGCCTGTGTCCTGATTGCCATAGGCAAATGGAGCGCAACATCTTGCCGTCCGCTCCATTCCCGTTCCATCCGATAAAACGTCCCTGCTCGCGCCTCCTGACGCTCTCCCTGCTCAAGCTGGACCGTTGCTCCTTCGGCCCATCCTGGAATGCGCAACAGGAGGGGGAAATGGACAGGACGGTCAGTCGAGATACGCAGGTGGATGTCTTCCTCAAATGGATAGGTGGTCAGCACTTCGATGCGCGCAGCTGCACCAGCAATATCCGTGGTCACCACGCATGGAGCATAGACCAGCGCAACAAGGCCATCATCGGGGGTACGCATCCAGAGGTGACTGGCACATTTGGGCCAGCCCTGGTGCATATTGGCGGTACAACAGCCATAGTTTGGTGCCAGGCCAAAGATGTTGGCATCAGGGCCATTGGTGGTATAGACACGATCTTCGGCCACCACGCAGAGCACTTGATTGGCCTGCTGATCATATTGATGCGCCCACATATCTGGCTTAAACGTGGCAGGCAAGGCATTAAAGGCGATGCGTTCCAGCCGATCAGCAAAGGGGATCTCACCGAGGATCGTGAGTAGGGTTTCGAGCGAGAACATAGACTCGACAACAGCGCATAATTCT